>Ga0157372_10006975_pt1 | contig 12030 bp, 9 predicted proteins | sample C55metaG_FD_115307 | JGI IMG/M metagenome (GOLD analysis project Ga0157372, IMG submission 115307) | Corn rhizosphere microbial communities from Kellogg Biological Station, Michigan, USA - C5-5 metaG | ecosystem: Host-associated > Plants > Roots > Rhizosphere > Soil | place: USA: Michigan... | reverse complement strand
TTCGCTCAGCGCTTCGAGCTGCTTCTCCTGCTCTTCCAGCTTCGCCAACGCATCCGCCGGGTTCTTTGATTTCACGGCAGCTTCCAGGTCCTTTGCATATTTCAGTGAAAGATCGGCTTCCTCATCCTTTGCAGCAGCTTTCTGCTGGAGCTTCTTCGCAATATTGTATGCGGCTACGGTTTCCTGGTTGAGCTCTTCCGATTCGATGCGCGCCATATTGGCCTCGTCGATCACGGCCTGCTTCTTCACATTGTCGCTCATGCCGTTCGCATCCGACATCAGCTGTGTGGCTTCCCTCGCTTTATTCTGCGCCAGCTCGTTCTTTTGATTGGCCATGTTAAGCGCAATATCCGCCTGCTCCTGCAGGTCTTTCGCTTCTTTCTCCGCATCCTTCGCATCGTCATAAGCGATCTTCACAATGGCATCGTTGCTGAGGCTCGCAGGATTAGAGCTGCCTTTGGAATTGCCGTTATTGCCGGCCGCTGCATCTTTCGCAGCATTATCGGCGGCCTTTGCATTGTCGGTATTTTTTGCGGCGCTGTTCTGTGCAGAGGCATCCTCAGCCGTATTGCCGCCGTTGTTCTTCGCTGCTGCAGCCGCATTCGCAGCATCCACGCCTGCTTCCAGCTTCGATTTTTCCTTGATGAAATTCAGCGCGAGCAGGTAGCTTTGGTCGTCAACGGGCTCATCAAAGAGGTTCTTCACGATCAGCTTGTCGGTTCCGGGCTCATAGCTGATCTCCTGCTTCAATGGCTTGAACTCGTACTGTGTCGGCAACACCACCACTTCCGACTGCGTATTAAAACCCGCTGCCTCCACAGTGTACATAAAACGTCCGCCATTCGGCAGGTTCACGAGATAGCTTCCCGATTCCTTTGCATTGTAAATTCCGAGGATAGTGTTATCGCCGAGGTCTTTCACGGTGATCTTCACATCCAGCGCCTGGTTATCCTTGGTCTTGATCACCATTCCTTTGATAATCGCCACATCGATCGGGCGGCGCTCCACATTGATGTGAAACACCGCGGTTTTACCGGTTTTGCTGGCGCGGGCCGAAGAAAAGTAGGCTTCCTTTTCATCCTCATTGGTCACGTAAAGGATGTCGTCATCCGGCGTATTGATAGGAAAATCGAGGTTTACAGGCTTGTTCCAGGTGTTGGTCTCTTCGTTCAGCGTGGTCTTGAAAATGTCGTAGCCACCCATCGAATTGTGGCCTTTCGAGCAGAAATACAGCACTTTCCCGTTGGGATGAAGGAAAGGATAATCTTCGTCGTACTCCGTATTTACAGGATAACCGAGGGTTTGCGGCTTGCTCCATTCGCCGTTCGGCAGCTTGCGGATAATGTAAATGTCTTTCCCATGCTCGAGGTCATCGCCATAGCTCGAAAAATAGACCTGGTTGTTGTTGGAGGCAAGATAGATAATGGATTTTTCTTTTTTCTTTTTATCGAGCGAAGTGCGGAATGCCTCCTCATCGGGCTTGGTGAGCAGCTTTCCGCCGATGTCGGAAATATCGTATGCCCTGTAAAAATCGGTGCGGCTCAGCTCCTTCTTTTCGATCACCAGCAGGTCGGTGATGTTCCGCAAGAGCTTCTTCCCGTTCTTGCACATCTCGATCTGCCGGTCAACCTGCAGCTTTTCAGCCTTCGATTCGGAAGCTACTTTCAGGTATGCCAGGTATTCGTTGATGGCATCATCGAAGCGGTAATTAAGGTGATAAGCTTTGGCAAGATAGAACAGCACCTCTTTTTCAACCTCGGGCTTTTTGGCGGCGTATTCAAGAAAGGGGATCGCTTTTTCCTTGTCGTCGCTCGCATACAGCATGCAAACGCCAAGGCGGTAATTGTAATTGGGATCTTTCGGGTAAAGGCTGGCAAGCTGGGAATATAAGGGGTAAGCTTCCTCGAACTCATCGTCCTCGAAAAGCTTCAGGGCCTGCTGCTTCAGCTCCTCTTCCGATGCAAATGCGGTCTGGCCGTACGCAGCGCGCAGCCCGGGCAAACTTACAAGCAGAAGCAGGATAATAAACCGTAAATGCTTATTCATATAAAAGCCCAGGCGCCCTGGGGATACATTCAGTAAAATTAAACTCCGGGATAAGGCGCTTTCCCTAACAAAATCACCCTTTATGTCTATGTATTGCCTTAACATACAAATTTAATATTTTTATTGTATTGATGCCATTCTTTCTCATTTTCCATAAAATGCGGAACCGCGGAAAATAAATGGATGACTTCGCCGTTTGATCTGCGCATCATCGTTATATTTGTCTTTATGAAGTACAGCAATTACCTCTACTGTTTTATTCTCATTTTCACACTTATTTTCTCATCCTGTAAAAAGGATGAGCTCCTTACCGATTCCTCCGCAAAGCTTGAATTTTCAACCGATTCGGTATTGTTCGACACGGTGTTCACCACGCTGGGCTCCACCACGAAAACCTTTCGCATTTACAATACGCACAGCCAGGCGATGAATATTTCGAGGATCTACCTCGCAGGCGGGAGCACTTCTCCTTTCAAGCTCAACGTTGACGGCATTTCCGGGAAAAGCATCCCTGATGTGGAGATCGCGGGCGGCGACAGTCTTTTCGTATTCGTACAAGTAACCGTTGATCCAACGGGCGTTTCCAACCCATTGCTCATCAAGGATTCCATCATTTTTGAAACCAACAGCAACATCCAGGATGTGAAGCTTACGGCTGTGGGACAGGATGTGTACCTGCACAAGCCCGATCATTTCCCGCTCACAGGCTTCCCGGCTTATTCGATCATCAACTGCAACGATGTATGGACCAACGACAAGCCGCACCTGATCTTCGGCTATGCGGTGGTGGATTCGGGCTGCACGCTTACGATGCAGCCGGGCACGCGCGTGCACCTGTACAAGAATGCGGGGCTGCTTGTTTTTAAGGACGGTACGCTGATCGTGAACGGGACAAAGAACAACGAAGTGACCTTCCAGGGAACAAGGCTGGAGCCGGATTATAAGGATGTGGCGGGACAATGGGGACAGATCTGGCTGTATGCCGGAAGCAAGAACAATGTGATCGATTATGCCATCATTAAGAATGCCGGCATCGGGATAAGGGTGGATACGGTGGTTACGCCGGGTGTTCCGACACTGAAGCTCAGCAATACCATTATTAAGAACATGACGGCAGCCGCGGTGTACGGCTTGGGCGCACATATCAGGAGCTACAACTGCGTGTTTGCAAATTCGGGGCAGTATGTTGCAGCGCTTACCATTGGCGGAAAATACACATTCGAGCATTGCACCTTTGCTAATTTCTGGAGCGGGACCACTTCGCGCACCACGCCGTTGCTGGTGATCAATAACTATTACACCAGCGGCAGCTTTGTGATCCTCCGGCCGATCGACAGCTGCCTGTTCAAGAACTGTATCCTGTATGGCGACCTGCCGGATGAGATCGGGCTCGATTCCACAACCCTTGCGCCGTATCCTCCAAGCTATATCAATTACCAGTTTGATCACTGCCTTGTGAAAACAACCAAGAGCATTGCGAACAGCCATTACATCAGCTGCTCTAAAAACCTTAACCCCGGATTTGTAAATGCGGCGGCGGGAGATTACCAGCTGGAAAGCACTGCTGTGAACAGCTTTGATAAAGGTACAACCACAAGCGTACTTATTGATCTGAACGGGAATTTCAGAAGCGGGTTTAACCCGGACCTCGGCGCTTACGAGTTTCATTAAATGGATTACACCGAACGTTTAACACGGGAACATTCACGATCAAACACCGATGCCATTGCGAAAGCGATCGGCAGCGATCCGAAGGAATTCAAAAAGATCATCGACATTCTTTACACCGCGAAAGCACCTTTGCCGCAGCGGGCTTCCTGGCTGCTGGCGGTTGTCAGCAGGAATCATCCGGAGCTCATTACGCCGTACGTAACGCAATTCATCAACTCTGTTCAGAGTTTCACCATCGATGGGATCAAGCGCAACATGATGAGCGCGCTGTGCACGCAGGAAATCCCGAAACGCATGCAGGGAAAGCTGGTTAGCATCTGCTTCGACTTCATCCTCTCTCCTTCCGAAACAGTTGCCGTTAAAGTGCTTTCGCTCGATATCCTGGCGAAGTTCATCAGCGATTACCCGGAATTAAAAAATGAATTGAAGGCCGCGATCGAAGACCAGCTGCCGAAAACAACGGCGGCTTTTCATTCGAAAGGAAAGAAGGTTTTGAAGAGATTGCTTCGTCGTACCTCCTCGCAATGACGCACAGATCTGTAAATTCGTACAGATTCGCATCCGTACTACTTCTTTCTCCAGTACCCAACAAAGAATATGATCAGCCCCACCAATCCCATCGCGAAGGTGAAGAACGTTTGTCCGGCATGGATCAGCGTAGCAAGTGTTTTTCCCATTAATCCGCCGAGGCCGTAAAGCAGACAAACCTGCTGCACAAGAAAATGATACGCTCCCATTCCGCCGCCCTGTATGGGCACGGAGCGGCCGATACTGCCGATGCTCAGGATCGTAAGGCAGGCGCCCCAGCCAAGAACGGATGTTTCTTTGAACACGAAGAACCAGAAATAGGTCATCAGAAAATAGCAGACCCAAATGAGCGCGGTGTACCCGATGAAAAGCCCTTTTCGTTCGAGCTTGCCGATGCTTGTAAGTCCGTCCTTTAAGCCCTGCACAAACTGCAGCACAAGCTTCGGAGAGCGTTCACGGATGTACCTCCGAAAATAAAAGAAGAAGATCGCGGCAAGCACCATTACCGCAATAGCGGCGATGAGGATGGTTTGGTTCCCGTTCTCAATTTTGAGAATGATGCCTTCATAAAATGGTTTTACCACATTTTCTTTCACAAACTCGATGATCACGCTGAACTGCAGCAGCAGGGTAAGCAGCAGCACCAGCAGCAGGCTGACCACGTCGACAACACGCTCGATGATCACCGTGCCGAGCAATTGCATGAAGGGAATATTGTGCTGTTTTTTCAGCGAAAGGCATCTCGTAACTTCGCCCAAACGCGGCACTGCAAAATTCACAAAATAGCTGATGGATAAGGCGGAAAAGGCATTTGCAAAAGAAGCCTCGTAACCTACGGCCCTGATGAGCATTTGCCAGCGCAGCGTGCGAAACACGTACACCATTACGGAAACGAGCATCACCATGTAGAACCAGGAAAAATTCCCGGTGCTGATGGTCTCCTTCATCTCATTAAAATCGAGGGTCCTGAAAAACAGCCATGACAGCGTGATCCCCAAGGCCAGCAGCACAATGTATTGAACGGATTGAACGATCTTTTGCTTCATCGGAACTGTTACTGGCTGAACGCCGAAAGATAATCGCTGTAAAGAAGGGCGGTGACCGCTGCAACAAAAAAGCAGGCGATGCCGATAAAGATCACGAGGATCTTTCCGCCCACACCAAGATCCTTTACCGGCGGCGTTTGCAGGATGTCGTTCACCCCGGTTATGATCCTGTCCTCATTCTCTGCCGGCACATGTTCCGACTTGCGGATGGTCTTCGAATAATATTTAACATGTTCTGCGAGCACGTCCCTGATCGTCCAGTACTCACGATCGGTAAGCTCTTCATAGGTTTTGGAAAGATCGATGCCGAGCTCCCTGATCTCCTTCCTCGCCTTTTTCACCTGCGACTGGTTTACCAGCTGCATGATCAGCAAATAAGGCACCAGCAGGAGATAATAGGAATCCAGCAGCACACAGAGCACGATCAGCACAACAATAGAGATGGAAATAAAAATGGTATTGATGATCTCGTTGTTTTCGAAGAACATCGACTTCAATACCTTGCCCCCGTCGAGCGGCATTACGGGAAGCATGTTGAAGAGGTTGAGGATCACAAAAATATTTGCAGCGCCGAACAGCGCGGCTTCCTGCTGCATGTAGCCGGCGATAGCCAGTCCCAAACCAATGAACACACCCGGTACCGGGCCTGCGAGCAGCATGATCACATTCTGCCGCTGCGAAGTACGGCTCTTGGTGCCGGTAACGTAAGCGCCCAGCAGCGGCACAAAGAACATGTTCACATCCTTGTAGCCAAAGGCTTTCATGGCAATGAAATGTCCCATTTCATGAATGATGAGCGCAAGCGTTAAAAGTAAGATGCTTTGAAGGTCCCAGCTGAAGAACAGGTAAAACACAAGAATGTACAATCCGAAGCTCAGCAGCGACTTAACGATCGCCTGCCCCTTCTCGTTCATTTCGGGCTTGGGAGGATAGCTTGCTTCCGCGATCGCCGGTCCGGGTATGATCTGTTCTTCCATAGAATGTGTTTCGGACAAAGATAAAATTTAATCGGATGTGAGGAACGGCATCTGCACCATCACTTCTCGATACTCTCCCTTCGGTCGAACTCGAAGTGACGTAGCGTCAGTTCGAGTAGCGAGGTACGAGCGTATCGAGAACAAGCAAACCTAATCAGTAAGCAAAAATTCCTTCTTCGCGTAGCTTTTTCCATTCACCATGATCTCCAGGGCATGCTTTCCGGGATAATGCTTTCGCGTGGAAAAATCTTTGAAGGATTGCTTTTTGCTGATCGTTACATTGGCGCCGGGCTGCAGCTGAAGCTCCTTGAGCTTGAATACTTTTCTTCCGGCTGTGCCTGATTTCTTTGCGTAATGAACGGCATAGTCGATCACCAGCTTTTGCGCCTTGCTCTTTCCGGAAACAATGTCGAAGCTGAAACCGAGGTCATCGCCGATCTTTATTTTCGGACTTTTTAATTTCAAGTTCTTCAGCTCCAGCTTTACGTTCTTCTCAAAATCAAACACGGCAAGGGATCCGGGATGCCCTTTTTTAATGAGCGTTCTGCTGGCATGCTTGATGATCCATGCGGTATGCTCATTTTTCTTATCCCAGCTGTTCACGAGATCGAGCATCCAGTCGGTATGCGTACGTGAAAAATCATTGAGATGGTTCGCCACCGATTTTTTCACATACAGCTCGCTGTCGGCTTTCAGCTTTTCGAGGATCGGCCTTGTAAGCTCGGGGTTAGCCATGATCTCCGCGATGTTGAATGACCAGGGCAAACGCGGCCTGCAGCCTTCGCTTGCGAGCCTTCTAACATGCACGTTCTCATCAACGGCCCATTTGTTCATCACTTTCAGCGTTCCCTTCAGATCGCGCTTTATATACTCACGGATGGCGAACTCGGAAGTGCCGAACTTGGTGAGCTCCTTTAAGGCATCCAGCGATAAGCTCACATGGTCATGCCCGTATTGCCCTACAAAATCGGGAAAGATAAAGCAGGTATAATGGGATTTGAACGCCGGGATCACCTGATAAATAATATCCAGCGAGCGACTGTAATCCGCAGGCAGGTACTTTTTCATGGTGACGGTGGTATGGCGCAAGCGCTGGTTGAGCGACATTTCCGCGAGGCCTTTGAGCACATCCTTCTGAAAATTCTCAGCATGGAAATTCTTATCCGCTTTGCTGAATTCCATCGCTAAACGCTGATAGAATTGTTTATTGAACATGTCTTTTAACGCGTCGGCCATAGCGAATTAGAGAATTGGAGATTTAGAGAATGGGAGAATTATTGATCCGGCTAATTTAATGATTTTGGCGTTTTTCGTGAGCTAAGCGTTGTACAGCTCCATCACGGTGATCTCCGGCAGGATCCCTACCCTTCCCGGGTAGCCGAGGAAGCCGAGCCCGCGGTTCACATAAATATGTTGATTTTCCTCGGTATACAAGCCCGCCCACTCCTTATACACATACTGTGAAGGACTCCATTTAAAGCCCGGGATCTCGATGCCGAACTGGAAACCGTGCGTATGTCCGCTGAACGTAATGTCAACATCCTTGTATTCTTTTCTTACCTGTTTTTCCCAATGCGAAGGATCATGCGAGAGCAGCAGCTTCACAGGATAATTTTCGGTTCCCGCATGCGCTTTTTTCATATCGCCGTATTTCGGAAAATTAAGATTGCCGCCCCAGTTCTCGATGCCGATCAGTGCAATTGCATCATCCCCGCGGCGTAACGCCACATGCTCGTTCATCATCAGCTTCCAGCCCAGCTGCGCATGCTTTCTCTTCAGCTCTTCGAGGTTCTCGATCTTTGCCTGCGGGCTTTCCCAGGTCACGTAATCACCGTAATCGTGATTGCCGAGCGTACTGTAAACACCCATTGGGGCAGTGATCTTTTTCAGCACATCCATGAACGGCTCCACTTCTTCGGAGCGGTCGTTCACGAGATCGCCGGTAAAGAAAACGATGTCGGCCTTCTGCTCGTTCACGATGCGCACGGCTTCTTCGAGCGGACCGGTGGAGACAAAGCTGCCGGAATGGATGTCGGAGATCTGCACGATCTTCAGCCCGTTGAAGGAAGCCGGCAGGTTTGGCAATACCACTTTCTGGCGATGCACTTTGTAATCGAAGGCACCCTTTACCATCCCGTAAAGGAAGCTTGCAAAAGGCAATGCTGCCATGCCGAGGGCTACATAGTTCAGGAATTTAAGGCGTGAAATGGCGTGAGGGTTAGGGTTAGGAGCAATTTCGCCGGTAACCGGCTGCGGGGCTTTAGCGAGATAGCTGCCGATCCAGCGGAACAGACGGATAATGTCGTCCACCGCGATAAATACAGAGCCGATGATCTTCGAGATGAGCACCATGATCACAAACGCAAAGAGGTAAATGCGGATCGCCTTGGGCCATTCCTGCAAAGGAATGAAGCTCGGCATCAGTGAAAGCAGGACAGCGCAGAGGGTAAATCCCCAGTAAATATAGAACACGAGGTTCTTTCTCGCAACGCTGCTGCCGATCATGATCGTGCGGATGGCCTGGTAAAAATAAAGATCAATGAGCACTAACAAAGCGCCAACGATTAGAATGCGGAAAGCGATCGACATAGGGTGATAATTAATTCGTGCAAAACTACGGAAACTTTTTTCGATCACAAAGTTTCCAACAGGATTTATACTTAATTAACTTTAATTTTTCATTGTCCGAAATTCAGTCCAAACAATAACTTTGCATTATGACAAGATCAACCGCACTCCTCGCCCTGTTCATCACGCTGCTCTCTTATTCACTCAGCGCACAGAATTCAAAATCAAAACCGGCCGCCAAAACGCCCTTCGCATTGGGTGTGATCGATAAGATCCAGTCGGCACAGCTTTCCGAAAGCCGTACACTGAACATTTATTTACCCGATGGCTACAATGATTCGGCTGCAAGCTACCCGGTGATCTACCTGCTCGACGGCTCGGCGAATGAAGATTTTGTGCACATTACTGGTGTAGTGCAATTCCTTGTGATGATCGGCCAAATGCCGCCTTCCATTATTGTAGGGATCGCAAATGTTGACAGACGAAGGGATTTCACGTTTCCAACCACCATAGCGCAGGACCTGAAAGATTTTCCGACCACGGGACACTCCGATAAATTCATGCTGTTCATTGAAAAAGAGCTGCAGCCTTATATCGAGAAAAATTACCGCACCACAAGCCGCAAAACGATCATCGGGCAATCGCTCGGCGGCTTGCTTGCCGTGGAAATATTGCTGAAAAAGCCGGAGCTGTTCACCGATTACCTGATCGTAAGCCCGAGCTTATGGTGGGATAACGAGTCGCTGCTGGCACTGGCTCCCGGCCTGCTGAAAGAGCATCCCGGTAAAAAAGCCAACATATTTATTTCCGTTGGCAGTGAAGGCAAGATCATGCAGGGCGATGCTGCAAAGCTGCTGGAGCTGTTGAACGCTTCGGGGGATAAGGAGATGAAAGCAACGCTGCTTACCCTGCCGGAGGAAGATCACCTGACCATTCTTCACAACGCGGCTTATAAAGGTTTGGAAGCATTGAATCCGCCGAAAGAAAAAAAATAAGATTACAGCGAAGGCTATTTCACTTTCCTTTCCAGGCTGATGTTCTCATCGCCCGGCTGATACGGCAGGTAAGTCACAATGAACTGCATCATCTCATCCGATGTGCGCATGCTTCCCTCCCGCTCCGCTACCAGGCGCGGCGGAGAAAAAGGATTGTTCGGGTTCTTCCGCGTATTATCATAAACGGCCTCGACGTGAATTCTTGCGCCGCGCGGAATTTTCAGCATCTTTTTGTACGTGTAGAAATACTGCCAGCGGAAATCCCATTTATTGATGCGGATCATCGGGATGGTATCGCCCTGCTGTGTTACGGCATAGGCAAGAAAGCTCTTCCCGAGCAGGTGCATGTGCGGGTTCACGGTGAGCACGGAGATGTCGAACGGAAGCGTATAATCGGATGTGAATGTCATCACCGTATCCGGCGGGACCACCAGCGGGGGCACAATGGGCGATACACCGTAGGTTCCCATCTGGAATTCCTGCGTAGGCCGCTTCGGCGGCACATCCGCGAAGAATACATTGAAAGCGGTCTGATCGTTTGTATCCACCCGTGAAGGGCCGTAGTGCATGTCTTTCAGGAAGATCGCGCCTTTCTGCGCAAGCTTGTATCCGCCGATGCCGGCAGGATAAATGGGCGGGGTAACACCGGGAAGGTAATTGGTGACCGACTGCGTGAGCATTGGAAAAGTCCCGTCATCGTTCGGAAGGTCCAGCGCCTTGTACGCTTCCAGCGTATTGGGATAATCGTTGATGTCGACCACCACGTTTCCTTTCATCACATCCTTCCGCTTCCCCGGCAGGTAGCTCAGCAGCTGCGCATTTACGTGATGCACCAGCTTGCGGTTGCCGGGCACCACCTCTATTGTGCTGATGTACTGATCAGCCGGCAATTCATAGGGCACACGCATGAGCAGGAAGCGGTCTTTCCCGTCGCCTTTGATCTTGTAAATATCCCGCAGCTTGATCACGAGGTCGGGCTTTCCCAGCTGCGATCCTTCCAGGAATACCGGTGCCGGCGGCATTTTAGAAGGATCGCCGGCTGCGCATCCTTCATCCACCCATTTCCCGATCAGCGCGATCTCTTCCGGCGTAAGCACCTTTTCATCTATAAAGTGGGTGTAGCTTGCATCTGCAGGCCATGGCGGCATGAAGCGGCTCGCTGTCACAAATTTGATGAGCTTGCGGCGGGAAGAAACATCCTCATACGTGAACAGTTCGAACGGCCCCGCCTCGCCTTTCCGGTGGCAGGAAGAACAATTTTTATAAATAATCGGCGCTATGTGCTCCGAAAATGTAATTTTTTGGGGTGCTTCGCCGTTTCCACACGATACCATGCAAACCACAAGCAGGAGAAGGGCGGGAATTGAAATGTATCTTTTGCCTTGCATGTGAGTTATATAAACAGATCGAACATTCATTTTCCCTTGAAGCTGTAAAATTACGAAACAAAACCATTTAACCCAATGTGGAACTAATTCCTGTTAGCCTCTGGCAGGATATTTTAGTGTATCTCCCGGGTGAAACTTAATTCTATTGGCCATGGATCTACCGTTTAAGATTGTCGGGAAGCATCGTTCCTTTCGTGTTGCAGGCGATTCAATGCCGCCGCTGAAGGACGGAACGCTTATTATCGGAAGCCGCATGAAGTCATTTGCGGATGTAAAGGATGGAGAAACGTACATCGTGGTGACCACCGACGGGGAAGTTGTGTACAAACGCCTTTACAGGGACAAGAACAAGCTCGGCAACGTGTTTGAGTTCCATTCGGATAATCCTGTTTACGCACCATTCACCGTGCAGGGCGAGAACATCGCGGAGATCTGGAATTTTGTGTGCAGCGTGAACATGGATAACTTCGACCCTGAAAAGCACAACATCGAGAACGTGATCCGCTTTTTACGCTCCTACAGCGTGGAACTCTGCAAATAGCATTGTTCAAAACACCGTTGACAAATTCATTCCGCCACACAGGCGAACGCAATCAGCCGGGCTTATCTTTGCAAACGTATGAGCGGTTTCACAAAAATCACATTCATCTTTATTTTCAGCGTTTCAGCGCTGCTCCTGCAGTCATGCAAATCGCGCGGACCGCATAACGAGTACCGTGATGCGAAGGTGCGTGTGAGCGAGCGCGAGATGGCGAAGGACAAAAAGATTATCCGCAAAGGCAACAAAGCCTACAAAAAGCAGATGCGCAGG
>Ga0157372_10006972_pt1 | contig 12031 bp, 14 predicted proteins | sample C55metaG_FD_115307 | JGI IMG/M metagenome (GOLD analysis project Ga0157372, IMG submission 115307) | Corn rhizosphere microbial communities from Kellogg Biological Station, Michigan, USA - C5-5 metaG | ecosystem: Host-associated > Plants > Roots > Rhizosphere > Soil | place: USA: Michigan... | reverse complement strand
CGACCGCATCGTCGTGCAGATCCCGGGTGAGAAGTATCCGGAGCGCGCGCGTTCGCTCGTCGAGCAGCAGGCGTTCCTGCAATTCAACATCACTGATAAGTCGGGAGCGCTCGAGCGCGCGCTGCCGAAGCTCGACCAGGTGGTGAAGCAGCGCGGCCTCGCGGCCGCGACGGGCGCCGATACGTCGAACAAGACCGGTGCGCAGAACAAGGCGTTGCAGGGTCTGCTCACGAGCGGCGACACGTCGAAGAAGGTCGCGCTGGGCAAGACTGGGAAGGACAGCGCGAAGAAGGATTCAGCCGCTGCCGCGGATTCGTTGAAGCTTCAGGCAGGTGGCGCGTTTTCCAGTCTGATCCAGCAGGGCGGCATGCCCGGCGAGTTCTATGTGGCGACCACCGACGTGCCGACGCTCGACAAGTTCCTCGCCGATTCTGCGGTGCGCGCTGCGCTTCCGCCGGGCAAGGACATGGTGCCGGGCACCGATTCGTCGTCGCTCCAGAACAAGTGGTACAAGGCATACTATCTCGTCGATCACAACCCGATCATCACGGGCGACTATCTGTCGAACGCTCGTCCGAATCAGAGCCCGACGGACGGCACGATCGTCGAGTTCTCGCTTAGCAACGAAGGCGGTCGCCGCTTCCGTAACGAGACGGGCAAGCACATCGGCGACTACATGGCGATCATCCTCGACGATCGCGTCCAGGGTCGGCCGCCGGTGATTCAGAGCGCGATTTCGACGCGTGGGCAGATCACGATGGGCGGCAAGTCTCTCGCCGACGCCCAGGACCTGGCGCTCGTCTTGCGAGCCGGTGCATTGCCGGTTCCGCTTCGCGTCGCCGAAGTGCGTAGCATCGGACCGAGCCTCGGTCAGGATTCGATCAACAAAGGATTGCGCGCCTCGCTGATCGCGGTGGCGCTCGTCGTGATCATCATGCTCGTGTACTACCGCTTTTCCGGATTCCTCGCCGTCGCCGCGCTCGCGCTGTACGTGCTCTACACGCTGGCTGCGCTCGCTGGCTTCGACGCCGTGCTGACGCTGCCGGGAATCGCGGGGTTCGTACTCTCGATCGGCATCGCGGTGGACGCCAACGTGCTGATCTTCGAGCGCATTCGAGAGGAGCTCGCGCGAGGAAAGACGGTCCGGACCGCCATCGACGAGGGCTTCCGCCACGCCATGCCGGCGATCGTCGACTCGAACGTGTCCACGATCCTCACCGCCGCGGTACTCTACCAGTACGGCACCGGGCCCGTGAAGGGCTTCGCCGTGACGCTCATCGCGGGCATCGCCGCTTCGCTGTTCACGTCGATCTTCGTCGTGCGCACCTTCTACATCATCTGGCTCAACCGCTCCCGCGGCGCCCAAGCACTGAGCATCTAAGGGTCTTCCATGCTTCGCATTCTTCACGACACCAATTTCGATTTCATCAAGCACTGGAAGACGGCCGCGATCGGCACCGTCGCGTTCATCGCCCTCGGTCTCGTGCTGCTCGTCGTTCACGCGGCTCGCCACAACGGCAACGCGTTGAACCAGAGCATCGAATTCACGGGCGGCACCGTGGTCCAGCTTCAGTTCCAGCAGGACGCGCCGACGGACGTCGTTCGCTCCGCCGTGGACGCCGCGGGCTTCAGCGGCTCCGAGGTCACCACCTTCGGGGACGTGCGCAACTATCTCATCAAAGTCCCGCCGGTCGAGGGCATGGCGGCCGCCGCGAACGCAGACAGCGTCGGCGCGCACATCGTGAATGTCCTCAAGCAGCGAGTTCCAGGGAACCCGGCGCGCGTCGAACAGGCGCAGTCGGTCGGCGCGCGTGTCGGCGCGGAGCTCAAGACGAAGGCGATCACGGCGATCCTGCTCTCGTTCCTCGTGACGCTGATCTACCTCGCGATCCGGTTCGAGTGGCGGTTCGGCGTCGCGGCGACGATCGCCACGGCCCACGATATCCTCACCACGATGGCGTTCCTGGCCATGATGCGCCTCGAGATCTCGCTCACGGTCGTCGCCGCGATCCTGACGGTGATCGGCTACTCGCTCAATGACACGATCATCATCTTCGACCGCGTCCGCGAGAATCTGAAAAAGCAGCGCAAGGAAACGTTGCGCGAGGTGCTGAATAGGTCGATCAACGAGACGCTCCCGCGCTCGGTGCTGACGCATGCCACGGTGTTCGCGGCGACGCTGTCGCTGCTCGTCTTCGCCGGCGAAGTGATCCGTCCGTTCTCATGGATCATGGCGTTCGGCGTCTTCACCGGAACGTTCAGCTCGATTTACGTCGCCGGCGCGATCCTGCTCTACATCGAGCACCGCTGGCCCCGTACGCCGGCGCCTCACGAGAAGGGAACGGCCCGAGCGCTCGCCGAAGAGCGACGGCGCGAACGGCCGGCGCCCGTCGGCACGCGATGACGATCTCTCCGAACCGCCGCCTCGCGCGGCGGTTCGTGCTTTCATGACCGCGTTTCTCGACAGCCACGCCCATCTCGCGGATCCGGCGTTCGACGCCGACCGCGACATGGTGATCGAGAATGCGCGCGCCGCGGGCGCGGTCGGCGTCGTTTGCATCGGGGAATCGGTCGCTGCCGGCGAACGCGCCGCGGCGCTGGCCGAACGGCACCGCGGGTTCGTCTGGTTCACCGCCGGCGTCCACCCGCACGACGCGGCGGATTTCGACGAGCCGCGCGACGCCGCCGCCATCAGAGAACTCGCAACACGCGGGTCGGTCGCGATCGGCGAGTGCGGCCTCGACTACCACTACGACCATTCGCCGCGCCCGATGCAGCGTCGCGCCTTCGCCGCGCAGTTGGCGATCGCGCGCGAGCTCGACCGGCCGGTCGTCGTGCACACGCGCGAAGCGGAGGATGACACGCGCGCCATGATCGTCGAGGCGGGAGCGGCCGGCGTGCGCGGCGTGCTTCATTGCTTCACCGGCAGCGTCGCGCTGGCCGAGGCGGCGCTCTCGGTGGGCTGGTACGTTTCGTTCAGCGGCATCGTGACCTTCAAGAAGTGGGAGGGGGACGAGGTCATTCGGCTGGTGCCGGCGGATCGGCTCCTCGTCGAGTCGGATTCGCCGTACCTCGCGCCCGTCCCGAACCGCGGTCGGCGAAACGAGCCGGCGTGGGTTAGCTTGACCGTCGCGCGCGTCGCGAACGTCCGCGGCGTCGAGTCCGTGACGCTCGGCGCCGAGACGTCGCGCAATGCCGCGCGCTTGTTCGGACTATCAATTTCTTCGGAGAATCTGTCGTGAGCGTGAAGACCGTGCACACGAACGCCGCGCCGGCGGCGATCGGGCCATACTCGCAGGGCATCGTCGCCAACGGGTTTCTGTTCACCGCCGGCCAGATCGCGATCGATCCCGCGACTGGACAGATCGTGACGGGGGACGTCGCTAAGCAGACCGAGCGCGTCATGGCGAATCTCGCGGCCGTGCTCGCTACGGTGAACGCGACCTGGGCCGACGTCGTGAAGACCACGGTCTTCTTGCACGACATGGGCGATTTTCCCGTCGTGAACGAAGTCTACGGCAAGGCCCTCGGCGAAGCGCGTCCCGCCCGCTCGACCGTGCAGGTGTCGGCATTGCCGCGGGGCGTGCTCGTCGAAATCGACGCGGTGGTCGCCGTTCCATGATCGCCGAAGAGACCACCCGGCTCACCACGTTCGCGCGATGCGCCGGATGCGCGGCGAAACTCGGACACCTCGATCTTTCGCAGGCGCTCGCCGGCGTCCCGGTAAGGTCGGACCCGCGTCTGCTGGTCGGACGCGAGACCTTCGACGACGCCGGCGTATTTCAGGTGTCCGAAGATCTGGCCCTGGTGCAGACCGTCGATTTCTTCGCGCCGATCGTCGACGACCCATATTCGTTCGGCCAGGTCGCAGCGGCCAACGCGCTGTCGGACGTGTACGCGATGGGAGGGGAGCCGTTGACCGCGCTCAACATCGTCGGCTTTCCGGCGAATCGGCTGCCGCTCGAGGTGCTCACCGAACTCCTCCGCGGGGGCCAGGACAAGGTTCACGAGGCCGGAGCGCTCGTCGTCGGCGGACACACGATCATCGACGACGAGTTGAAGTTCGGTCTGTCGGTCACGGGCCGCGTCGATCCCAAGAAGATGCTGAGCAACGCGAACGCCAAGGTCGGCGACCATCTGGTCCTCACCAAGCCGCTCGGCACGGCGATTCTCGCCACGGCGGCCAAGCGAGGCGATCTCGGAGCGAGCGAAACGAAAGGGCTGATCGATTCGATGACGAAGCTGAACGCGTCGGCAAGCCGCGGCGCCGTCGCCGTCGGCGCCCGCTGCGCGACGGACATCACCGGCTTCGGTCTGCTGGGCCACGCCAGCCACATCGCCGAAGCGAGCCATGTCTCGATCGTCATCGACGCGGACAAGCTTCCGGTGCTTCCCGGCGCCCGCGACGCCTGGGATCGTGGCGTGACGACGGGCGGATCCGAGCGGAACGAACGTTATTTGGAGGAGCGTGTAGACTGGCGGACCTCCTCGTCGTTCCTGCGCGCGTTGGCGATGGATCCACAAACGTCGGGCGGTCTGCTCGTCGCCGTGCCGGCCGACAAGGTCGGACAATACCTTTCGCTGGTTTCGGAAGGGATCGAGATCGGCGTGGTTGTCGACCGGCACACGCACGGTCTCGTGTTCGCGTGACGCTTGGAGAAACGTCGAGGGGGAGTGGAGGGGGCCTGGTGGCTCTCGCGGTCTTCAAAACCGTTTGCGACCTGACCTTTGTCGGGTTGGGTGGGTTCGATTCCCATGCACTCCCGCCAAGCGCGCTTCGTCGATTGCCGCCGTCATCATGATGCCATCGTTATCGATGTCTAATCTTCGGCGCGGCCTGGCCGCCGCCGCCATCGCTGCGATCGCGCTTCCGTCGCGCGCCACCGGGCAGCGCACCGACACGATTCCGCGCGAGCCGATCCGGCCGCTGTCGACCGTCCCGCCCGATTCGCTGCATCCGCCGATCAGCGCGCGCCGAGCGTTCTTCTACTCGTTTCTCGTCCCGGGCTCCGGTCAGTCGATCCTCGGCCGCCACAAAGCCGCGGCCGCGTTCATGTTCGTCGAGGCGGTCTGTATCGCGATGATCCGCGAATCGGGCGCCGACGTGCACGAGGCACGCCGCGCCGCCAACGACACGCTGATCATCTCGTACGTCGATGCGGCGGGAAATCCCGCCGTCACGACCGCGCCGCCGCGCTTCGGCGACAATGAGATTCACACGCGCGAGGCGCACGTCGAGGACTGGGCCGCGCTCCTCGTCGGCAACCACCTCTTCGCGGGCGCCGACGCGTTCGTCGCGTCGCACCTGTGGGACGTTCCGATTCACGTCGGCATGCGCGTGGCGCCGGGCGGCCGCGGTCTGGCGCTCGCCGTCGCGATTCAGCGCTGATGTCCAGCTCTCGTCCGATCGGCGTCTTCGATTCGGGCATCGGCGGACTCACCGTCGTGCACGAGCTCATCCACCAGCTGCCGCACGAGAGCATCGTCTACTTCGGCGACACCGCGCGCGTGCCCTACGGACCAAAGAGTCCGGACACGGTGCGACGCTACAGTCGCGAGATTGCGTCCTTTCTCACCGAGCAAGACGTCAAGGCGATCGTCATTGCCTGCAACACTGCCACGGCGCATGCGCTCGGCACTCTGAGGGCCGAATTGTCGTTGCCGGTGGTGGGAGTCGTCGAGCCCGGTGCTCGCGCGGCCGTCGCCGCGACGCGCGCCGGCCGCATCGGTGTCATCGGGACCGCCGGCACGATCCGATCCGGCGCGTACGAGCGGGCGATCTGCGCGCTCCTTCCGACCGCGCAGGTCACGGCCCGCGCCTGCCCGCTCTTCGTTCCGCTCGTCGAGGAGGGCTGGGTCGACCACGAAGCCACGCGCCTCGTCGCGCGCGAGTACCTCGAACCGTTGGTGGCCGCCGGCGTGGATACGCTGGTTCTTGGTTGCACGCACTATCCGCTGCTGAAGCCTCTTTTGAGGACTGTGATGGGTCCCGAGGTCCGGCTGATCGACAGCGCCGAGGAAACGGCGGCGGAGGCGGCGCGCACGTTGGCCGGAAAAAGTCTTTCCGCTCCGGACGCGTCGGCGCCGGCGTATCGCTTCGTTGCCTCCGACGACCCCGACCAGTTCCTACGCGTCGGCCAGCGGTTTCTTGGCGGCGCGGTGGAGAACGTCGAGATCCGCACTCTCGGCTGACGGCTCGCCGCGTGCGCCGCTTTCCCAGCGACGCAGCACGATCTCGTCGGGCGTGATCCGGAGAAAGGTCGGCGCGTCGAGCCACGACCCGGCGTTCGCGTAGGCCGCGCCGCCGGTCAATCGCTCGAGGGTAGGGACGTGCGAGTGGCCGAACAACACGAGGTCGATCGCCGGATTCGCCACCGCCACGCGTTCGGCGGCCACGCGCAATCCGCGACCGTGGTCGCGCGCCGCGTAGTTGCGGCTTGCGCTCGAGCTGCCCGACGCGAGAGGCGTCGCGAGATCGGGGTGCAACCAGCGAAACGACCGGATCGCCCACGAATTCCGAAGCACGCGGCGTAGCGCGCGGTACCGCCGGTCCTCGCGAGGGCGGAGCCCGTCTCCGTGCTCGATGTGGGTACGCCAGCCGGCCACGTCTTCGACGAGCGGGCCGAATCGGTAGTCGACCCCGACATCCTGTCGCAGGACGTCACCTCCCCAACAGTCGTGGTTGCCGGCGATCATCAACACCTGCACGCCCGCATCGACCACGTCGCCCAGCGCGGCCACCGTCCGAAACGCGCCGCGAGGAATGACCGTGCGCCACTCGAACCAGAACTCGAAGAGGTCGCCGTTCACGATCAACGAACCGGCGTGGGTCGCGACATGCCGGAGGAAGCCGATCACAGCGCGCTCGACGTCAGCGCCGGCGAAGCCCAAATGAGCGTCGGAGAAGACGTAGCAAGGCGCTTTCAGCACGCGCGAATTTTACCTGCGCCGCGCTCGCTTTACAAACAAACCATGCCCGACGATCTTCGCGACGTGACCAACGAGGCCGCGGCTCCCCGCGTCGTGACTCCTCCGGCGGGCGCCCTGCCGCCGCACGACATCCAGTTTCGCGTGCGCTACGCCGAAACCGACCAGATGGGTGTCGTCTATCACACGAACTATCTGATCTGGTGCGAGGTCGGGCGTACTGACTTCATCCGTGCGCGCGGAATGAGCTACGCCGACATCGAACGATCCGGCGTCGGTCTTGCTGTGTCTGACCTGAAGGCGCGATTCCACGGCGCGGCACGCTACGACGACCTGGTTCGAGTACGCACGACTCTGGCTGACCTGCGGTCGCGAAGCATCACCTTCGACTACGTGATCACCAACGCGGAAACCAACGAGCGGCTCGTGAGCGCGAGCACCACGCTCGTCTCGATCGACAAGAGCGGACGTCTCGTCGCCATCCCATCCACCGTGCGCGGCTTGTTCCAGCCCCTCCCCCTGCCTCAGGCTCATCCACACACTCACACGCAGACGCCGCCGGAGAATCGCTGATGGCTCGACGCGCCACGCGTGCCGGTCGCGCGGGCTTTCTCGCGTGCGCCGCCGTCGCGATGGCCGCCTGTCGGCCCCCGCGACTCACGCCGTTGACGGGCGATTTGGTGGCACCGACACGGCTGCCGCGCGCCGCGATGGCGCCCGGGCACCACCGCATTGTGTTCAACTGGGAAGTCAGCCAGTACACGATGTCGACGAAGGGGGAGGGAGCCGCCCGCGTGGCGTCCCCGGACAGCGCGCGCCTCGACTTCTTCTTGAATGGTGGGATCTACGCCGGGGCGGTCGTCCTGGTGGGCGACTCGCTAAGAACTCCACCCACCGGCGACTCGCCGGCCGGGCTTATTCCGTCGTCAACCCTGCTTTGGGCGGCTTTGGGGCGTGTTGCGTTGCCAAATCTCCCCGATACCGTCATTCGTGTTGAGGGTGTGACCCTTCGGGCCGACATCGGGCGTCCGGTCGCCTGGCGGCTCAGCTTTCACGGCGACTCACTGTTTCGCGTCGAACGCGTTCAGGGTGACCGTGTAGCAGAGTGGGTCGATCGCAGTGACCCCTCTCATATCAAATATCGGAATGAAGGCGCGCGGCGGACAGTACAACTTACGATTACGAAATCGGAAGACGGCGGCGAATTCGATGCGGCGATTTGGCGGTTCGATCGGTAGTCTCACGTTGCTCCTCCTGTCCGGCTGCCTTTACAGCCTGGCGGGCGGGGGATTGCCGCCGAACATCCACACGATGGCGATCTCCGCGTTCGACAATCAGACCGCGTCGCCGGATGTCACCAAGGAGCTGTACGACCGGATGCACGAGGAGCTGCAGCACAAGCTCGGCGTGCGCGACGCGCCGGCCGAACGCGCCGACGCGCTGGTGAAGGGCGCGATCCAGACATACGACGCCGACGTTCCCGTGGGCTTCAGCGCCAACCCGCAACAGGCGCTCAGCGCCCGGCGGCATCTGAAGATCACGATCGAGATCGACATCGTCGATCAGTCCAATGGTCATTTGTTGTTCACGAACAAGGCGCTCACCGGCGAAGCTGACTACAACGAGCGCGCCGAGGCGGAAGGACGCCGCCAGGCGATCGCCAAACTGGTCCAGCAGATCGTGGACGGAGTGCAAAGCAATTGGTGACGACGCGGCGTGGCGCCAGCTCGATCGGCTGCCTGTTCAGCCTCCTTCTTCTCGCCGCGGTGGTGTATTTCGGCGTGAACGTGGGTGAGGCGTACTGGCGCTTCTATCAGTTCCGCGACGACATCCAGCAGGAAGTCCGTTTCGCCGGCCAACGGACCAATGACGCGATCGTGACGCGGCTTCGCGCCGCCGCCGATTCGCTGGGACTCCCGGAAGCGGCGGGGCACGTGATCGTTCGCCGTGTGCGCGGCGTGATCTCGGTCGAGTCGTTCTACGACGAGCCGGTCGAGCTGCCGGGCCACGTTCGCGAGCTCCACTTCCATCCCCGCGCCGAAGGACCGCTTTGAGCGACGCCGCCGACCCACGTGAGAAGATCCTCACCTGGGATCGCGCGCGGATGTGGCGGGCTGGGCGGACGGGAGAGGGGCGCGTCGTTTTCACCAACGGCGTCTTCGATCTCCTGCATACCGGGCACCTCGACGTCCTGCTCGCCGCGCGCCGCGCGGGAGACTTTCTCGTCGTCGGCGTGAACAGCGATTCCTCGGTGCGACGGCTCAAGGGGACATCGCGCCCCGTGCGCGATCAGGCGGCGCGCTGTTATGTTCTGGCCGCGCTGGCGATGGTCGACGCCGTCGTCGTCTTCGATCAGGACACGCCGCTGGAGTTGATCCGCGCGCTGCGTCCTGACGTGCTCGTGAAAGGCGGCGACTACACCGAAGCGACGATGGTCGGCGCAAACGAGCTGCGGGATTGGGGCGGCGAGGTCGTGGTCGTGCCGCTCACCCCTGGCCATTCGACGACCTCCACGATCGAGCGACTGCGTGGCTCCTGAAGTTCACATAATTCGTACACATCGCCGCGACGATGAAATGCGTCCCGTGACGCTCGAGCGCGGCATTGCCCCGTACGCCGAAGGCTCCTGCCTCGTCTCGTTCGGTTCCACACGCGTGCTGTGCACCGCCTCGGTCGAAGACGGCGTTCCGGGATGGAAGCGCGGCAGCGGCGAAGGGTGGATCACCGCCGAATACGCCATGCTGCCGCGCGCCACGCGGACGCGGACGTCGCGCGAACGATCGCAGGTCGGGGGCCGCACGCAGGAGATCCAACGCCTCATCGGCCGTAGCGTGCGCGCGATGCTCGACAACTTTCAGTTCGGCGAGTTCACGATCAAGCTCGATTGCGACGTGCTGCTCGCCGACGGCGGTACGCGGACAGCCTCGATCACCGGGGCGTGCGTCGCGGTGAGCGATGCCTTCTCCTGGCTGCTCGCCACTGGGCGCTTGCGACAGACTCCGATCAAGCGGCGCGTCTCGGCGGTGAGCGTCGGCGTCATCGGCACGACGCCGCGTCTCGACCTCGATTACGAGGAGGACGTTCGCGCGGCGGTCGACATGAACGTCGTGATGAGCAGCGAAGGGCGTTTCGTCGAAGTGCAAGGCACCGGCGAACACGGCACCTTCGACCGTGCCGAACTGGATCGATTGCTCGAGCTGGCGGTGAAGGGACTTCGCGAGTTGGACGCCGCGCAGGGGCACGCGCTGGCGCTCGAGCTCACGCGTTCGAACTGGGAAGCCGGAGCAGGGGCGGAGGCTTAGGCGGTGGACACCGTGCTGCTGCTCGCGACGCGCAGCATGGGCAAGCTCCGCGAGCTCCTTCCGATGTGCGCGGCCCGCGGCATCGACGCGCTCGGACTCGACGCGGCCGGGATCGTCGAGTCCCGCGTCGAAGACGAGCTTGAGATGCTCGACACGTTCGAGGGAAACGCGTTGGCGAAGGCTCGGCATTTCCACGCGCAGACCGGGCTGCCGACGGCCGCGGACGACTCGGGTCTCGTCGTGCCGGCGTTGGGCGGTTTGCCCGGCGTGCAGAGCAAGCGGTGGAGTGGGCGCTCGGATCTCACTGGACGCGCGCTCGACGACGAAAACAACCGGCTGTTGCTGGAACGCCTCGAGGAGGGGGGGGTGGAGGATCGGCGGGCCTACTACGTGTGTGCCGCCGCGTACATCGATTCCGGCGGCGAGGTCGTGCGCCGCGGCGAGGTGCAGGGACGCATCATCGACGCGCCGCGGGGCGGCCAGGGCTTCGGGTACGACCCCTATTTTGCCGCCGACGAGCTTGGCGGACGAACGTTCGGCGAGGCGAGCCGAGAGGAGAAGGAGACGATCAGCCATCGGGCTCGCGCCTTCAGCGAGTTGCTGAGCGCGATCGCCGCGCGTCCCGATCTCGCGCGGAAGTCGGTACGTCACAGTTGATTCCGCCTTTCGCTGTCGGTACATTGCGAGGCTCGCGGGGCGTAGCGTAGCCTGGTATCGCGCCTGCTTTGGGAGCAGGAGGTCCCCGGTTCAAATCCGGGCGCCCCGACCTGCGTGGGAATGGAGAAGCGGCACGATCGCGTGGCACCATTGGTGAGAAGCGCCAGTAGCTCAGATGGATAGAGCAACAGCCTTCTAAGCTGTGGGTCGGGGGTTCGATTCCCTCCTGGCGCGCCACACGACCAGCCGACCGGATGCGGACGCGTGCGTAGACGAGTGAGCCCTCGAGAGGGGGGGGCCGTTAGCTCAATTGGCAGAGCAAGCGACTCTTAATCGCTAGGTTGTAGGTTCGATTCCTACACGGCCCATTGCGGTCGGTCGATGGTTGGCCGGCCGTTGTTTGTCTGGAACGATCAACACGATCGAAACGATCGAAATGATCGAAATGATCGGAGAACGATGATGAGATCGAGTTGGAGCGTTGTCGCGCCGGCGGAACCTGGGCGGCAGTGTGGGGTTCTCTGACGAGCGTCTTTCGCGCCGATGTCGAGCGCCGTTGTGCGCTCGAGAGGTGTTGTTCGGACGGCTCGCGGAGGACAAGGGATCACGCGTCGGGACCCCTCAAAAAAGGGGTTGTTTCGGCGGGGATCCATGGGTAGAATCAAGGCCCGCCGAGAACCTGGGAAAACACAGCGCACGAGTTCGGTTTTTGGAGCCGTGTGTACTGCGCCAGGGGACGAAAAGGCGGGTCGAAAACCCTCGAAAATTTTGCTTCTGCGCTTGACGCAAGCGTTACGCGCGGGTACAATTAAAGGCTGTCGCGGTTCGCGACACGATTTTGCAATCGCTGATTGATAATCGAACGTGGGAAGAACGGATGTGCGAGGCGAACTCGTTGATCCTTGGCTCGTTCAGGGCTGAGGGGAGAGTTCAACCTGAACATATTCTGTGATTCGGACACGCTGTCTTCGCTTAGCGAAAGCGACAGCGTGAGACAGCGGGGTCTGGATGAGCTAATCAATACTCTTGGAGAGTTTGATCCTGGCTCAGGACGAACGCTGGCGGCGTGCTTAACACATGCAAGTCACGGGGGCCCGCAAGGGCAACCGGCGAACGGGTGCGTAACACGTGAGCAATCTGCCGAT
>Ga0157372_10006968_pt1 | contig 12034 bp, 7 predicted proteins | sample C55metaG_FD_115307 | JGI IMG/M metagenome (GOLD analysis project Ga0157372, IMG submission 115307) | Corn rhizosphere microbial communities from Kellogg Biological Station, Michigan, USA - C5-5 metaG | ecosystem: Host-associated > Plants > Roots > Rhizosphere > Soil | place: USA: Michigan... | reverse complement strand
TCAAAACTACTCTTTATGGGCGGCGAATTTGGGCAGGGCGATGAATGGGATTTCGGCAAATCGTTACAGTGGCATGTGCTGCAGTATCCAAATCACCAGGGTATTAGCGAAACAGTTAAGGCGTTGAACCATTTATACCGTACAGAGCCCGCGCTGTATGAAAAAGCCTTTTCACACCAGGGTTTTGAATGGGTTGACGGCGGCAATGCCAACGATTCCATACTGGTTTACCGTCGGATGGGACACGATAGTAAAAACGACCTGATGATCATCCTGAACATGACCCCTGTTGTGCGCCGCGATTATCGCATAGGCGTACCCGCTGCCGGTAAGTGGAAAGAGATCTTTAATTCGGATAACGAAAAATACTGGGGCAGCGGCATCATCAATTATGAGCCTGTAAACAGCGACCAGGTAAGCTGGCATGGCAAAAGCCAGTCTATCAAAATTACTATACCGCCGCTTGCGGCTGCGGTGTTTAAACTGGTACCCGATGTGCCTGCTAAATATGAGCTGAAACGGTAACCAGCTTTGAAAGACTTACGAAGTTCTAATACTTCGTAAGTCTTGATTTTTAGGTAAACAAGTTCAGGATGCCACTGTTGTTATTATGTAAATAGCCTATGAACCCCAAATTCAAATATCTTTATCTTATAGGTGGTATAGTTGCCACGATATTGTTTATTGTGCAAATTGTGGCTACCTATCCAAAGCCTAATACAGTTGGGGTAATCCTTGGCGCTCTGCCAGCTTTGGCCTTGTTTTACTTATCGTACAAGGCTTATCATGTTAAAAAGGATAATGAGTTGATGTGAGATAAACTTAGAGATTAGAAGGCGATTCTATCCTCCTGCAATACCGCACATTGCCTATAATAATCTCTCTTTTGTTTTTTTTGCCCAATAACCTGTGAGGCGGACCAGGTACCTGGTTGATATTTAACTTATTCAACGATTTTTGCCTTGATGTAAAAGTCAGGATCAATAGCTAATGAGTCGACAGCAGGAAGATATTCTAATTTCAGTGACTGCCAGTTCGTTGAGGGGGTAATCCAACGTTGATCAATCAATTTGATTTTAACCGGCATGGTAAAAGCGTCTATGCAATTTGTAAATCTGTATTCGAAGTTTTTTCCATCAATTTTATATTCCAATACAGGGATCTGTGCGGTTCTTAAATATTGGTCAAACATCTTGCTGAAATCTTTTTTGCCGATTTTACTGATATAGTTTTCTATCTGTACCGAATTTACCGATTGGTGATAAAAGCTTCTGTTAAGTCCTCGTAACACTTCCCTAAATTTATCGTCATTATTGATAATAGCCTGTAACATGTGGATTAAAACCCAGCCCTTCAGATAGGCGTCTTCGCCTCCGTCTTTAAAAATATTGTCGGGAGAAATTACAGGAGCCTTGTTGCCTATCCGATTGTTGGTTCTGCTTAAAAAGAAATCATGGGACGCTTTTGGCCCATAAAGATCGGCGATAACCAATTCCTCTGCATAGCCGGCAAAGCCTTCCTGTAACCAGCCGTAGGCAGGATCATTTGCCGTTATGCTGTTGCCAAACCATTCGTGCGCTGTTTCATGAACTATCATCCGGTCGGTTTTTTGATCCCAATAAGTTAGCCGTTTGGGATTAAGGCCAAAGCGGCCCAATCTAAACTTGTTTCCATAGCCGATAGCGCTTTGATGTTCCATTCCTATATATGGTGCTTCAACCATCTTAAAGCCGTCACTGTAAAATGGGTATGGGCCAAACCAGTGCTCAAATGATGTTAAAGTTTTTCGAACTTCGGCAACCATGTAACCTTTTACCTTTTCCTGGTTATAATCCAGTACCCAAAAATCCAGATCAAGGTTACCGCGCTCGCCCTTAAATTTGTCACTTACATGTTCATATTTTCCTATATAAAAGGTAAGCCCATAATTATTTATAGGGTTGTTCACCGCCCAGGTGTAGCTTGAGGTGCCGTCTGTATTTTTAAGTTGCCGCTGAAGCCTTCCATTTGAAACCGCAACTAATGTATCTGGGGTAATTATAGTAACCGAAGCGCCTTTATCGGGTTTATCGCCAATGTAAACCTTACATGGAAACCATGCACTCGCGCCCGGCAATTGACAGGCTACAGCCATCCATGGTCTGCCTACAGAGTCCTTTTGCCATACCAAACCACCATCCCATGGAGGGTTAACTGATTGTTTTGGTTTGCCCGAATAGTAAATCGTAATGTTTTGAATGTTATTTTTTGACCGTTGTAGGGGCTTTACAAACCATGCATCGCCGTTTTGTATAAAAGATAACTTTGCGTTCCCTGTTTTGATGCTATCTATTTTTAGAGGCGATTGCAGATCTACTTGCATGAGCCCGGTGTGTTTATTTTTAACAATCTTATATTGAATAATATTGCTACCGCAGATCGTTTGATTAATGTAATCTGGTTTTATGGTCAGATCATAGCGCAGAACATCCCACCAAGCCCTTTCTGGCGTTATCGACCCTTTTAAAGTATCCTGGTGCGTTGGTTTGATTGGCCTATCGTTTTGTTGTGCAATTAATTTGCAGGTTAACAAGCTTAGGATTATAAACGTAAATGTTTTTTTAGTCATAGATAAGTATCTTGTAGGCGTGATGTATCGTTGGTTATTGCCAACCTTGAGCCACTAAAATAAGGAAATTTCACTTGCAGGAGTTTTTATTAAACGTCCCAACGACTTATAAATCCCCACCTTCAATTTTTAATCACGAATTTCCAGACCAATCCACAACCGCACAATCACTGTTCGAAAACGAACAGTTTCGTAGATTGGTTTCAGCGCAAGTCACTTGTAGTCAGTAATTTAAAAATAGGGCATGCAATTGGCTAATTGTCAGGCATAAACCATTACAATTATGCTTAAAAATTATTTGCTGGTTGCGTTTAGAAACCTTTCTAAGAACAAAGCCTTCTCCGCTATCAATATAGTAGGGTTGGCTATTGGCATGGCAGCATGCCTGCTCATTTTGCAATACGTTAGCTTTGAGCTTAGTTTCGATGATTTTCACGTCAAAAAAGATCGTGTATTCCGCATCAATCAGGACAGGTATAATAACGGCAAGCTGAGCACCCAATGGGCTGGCGGGGCTTTTGCACCTGGTACAGCTTTTAAAACTGAGCTCCCCGAAATTGAGGAGTACATAAAGATAGTAAGAGCGGGCCAAACCATCGCTAACTATAAGGATCAGAAAATGGTGATCCAGAATGTTTACTATGTAAGCGATGCCTTTTTTAAAATATTTACTTTTCCGCTGATAAATGGCGATCCTAACACGGCCCTTAAAGAACCTAACACGGCAGTAATTACACGGCAAATTGCCGATAAGCTTTTTCATGGCGTAAACCCTGTTGGCCAAACCTTGTATATCAATACAGATAAGCCGCTTAAAATTACCGGTATAATAGAAAATATGCCTGGCAACACGCACATGAATTTCGATATCATGCAATCGTACGCAACATTTCAGAAAGAAAACCCTCCAAATAAAGAGGACGATATTGATAACGCTTGGCTTAACGACGGTTGTACAACCTATTTGCTGTTAAAGCCCGGTGTTGATCCGCGTAAATTGGAGGCTAAGTTTATCCCGATAGTAAAGAAAGCTTATGATAAGTATCCCGGATCGGGCGAAGGCGGCGTTTATACACTGCAGCCCGTTAAGGATATCCATCTGTACTCCAACAGAATGCTTGAGTTTCAGCCTAATGGCGATGGCAAATCGGTTTACCTGCTTTTGGGCATTGCTATTTTCGTGATCATTATCGCCTGGATCAATTATATCAACCTGGCTACGGCCCGTGGCATTGGCAGGGCTAAAGAGGTTGGCGTACGTAAAACCCTCGGCTCGGCAAAAGCGCAACTCATTGCCCAGTTTATGCTGGAAGCTATGATGCTTAACGCCATGGCTATTGGCCTTGCATTACTTATCATTATGGCTTGCTTGCCTGTATTCGCCAATATTTCCGGCATGCAGATGGGCTTTACCTTATTTACTAAAGCAACTTTTTGGCTGGCTGTTTTGGGAATTTTTGTGTTGGGCTCATTCTTCAGCGGTTTTTACCCGGCTATAGTCTTATCGGCGTTCAGGCCGGTTGAAGTGATGAAAGGCAAGATCTTAGCATCGCCAGGGGGAGTGATATTACGTAAGGCAATGGTGGTATTCCAGTTTGCTGCCTCGATATTTTTATTGATAGGGTCGCTTACGGTTTTCAAACAACTTAAATACATGCAGAGCCAAAAGTTAGGGGTAAAAATAGACCAAACGCTGGTCATTAAGGCTCCCTTGGTGAAGGTAGATTCATTTTATCGCAGCATGAGCTCATTTAAACACGAATGCCTGGCACAATCCGCCGTTAAAAGCGTAACTGTATCAACCTCAATTCCAGGCGAACCTGTACACTGGAATGCAGGCGGAATTAAATTGGTGGGATCCGATCAAAGCACAAGCAAGCAATACCGCATCGTTGGTGCCGATTATGATTACCTTAATGCCTACGATATTAAGCTGATAGCCGGTCGTAAGTTTTCAAAGGGGTTTGGCGACGAGCTGCACAAGGTAGTATTTAACAAAAAGGCGGTTGACCAATTAGGTTTTACCAAACCTGCCGATGCCCTGGGCAAACGCATTGATTTTTGGGGAGATGTTTATGAGATAATAGGCGTGGCCGATAATTTCCATCAGCAATCGTTACATGATGCTTATGATGCGATGATCTTCCGTTGTATCCCTGATGTACGCGGACCCGTATCTGTAAAGATAAGCACCACCAATTTACCCCAAACCATTGCGGAATTAAAGAAAACCTGGGCGAGCTTTTTCCCCGGCGACCAGTTTGATTATTTCTTTTTAGACCAGCATTTTAACGAGCAATACAAAACCGATCAACGCTTTGGGCAGGTATTTGGCGTATTTACCGGCATCGCCATTTTTGTGGCCTGTTTGGGATTATTTGGCCTCGTGTCATACACCATTGTACAGCGCACCAAGGAAATCGGCATCCGCAAGGTACTGGGAGCTTCGGTAAACAGTATTTTAAAATTGTTGTATAAAGATTTTGCCCTGTTGGTAGTAGTGTCGTTTGTAATTTCGGCACCAATAGGCTGGTACGCTATTCATCAATGGCTGCAAACATATGCTTTCAGGATGGATATTAACCTCTTCCTGTTCGTTATTCCATTCTTCCTGGTATTGTTGGTTGCCTTTTCAACGGTCTCGTTTTTGAGCGTGAAAGCAGCGCTGATGAACCCGGTAAAGAGTTTGAAGACGGAGTAGTAAACAAAAACACGTCATTATAAGGTACGAAGCAATCGTACGAAAGCACGGTCGCCCTGTATTGCGTGCGATTGCTTCGTCGTTCTTCTTATAATGACATGTTTTTATTCAGGGCAAGGGGATTTCGGCAGGGGCAAACATTTACAAGGTACGTTCAGCCAATCCCCAAAAGAGAGGGTTGGCTGAGGTTTTTTCCTATCTTTGCCCTAAAAGCAGACTGAATATGACCGGAAAATCGCCTCAGGAATCATACACCATCATGAACGAATTGGTATTACCCAATGATACCAACACTTTAAATAACCTGATGGGTGGTCGCCTGCTGCATTGGATGGATATTGCCGCTGCTATTTCGGCACAAAAGCACTGTAATAGAATAGTGGTGACCGCTTCGGTGGATAACGTATCGTTCCAATCGCCGATAAAGCTGGGTGATGTGATCAGCATTGAAGCAAAGGTTACCCGCGCGTTCACTACTTCGGTTGAGGTAAGGATGGATGTATGGGCGCAAAACATTCCATCGGGCACTAAAGTAAAAAGTAATGAGGCCTATTATACCTTTGTTGCTTTGGATAAAGATGGCCAAAAGACGACTGTGCCCGAGCTGGTACCTGAAACGGATAAAGAGCGCGCATTGTATGAGGGGGCGCTTCGCCGTCGCCAATTAAGGTTAATATTAGGCGGAAAAATGAACCCGAATGATGCTACTGAATTGAAAGCGCTTTTTTTTGGTGACCAGTTGCCACCTAATCTTGGTGAAGAAATAAAGCAGTAACAAATTTCCCGGCGCATTGTCTAAATGGTTTAAACATTAAAACTACTGCCATGCGATATTTTCTATGCTTTTTACTGCCACCGCTTGCCATCCTCACCACCGGCAGGATAGGTGCATTTATATTGAATATATTTTTAACACTTTTCTTCTGGATCCCGGGCGTGATCCATTCCATCCTGGTAACCAGCGATTATTATGAAGCAAAACGTCACCGGCAACTGATGCGGGCGACAAGGCGTTACCGTTGGTAACCTTGATTCGCTTGATTATAGGATTCCCGGATGTTTTGATTGAGGCTGTTTAGGACTATTCTATCAAGAAATCCTCAAATCCTAAAAATCATGGTTCAAAATTATCATATTTGCCACGATGCAGAAAGGTAAGCTATTAATAATTGACGACGAGGAACGCCTCCGCAACCTGCTTGCGCGTATTTTACAGCTGGAAGGCCATGAGGTAATTACTGCGGCTACAGCCAAAGAGGGGCTTAAAAAACTCCAGCAGGATACGATACAGGTGGTACTAAGCGATGTAAAGCTGCCTGATATTGATGGTATTACCCTTTCTGAAACCATCAAAAAAAACTACCCAAATACCGAAATCATTGTTTTGACAGCATACGGCACTATTAATGATGGCGTGAAAGCCATAAAAGCCGGTGCGTTTGACTATATCACCAAGGGCGATGATAACGAAAAGATCATCCCGCTGGTAAGCAAGGCCATGGATAAAGCCCTGCTACAGCAAAAGGTTGCCGAATTGCAAAGCAAGCTGAATGATAAGTTCGGCTTCGACAGGCTTATTGGCCGGTCAACGGCTATTAGCGATGTAATTAAGCTGGCCCAAAAGGTGGCGCTTACAGATACTACAGTATTATTATTAGGCGAAACAGGTACCGGTAAAGAAATTTTTGCCGAAGCCATTCATCAGGCCAGCAACCGCAGCGCAAAATCATTTGTGGCGGTAAATTGCAGCGCATTTACTAAGGAATTATTGGAAAGCGAATTGTTTGGCCATAAAGCAGGCTCGTTTACCGGGGCGGTAAAAGATAAAAAAGGACTTTTTGAAGAAGCCAACGGCGGCACTATATTTTTAGATGAAATAGGTGAGCTCGATCACGATTTGCAGGCCAAACTGCTTCGTGTACTCGAATCGCAGCAATTCATTAAAATAGGGGATACCAAGCCTACACAGGTTAATGTGCGCATCCTGGCGGCAACCAATCGTAACCTGCTGAACGAAATTAATGACGGCCATTTCCGGTCGGATTTATATTATCGTCTTTCAGTTTTCCAGATCACGCTGCCTGCCCTGCGCGAGCGTAAAAAAGATATCAAACTACTTGCCGAATACTTTATGCAGCATTTTGCCCTTAAAGTAAAAAAGCAGGTAAATACCCTCAGCGATGAGTTCATAGAAAAACTGGAAGCCTATCCATGGCCCGGTAATATCCGCGAGCTGAAGAATATTGTAGAACGTGCGGTGATTCTGACCGATAGTAATGTGCTTGATGAAAGCCTATTGCCTTATGAAGTTCAGCAGCAACAGGTGAAAAGCGGTGCACCTATTTCGGCATTTGATCTTTCCTCTGTAGAGAAATTACATATTCAGAGGGTGTTAAACCACACCCACGGTAACCGTGCAGAAGCAGCGCATCTGCTAAATATTGGCGTAGCTACGTTGTACAGAAAGCTGAAGGAATATAACCTGGAGTAATTTCGGATTTCGGAATACCGATTTCGGATTTTTCTAAAAACTCCGCTGACGCCCGGCTCCTGCCGGGTGTCGACTATTAAACGGCCTCTGGCCGCCGAATATAGGTTTAATAGTTAATACTGGTTGAAGTTTAGCGATAGCGCAACTTCGACCTTAAACAATGGAAGCATTCTGCTTCCGAAGCTGGGCTGATACTTTAGCTGGTATTTATTAAGGCCCTTAGTTAAACTGAAGGCTTAAGCTATTTTGGGGACGAAGTCACGCTATCGTTAAACTTCGACCAGGAGCAGACATAAATTACACATTAGTTTATAACCCCACGCTTACACCCAACTTCAGCCGGGTGTCCATTATCAAGCGGCCTTTGGGCGCCTTACGCAGGCCAGAGGCCTGGAAATAGTTGCCACTCGCCAGACGCGAGCGGCGGCGAGTGGTTTTAAATCCCACTTTGATAATCCCCTATCAAAATGATAGGTCAATTCTCCCTAAATAAATAAAACCTTAATTTGATATATGTATAGATTATTGATAGTCAATCATTTATATAGTTTTTAATTTTCTTGGCATCCGCTTGGCAAAGCCCTTTGCAAAAACACATAAAAATGGATGCTTTACTCACAATCGCTTACCTGGCCACATTTGTAGTGGTGTTCTGGATCTTTTTTAAATCTGTAACGTACTTCGAAAAAATCTAAAATCATGGCAGCATTATTCATCGTAGCAATAGCCGTATTCATTTACATGGTATACGTACTTCTTAAACCCGAAAAATTTTAAAATTAAACTATGAACACTGAATTAACGGGTGTAATTTTCACCTACCTGCTCACCTTAGCCATCGCCATTCCCCTTGGCCGTTACATAGCTAAGGTATTTAAGGGCGAAAAAACCTGGCTCGATTTCCTCGCCCCGCTTGATCGTTTTATTTTCCGCTTCAGCGGTATCGACACCAAACGCGAAATGAACTGGAAACAGCACCTGCTGGCCCTACTTACCATTAACAGCGTTTGGCTGATATATGCTTTTGTTTGTTTAATGGCACAAGGTCATTTGCCGCTTAACCCGGATGGTAACCCCGGTCAATCGCCTGATACTGCTTTCAATACCGCTATCAGCTTTTTGGTAAACTGTAACCTGCAGCATTACTCGGGCGAAAGCGGTGCTACCTATTTTACACAGCATTTTGTGTTCATGTTCCTGCACTTTGTATCAGCTGCTACAGGTATTGCCGCGCTGGTAGTTGTGTTCAGGGCCATGAAAAATAAGGTTACTGATAAGCTGGGCAACTTTTGGGAATACTTTGTAAAAACCATCACCCGTATATTATTACCTATCTCATTTGTGATAGCTGTGATCTTCGCATTTAACGGCATGACTACCAGCTATGCAGGTAAAGATACCTTCATCAGTATGCAGGGCGACACCGTTCACGTATCCCGCGGACCGGTTGCACCTCTGGTTGCTATTAAGCACTTAGGTACCAACGGCGGCGGCTGGTTTGGCGCAAACTCCGCCCACCCTATCGAGAACCCTAACTATTTAACCAATACTGTCGAGCTGGTAGCACAGGTTGCTATCCCGATCGCGTTGGTGTTTGCATTGGGTTTTTATCTCAATAAAAAGAAATTCGCTTATGTGATCTTCGGCGTAATGACGCTGGGTATGCTCATGCTGTTGATCCCGACTATGAATGCCGAACTAAACGGTAACCCTGCCATCGCAAAAATGGGTATCAGCCAGCCAACAGGTGCTATGGAAGGTAAGGAAGTAAGATTTGGTCCGGCTAACTCGGCTTACTGGAGCATCGTGACTACTATTATCTCTACAGGTTCGGTAAACTCCATGCATGACAGTGCTATGCCGGTATCAGGTACTATGATGCTGCTGGGTATGATGGTTAACTGTTTTTATGGTGGCTGCGGCGTTGGTATCCTCAACTTCTACATATTTATCATAGTAGCAGTATTCATTTCGGGGTTGATGGTTGGTCGTACGCCGGAGTTTTTAGGTCGTAAGATTGAGGCAAGGGAAATGAAGATCGCTTCGCTGATTGCATTGCTCCACCCGTTCATTATCCTGGTAGGTTTGGCGATATCATCATACTATGTGGTTAATGTTGCCGGCGCCGATTGGGCTGTTAAACCTTCGGCTTGGTTAAATAACCCCGGTACACATGGTTTCTCCGAAATGTTGTACGAGTATACTTCAGCCGCAGCCAACAACGGTTCGGGTTTTGAAGGTTTGGGCGATGGTAATATCTTTTGGAACTATACCACCGGCATCGTGATGATATTGGGCAGGTTCCTGCCAATAATTGGTCCGCTGGCTATTGCCGGATTGTTGGCCAATAAAAAATATATCCCTGAATCGGCCGGTACGTTGAAGAGCGATACCTCAACCTTTGGGTTGATGATCTTCGCGGTGATCGTAATTATTGCAGCGCTGTCGTTCTTCCCTTCACTGGCTTTAGGCCCAATTGCTGAACATTTTTCATTAAAATAATCATGAACTCAACTCAAAATACATTGTTTCAGGGCGATCAGATGAGGGATGCTTTAAAACAATCCTTTATCAAGTTAAACCCTCGTGTGCTGTTCCGCAATCCGGTAATGTTTACTGTGGAGATCGGTACAGTTGTAATGCTCATTGTGAGCATATTTTCGCTGACCAATAAAGGCCAGGGTAGCTTTGCCTACAACTTTACGGTATTCATTATATTATTGTTAACTGTGCTGTTTGCCAACTTTGCCGAGGCCATTGCGGAAGCACGTGGTAAAGCCCAGGCCGAAAGCCTGCGCAAAACCCGCGAAGAGACACCTGCCCGCTTACTGGTTAATGGCAAGGAAGAAAGGGTGATGTCATCACAGTTAAAAAAAGGTGATGTTTTCATTTGCGAAACAGGGGATAATATCCCTACCGATGGTGAAATTATTGAAGGTATCGCTACCATTGATGAATCGGCCATTACAGGTGAGTCCGCCCCGGTGATCCGTGAGGCCGGGGGTGATAAATCATCTGTTACGGGTGGTACCAAAGTACTGTCCGATAGGATAAAAGTATTGGTTACTACCCAGCCGGGCGAAAGCTTTCTGGATAAAATGATCGCTTTGGTTGAAGGTGCTTCCCGCCAGAAAACCCCTAACGAAATTGCTTTAACTATTTTGCTGGCAGGTTTTACACTGATCTTCGTTATCGTGTGCGTTACCCTGAAGCCATTCGGTGATTACTCTAACACGCCCATCACTATAGCCGCTTTTATATCGTTGTTTGTTTGTTTGATCCCTACCACTATCGGTGGCCTTTTATCGGCCATCGGTATTGCCGGGATGGACAGGGCTTTACGCGCCAACGTGATCACCAAAAGTGGTAAAGCTGTTGAAACAGCGGGCGACTTAGACACTTTATTACTGGACAAAACTGGTACCATAACCATTGGTAACCGTAAAGCAACGAGCTTTTACCCAACCGCAGGTGTAAATGAGCAGGACTTCGTAATGGCCTGTGTACTAAGCTCGCTGGCCGATGAAACTCCCGAAGGTAAGTCGATTGTTGAGCTGGCCGAGCAAGGCCCGTACAAATTGAAAATCTACGCTCCGGCCGATTCGGTGTTTATCAAATTCACTGCCGAAACCCGTTCAAGCGGTTTAGATACCCCCGATGGTTTACGCATCCGCAAAGGTGCTTTTGATTCCATCCGTAATATAGCCTTAAAAGCGGGCAATCCGTTTCCGTCGGATGTTGAGGATAACGTTAAAAAGATCTCATCAAATGGTGGTACCCCATTGGTAGTATCGCAAAATGAAAAGATCATGGGTGTGATCGAGCTGCAGGATATCATTAAAACCGGTATCGCCGAACGTTTTGAGCGCTTGCGTAAAATGGGGGTTAAAACAGTGATGGTTACGGGCGATAACCCGCTTACAGCCAAATTCATCGCCGAAAAAGCCGGTGTAGATGATTTTATTGCCGAGGCAAAGCCCGAGGATAAAATGAACTACATTAAGAAAGAACAGCAGGGCGGTAAACTGGTAGCCATGATGGGCGACGGAACAAATGATGCCCCCGCACTGGCCCAGGCCGATGTTGGTGTAGCCATGAACAGCGGTACCCAAGCCGCTAAAGAAGCGGGGAATATGGTTGACCTTGACAATGATCCAACCAAACTGATTGAGATTGTGGAAATAGGTAAACAGTTGCTAATGACACGTGGTACGCTCACAACTTTCAGTATAGC
>Ga0157372_10006967_pt1 | contig 12034 bp, 7 predicted proteins | sample C55metaG_FD_115307 | JGI IMG/M metagenome (GOLD analysis project Ga0157372, IMG submission 115307) | Corn rhizosphere microbial communities from Kellogg Biological Station, Michigan, USA - C5-5 metaG | ecosystem: Host-associated > Plants > Roots > Rhizosphere > Soil | place: USA: Michigan... | reverse complement strand
TTGCCCACCAATGCCTGGGTAACATTGGCAAATTTTTCCTGTTTGATAAACAGGTCCGGGTAAATGCCGCTGCCGTCATAAACAGAGCGCCCGTTTTTTGTTTTAAATTCATGGATCAGCGAATCGGCCACTTTTACCACACTGCCATCATCCTTACGGTGGGTATAATCCAGCTCCTGGATACAACGGCCCGAAGGCACGTAGTATTTGGCGATGGTAATTTTTACCAGGCTATTGTATGGCAAATTGAAAGTTTGCTGTACCAGTCCCTTACCATAACTGCGCTGCCCGATGATCACCGCTCGGTCGAGGTCCTGCAGGGCGCCGGCAACAATTTCACTTGCCGATGCCGAATGGCTGTTAACCAATACCACCAAAGGCAAATCCGGTTCGAGCGGTGCGCTGATGGTGCTGTAAGTAAAGTTTTTTTCCTTTATCTTTCCTTTTTGCGATACGATCTCCACATCTTTCTGCACAAAAAGGTTCACTATTTTTACGGCTTCCTGTAGTATGCCACCGCCATTTGAGCGAAGGTCAAGGATGATACCGTTGGGATTTTTCTTTTTTAGCTCGACGAGCGCATTGGTAACTTCGGCGGCCGAATTTTCAAGGAATTTATCCAGTTTAATATACCCCATGTTGCCATCAACCATGCCAAAGTATGATACGTTGGGTTGTTTGATCTCGTCACGAACCAGGTTCTTTTCAAATGGCTGAGGCGTATTATCCCGTTTGATGAACAGTTTTATAGCCGCGCCCTTTGAGCCTTTAAGCAACTGGCTTACCTGGTCGTTATTTTTGCCGTTAAGGTCAACATCGTTTATCTTCAGGAGCTGATCGCCGGGGTGGACATCTCCTTTTTGGGCCGGGAAGCCCGCAAACACTTCTGATACAAATACTTTACCGTTACGCAAAAAAATACTGGCGCCAATGCCGCCATACTGGGTGCTTACGTAATGCAGCTTATAATCTTCAATTTCCGATTCGGGCACAAACTCGGTATAAGGGTCAAGACCGTCGAGCATAGCATCAACACCGGTTTTTACCAGCTTGGCCGAATTGATGTCATCAACGTAATTGATATTAACCTCTTTATAAACAGAGGCAAAAACATCAAGGTTCTTCGAGATCTGGAACAGGTCGTCATTAAAACCTACTATACCCGCGGCCAGCAATGCAATACCTGCAAATAAGCCTGCTCTTTTGTATCCTTTTTTGAACACTAACCCCTGTTTCATCATTTATCCTCGAAAAAAATAAAAATACAAAAAAGCTATCCAGTTTGTATAACCGCAGTGTCTATTTTACAGTCGGTTGGTATCAATATTCACCAGCGCCTTTTTTAGGGTGAAAACCACATATTTGCGATCGCGGTTTACCAGATCCATCAGTTTGGTAATCAAGCTTTCTTCCTGCCCTTCACTGTATTTTAACTGCTCGTCTGTAAGGTGGTTGTATTTACGTTGAATCTTAATTTTTACGCGTTCCCAATCCTTGTTGGTAATACTGATTTCAGCCATGTTCAATTTATTTTCAGCAAAAATATAAAAAATACCAAGTTGCCACTGTTAATTGTTTGGCTCGTGTATTGATAATACCTGATACGGCTCAAATATGGGCCGGGTTATAACCAAAGTAAATTAATAGCGTAGGGCCGTATACAATTTAAAGGATAACGTGCGTTTATGGCTTTACATTTAACATCGAAAATCATGAAAAAGTATCTATTAAGTGCAGTATTGCTGATAGCTGTAAGCATCAGTGCAAAAGCACAATTTTCTTTAGGCGTAAAAGGTGGTGTCAATTTTTCAAAAATTGGCTCCGATAATTTTAACGACAAAAACCTGACCGGTTACCAGGCTGGTTTATTTGCCCGCGTGGGCAACGGCGTTTACTTACAGCCAGAGCTTTACCTGAGCGGCACCGGCGGTAAATTTGAATCGAATGATAATAACACCGCTTTTAGCGGCAAGGTAAGGTTCACTAACCTGAATGTGCCGTTATTGGTAGGTAAGTCATTTGGCCAAAAAGATCTGAACTTCCGCATTATGGCAGGGCCTATTTATACTTACACGCTTGATCAAAGCACCAGCGTAAGTAATAACGTAGGTAATGCATTCAATGATTTTAACAAAAGCAATATTGGTTTCCAGGCCGGAGCCGGTGTTGATATAGGTTCAATCACTGCCGATTTGCGTTACGAAGGCGGCTTAACCAAAGTGAGCGACAGTTTTGCTAAACGCCAAAACCTTTGGGCACTGAGTGTGGGCTTTAAGATTTTTTAAGTTGATAATGTCTGTGAGGGACATGTTGATTAATATAAACAGGGCTGTCATAAATCATGAACAGCCCTGTTTTATATCTAATTAAAAGTAATTACCTATGATTAGGTTATAATCTCTATCTGATGATAGTAACATATCCACTAAAAGGTTGGGTTTTATTATCCAGTTTAACAATATAATAATAGGTTGATACCGGCAATAATTTTCCTTTATAAGTCCCGTCCCAGGGTTTACCATATCCTTTTGTATCATATACCGCCTGCCCATAACGGGTGAAAATCCTCACAGAACAATTAGGATAGTTGGATAAAGCAGGAATGCTCCAAAAATCATTTACCCCATCGCCATTTGGGCTAAACGTATTGGGTATAGTAACATTTAGAAGTTGTACCGTTATTTTAATTGGGCTACTTGTTACCGGTATGCTACAGGCATCGGTGCTGGTAATTATGCAAGTTACTTCATCATTGTTTTTTAATTGGTTGGTGTTAAATATATAACTGTTGCCATTTGGAGCATTTATGTCGTTTACCTGCCATTGGTAGTTGCTTACCATACTTGCATTTGATGATGTAGCTACAAAACTAACCAGGGCGCCTTCATAAATGTTATTTTCGGAAGCACTTATTGAAACCGTTAATGAAGGACCGGAGTTGCCAATTATGCCTGCTGAAATGACGTTTGATGTTGCATAGGCGTTAACGAGACAGGGGCTGCTGGTATTGGTTATATCGCAGCTCACTTTGTCGTTATTGCTGAGTGTTTTAGTGGTAAAAGTGGGTAATCCATTTCCTGCCGGTATGCCATTAACTTTCCACTGGTAAATTACATTGCCGCCTGCAGGAGTTGGCACCGCTGCGAAGCTGACAGATGTACCGCTGCATACCGGGGTTTGAACGGACGACGTAATAACCACTGATGGGGTTTTATAAGGCAAAAAGATTATGTTGGTTATATTATTTGAACTGGCTGATAACGTGCAGGAGCCAACTTCAGTGATAGTACAGGCGAAAACATCCGTAGCTGTAGCCGAAGTTATTGTGAGTACCGGACTGTTTGTTCCTGTATTTACGCCGTTTATCTGCCATTGATAATTTATTGTGCCGCCCGACGTATTTGTTGGAGTTGCGGTAAAGTTAATGGATGTCCCCTCGCATACAGGACTATTATCGACGGCTATAGTTACTGCCGGGCTAACCGGCAAAATAACGGTTAGCTGCTGTGACACAGGAGTGGCGGCATTGTGCAAGTCGTCGCCGCTTTGATTTGCCGTAATAATAGTGGATCCGGGGCCTGTAATATGGATTAGTCCCTGGGCATTTATGGTAGCGACGGCAGGATTGCTGCTGGTATACATTACAGGTATTGTAGCATTGCTCCTGCTAACATTGGCATTGAAGTCGGTGGTACAGGTAGTTTTGTTTGCAAACGGAGGGAAAACGAGCAAGAGTTTCTCCTTAATCGTAAAAGTTTCAGGAACCGGAGTTGCCGGGTCATAATTATCATTGCCATTTTGCGAAGCAGTTATTACCGTTACACCCGGAGCAATAACATGGATCAAGCCGTTTGCATCTACATAAGCAACAGCGGGATTACTGCTTGTATAGATAATAGGAGTTTCAGTATTTGTACTTGTTGCTCCCGGATGCAGAATATTATCATTATCGATATTCATCGTTTCGGGAGGCGGGAAAGTAATTATTGACGGCAGTTTTTGGCTGTTTGCCGACAATATCGACACGGTGCTGCCTGCGTTGTTTCCAACAATAAGATCGGGCCTGCCATTTCCGTCTATGTCACCCATAACAGCGCTTCTTGGATAATTACCAGTCGCAAAATCCAATTTGTTATTAAAATTAATATTGCCCGACGAACTGCTGTTTATAAGTACCGATATCGAATTATCAACCTGGTTGGTTACGGCAAGGTCTGGTTTACCATCTCCATTGATATCTCCGGCGCAAATACTAAAAGGGTTTTGGCCTGTAGAAAAATCCTGCCTGCTTACAAAAGAAACTGAACCTGCCGAGCTATTGTTTTTCCATACGGAAACACTTCCAGGCAAATTATTATCAGCAACTGCAATATCCGGTTTTAAATCTCCATCAAAATCTAAAACTACAACACTTTCAGCCCCTCCGCCACTTGACGGCACGCTGTAGTCAATTTTCGCATCAAAATTGATGGTGCTCCCGGCAGAGGTATTTTTAAATACCGAGACAAAACCGTCCTGACTGGCCACAATAAGATCTGCTTTGCCATCTAAATTTACGTCGGTAGCGCTGATCCCTCTGGAATTGGTTAATGAAGGAAAATCCCTTTCTGCTAAAAAAGAAATCGGGCCGTTTGGCGGCGTTGAATTAGTGTATATCGAAATGTACGACGGATAACTATACTCGTTGGTAACTGCCAGATCAGGTTTACCATCCCCATTAAAATCAGCAATCGCGATAGCGTAGGGACTTTGCCCTGTATTAAATGTAACAGCATTATCAAAATTGATCTGATTATTAGCAGACGTATTTTTGAATATAGAAATAGTGTTGTTACCAAAATTTGCAACTACAGCATCTGGTTTACCATCCCCGTCTAAATCATCAACAGCTAAGCCATTTGAATAATTATTTACTGCCTTTTGAGTGGCGAGTGTGAATACTGGTACACCCAGCTGGCTGTTATTCTTTAAAAACGAAACATTATTGCCGCCACTGTTAACGCATACAATATCGGCCTTACCGTCTCCGTCCAAATCCTTTATGGCAAGACCATAAGGGTAATTACCCGATTGAAAATCAATCTTTCCATTTAATGAACTGGCGGTAAAAGGTGTACTATTAAACGTTATAATAAACGGCTGTTTGGAGTAACAGGTAAGTTTATTATTGGTAACAGTAATGGGCTGACAAGTTGCACCTTTGGGAGCGCTAACAGTTAAATGTGTATTACTTGCCGATATAACATTTGCCTTTACCGGTCCAAAATAAACCGTATTACCGGAAGCATTTGCATTAAAGTTGACGCCATCGAGATTAACAATTGTACCAACAGGACCGCTTGAAGGGGAAAATGCATTTATAGCCGGAGCCTGGCCATTGGCGTTAACTGTTATAAGTAGCAGAAATGATAATAAAAAGGCGCCGATCCGTTGTAATATCATAAGAAGTGCAAGGTTCAAGTTGAAAATTTGCACTAAGATATAATATTAAAAATGATCCGAAACCGTCTTAATAATGCCGACGCATTAACCGCAAAATCAAAAAACCGTATCATTTATTTTATGATACGGTTTTTTGATTTTGTAGATCTAAATAAAATTATGCCAGCGAATAGTATGATAATCTCGTAACTCCGCCCGCCATAACACGTGAAAGCTACTTCGCACTAAACACAACTGATGTTACCCCTGCTGTCATAGCGGCTTTACTTGCCGGTTTGTACATAAAGAACAGCTTATGCATTTTACCGTCAGTTACCGGCGTAAGTACCAGGTGCACAGCGCCGCCTTTAGCATCCTTAGCAGGCACAGGCATACTTCCTTTGCCTGCAAGTGTACCTGTTTCCGAATCAAGTCTTACTTCAAAATTAAGCGGAGCAGTCGGTGGCCCTTGCCAGAAATTGGTAAGGTTAATGGAATGTACCCCGGTAAGATCGATGTTATCCAGTTCAAACCAGCCTTCACCCGGAGGATAGATCATCAGGTTAATGCCATTGTATTTAAAGGCGGTAAACCCGTTGAATTTCTCGGTGCCTTTAAACTGGTAAGTACTGCTGTTTAATGATACAATGGCGCTTCCGGTCAACTTCTTAATGTCATTACCGCCATCATCGGTGTATTTAGCCGATAATACCAGCGCGGCCGCTTGTTGTTTTTCAGGCGGAGCAGGCATAATAGTGCCCGATGCCGCTAACGATGGCTTTTGATTGCTGTTATCGAGCGAAAGTACCCAGTTAATGATCTGATCAAGGTCGCCTTGCTTTATGTTTGGATGGGCAGACATGGCTGTTTCACCCCAAACGCCGGCACCACCTTTAATTACCTTTTGGGTGAGTTTGGCCATGGCATTAGGATCTTTTTTGTACCTGGCCGCAACCTGAACAAATGACGGGCCTATGGATTTGCCGTCTTCTTTGTGGCAGCTTTTGCAATCCATAGTTAGCATGAGGGTTTTGCCACGATTTTCGGGCTCGCCCTGCTCATGCTGCGTGGCTGATTGTGCTTTATCGAAGCCTTCGATATAATCAAGCCCAACATAAATGCGTTTTGGATCTATCGCTTTGGTGTCAGGTCCATCGGTTACGTTAACCGCGTATTTGAACGGCACACCAGGCAGGTAAAATGACTTATTACCGCCTGTAATAGCGATAGTAACAGTTGGTTGCTCGTTACCTGCGTAAATCCCAACCGGCGCGCTTTTGCTTGCTGCACCTTTATCGTCTTTTGCTTCAACAGTAATTTTGTAATCGCCAACTGTTGTGTAAGTATAGCTAAGCGATGGGGTGGTTGTTTCTTTAGTAACACCATTGCCAAGGTTCCAGGTGTAAGAAATATTATCTTTTTCCGGATCAGCGGCTTTGGCAGTCAGCTTAACTGTAAATGGCAGCACACCCGATGTTTTATCAGCCTTGAACGATGAAATTTCAGGCGGGCGGTTTCCGGAGATATAGTCAATGCGGAACAGGCCTGCATCCGGGTTATGTGAGAACCAGCCACTGCCGTACTCCAAACCATAAAGCCTGCCATCGGGACCAACCTCCATATCAATCATGGAGTTTACCTTCAATTTAGGGAAGAAAGGTTCCATTTTGTCAAAATCACCTTCAGGAGTTAGCGTGATGGCCTTTATCCAGCCGCGCATCCAGTCATATGCTAAAAACTTGCCGTTATAATAATCAGGCAGGCGGGTTTCTTCGGGGAACATATCGGTATAATAAACCGGACCAGCCATAGCGTTCCTACCCCCTGCGCCAACCTGCGGGAAATCTGCTGATGGGCCATAAGGGTACCAGATAAATGCCGGTTGTGCCGGCGGCAGATCGATTAAACCTGTGTTATTACGCGAGTTATTAATCGGGTGCTTAGGATCAAACGCCGGGCCCGATTTGCCTGTGGCATAATCATAAAGGTGGTACGGTTTGTTATCGCCCACAAAATATGGCCAGCCAAAATTGCCCGCTTTTTTAGCCTGGTTAACCTCGTCGTATCCCATGGGGCCACGGTTGTCAAGGCTGTCATTATGCGCATCCGGACCCACTTCGCCCCAGTACAGGTAGCCGTTTTTCTGATCTACCGAGATCCGGTAAGGGTTCCTGTCGCCCATTACATAAATCTCCGGGCGGGTTTTCGGTGTACCTTTCGGGAACAGGTTACCTTCCGGAATTTCATATGTACCATCATCCTTAAGGTTGATACGCATAATTTTACCGCGCAGGTCATTGGTATTACCGGCCGAGCGGCGTGCATCAAATTGCAAGTGCCCCGGCCTGTCATCAAGCGGAGCATAGCCACTGCTTACATATTTCTGTCCTTTTTCATTAAACGGAGTTGAGTTATCTCCGGCCGAGAAGAACAGGGTTTTATCAGGTCCCGGACCAAAGGCTATCGAGCCCCCCGTGTGGCAGCAGATCTCGCGCTGCGCTTTTACCTCCAAAATAACTTTCTCGGTTTTTTTATCCAGTGTGTCGTTTTTAAACGTAAACCTTGAAAGGCGGTTTACCGAACTATCGGCAGGACTATAATAAATATAAATCCAGTTGTTTTTTTCAAACTCAGGGTCTTTAGCCAGGCCAAGCATCCCTTCTTCGGCATTTACATTGGGCACATGGGCTTTCCAATACACATCAAAAAAACCAACCTGTTTTACCTTCTGGGTATCGTGCTTGTACAGCATGATCTCGCCGCGGCGCTGGATCACCATAATATCCAGATTCGGCAATATGGTCATCTCGGTTGGCTCAAAAAATTCGCCGGTTGATAATTGTGTCTTTTTAAAGCGATCCTCATCGGGTGGCAGTTGGGTTTTAGCCTTGCTATAATCCAATTCCTTATTTTCGCCTATGGCATATTTAATACCGGCAAGCAGCATTTTCAGGTAGCCTGTTTCTTTATAACTTTCGTCGGTATGGCCCATGGCTGTATAAAATGCACGGCCCCCGTCAAAATCATGGTACCAGGTGGCAGGGTGGTTGCCCATACGCTTCCCTCCTTTGTAACTATTTTCATCAAGGGTAATGAGTACATGTACATCCGTGGCTAATGGCTTGCGGAAACTGTAAAACTCATCGGTACGTTTCCATACTTTAGGCAGATCTTTAGTTGCATCATTGTTGGCGTCAACTATATTATAAGTACCGGGCTGTACATTCGGGTTTTTATCATGGATACCCGGGTGGTCATAAAACCAGGCGCCAACCAGCCGACCATACCACCCCCAGTCATATTCTGTATCAGCAGCGGCGTGAATGCCTACATAACCACCTCCCGCCTGAATATAACGTTCAAAAGCCGCTTCCTGCCTGTAATCAAGTACATCGGCGGTGGTGCTCAAGAAAATAACAGTTGAATACTTTTTGAGGGTGTCCTCGTTAAACATGGCCGAGTTTTTTGTAGTGTCTACCTCAAAGCCATTTTCGGCGCCAAGCTTTTTGATAGCGGCTATGCCTGCATCGATGGATGCATGGTGAAAGCCCATTGTTTTTGAAAAGATAAGCACGCGCGGTTTATTGGGGCGTGTTTTGTTACAGGATAAGTAAATGCAGCTGAATGCCACAAGAACCATCAGGACGTTTTTTTTCATATCGACTTAATTGCAGATTGGGTTAATTGGTGTTCGGATCGGTTTCAGGACTTAAGGCAGCAATATACCACAATCGATTGCAATAAATTGTTGCCAACCAAATTTATAACTAAATCTTTACGAAACAATACCCAATGTGTAAAAATGACACATTATTTTTTACTGTAATTTTGACGGTTTTTGTTGCGCCCGGTCATATACAGAAAGGCTATTTCTTTTCCTGCTTTTTTCGGCAGGCTGCACATGAAGATATCCGGATAAGGTTATGCAATTGACTTAGGCTGATTACAATATTTTGGCGAATGCAAAATAAAAAAGCTATAAAAACAGCAAAGCCCCTGATGGGCAGGGGCCTTTACTAACCAATTATAAACCTAAATTATGAGAAGAGCTGTAGGAGAAGGAGTCGAACCTTCACGGAGTGGTTATTTTTATTGCTAAAAGTTTCCCAATTTCTCCGCCACCGCGACAAGGAGGTGTGTCTGCCAAAAATTTCACCATCCTACAGTGTTGTAAGTCTTAAGTCGTTAGTCTGAAGTTCTAAGTCTTTTGACTTAAGACTTCTGACTTTGTACTTAAACTTGCTGTTGGGGAAGGATTCGAACCTTCACAGAGTGGTTAGCCCGCTTCGGGTTTTCCATGATCTCCGCCACCGGGACAAGGAGGTGTGTCTGCCAAAAATTTCACCACCCAACATTGTTTTTACTTTAAAGAACATTAAGCATTTCCCTTTTGCTTGATACAAATTTAATAGGACTATCTATTTCTTGCAAATATTTCAACAAAAATATTTTATTTTTAATCGAATTTTAATTAAACTTGTATTTCAATATAGATATTCAAATTTATGTCCCACAGAAAAGCTCAAAATTTAGAAATTGATAATCTTGACATCCAGATTTTATCAATATTAATGAAAAATGCTACCACTCCATACACCGAGATAGCTAAAGAGTTGATTGTTTCTGGCGGAACCATACACGTGCGGATGAAAAAGTTAGAGGAGATGGGTGTAATAAAAGGGGCCAGCCTTGAGGTAGATCCGCAAAAGTTAGGATATGACATCACTGCATTCCTGGGTATTTACCTCGAAAAAGGATCACAGTATAATGAAGCTGTAAAGCAATTAAAAACAATTAAAGAAATTGTCGAGTTGCATTACACTACCGGCGAATGGAGCATTTTTGCTAAAATTGTATGTCATGATACCACTCACCTGCGTGAAGTTTTGAATGAGCAGATCCAGGGTGTAAGAGGCATTCAACGTACCGAAACCTTCATTTCGCTTGAAGAAAGTATCAGGAGGCAAATAACGCTGGAATAAATTTTTACTCAAATTATTGAAACGCCTACAGCCTGGTTTTTACCGGGCTATAGGCGTTTGTTTTTATGAAACCTTAAATTGAATTACCAAAAAAAACGGGCCATTAAACGTTAAAAGGAAAATCATTGATAATTGGTCCGTAATTTTCGATAATAAAACAAGCTGATAAAACGGACATCATCAGGTTTTATATGGATTATATTACTTTCAAGATTTTCCACAAAATGCCCAGGCTGAAAATTTATTAAATTCCAAGTTCCATCTTGCTGCAGTTTTGCCCTCTTCGGTTAGCGTTTTTTTTCGGCTTTAACTCTTTTTATCATTTAAGTGTTAAAAAATGTCAAAATCAGTTAATTATATTAATTAAAAAGCCTTTTTCATCTCAATTTCATAAAGCGCCGCTACTTTAGTTTTTGTAAAGGAGTGATGTAGCGTAATTGATCAAACTCGCGTAAGGTAATTTACGGTGCATTGTGTGTTCATTTTTAGATACTTAAAAGATTATTATTATGCTGGCTATAAAAACTTTAACCGATAATTTAACAGTCTACAAACGCAACATACGTTTAATGGGCGATAAATTTGAGATTAGTGTAGTGGGCAACAGCCCCCTGCTGGCCGATGAGCAAATTGACATTGCCATTGATGAAATTAACAGGGTTGAAAAACTGCTTTCGGCTTTTAGCGATGACAGCAGCATCAACCACATAAACCGTAATGCCGGTGTTGCCCCGGTTAAAGCCGATGGTGAAACATTTAGGCTCATTAACAGGGCACTGCAAATATCAGAACTTACTTACGGCGCTTTTGATATTACCTACCTGGCTGATAACGCGTTTAACGAAAACACAGCCGAAAACGCTTCGGTAGAAACCGCCAAACGTACGCTTCCACTGGCCAGCTACAAAAACATAGTGCTTGATACTGTTAAACAAACTGTTTTTCTGAAAGAAAAAGGGATGCGCATAGGTTTTGGCGCAAACGGCAAAGGTTACGCTGCCGACAGGGCTAAATATGTATTGCAAATGAACGGTGTAAGTAGCGGCGTGATCAATTTTGGTGGTGACCTGCTTGCATGGGGCCTACAACCAAACCTGCAGCCCTGGACTGTTGCTGATGCCGACATTACTCAGCTAAACCGGCCCTTTGCTGATTTGGAGATCAGTAACCTTGCTTTTGCTACATCGGTTAACGCCGAAAAATATGCAAGTATCAGCAATAAAAAATTCACCAACGTATTTAACCCTAAAAAAGGTTTTCCGGTTAGCGGTATTACAAGCGTAAGCATCCTTAGCCCTACCGCCGAATTTGCCGACGCTTTGGCCACACCAATACTCACCATAGGTGTTAACGCCGGCCTATACATGATCAATCAGCTTAACCAGGTGGCCTGCGTTATTATTGATGATCAAAACCGGGTTTATCCGTCAAAAGACATCGCTCTCTGACTTTCAAACATTAAAGTACACTCATAAACCTTTCATCATAATTGTGATTCGGATAATTCATTTGCATCGGCATTTTTACAAGTGCTCCTGCAAATGAATTGTTATTTGTTGTACCTTTCTCATTTTGGTGTAAACATTTAAATTGTCCTTTATTTGAGCCTTATTTTTACCTTTTCTTCTCCT
>Ga0157372_10006961_pt1 | contig 12036 bp, 10 predicted proteins | sample C55metaG_FD_115307 | JGI IMG/M metagenome (GOLD analysis project Ga0157372, IMG submission 115307) | Corn rhizosphere microbial communities from Kellogg Biological Station, Michigan, USA - C5-5 metaG | ecosystem: Host-associated > Plants > Roots > Rhizosphere > Soil | place: USA: Michigan... | reverse complement strand
CGATGATCGAAGTTCTCTCGGCGACCTGCTTATGGCAGTGCGCGTCGAAGATGCGGATGATGTTTCCGTCGACCTCGATTGCATGGGGGATCCAGATCGAGCCGAACAGCGCCTGATTCATACGCTCGGAGACGGCGGTTTTTCCTGTTCCCGGCAAGCCGGTGAGGAAAAGAGAAGAGCGCGAGTTGATCACGCAGCCGAGTGTTTGCAGCAGCGATTCGGGTAACACGAGATCCTTGAAAGCATCTCGAACCGTCTCGATTGAAGCGGGTTTTGAAGGGACTGCCTGTAGTCGCATCATCAGCGAATAATCGTCGAGCGAAACAGGTGCTGGTCCAAGATAGCCGCTTTGCTGGTTGAGACGCTGCACGCGGTCCCAACCGTGATCGAGCATTGCGTAGCGAGTAGAGCCAACGGCGCTCTGCAAACGCATCTCGATCAGTTTCTCGCGATACAGTTGGTAAAGCAGTTCTTCCGTGAGTACACGTGGCAGGTGGAGCCTCTCGGCAACTGCCGTGGTATTCGGCTCGGGAAGCATGGCGACATGTTTGAGGGTCAGGTCACAGAGAAACTGTTCGTGGACCCCGGAGTCAGCCAACTCCTCAAGCATCGGTGGACCTAAGCCCTCAATCTCCGATCGGCTCAATATGCTAAGGTTTCCCATAGAGTTTGTCCTCGTTGCTGAGTAAGGATAGGACCAATAGGTCCTATAGGACCTATTTTGCTGCCGTTGCGCGAACTGCTACGAGCGCGCGGTCGGCCTCGGCGGCCAACGCGTCGTTGCCAGCTCGTTTGTAAAGAAAAGCCAGTCTGAACAGAACTTCTGCCGTCGCTGGACGCAGGGCGCGAGCTTGTTCGAGATGCTTGATGGCCTGCTTGTCGTAACCCATCGCCTGTGATCTGTTGGCCACATTCATGTGTCCTTCGAATTCACCGACGGCACGAGCAAAACATTCATAAGCTTCGTCAAAGTTGGCGCGCTGAGCCTGAGCAAGTCCGAGGTTGTTCCAGTAGCGTTGCACCTGCGGTGCGAACTTCACTGCGCGTTTCAAATACTTCGCAGCTTTGTCGTATTCGCCATTCTTGAAGTAGAGGTAACCGAGATTGTTCAGGTAATCGGCGTTGGCTTCGTTGTGCTTCACAGCCTTTTGAAGCGACTCGAACGCGCGGTCGCGCATTCCCTTGGCTTCGTAGGCGATGCCGAGCAGGTTGTATGCTTCGTGCAGTTTTGGATCGCGCGAAACGGCGTTGGACAAGAGCGCGATTGCGTCGTTCACGTTGCCGCTGTTCAGTAACGCGCGGCCACGGTCGAGATTTTCCCGAGCACCAGCGGCTGCTGGATCTGCCATCGTGACGGTCGCCTCCGATTCTTTCGCAGAAGCTGCATCGTTGGCGGTGCGGGCGTCAATCACCTTCGTCATGCCAACGGCTTCAAACTTCTCGGCGTCTTTGCGTGAGAGCTTCTGAAGCTTCTTGTCGTCGTGTTTACCTGCGCCAAAAAGCCGTCCGATTGCTTTGAAGGGCGCTTTCAAAACGCTGACGAATTTATTGCCGCCTTTCGACTGAGGCTTTTCCGCGTCCTGCGAAGCGGATTCAATCAAGACCTGTTCGTCAGGCGTCATGAGGACGCTGCGGACTTTCGGGACCGACATCGCGCTGGTTACGAGCACGAGCAGGGATAGGACGATTACAGTGCGCTTAAACATGTGTGTGAGCCTCCCTTTATTAGAATGCAAGTCCACCCCCCATCATGTCCATGATGTTGAGCAATGCCGGACCAAGAATGATGATGAACATCGTTGGGAAAAGTAGCAGTCCGAGTGGAAGCAACAGTTTGAAAGCTGCCTTCTGCGCGGCTTGCTCTGCACGCTGGCGACGCTTCGTGCGCAAGCTATCTGAGTAAACTCGGACCGCACGCGCGATCGAAGTTCCGAAGCGATCCGCCTGGATCAACATACCGACGAGACTGTTCAGATCTTCGACGCCGCTGCGTTCTGCCATATTTCGCAAAGCCTCGCTGCGCTCGCGGCCAACACGAATCTCGAGGTTTGCGAGTTCAAACTCTTTACAGATGTCCGGATGGACCTGCTTCAATTCGTCGCACACCTTCAACATCGCCGCGTTCAGGCCAAGACCCGCTTCCATCGTGATGACCATGAGGTCGAGCGCATCTGCCAATCCCCATGTGATTCGCAATTTGCGCTTTGCAACTAAACGATTAAGGATGAACTTAGGCTTCAAAAAGCCAACTGCGAAAGCACCCAGTGCTGGAAGCACCGCGTCAACCATTGGTGAAGCCGATAGTGAATACGATATCAACACAATGGTGGGCAGTATGATCATCAAGCCCAACTGCGTCACCCGGAAAACTGCGGGCGCCGACGGCGAGCGAAAACCCGCTTGCATCAGCTTCTTCTGCAGTTTCTTTACATCCTTCGCAGAAGGCGGCACCAGGCGGTTGATCGGTTCGGCCACGCGCGCTGCCAGGGATTCCATGGAGTTGGCCTCGATGCTTTGCACCACGGCGCCGCCACGGGCGTCATCCAGATCATGGAGACGTTGAGCAGTTGCGCTTACCGGCCGGAAGAGGACCCAGTAAATCGCCATCACGATGAATGCTATGGAAATAAAAGTCGATATGACAATAATCGTTACCATGACGTCACCTTAAATCCTTATCTTCATGATCCTTTGGACCACCAGGATACCGAGTATCTGCATGATCGCTGCGAGAGCGAGCAGCCAGTGCCCACGCGAATCCAGCCACATAACATCCATGTAGCCCGGGTTCATGAAACTCACATAAACCGCGAGAAAGATCGGCAACCCACACAACAGCCACGCCGACCAGCGCGAGCTCAACGTCAGCGTCTTCAGGTCTTCCATAATGCGGAAGCGTTCGCGAATCGTGTGTGCAACTTTCTCGAGTAGCTCAGAAAGATTACCGCCCGTCTCTCTTTGGATCATGACCGCGGTGACGCACATTCTCAGATCGATCAAGGGCACACGCTCGACGAGATTCTCGAGCGCGAGTTTCAAAGAAAGACCAAGATTCTGCTCGTCATACGTCTTGCGAAACTCCGAAGCGATTGGTTCGGGCATCTCAGTGGACACCATCTGAAGCGCTTCGGTAAAAGCGTGACCTGCTGAAAGCCCGCGGCTCATCAGATCGAGTGCGTCCGGTAGTAACGACAGGAATTTATTCAAACGTTTCTTGCGCTTTGACAGTATGTGAACAGTGGGCAACGCAGTCGCGATCAGGCCAAACAACGCAGCCAGCAGGTAAGAGGGGCTGATCATTATCACTGCCAAAAACGCCAGCACACCTGCCGTCAGTGAGAACAGGATGAGGCGCATCACAGTGATTTCTGAGGCCGCCTGGTCGATGATCTTTTTGAACGCCGTGACAGCCTGCATACCCAGGAGTATTCGGTTTACCCATGGGATTTCACTCATCAGCTCACGGCGCACTAATTGAACTTCCGGATCGTCTGAATGAACTGACGAGCGAATCGCGTCTGCGAGGCGCTCTTTTAAAAGCGTGCGCTTAGCATCTGACGATCGAGAGGTGATCAGGTAGAGCGTATAGACCAGGAACAAACATGTAAGAAAAACAAAGAAGGGAATCAGTTGAACCATTCTGTTTAGACCTCCTCAAAAAACGATCTCGGGAGCTGCATGCCGTAGATTTTGAGTCGTTCGGCGAAGCGTGGTCGCACGCCCGTGGGTCGAAATCTCCCGAGCACCTTCCCATCCTTGTCGACGCCCTTGCGGTCGAAAATAAATACTTCCTGCATCGTGATCGTTTCGCCTTCCATGCCGGTGATTTCGGAGATGGAGGTGATGCGACGTGTACCGTCGGTGAGTCTTGCCACCTGGACCACCAGGTTGATTGCAGAGGCTATCTGCTGGCGCATGGCACGGTCAGAGAGTCTCATGCCAGTCATCTGGATCATGGTCTCGAGCCGGGCCAGTGCATCGCGTGGGGTGTTAGCGTGAATAGTCGTTAGTGAACCATCGTGACCGGTGTTCATCGCCTGCAACATATCGATCGCTTCGGCTCCACGAACCTCGCCGATCACTATGCGATCGGGACGCATACGCAGTGCGTTCTTGACCAGATCGCGCTGCGTGACTTCGCCCTTGCCTTCGATGTTCGGCGGGCGGGTTTCGAGGCGAACGACGTGTGGTTGCTGTAGTTGCAATTCCGCCGAGTCTTCGATCGTGACGACGCGCTCTGATATGGGAATGTAAGCTGACAGCGCATTCAGCAGCGTGGTTTTACCAGCACCGGTACCACCGGAAATCACGACATTAAGCTTCGCGTTCACACACATCTCAAACAACGAAGCCATGTCGGGTGTAAGCGCCTGATTCTCCAGCAGGCGATTCATGCGCAACGGTTCGGCGCCAAAACGCCGAATCGATAGCACCGGGCCATCGAGCGAGAGCGGCGGGATGATTGCGTTGACGCGGGAGCCGTCTTTCAAGCGGGCGTCAACCATTGGCGACGCCTCATCGATGCGGCGGCCGACGGATGAAACGATGCGTTCGATAACGCGCATCAGGTGCTCGTTATCCTTAAACTCGATACTCGTGCGTTCGAGTTTTCCGCCACGCTCGATATAGATGTTGTAGGGTGAGTTAACGAGGATGTCGGAGATGGACGTATCGGCGAGCAATTGCTCGAGCGGTCCCAGTCCGAACAGCTCGTGCCGTACTTCGTGGATCAAACGCTCACGTTCCACGGATGAGAGTGGAGTGTCTTCCTGGGCCAGGAGACTGGAAGCCAGGCGAGCGACTTCTTCGTGAACCTGATCCGGTTCGAGTTGGCCCAGCTTGGTCAGGTCCATCCGGTTGATCAACATCCGGTGGAGCCGCGACTTCATGTCCTGGAAGCCTTGTTGATTGCTGATGGCATCCTCGGACAAGGGTCCAGTTAATCCGTTTTCTCTGACTAGTCTTTCACGTAGTGCCATGTAAATTTCCTATTTGCTGAACTATGAACTGCCTCATCTCATTCACACCGGGCTTTAGCCCGGTGGGAAGGTATTTCAATTCTCCTGAAACCGTTTCAACGGTTTCGACAGTCAAAATCAGGTAAAACCGTTGGAAACGGTTTCTATCAATGCCTCTCGTCTATCACCGGGCTAAAGCCCGGTGTGAATGAGACGACCTGTAGGGCAAAGCCCCTACAGGACCATTCAAAGCCCCTTACTGCGCTCTCTCAAGGGCTGCGTTGAGCCCTAAATCCTGTATGCCGTTCGTCGACTGGCGTTTGAAAAGCGAATTGAACGGCCGCTTGCTGCCCGCGCTCGGAGTCGAATAGTCGATCTTGTCGTCGAACAACTTGCCGGCAAGGCTATGAAGATCGGCGGTTACTGTAGAGCCGGGCGCCGATTCAATCAACGGCTGGCCGAGATTGATGGAGTTCACGGCTGCGCGATAGTCGCTCTGAATAAAAGCGATCACTCGCTCGCCGAGGAAACCTTCAACCTGCTTCTGATCGAGATCGATATTCTTACTCCAGCGATTCACCACGAGTCGAACTTTCCGGCGCGGGTAGCCGAGACGATCGAATATCTCCAGCGCGCGTCGCGTGCTCCGAATCGCATGGATTTCCAGTGTCAACACCACCAGGATCTGGTCCGCGTGGTCCAAAGCCGAAATCGTGACGGCGTCGAAGCTGTGGGGCGTGTCGATGATGACGTTGTCATAGCGCAGCCGCAGCAGTTCCATCACCTCATAGATGTGCTTTGGCTCGATGTCTTCGGCGGCCTCCGCCTTTGTCGGCGCCGCGAGCAGTGAAATATTCTTCGAATGCGGTGTGATATAGCTCGCGAGCAAGGCGTCGTCAAGTCGATCACGATTTGCGACGACGTCGGCGAGCGAGAATTTTGGTTTGAGACCGAGCAGCAGCTCCATATCACCCGACTGGAGATTCAGATCGACGAGCACCGTCGGCGTCTTCTGTGTCATCGCGAGATTTGTCGCGATCAGAGTCGTACCACAACCACCCTTACTTGAGAAAACGGCGATGACGTGTCCTCGTTTTTTCGGTTCGTTGTCAGCGTGTTCAACCGTGAACTCCGCCGTTCGATCGATAACGGTCGTCAGTTCGTCTTCATTGATCGGAAGACGAATAAAATCGCGCGCACCCGTGCGCATACTACGCAAAATGAGATCGGGAGAAGAGTCTCTTGAAGCACAGATTACGGCAGTGTTGGGGCACTCAGCGACGATGCGCTGGACCAGCTTGAGCGCCGGTTCACCCATGTGAGTGAGATTGAGGACGACCGCCGATGGATGCAGGCGGCGAGTTTCAGTAAAAACCTGCTCCGCGTCGTCACTCGTCATTAGCAAACTCGTTCCCGCGTGCGCGGCGAGGGCGCGGCTCAAATCTTTCGAGTCCGTTGCGTCTTTGCTTAGTACTATGAATGTTAGCGTTCGTTTCATTGCCAATTAATCCCTTGTGTGCTCGTCTTAAACGTTCTAGATATTACTTGGCTCAAATCCAGCACTTTCAGCAGGCAAAGTGGTTGAATACTTCTGCATGGTCACGCCGCGACGGAACAGGGGGATATTGATTTGGAATACGAAGTTCGAGATCGTGACGGTCGCAGTGCCGAGATTTGCGCCGTAAGGATTGGGACTCGCCGGATTCCCATCGAGATCCGCTCCGTTAAATTTGACTTCGACGGTTGCTGCCGCAATTCCGTTAATGAGAACCGGCTGTCCGGAAGCCGGATCGCAGTTGGGGTACGCGCTGATGTGCGTCTCCCCATACATCACTACATTTTTCACGCATTTCGCTACCCTCGGCGTACCGTCCTGGGCGATTTCCGCCCGATGGAGAACGGCATAACGCGCGCCGCGACGCGCTGCATCATTCAGGGCGTTGTGCGTGTAAAGGAAACGACCGAATTCGATGACGCCGAAGATCAACATAAAAAAGAACAGGGCTACGACCGCAAACTCAGCCAACGACTTGCCTGACTCATTTTTTCGATGGTTCTGGATTCGCATATCCCAAATCCTTAATTCTGGTCGAGCATGTAATACATCGTCGTGCTCGGACGAACAGCCGGCCTGAACATAAAGTTGGTATTGAGTAAAGCTCCAATGTTAAAGAGCGGCTTGAAATTGTAAGCCGTGCCGCAGTTCCCACCGATACTGACGGTCACGGTTTCAATCCTGGTTGAACCAGTAGCTTGGGTAGATTCAATACAGATGTTGGCTGCAGACAGGTTTTCAGCCAGCGGCGCCACGCCTGCGCACGAGAGTTGACCGCAGACGGCCAGGTTGGTCGCCTGAGTCTGGCTCGTTGAAAAAGGATGATTTGACAGATAACGTGCCGCGGCGCGAGTTGATTTGGCCAGCGCGGTGTACGTCTGAAAGTAACGTCCGAATTCGGAGATCGCTGCCACCAAAAGAATGAGAAAGGGAACCAGGATCGCGAGTTCGGCCATAGCAGCGCCTTTGTCGTGGCGTATGAAGCGCCGCAGTTTCCCTGAGATCATAGATCTGGTTTTCATATCGATATCTCCCTAGCGATACAAAACGGGCGTGACGACGTTGGTAACGGACGTATCGTTCGGGTCGAAACCGATGACGCCGATGACGTCGCCACTGATGTACTCGACTTGAACATCGCCACCGTTTCCATCGCTTACCTGCGCGCGCATGAAGAAGCCTCCCATACCGCGCGTAGTCACCATTTGATGTCCTCCCTCGTCTATTATCGAATCCATGTTGACGAGTGGTATGACAAGCACACGCCGATTTTGTACCCCAGGATGGGTCGGAGGTACCGCCGTAACGGGAGGAGTAGCCGTACCTTGATACTGTCCCCAGCTTATGCCCTCCCAGACCTGGTTATTACCTTGGCCCGATGAACTGCCCTGAGCGATATTTGTATCAGGTGGGATCTGGGTGCTGTACTGGAGACCACCGGCGCCATACTGGTCAAAGCGAACGTTCAGGCCTTGTCTGATAGCTCCGGACAGCTCACCTGTTTGCGTCTCAACCGTATCGTTCCCGTCTACCTGGCATGGGCAATCGTTCAAGCCGGCAAGTGCTTCTCTCACGGCGTTTGCGCCGACGCCTGCACAACTGAGCGCAAGGAAAGTACCGGGCGCCGGTCCCTGGCCGCCTTGTGCTCCGGCGCGAATGTTGTAAGTGCATCCTTTGCAAAACTCTTTTTTGGGATCGCAGAAGCCGTTGCCATCCGGATCGTCCGGACCATTTACTTGAGTGGGCTGTGGAGCATTGGGATTGGCTCCAGGGCAAACGCCCCAATACTTACTGGAGGTACAATTTGGGTATAACGGGTCGCTCGGGTCGCAAAGATTACACGTGGTAGATGTTGGATTACATGCGACAGCCGAAAGCGGTGCAGGACAGCCGTTGACATTTCCCGGCACGGAAAGCCCTGCCGTAGCAGTAGCGGTCAGACCAGTCGAGAAGCCAAGTATTGGGATCGCGAAGAACGTATTGATGGGAACACGCGGTGTTGTGACGCGCACAAACCGTGCCTGGGCCTTCTCGGTCGGGCTCATAGTCGCCGATGTTTTGTACGGGTTGGCCGTGTCGGCTAGATTTTTCGAGTACTCGATGAGCGGAGCGGCAGTGAAGGTCCGGTTGTTGAAGTTGTATTTGTTCGCGTTCAGGATCTGAGTGGCGCGAGTGTCTGCATTGAGTATTCTCTCCGGAACAGCATCCTTCAGAGCCGAAGCTCCCGCGAGCGCGGCAGCGTCAGCAGCATTTTGCAACTCAGTCTTGGCGAGGTAGAGATGGCTGAGATCAACACCCAGTCCAACTGCGAGGAAGAGGAAAAAAGCTGACATCACGGTGTACGCGAGAACATTACCGCGCTCACCTTTTCTACCGGAGACTCTCGTTATGTTTTGGGGCCGCATAACCTACTCCTCAAAACCCTGGTTAGAATTCAAGTCTTTTAGTAATCAGGGGGTGGCAATCAAGATCGCATGATTACCACCCTCTCCGGAGAAACTCACGCCTTTTGCAAAAAACGATCGGGGAGCTATGGCGTGAGCTTCGCGGCCGCGCCGGTCGGGGCCGTGTTTTCCTTTTTCTCCGCAGGCTTTGGTGCCGGTGCCTCAGGGGCCTTCTTCGGAGTTTCTCCGTTCACTGCCGGAGCCGTAGTGCCGGACCCGGTTGAGAAACCACTCGCGCCGGAGATGCCTTCGCCCTTCGGCTCCATTCCCAGTGGTGATCCATTTTTCAAACCATCTATACCACGCATGTTGGGAATGTCATCGCGATTAACCGGTTTCACTAAGTCGGCCGTCACGATGAACACCAATTCGGTTTCCTGTTTCTGGAACTGCGTTGACTTGAACAGGTTGCCGATAATCGGAACGTCGCCCAGAACCGGAACTTTTGACAGTGATCTCGATTCACTGTTATCGAGCAATCCGGCGAGTGCGAAGCTCTGACCATCACGCAGTTCGACGCCGGTGCGAGCGCGTCGCGAACGCAGTGCTGGAATTACGAAACCTTCAAACCTCACGCCGTTGGCGAAGTCGAGGGTCGATACTTCAGGCTCGAGTTCGAGTCGAATGTGATCTTCGTCGATGATGGTGGGTTTAAAGTTCAAACGGACTCCGTATTCCTTGAACTGGATCGTTACGGCGCCGTTGTTGCCCTGGACAATCGGAATCGGAAATTCTCCGCCGGCCAGGAAGCTCGCGGTCTGTCCATCCATCGCGATGAGGTTCGGCTCTGCCAATGATCGGAGCGCGCCGTTTGTCTGCATCGCGCGAATCATCTGGAAGGTGTTGCCACCCATCAGGAAAATATTCATCGCGCTGAAAGTGTTTTTAATAACACCTTGGGCTACTTCGCCGACGCTACCCGGTCCGCCGCCACTGATGAAGCCGCCACTATTTGGAGCGCCCTGGTATGCGAACGAAGCACCGAGGTCGCGCAATTTGCTACGGCTGACTTCAGCGACGCGAATCTGAAGCTGTACCTGAGTCGCAGCCTTCACCGGCGAAGCAAGCATATTGACGGTCTTGAAGCCTGCGGCCTGGACCACGCTATCTGCTTGCGCCACTGTAGACTGATCGGTAACGGTGCCAGACAGCACGACCGAACCATTGGCCTGGCTCAAACGAATGTCGTCGCGGGGAAACAGCGCACGGATTTGCGAGTCGATGAGCGAGAGATTTGCCCGCACAAACACGTCGAAGACGATGAATTTGCTATCGGCTTTTTCCCAGGCGATAAAGTTGACCTGGCCAAACGCCTTCCCGTTTACGAGTACCTGGTCGGGGCGGACCATGACAGCTTCTGCGATCTCCGGGTTAGAGATGGAGAACCGGCCGATCGGGCGATCGAAGTTGATCACGCGAGATTGGCCCACCAGCACGTTGATAGGAATGGCTTCCTTCACCGTGCTGTTGAACGACGCGTCGTAGGTGGTTTCCTGGGCAGAGACGCTAACGATGCCAAGCCCGAGGGTCATGACTGCCGCTAGCAGCAGTGTTAGTACATATAGCTTATTGGAGTATTGAGCCAACATGATTTCAGTTCTCCTTGATTGCAGAAGTCGGAGTTGATGCCCTGCACGCGGGTCAGTTATCGACATCGTCTCTTACGGAAAATCAACGGTTTCTTTCTTTGCGCCTTTGATTACTTCGACACTGGGACGTGGCGGCGGCGCTGGTGTATTCACCTTCGCGGTAGCGTTGGGGTCGCGTACCGGTCGTGGCGCGGTCCTTCGAATCGGAGATGATGGCGCGGCTTTTGGTGGAGTTGTAGAGCCCGGCTCGGGAGCGATCGTTGCACGTTCACCGGTGAGCAAGGTTCTCTTGTTGGCGCCGGTCGTTTGTTCGTCAGCCTGATCCACTGAATTGCGCATGACCAACTGCAACTTGCCTTCACTCGAAGCGAGCGCGAGTTTTTCAGCCTGCTCTGGCGTTACCTGAAGCGTGACGGCCCTGATCGAGCGTTCTACTTCGCGAGCGTTGTTCGGCTTGTCAATGTTCTGACCGCTGGCCAGCACCTTGATGTTCTGGAGAACGATCTTCGAGATCATTCCCTCTTGTCCGGCGCCTGCGGGAGGAGCGATAACCACTACGATGTCGACCAAAGTGCCGGGCATGATGAAACCGGAGACGCCGACGACTTCGTTTACGGCGACAGTCATTGCACGGTAGCCTTCCGGAATCATTGAAGATAAGCCGCCCGCTGCACCAATCGGCGCCAGCTTAGCGTCGGTAACTGGATCCCGAGGAGAGAGACTGACAGTCACCACGCGCCCAATCAGGTTCTCGTCGATGGCTGGGATTGCACCTTCCGGAGTGACATTCGCAGGAAACTGCGCAACCGTGAGTTGCTCCGGGATCAGCCGGGTGCCGACCGGGATATCGACCTTGGCCACCACTACGTCATTGAGATTGTTCTCAAAGGTTTTCGCAGTTAGAAGGTACTGTTTGACGGAAACCGCAGCGATCAAGCCGAAAGTTATCGCCGCCAACAGGGCAATGATTAAACGCTTATTCCGCATGATGATTTATCTCCATTTCCAATTCAGGACGTCGCCTCAGGATCTGAGGTGCGATCGGTCCCACTAAAAAGGCTGAAAAACTGCGACTGCGAGCAAGCTTCCCAGCATGATCGCGACGCCATATGGAATCGTGTGTTTGCGATCCGGCGAAATCACGAAACGGGGCATTTCCCACCCGGGGAGAAGGCCCACAAAAATTCGGAAAACGCCGTGTAATGTCGAGAAAACTGTCCCGGCTCTGAGCATCGTATAGACGGCAAGTAGCGCCCCCAGCATCACCACCAGCACAAACGCGAGTGGGACGAGACCGACTCCCAGCACAGCTCCTACAGCGCCAAAAAGTTTTACGTCTCCCGCACCCATCGCACCGAAGATGTGCATCAGGAGCATCGGGAAGAACGCAAGAGCAAATCCTTCAAGGCTGGCCAGCATGCCCTGCCAACCACCGAAGGCTGTGTTAATTGAAACGCCTGCGAGCAAGGCTGAAAGAACCAGGACATTCG
>Ga0157372_10006960_pt1 | contig 12037 bp, 13 predicted proteins | sample C55metaG_FD_115307 | JGI IMG/M metagenome (GOLD analysis project Ga0157372, IMG submission 115307) | Corn rhizosphere microbial communities from Kellogg Biological Station, Michigan, USA - C5-5 metaG | ecosystem: Host-associated > Plants > Roots > Rhizosphere > Soil | place: USA: Michigan... | reverse complement strand
CGGTGTCTCCGGCCTCATGAAAAAAAAAATCCCTGGGCTTCAGTCCCTCGGCCTTCGGCAGCCGTACGGTCAGCACCCCGTCACGGTAGGTGCCGACCACCTTTGAGGTCTCGACCGGGATGGTCAGCTGGAACGCCCGCTCCACGCGGCCGAACCATCGCTCCCGTCGGTGGAAGCTGGCGTTCTGCGCGTCCGGGGGCATGGGACGCTCCGCCTGGATGACGATCACGTCGCCCGTGACCGACAGGCGGATGTCCTTCTCGCTGAACCCCGGCATCTCCACGGAAATCACCATCTCCTCCGAGGTCTCGTAGACGTCAGCGAGCGGCGCCCACACCCGTTCCATGGGGCTGGCAGCGGTCGGCTGACCGAGGAAGTTGTCGAACAGCTGGTTCATCTGGGTCTGGAAGTCGGACAGCTCCCGAGAATTGTCGCGAAATCGGATGATGGGCATCGCGAGCCTCCTGTCTGGGTCGAGCGACCCGGATTCGATGATGACTCCGTGATGGTTATAGACGGCGTTTCGGCCTTGTCAAGCAAGCGCGTCGAGCTGGGACGGTGGGAAACGGCGACCCGGCAGTCTTGTCACCCTTCGCGGCGTGGCCGGCGGAAAAGCGTGCCTTTGAAGGGGGCATGCGGATTGCAATCCACGACGGCATGATGCGCGCGACCCCAGGGCTCGCTTCCACGATGGCCTGGACGACCGGCCTGATCCTCGGTCTCGCTACGACCTTCCTCATCTCGACCGCCAGTGCGCAGGCGCCGACCGGCGGCTCGAGCGGAAGCAGCTCGGACTCCCCTACCTCCGGCGGCGGCAAGGGCAACAACCCGCCCGGCACGCCGTCCTGGGGGTCGGAGCGCATGCCCACGCGCAAGAACCCGAGCAGCCCGACCGCGCCCTGCCCGGCGGGGACCACCCGTCAGAACCTGGGTCAGGACTGCCACCCGCTGGACAAGGACGAGAAGTCGAAGTCGAAGAAGTAGACGGCGCCCTCCCGTATACTGCCAGCATGAAAACCGGACTGATCGTGCTGGGCGTGATCATCCTGATCGTCATCGGGGGCATCGGCTGGGCCATCGGCATCAACAACCAGCTGGTGGGCCAGGAGCAGGTCGTCAATGAGAAGTGGGCGCAGGTGCAGAACGTCTACCAGCGCCGGGCCGACCTGATCCCGAATCTCGTCGAGACCGTGAAGGGCTACGCGACCCAGGAGCGCACGGTGCTGGAGGAGGTGACCAAGGCGCGGGCCAGCGTGGCCGGCATCAAGGCCACCCCCGAGCTGATCAACGATCCGGCCGCGTTCCAGAAGTTCCAGCAGGCCCAGAACGAGCTGGGCGGCGCGCTGAGCCGGCTGCTGGTCACCGTCGAGCGCTATCCCGATCTCAAGTCCAACCAGAACTTCCTTACCCTGCAGAGCCAGCTCGAGGGCACCGAGAACCGCATCACCGTGGAGCGCATGCGCTACAGCGAGGCGGTGCGCGACTACAACACGCGGCTGCGCCTGTTCCCGGGCAGCATCGTGGCCTCGGTGCGCGGCTTCAAGGAGAAGGCCTACTTCGAGGCGACGCCGGGCGCCCAGGAAGCCCCGAAGGTGAAGTTCTAGGACGGCGCGCCGGGCGGGGAATCCGTGCTCCGCCGCCTCGTGCCCGCGCTGCTCCTGCCGGTCCTCCTCCTGCTTCCATTCGTGGTCCCGGCCGCGGCGGCGCTGCGCATCCCGCCGCCCCCCGACCGGCGCATCAACGACTACGCGGGGGCGCTCGCGCCCGCCGACCGCGACCGGCTCGAGCAGGCCCTGATCGCACGGGAGGCCACCAGCCGCAACCAGGTGGTGGTGGCCATCTTCCGCTCGCTCCAGGGCGAGAGCCTGGAGGACTTCTCGATCCGCCTGGCCCAGGCGTGGCGCATCGGGCAGAAGGGCCTCGACAACGGCGTCATCTTCCTGATCTTCCTCGACGATCGGCGGACGCGGCTCGAGGTGGGCTACGGCCTCGAGAGCCAGCTCACCGACGCGGTCTCGTCGTCCATCCTGCGAGACGTCGTGGCCCCGCGCTTCCGGGAGGGACGCCTCGCCGACGGCATCGGGGCGGGCCTCGACGCCATCGACCGCGCGATCGCCGGGACGTACCAGCGCCCGCCGGGGCCGAACCGCGGCCAGCCCACCCACGGCTTCGGCTGGCGAGAGGTGCTGGGGCTGCTCTTCGTGGGCCTCCTGATCGTCGTGTTCATCCAGAACCGCATGCAGCAGGCCTCCCTGCGCCGGCGCGGCTGGACGGGCGGCTCCAGGGGCTGGGGCGGGCCGTTCTTCGGCGGCGGGCTCGGTGGCCGCGGCGGCGGGTGGGGCGGGGGTGGCTGGGGCGGCGGAGGCGGCGGCAGCGGCGGCGGGTTCGGCGGGGGCGGCGGCAGCTTCGGCGGCGGCGGCGCCAGCGGGAGCTGGTGATGGCGCGGCATCCCCGGTGGGTGCGGGCGTTCCTCGGCGAGGCGGACCTCGACGCCGTGTCGCGGGCCATCGCGGGCGAGGAGGCGCGCACCTCGGCCGAGATCCGCGTGCATCTCGACCACCACTGCTCCGGGGAGGCGATGGCGCGCGCGGTGGCGGTCTTCGAGCGGCTCGGCATGCACCGGACCGCGGCGCGCCACGGGGTGCTGATCTACGTGAGCGTGGGAGACCACAAGCTCGCGGTGCTGGGCGACCTGGGCATCCACGAGCGGGTGGGGCAGGCCTACTGGGAGCGGCTGGTCGAGGCGGTGCTGGCCCACTTCCGTGACGAGCGGCCGCGCGACGGCCTGCTGCACGCCGTGGGCGAGGTGGGCGCGATCCTGGCCCGCCACTTCCCCCGGCGGCCGGACGACGTCAACGAGCTGTCCGATCAGGTGAGCATCGACCCGTGACCGGGCGCGCCGGGACAGCGCCCGTCGGTGCGCCACCGGCGGAGGGAGGGCCATGACACTCGAGGACCTGGAAGCCCGCTTTCCCGCCCTGGTCGGGGAGCGCACGCATCACCGAGACCAGCGGCTCGGCGTTCTCGCGTGCTCCGAGGCCCTGGCCGCGGCGCGCATGGGGAACTACGGCGTGGGTGCGGTGCTCATCGATCCGGGTGGCGAGATCCTCGAGCGGGGTCGCAACTCGGTCTTCTTCCCGCACTTTCGAAGCGACATGCACGCCGAGATGGTGGTGATGACCGCCTTCGAGGAGCGGCGTCCCGCGGTCGAGAACATGCGAGGCTACACCCTCCTGTGCTCCCTCGAGCCCTGTCCCATGTGCCTGGCGCGGCTCCTCATCGCGGGCGTCCAGACCGTGAAGTTTCTCGCCTACGACGACCTCGGGGGCATGGTCAGCCAGCGGGATGCGTTTCCGAGCGCGTGGAGGAGACTGAGGCAGCGGCAGGACTTCATCCCGGCGGATGTGTCGGACAGCCTGAGGCAATTCGCTCTCGATGTCTTCCTCCTGAACCTCGAGTCGTGCCGACAACGGTTGCTGTCCAGATAGGATCGCCCGGCTCCCTCTAGCGGCCGAAGCGCGCGCTCAGCCCCACGAACACCGACCAGTCGGGCCCCGGTCCGACGAGCGTGGTGCGGACTCCGCCGTCGAGGGCCAGTCGCGGGGTGACCTTGTACATGATGGCCAGCGTCGTGCGCAGGCTGGCGCGGCTGTCGCGCTCCTCCTTGGTGGCGAAGAAGAGCTCGGTGATGGCGGAGAGCCGGTCGGTCACGGGCGTGGTGAGCGACGCGGAGGCGATGCCCTGAGGGATGAAGCCCTCCGGGTGCCGCTGACCGAGGGCCGCCACGCCCCAGTTCGTGTCGAGGGTCAGGTCCTTCGGGAGGGCGAACGTCACCAGCAGCAGGGCGCCCACGTCGGGCCGCTCGCTGCCGATCGGCGCGCTCGCGGTGGGCAGCTTCACGAACGGCTTCACGGAGACGACCGGGGCGGTGCTGCCCTCCGACGGCGTGAAGAGACGGTACTTGACCCCGAGCGTGTAGTCGCCGCTGCCGCTGGCCTCTCGATCGGTGCGCTGCCAGTCGAAGGGCTCCCCCTCGATCGACAGCTCGAGCACGCGCAGGATTCCGGCGCGTAGCACCGCCTGCGTGCTCAGCAGCTGGCCGGTGGGCTGCCCGCCCGTACGCGCCCGCTCGTACTCGATCCCGGTCTCGAGCTGGAGCGAGCCGGCCGGGACCAGCTCGGCGCTGGTGGTGAGATCGGGCCGGTCCGGATTGATGTCCTGGGCGGCCGCAGGCGTCGGCCCGGGGCCGAGCAGCCACAGCGTCGCGAGGAGCGGCACGAGGGGTCGCAAGGCGCCTCATCATACACAGGCCGCGGGCACAGGCCGCGGGCACAGGCCGCGGGGCTTTCCCCTGAGGGTCTGCCGTCAGGCATTCTGCCGCCGTCGGGCGTCGTGCCCGTCCGCCGGCCGTCGGTTCGCCCGCAATTCTGCCAATTTTCCAGATAGTTGTGTGGTGGCACATCCGGTGCTTGGCTTCGGGCGTGATGCTCGATCGAGGTCAGGAGGGTGCGATGCGACGACGCCTGGAGGTGCCGCTGGTGCTCTTCTTCCTGTTGATGACCGCCGTGCTGCTCCCCGCGATCCCCACCGCTTCGGCGGAGACGGCCGCGTCCGACTGGGCGACCCGGCTCCAGGTGATGGACGAGGCGATCGAGCACGGGGATCTGTCCGCGGCCCAGGCCGCCTGGCGCGAGGCCTACGCCGCGGCTCACGTCGGTCGCGGATGGCCCGGCATGATCGCGGTCGGTCAGGCGGCGCTGAAGCTGGGCCGGGCCACCGGCGATGCGTCGATCGCGGAGAGCCGCGCCCGGCGCGTGTACCTGACCGCGCTGCTCCGCGCGCGCCGTCAGGGCTCGCTCGACGGCGTGCTGGCGGCGGGCGACGCCTTCGGTCGTCTGGGCGACCGTGAGGTGGTGAAGCAGGCCCTGACGGTGGCCACCGAGCTGGCCGCGCGCTCCGGCGACGACGTCGCGCAACGCCGCGTGCAGGCCTTCCGCAGCCACTGGATGGTCTCGCCGCTCACCTAATTTAGCTGCACCGCATCGGCTCGTCCGCGGGGGCCGGGGGCGCTCGGCCGCGTGGTATGCTCCCCCCGCCATGAAACGCGCCGAGATTCCGACCCCCGCGCTGCTGCTCGACCTCGATCGCTTCGAGCGCAACATCCGGAAGATGGCGGCCCACATCGCGGCCGCCGGCAAGAAGCTCCGTCCCCACGCCAAGACCCACAAGTGCCCGGAGATCGCCCGCCGTCAGATCGCGGCCGGGGCGGTCGGCGTGTGCGTGGCCAAGGTCGGCGAGGCGGAGGTGATGGCCGCGGCGGGGGTGCGGAACCTCCTGATCACCACCGAGGTGGTCGGCCCCGAGAAGATCGGTCGCCTGCTCGGGGTGCTCCGGCGTCAGCCGGAGACGCTCGTGGTCGTGGACAACCGGGACAACGTGCAGGAGGTGGGCGATGCGGTGGCCAAGGCCGGCCTCGTGCTCAACGTCCTGGTCGACGTGGACGTGGGGGGCCGGCGCACCGGCACGCAACCCGGCGAGCCCGCCCTGGACCTGGGGCGCCACGTCGCCGCCCACCCCGCGCTGCACCTGCGCGGACTTCAGGGCTACGCGGGGCACTGCGCGCACGTGATGGGCTACGACGATCGTCGCCGGACCTCTCGGCGCTGGATGGGCCGGCTGATGAAGACCCGCGAGCTGTTCCAGAAGCACGGCCTGCCGGTGGACGTGGTGACCGGCGGCTCGAGCGGCACCTTCAACATCGACAGCGAGCTCGAGGGGATGACCGAGCTGCAGTCGGGGTCCTACTGCGTGATGGACCTCGACTACCGGCGCATCGGCAGCCCGCGGGGCGCCGCCTACGACGACTTCGAGATGGCCCTCACCGTGCTCACCACCGTGATCAGCGTGCCCACCGCGGAGATGGCGATGGTGGACGGCGGCTTCAAGGCCTTCTCCACCGACCGGCCCTTCGTGCCGGAGGCGGTGGAGTGGCCGGGCGTGGAGTACTCGTGGGCCGGGGACGAGCACGGGCGGCTCATGACCACCGAGCCGGGGCGGCTGCCCAGGCTCGGGCAGCTCATCGAGTTCTTCCCGCCGCACTGCGACCCCACCATCAACCTCTACGACCGGATCTACGCGATGAGGGGCGACACCGTGGAGGCGGTCTGGGACGTGGCCGGGCGGGGGCGCTCCCAGTAGGACCGGAAGACGTCCCAGACCTCGTCGGGGCTCCGGGTCTGGAAGATGCGGGCGCGGCACTCGGTGGCGTGGCCCAGGCCCTCGGTGTACCAGGCCAGGTGCTTCTTCATCTGCACCAGGGCGTACTTCTCGCCATAGTGCTCGCGGATCAGCGCCACGTGCCGGGCGATGACCCGCGCCTTGTAGGCGCGCTGCTCCGGGTGCGCCAGGCTCTCGAAGCGCTCGTCGAAGATCCACGGGCTGCCGAGGGCGCCGCGGCCGATCATGACCGACCCGCACCCGGTCTCGTCCGCCATCCGCCGCGCCTCCGCCATCGACCGAACGTCGCCGTTGCCGGTGACCGGGATCGAGACCGTCTCCACGACGTCCCGGATGATGGCCCAGGGCGCGCGGCCGGTGTAGCGCTGGGACTGGGTGCGGGGGTGCACGGTGATGGCGTCGACGCCCTCTGATTCCGCCATCTGGGCGACCTCTACCGCGTTGAGGTGCTGGTCGTCCCAGCCGCCGCGGATCTTGACGGTCAGGGGCACGCTCACCGCCTTCCGGAGCGCGCGCAGGATCAGCGAGGTGGCCGCGACGTCCCGCATGAGGGCGGAGCCCTTGCCCTTGCCGGTGATCTTGGGCATCGGGCAGCCCATGTTGAGGTCCACGATGTCGGCGCCGAGGGTCTGGCAGCGCTCCGCCGCCCGGGCGAGCAGGTCGGGATCCTTGCCGAGCAGCTGCATCGCGAGCGGCCGCTCCTCCGGGTAGTAGGCCGCGATGGCGTCGGCGTGCGGATGGCCGGTCAGGAGCGCGGAGGCATCCATCTCCTCGGAGGTGGTGAGCCCGCTGCCGCACTCGCGCGCGATGAGGCGGAAGGGCGCGTTGGAGATGCCGGCCATCGGGGCCAGGCGGGCCAGCGTGGAGATCTCGACCAGACCGATCTTCATCGGATCTTCAGTATATCCCTGGGCAGTATACCCCGCGGCTCGGTGAGCGGCTCGGCCCACAGGCCGCGGTGCTGCTCCCGCGCCTCGGCGGCCAGACGACGGAAGAGCGCGGCGTGGCGCACGTTGGGCGGCACGGTCATGACCGCGGCGTAGCCCAGGCGCACCAGCTCCGCGTTCACCATCACTAGGCCGCCGTCGGGGCGGCGCGCCCATACGTAGGCGAGCAGGCGGCCGTAGCGGTCGCGCAGCTGCACGTCGGTCTCGAGCCGCACCGGCCGGTCGCCCAGGAGCCGCCGGTTCACCACGGCGGCCTCCCGCCCCCCCGGCTCCTCGCCGCGCGTCGGGTGATGCACCTCCGGCGTGTCGACGCCGATGTACCGCACCTTCTCCACGCCGGTCGCGAGCCGCACGTAGATGGTGTCTCCATCCACGGTCCGCACCACCTCCCCATCCCTCTCCCCCCTGGCGAGAGGGTGGGGTGAGGGGGCAGAGGGTGAGGGGGACGGGGCGGGATCCGAAGACAGCGACGGCGAGACGAGGGCGACCAGGGAGATCAGCGCGAGGAGCAGGAGGGCAGCGCGCGCACGCATCGTGTATCAACCACGATACACGACGCGGTCATTTCCCCAGCAGGAGTTAACGGAGACGCCGGTGCTGTCGCCGGCGTTGCTGATGGCGAAGGTGCCGGCCGACGCTACCGAGGTGTAGACATAGGTGCCCCAGCCCGAGGGCCCGTCCGAATGCGGACCGCTATGCGGCGATCCGGCGCGATCCTGATCCCGCTTCCTTCCCGGCTCGACCTGCCGGAGACACGCGGCGCGACCGTTGGCTGCTGAGCTTGACAATCGCGTAGGCGGCTCCGCCGGCCAGCGCGAGCGGGAGGAGCACGGCGAGCCAGGCCATGTGCAACAGCGAGACGATCGACACCAGCAGCGCTCCAATTCCCACGAGGAACAGCGCGATGCCTTCGAGCATGGCCAAGACCTCCTGCCGGGGTCCATGCGCAAGCCGTGTGCCGGGTGTCGACTCGGGACACGACGGACTGGAAAACAGGGGTTTGCACGGCGGCATCGCCGCCGTCGTGCGCGCGCGAATGGAAGCCCCGACCCGGGACGAATTACCGGGTAGGGTGCCGGAGGTTCTTACGCAGAATTCTCTTCTCGTGGGCCGCGCGAGCGGATCCGGCGCGCGGGGAACCCGCTTGTTCTGCGTGGTTGCGCCTGCCGGGATGGCCGGGTCGTCTGGCACACGATATGCGATCTCTGATCTCGAAAGGAGGATCACACACATGAGAACACATGCGAGCTTGATCGCGGGTCTCATCGCGACCGGCCTGATCGCCGGTCCCGCTTTCGCGGCCCAGAATACGACGTCGCCGTCCACGACCGCGGAGAAGCCCGCCCGGATGGCGATGACCCATCACGTGACCGGAAGCGTGGTCAACGTGGACGAGAACGCCAAGACCTTCACGGTGAAGGACTCGAAGGGCAAGGAGTACGTGCTGTCCACGGAGTCGGCCTCCGGCTCCCAGGTCGGCCCCGTCAACGCGGGTGAGCGCGTGAAGGTGAGCTACAAGAAGGAGAAGAACGGTGGTCTGATCGCCACCAAGGTGGCGCCGGCCGATACGTCGAAGATGCGGAGCAGCAATCAGTAACGCGTAGGACCGGGCGGGCCCGGCGCTTCGGCGTCGGGCCCGCCCACTTCTCGCGGGCCGCCTACTCCCACGCGGGCGACACCGCCCCCGCCCGATCGCGCCAGCACGGAGCCCACGCCAGCGCCACCAGCCGCACCGCGATGTTCTGCCGGGTGGGCTTGAGCGCGAGCGTCTCGAGCCGCTCGGTCAGAGGATCGGTGCTGGCGCCGAGCGCGTCCGCCTCGGCCTTGAACTGGGCGTCGAGGGCGGCGATGGCCGCGTCGACCGCGGCGACCGACTCCTGCGCGCGCCCCACGTCCTGCGATTCCTTCAGGACCCGGCCCGCGCTCCGGGCCGCGGTGGTGGCGCGTCCGATGGTGGAGGCGTTGATCGTCTTGCGTCCCAGGAAGGCGCCCAGGATGGTGGCCCCGACCGAGATCGCGGTCTGGAGCCCCTGCTGCTTGACCTGCTCGCTCTCGCGCTCCACCGACTGCTCGGCCCGCCGCCGCCGCTCCTGCAGCGCGGCGACCTTCGGAGCGTACTTCTGGCGCAGCGCCTCGCTGGCCTGGTCGCGCTCCTGTCGTGTCGACTCCTGCAGACGGACGCGGAAGTCGCGCTCGGACTCGCCCGGCTGCGACATCGCCTTGAGGGACGGGCTCCGCAGCAGCTCCACCTTCTGCGACTGGAGCAGCCAGCCCGCGAAGTCCTTGCTCCAGCCGTCGTAGCTCTTCTTCTTGCTCGCGGGGGCGGGGACCTCCCCGAACGCGGCGTCGTTCTCGGGGCTCGGCGTCAGGTCCGAGGTGGTGAAGCTCACCGCGGCGGCCTGGTCCCAGGCCACCGGCACCGCCTCGTCGGTGATCGGCGTGAGATAGACCAGATCGCGGCTCACGTCGACGCCGCTCTTGGTGTCGACAACGCGCACCTGCGCGGAGCCGATCACCATCGGCCGGTAGTAGAGCGTCGATCCGGCCGGCGCCGCGCCCCGGGCGGGCACGAAGTGCTGCGGCACGTCGGGCGGCAGCAGCGGCCGCGCGCTCCCGGCGGATGGCGCGGCCGCCGCGGGCTCGATCGGAGCGGCGGCGGCGCGTCCGGCCTTGCCGCGCGCGGCCGCCGGAGTCGTCGGCGCGGGTCCGTCGGCGGCGCGAGCCGCAGCCGCGGAGGCGGCCGCCGGGACGGCCGCGGCCGGTGGCGGGCTCGCGGCGGCGCCGGACGCGGCCCCCCGCCGCGCGTCCATCAGCGACTTGATCTGCGCGCGGGTCAGCGGGCCGCACAGGTACGACATCACCCAGCGGCTCTCGAAGACGACCGGGTGATCCTCGTGCACGTTGTTCATCAGGAACACGCGCGCGGAGAGGCCGGAGAGGATGCGCTCGAGCGCGGCTCGGTCGAAGCCCTGGCTGCCCGCGCCCGCCGCGCTCTCCAGGCCGTCGAGCACGCGCGCCTTGTCGCGCTCGGTCTGCAGCCGTCCGATGAGCCAGGTGCCGGTGTTGGCGAGACCCTTGTAGTCGAGGTCGACCGGGTTCTGGGTGGCCAGCACCACGCCCACCCCGAAGGCCCGCGCCTGCTTGAGCAGGGTCAGGAGCGGCGTCTTCGACGGCGGGTTGGCCACCGGCGGGAAGTACCCGAAGATCTCGTCCATGTAGAGGAGCGCGCGCAGGCTGGTGGTGCCGGACTGCGTGCGCATCCACCCCACCACCTGGTTCAGCAGGAGCGAGACGAAGAACATCCGCTCCGCGTCGTTCAGGTGCGCGATCGAGACGATGGCGACCCGCGGCTTCCCCTCCGGGGTGTGCAGGAGCGCGTCCACGTCGAGCGGGTCGCCCTCCATCCAGGCCCCGAAGCCGGGCGCGGCGAGCAGGTTGTTGAGCGACATCGCGAGCGTGAAGCGGTCCTTGGCCGGGAAGAACGCGTCGAGGTCGAGCACTCCCACCTTCTTCATCGGCGGGGTCTGGCTCTGCTGGATGAGCCCGGCGATGTCCAGCTCGCGGCCCTGACGCCAGGCGCCGTCGAGGATGGTCGCGATCAGGATGTGCTCGCGGCTCTTGATGGGATCCGCGTCGATCCCGAGGAGGCCGAGGAGACTGGTGGCGGTGGTGCCGATGCGCTCCCGCAGGAGCTCCTCGTCCTCGCGGATCGCCGGCGGCGGCGCCGCGAACGACTTCAGGATCGACAGCGGAATCCCCGCGTTACTCCCCGGGGTGTAGATCGCGAAGTCGGCCGAGTCGCGCAGGCGCTGGATGCGCGCCCCGTCCTCGCCCCACGACGCCAGGCCCTTCTGCCACTGCTCGGCCTGCTGGCGCGCGTAGTCGTCCGGGGAGAGGTTCTTCCGCCGCGCGTCGTCCTCGTTGATCCAGGGGCGGAAGTCCTCGGGCCGGAGGCGGGGGAACGTGAGGAGCAGGTTGGCCAGGTCGCCCTTGGGGTCGATGAGGATGGCGGGGATGCCGTCGATCGCGGCCTCCTCGATGAGGGCCAGGCAGAGTCCGGTCTTGCCGCTGCCGGTCATGCCCACGCACACCGCGTGGGTGACCAGGTCCTTCGAGTCGTAGAGCAGCGCGCCGTCCTGGCCCTTCTTCTGCTGCCAGTCGTACGGGTGGCCCAGGTAGAAGACGCCCAGCTTCTCGAAGTCGGCCGCGCTCGGCATGGAAGTCTCCCGATGCCTCGTCTAGAGGGCGCGCTTGAGGAACACGCCCCCCTTCACGATGGCGTGAAGGTGGGCCTGGTTCTGGAACACGCGCAGGTTCTTGAGCGGGTTGCCGTCGACCACCAGCAGGTCCGCGTACTTGCCGGGCTCGACCGAGCCGATCTTGTCGGTCATCCGGAAGATCTCCGCGTTCATCATGGTGGCGGAGAGGAGCACCTCCATCGGCTTCATGACCTGTCCCTTCAGCTCGAACTCCATCGCGCGCTGGGCCTGCATGTCACCCAGGAGGTCGGAGCCGTGGCCGATCTTGCAGCCGGCCCGGTAGGCGTGGGTCAGCCCCTCCAGGCTCTTCTCGAGCGCGAGGTTGATCTTCTGGATCTGGTGGTCGCCGATGCCGTAGTTCTTGCCCTCGCGCGCGATCACCTCGTAGGTCACCATGGTGGGCACCAGGTACGCGCCGGCCTGCTTGATCGTCTGCGCGCCGGTCTCGTCGAGCAGGTTGCCGTGCTCGATGCAGCGCACGCCGGCCTGGATCGCGTTGCGCACCGCGGAGCCGGAGTAGGCGTGGGCCAGCACGTACTTGCCGACCGCGCGCGCCTCCTCCACCGCGGCCCGCATCTCCTCCACCGTGTACTG
>Ga0157372_10006959_pt1 | contig 12038 bp, 12 predicted proteins | sample C55metaG_FD_115307 | JGI IMG/M metagenome (GOLD analysis project Ga0157372, IMG submission 115307) | Corn rhizosphere microbial communities from Kellogg Biological Station, Michigan, USA - C5-5 metaG | ecosystem: Host-associated > Plants > Roots > Rhizosphere > Soil | place: USA: Michigan... | reverse complement strand
CATTTGGTTTAATAATGATCGGTTTGTTTTCACCTGTTGTATTAAATGAAGCATCCTTTACATTATTAAAATATACAATTTTCTTAGGACTCGAGCAGGAAGCAAACAATAAAACCAACGCACACACACAAACTAGAGGTAATAAAAATCTGGCCATAATTTAATTTTATCTTCCATATAAAACATTTGTTCCATACAGCTAAACAATTAATTTTTTAATCGGAGATCTTTTTGTAGGAATGGGATCAGAGTGTATAGGGGTAACAATTTGAGGCCTTTCTTTGGGTCGGATTGTATTCACAAACCTAATAGTTAAAACTTGTATTGCCAAATTTTAATCAAAAAAATTACAATATTAAAGTTTCAATTTTTAAAGTCTCATCTTAGAAACGCTTTCAATCATTTTAATCTTTACAACATCTTCATTCCAATCATCTAACATCTTACTTCCACTCTAACTAACTATATTCCAATTAAATAATTACTACATTCCAATTGAATAATTACTATGGTAAATGACATTTCAATTTTCCTGCCGAATTTTATTTTTTGAAAAAAAAGAGGAAATTTATTTTAGTATAAGTAATTATGAATAATAAACAAGCTTCGAAGAAAAAGACATTTTAGTTTTGATTCTATATTAATTAAAACCACTTGTAGATTTTTTTCAGCAACCACTGGAGAAAGTGGTTATTTAGGAAACTTTTTTTGATTGAATAAATGCGCTACAAGTTGATAAATCATCATCCGACATATCTCTGAATCTAACAGCCAGTTTTTTTCTATTGATGTTTGATTTATGTAAATCTTTCTTTTCAATTATAATTTTAAAATTATTCTTTCGTAAAAAATCCTTATGTGTCGAGTAAGGTTGTCTGTTGATATAGAAGCTTTTTCTTCCTTTTACAATTTTCCATTCTAGGTCAGAATATTGCCAATGGCCAAACCATTCGTCAGCTGAACCACAAGCTTTAAATTCTATGGTATGTGATTGTATACCATTTGGCTTTAACCATTGTCTGATACTTTTATAGGTACTTTCTAAATTTTCAATACACTGCAAGGCTGCTTGCGAGAACACCATATCAACGGTTGAACTTTTAATTACATCTGCCCCATCCCATGGCACAACATATTTGATCATTTTATCCTGCTTTGGTACATTCAAAGAATCAATCGTTGAAATAGCTTTTCGGATCGATTCAAGTCTCGTTTCATTTAGAATTTCTTTTAAATAATGATCAGGAAAAATATCTTCCGGGAAAGAATAATTATCAAGAATAGGTCTTATCAAAGGAAATTCCGGCTTTTCAGGAATTTTCGTTTTTCTCTTAAACAGAAAAACCAACTCGTCAAATATTTTCAAATTTTCTTCTATATTGCTATATCTCTTTACATCAAGAGCATAATATTTTTCAGATCCAGAAATAAGAGCAGCAAGACCGGTACCTAAAGAATCTCCCGGCCCGAGTTCGGCAACAATCTTTGGTACCGATGTCAGCCCGTTCTCATAAGCATATATTAAATGCCTCAACCATACTGAATAACAGTATCTGGAACTGCATGTTCCACCAGTACTTTTATTAAAATTATAAACATATTCAACTCCCGGAATGCTTTTTATGATTCCTTTCATGATATACTTTGCTTTCATTTTACTTAATGTTCAGTTGATTAATATCAGTTTGGAGGAACGGATTCTGAGAATACTGTAAACCTTAAGGGTCGTTGATAATAGTAGTTTAGGCTTACTAATCGGAAAGATACTTAAAAAAATTTGTATAAAAATTTTTTTTTACCATAATTACTTTAAGTGTAAAAATATGACGTGGCAATAAATATAGCCTTATTCCGCTTTTGTTAAATGTGAATAAGTAATTCTTAAAAAGCTTGCATGAAACCAAAATGAGAGTTACTTTTACAAACACTTACAGAATTTAGTATTCAATCTACCAGCCCTAAATTTTCTTTTTCAAAAGAAAACTTTTAATCCGATTCTTCCTCTGAATTTCCTGGTTCTTTATTAAAGATTTTTTTCTAATTTTTTAAAACTCCCTTTGTGGACTTTTTTCAACAAAGTGTGATTTTAAAAATTCACAACCAGAATCTCTGGCACCCCAATTTCCTATCATCGCAAAGACTATTCATTTAACCTGTGATTTACCAAAGAAAAAGTGGCATTAAATTTTATTGTTGACATTAAAACTCTTATTGCTGTTTCAATAATTTTTATTCTCACAATTGTTTAACCTCAAAACAGGAAAATCATGGAAAACATTTACAATGCTTACACAAAGGAAATCAATGGAAAGACTTTTTATTTTGTAAAAAAATTTTCCATTTTTCCCGAGTACCCTAACTCTCCCAAAGTTCTTGATAGCATGGGAATGCATACGGATTTTTACAAAGCCTGCAAACTGGCAAAAATTGAGGATGAAATGATTGTGAACAATCTAATGAGCGAGTTGCATATTATTCCTGAATCTGCAAGAGTTATTCATTTGCATCGAGTAAAAGCAATGACTCATTCCCTTATAAAAAATACCCAACACGCAATTTTAAAACTAAGATTAGCTTCTATAAACTAAATTGTTGAACTTTTCTTAAGAAAAACATTATCATTTTTGAAAACCGCTTCTATTAAGCAATTACAATTTAAGTTTGCTGAATGCCATCGTTCAATCAGCCAAGCCGTATTATTGCAACATGTAGTAAGAGGTTATCACCTTATTTAGCTCAGGAACTTTCTGAATTAGGATTTAAAGCAAAAAGAATTTTTGCAACGGGAGTAGAATTAAATGGAACTCTTAACGATTGTATCCGGTTAAATTTAAATCTTCGTTGCGCAAGCCAGGTTCTATATTCACTAAAATCTTTTTACTGTACAAATGCCAACGAGTTATACGAAAATATTTCTCAGATTCAATGGGAAAGTATCATTGATAAAAATGGATATTTTTCTGTAACAAGCAAGGTTGATAACAATACGATCAATAATTCTCTTTTTGCGAATGTAAAAGTCAAAGATGCTATTGTCGATCGTTTCAGAAATAAGTTTAATGCACGCCCGGATTCAGGATCTTCTTTGGACCAAACAGTCATCAATCTATTTTGGAAAGATGATCGTGCAGAAATTTTTATTGATACCTCTGGTGAAACTCTCTCAAAGCATGGATATCGAAAAATTCCAGGCAAAGCTCCGATGCTGGAATCTTTAGCCGCTGCTACTTTACTTGCAACAAATTGGAACAAAAATTCTCCTTTTGTAAATCCGATGTGCGGTTCTTCCACTTTGGCAATTGAAGCAACGATGTTGGCAACTAACCGTCGCCCCGGTTTGTATAGAAACAATTATGCACTTATGCATGTTGTAGGTTTTGATCCTAATTTTTATGAAACAGAAAAACAAAAATTAATCGGGCAAATAAAAAAAATTCCCGCATTAAAAATTATAGCCACAGACATTAGTGAGGATGCGATTCATGTTTCAAAAATAAACGCAGAAGCTGCATCTGTTGCAGATTTGATAGAATTCAAAATTTGTGATTTTCGGGAAACCAATGTTCCTGAAAATGAAAACGGAATTGTATTTTTTAATCCTGAATATGGAGAACGTCTTGGAGATGCAATTGAGTTGGACCAAACCTATACAGCAATCGGAGATTTTATGAAGAAAAAATGTAAAGGTTATACTGGTTATGTATTTACTGGAAATCTAAATCTTGCAAAAAAAATTGGACTTAAACCCAAAAGAAAAATTGAATTTTATACAAGCAAAATTGATTGTCGCTTACTTGAATATGAGCTTTACTCAGGGAGCAGAAGAATCGATAAATAGATTCAATTTTTAAGAAAATAAAAAATCAAAAAATTTGTTTGTTTACTGGAGTTGAAGAAAAAAACGTAATTCAATTTTAATCACCTGATTAAATTCAAAAACTCATTCTTTGTTTCTTCATTGATAAATTTTCCGGAATAATTTGCGGTGATCGTGCTACTGTTCGTATCTTTTATTCCTCTTGATGCCACACACAAATGAACTGCATCAATCAACACTGCAACATCTTCCGTTCCGATCGCTTTTTTCAATCCTTCTGCAATTTGAACAGTAAGTCTTTCCTGCACCTGCGGCCTCTTTGCGTAGTATTGCACCAACCGGTTTATTTTCGACAATCCAATCACTTTTCCTTTTGAAATATAAGCCACATGCACTTTTCCAATGATGGGCACAAAATGATGCTCGCAATAAGAAAAAAGAGTTATTCCTCTTTCAACAAGCATTTTATTATACTGATATTTATTTTCAAAAAGCGTTATTTCAGGTTTATTTTTTTCATTTAGCCCACTGAAAACTTCCTCCACAAACATCTTTGCAACTCTTTTCGGTGTGCCTTTCAAACTATCATCATTCAAATCAAGTCCAAGTGCTTTCATGATGCCGCGAAAATGATTTTCGATCACTTCTATTTTTTCTTCATCATTCATTAAAAATCTGTTATCACCAGAAGCAATTTTTGGAGAAAGATGAAGCATGTCTTCTTCAATTTCATCCACGCTTATCTTGTCAAAACCTGAAAATACCAAATCGTTATTTTTCATTTTCCTTATTTTTTAAATCAGCAATTCTATTCATTACTTTTTCAACCATCGCATCACAATAAATAAGATTGAACTCAAAAATTTCATCTGCAGAATACATTTTCTTGATCTCTTTTTGAAGCATTCCTTTAGCACGATTCATTCTCACCTTTACGTTGCTTTCCGAAATGTCTAATGCTTCAGCAGTTTCAGCAACGCTTAAACCATTTAATTCACGAAGTGTGAAGACGATCCGGTAATCTTCCGGAATCTGATGAATCGCATTTTCTATGATGTGTCCAAGTTCTTTATTCACTGTGATTTTTTCATTGTTTGTTGAATGATGAAACATAATATCGGATTTTTCATTTTTAATCTCATCCGTAATTATCTCATTTTTAAAACTCAATTTTTGTTTTTTCTGAAAACACAAATTGAGCATGATCCGCGTAAACCAGGTTTTGAAGGAAGACCTGTTTTCAAATTTTTTCAAATTAAAAAATGCATTCACATACGCATCCTGCATCAGGTCTTCCGTATCCTGATGGTTGTATCTATAACTTCTTCCGATCTTGTAAAGAAATGGATTATATCTTCTAATTAATATCTCATACAACCTTACTTCACCTTCATTAATTTTTTGGATAATTTCCAAATCAGAATATTGCTGAAACGTCGTTTCCAATTTTATTTTATTTTAAATTCCCGTTCTCTTTTTTTAAAATTCTCTCTCATTCATTTTACCATGATTTTTCCAATCATCGTTGGATGAATTGTACAAAAATAACTAACACTGTCCGTAATATTTTGCTTCCATGTTTGTCCTACTTTAATCGTGTCAGAATAAAATTCATTTGCCACCAAAGACTTTACTGTGTGTGGCACTAAATCTTTATTGATCCAAATTACCGTATCGCCTTTGTTTACAGTGATTTCCGACGGATTAAACTGCATCATATGAATGGTTACTGTATCCGTGTGATGCTCATTTCCCTGTGACTTCTCATTCGACGAATGACAGCTAAAGAGGAAAAGAACCAGGAATAACCATAACCATTTCATTCCCGGTTCTGTTATTTTCAGTTTCATTTTTTTAATTCTTTTTGAACCATTTCAGCATGAGATAGATGCTGCTTCAAAACCGGCAATACACTTTGTAAAAGTCCTTTCAGTTGTGCGTTTTGTGCATCAGGGATTAAGGCTGTTTCCACCTCTTTGATCACTGCTTTGTGATACCCAACTTCATTGTCAATATAAGCTTTATCAAAGGCTTTACCTGATTTAGATTCAAGTAATTTTTTTGTTTTCGCTTCTCCGGCTTTTAACGATTTGCTTGTTGCGTTGTCCTTTGGAGTAACGCCCAATTTTGTAACCAAAGCCACCGCCTGATCAATTACTGATTGATGATCTTTTGCCATAGTTTGTGCAAAATTTAAAACATCCTGATTTTTTGTTTTGCTTTCTGCAATTTTTGCATAATCAATATCAATTTGATTGGCCGTTACTGCGATGGAAGCAATTTCAGGATCAGTAAGATTAGTGGCTTTCTGTGCATTTGCAGTAAAGGAAAGAAGGCCGGTACAAGCAACAAAGCATACCGCTGTGCTGATGAAAGTGTGTTTTATTTTCATGTTTTTATGATTTAATTAAAAGATTAGAGTGAGCGTGGTTACAAAAGGTTACAAATTATTTTGTGATGAAAACAAGAAATAAAATAAATTATTTAATTGTTTACTGCTTAACAAAAAAGAAATGCAGATTTGAATTTCTTCTGAAAAAATAAAAAAAACGACTCATTCATTTACTATAATTGTGAAAAACTCTTTCCTGTTAAGTGTTTCCTAAATCAAAAACCTTTAATTACCCAAGCCTGCGTTTTTTTTATCTTGCCGCATAAAATTTTGTTTATGAAAAATATTTTACTCGTTCTAAATATTGTTTTGCTAATCCTCGTCGGATATCTTTATTATTTGCACTTCAACGACAATAAAAAAGTTGTTTTAACTGAATCTCATGCTGCTTCCACACCCCAGAACGAAAAATCGAAAGTTGCTTACATTGATCTTGATTCTCTTCAGAATAATTATTCTTACTACCAAAAAATAAAAGCGGACTTCGAAAAAAAGCAATCTCAGGCAAATGATGAGATCACTGCGATGCAAAAAAAATATCAAAACCGCGCAATGCAATTGCAACAAAAAGCTTCCACAATGAATCAAAAAGAACAGGAAGAAGCGATGCAGGAAATCAATAAAATGCAACAGGATCTCGCTGCGCGCAAACAAAGTATTGACAACGAATTGTACAATTATAATTCAAAAATGAAAGAAGATATTTTGACCAAAATCCAGGACTTTTTGAAAGAGTATAATAAAGATGGAAGATATTCTTATATCTTTTCTTATGAACCTGGTTTTATGTTTTATAAAGATTCAACTTTGAACATTACACCTGATGTAATCGCTGGTTTAAACAAGTTGGATTCTGAAAATAAAAAGTGATTCACTTTGACATCTCAAATAAATATTTATCTTCAATCCCGTTTTTAAAAACGGGATTTTTTTATGAATGAACAAGCAACTGCTTTCAAACCGAGCCTTCGCCTTATTGATGCCACAATGATTGTTGCAGGCTCGATGATCGGTTCCGGAATTTTTATTGTTAGCACTGATATGGTAAGAAATGTTGGCAGCGCCGGTTGGCTGATCATTTGTTGGGTCATTACAGGTTTAATGACCGTAATGGCTGCTGTTAGTTACGGCGAAATGAGCGGGATGTTTCCGAGAGCTGGCGGACAATATGTTTTTCTAAAAGAAGCCTACAATCCCTTATTCGGATTTTTATATGGATGGAGTTCATTCACGGTAATTCAAACTGCTACCATAGCCGCTGTTGGCGTGGCTTTTAGCCGTTTTACCGCTTACCTGATTCCTGAAGTTGGAGAAAACGTTTTTCTTTTTTCCATTGGAAATTTTCATATTTCTGCTGCGCAAATTTTAGCGATTGCATCAATTGTTTTTCTTACTTACACCAACACCCGCGGCATCAAAGGAGGAAAAATTATTCAAACAACTTTTACTTCCATCAAATTATTATCACTTTTCGGATTGATCATTCTTGGATTTCTTTTTGTAAAACACAGCTTCTGGAATGAGAATTGGCAAACCGGTTTGAATGCAATGCAATTAGAAAAGGTAAATGGACAATTTGTAAAAAACGGAAGCTGGTTTCCGATTGGCGGAGCAGTTTTAATTGGAGCAATCGCGGCTTCAATGGTTGGCTCTCTTTTTAGCAGCGATGCGTGGAATAATGTAACTTTTATTGCGGCAGAAATTAAAAATCCAAAACGAAATATCGGCCTTAGTCTTTTTCTCGGAACATTGATGGTTTCTTTAATTTATATTACTACCAATCTGATGTATCTGAATGCTCTTTCATTGGATGAAATTGCATTTCCCGGCGGTGACCGCGTTGCAGTTGCGGCATCACATGCAATCTTCGGAAATGCAGGCGCGATAATTATTGCAGTAATGATCATGATCTCAACATTCGGTTGCAACAACGGATTAATTCTTGCCGGCGCCAGAGTTTATTATACAATGGCGAATGATGGTCTATTTTTTAAAAAAGCCGGAACGCTTAATAAAAATGCAGTGCCGCAAAGGGCTCTTTGGGCGCAGGCAATTGTTGCTTCCGTTTTGTGTTTGTCAGGCGGCTACAATGATTTGCTTGACATGATCGCATTTGTGGTAGTAATTTTTTATGTGCTTACGATCATTGGCATTTTTATACTTCGCAAAACAAGACCTGATATCGAAAGACCTTACAAGGCTTTTGGTTATCCTTTTTTGCCTGGTTTATATATTATCATGGGGATTGTATTTTGCGTTTTTCTTATCATCTTCAAACCGCTTTATACAGTTTTAGGTTTAGGCATTGTTTTAGCAGGAATTCCGGTTTATTACATTACCATCAGCAAGCAGAAAAAAAATAAAATCACAATTAATGAGCGTGGATATTGATCAGTTATTTTCAGGATTTTCGAAAATGAAAGTCGCTGTTATCGGCGACGTAATGTTAGATACATATTGGTGGGGAAATGTAGAAAGAATTTCGCCGGAAGCTCCCGTTCCTGTGGTAGCTGTCAGCAAAAGAGAAAAAAGAATTGGTGGCGCAGGAAATGTTGCATTAAATGTTCAGGCGCTTGGCGCATCGGTTGCATTGCTAACAATTTTAGGAGATGATGAAGATGGAATGCAATTAAAGCATTTGTTACAGGAAAAAAATATTGATACACGTTATATTCTTGAAAGTAAAAAAAGAATTACTACTAATAAAATCCGTATCATTAGCCGAAATCAGCACATGATGCGACTTGACGCGGAAATCATTCATGACATTGATGAACCGGATGAAGAGAAATTACAAAATCAAATTGAAAAATTTATTGCAACAGAAAAACCGGATGTGGTAATTTTTGAAGATTATAATAAAGGAATCCTTACCAAAACTATAATTGCTAACACGATTTCCTTTTGTCGAAAAAATAATGTGACAACAGCGGTTGACCCAAAAAGAAAAAACTTTTTTTGTTATCAAAATGCCACATTGTTTAAGCCAAATTTGAATGAAGCTATCACAGGTTTAAATCTTTTGCCTGAAGAGGTTTCAGAAGATTTACTTTCTAATATTCATGCCCAATTGAAAGGCCAATTGGACCATTCAATTTCCTTAATTACTTTGTCGGAAAAGGGAATTTTTTACCAGGAAAATAACAACAGAAAAATTCTTCCATCGCACAGAAGAAACATCGCGGATGTCAGTGGTGCAGGCGATACAGTCATTGCTGTTGCTTCACTGACTTATGCAGCGACAAAAGATATTGATCTTGCTGCAAAAATTGCTAACATCGCCGGTGGCATTGTTTGTGAAGAAGTAGGAACCGTCGCAATTCAAAAGCAAAAACTTCTTGAAGAATGCAAGAGACTTTTGAAAAATCAATGAGTTGGTTTTCGAATTTTTATAAATTCATTCTTCTCATTCTTTAATTTTTAATTTTGCATAAAATCCGTCATTTATAATTTTCTACTTCATGCAAAAAATTTCAATCGCAATTCATGGAGGCGCCGGCACTATTTTAAAAGGAGATCTTTCTGCTGAAATAGAAGCAGCTTATCGCCAGGGACTTTCAGAAGCTTTGGAAGCGGGATATGCAGTTTTGAAAATGAATGGTAAAGCTGTAAATGCAGTAAAAGCAGCAGTTGTTGTTTTAGAAGATAATCCTATTTTTAATGCAGGTCGCGGAGCAGTATTTACAAAAAAAGGATTGAATGAAATGGATGCTGCCATTATGGATGGAAGCACTTTAAATGCGGGCGCGGTTGCAGGTGTACGAAATGTGAGAAATCCGGTTTTGCTGGCTGATGAAGTAATGCTGCACAGCGGTCACGTTTTTTTATCAGGAAAAGGGGCGAATGATTTTGCCATCAAACAAGGAATAAAACTAGAGCCTGATGAATATTTTTTTTCTCAATTCCGGTATGATCAATGGCGTGAAATCAGGGACAGTGATTTGTATAAATTGGATCACAAAAACGACAAATTAGTCGGTTCACTGCAGGAAAAAAAATTTGGAACTGTTGGTGCTGTTGCCTGCGATCAGGATGGAAATATCGCTGCTGCAACATCAACAGGAGGAATGACGAATAAACAATTTGGGCGCATTGGCGACAGCCCGATAATTGGAATCGGAACTTATGCAAATAATAAAACCTGCGCCATTTCATGCACTGGTCATGGGGAAATTTTTATAAAAGCAGTGGCTGCTTACGATGTTAGTTGCTTAATGGAATATAAAAACTTTACACTCCAACAAGCTTGTGAAGAAGTGGTTTTAAAAAAATTGGTTTCTATGAACGGCGAAGGAGGTTTGATCGGAATGGACACAAAAGGTAATGCTGCATTGGTTTTCAACAGCGCCGGCATGTATCGCGGATCCAAAAATAGTGATGGAGAAAATTTTGTCTCGATTTATGCAGAGTAATTTTTAGATCAGCGAAAAAAAATTCTACAAATATTTCTCTCCAAAAAAATCTTCAAAAGAATAACATTTAAAAACTGATTCTCTTTCTCGTTCACTTCTTTTTTCTCCTAAATTTGCACCACTTTTAATGATGATTATGAAGAACACTCCTTTCACGGAAAAACATATTGCCCTTGGAGCAAAAATGGCTGAATTCGCAGGATTCAATATGCCTATCAGTTATTCCGGAATCAATGATGAACATGCAACTGTAAGAAATAATGCCGGAGTTTTTGATGTCAGTCATATGGGTGAATTTATTTTAAAAGGAGACAAAGCACTTGATCTTATTCAGAAGGTAACCAGCAATGACGCATCAAAGCTTACTGGCGGCAAAGCGCAATATAGTTGTTTGCCAAATGAAAATGGTGGTATTGTTGATGACTTGATTGTTTATTGCATTGAAGAAAATAAAGTATATATGTTGGTTGTAAATGCCGCCAATATTGAAAAAGATTGGAATTGGATCTCGAAATACAATACCGAAAACGTTGAAATGCACAACATTTCTAACAAAACCTGTTTGCTTGCGATCCAGGGACCAAATGCTACAAAAATTTTGCAACCTCTAACAGAAGTGGACATTCTGAATATGAAATATTACACTTTTGTAAAAGGAAAATTTGCAGGGGTTGACAATGTTCTGATCAGCGCGACAGGCTATACCGGATCCGGAGGAATTGAAATTTATTTTGAGAATAAAGATAATAACGCCAACGTCATTTGGAATAAAATTTTCGAAGAAGGAAGCTCAAAAGGATTGAAACCGATTGGTCTTGCTGCAAGAGATACTTTAAGATTGGAAATGGGTTATTGTCTTTATGGAAATGATATTGATGACAAAACATCACCACTGGAAGCGGGTTTGGGCTGGATTACAAAATTTTCAAAGGATTTTGTTTCTAAAGATTTTCTTCTGCAACAAAAAAATGAAGGCGTACAAAAAAAATTAGTTGGTATCGAAATGATCGATAAAGGAATTCCGCGCCACGGTTATGAAATTCAAAATAAAGAAGGCGAATTGATTGGCCATGTAACCAGCGGAACTCAAGCTCCCTCACTTCAAAAAGCAATTGCAATGGGTTATGTAAAAACAAATTATGCAAAAATTGATACAGAAGTTTTTATAAAAGTCAGAGATAAATTATTAAAAGCTAAAGTGGTAAAAATGCCTTTTGAATAAATAAATTGCACCTAATTTTTTGATCACATGACGTCTAAGAAAAAAGTTCCTTCATTAAATACTGTTTTATCGCCACCGCTTTTAAAGCTTTATGATATTACCAACTGCACAGTAGTCATCATTGATATTTTACGCGCTACTTCTACTATTGCAACTGCTTTATATAACGGAGCAAAATCAGTAATTCCGGTTGAT
>Ga0157372_10006958_pt1 | contig 12039 bp, 12 predicted proteins | sample C55metaG_FD_115307 | JGI IMG/M metagenome (GOLD analysis project Ga0157372, IMG submission 115307) | Corn rhizosphere microbial communities from Kellogg Biological Station, Michigan, USA - C5-5 metaG | ecosystem: Host-associated > Plants > Roots > Rhizosphere > Soil | place: USA: Michigan... | reverse complement strand
TCGACGATCCGCAGATGATTCGCGCGCTGGATGAATTCGAAAAGCTAGGAATCGAAGAGACTGATACTTTCCGCATGCAGCCATGTAAGTCTCCGGTATGGGACACAGCTTATGCACTGTTCGCGCTAGGCGAAGCAGGCGTGCCACCTGATGATCCGCGAATGGTGAAAGCTGCCGACTGGACTTTGCAAAAGCAGGTGCGCCAGCCCGGTGATTGGGCGGTGAAAAACAAAGAGGGCAAACCGGCCGGCTGGTACTTCGAATTCAACAATGAGTTTTATCCCGACGTGGACGATTCAGCGATGGTGGCGCTTGGCCTGTCGAAGGTCGAGCACCCTAACGGCCGCTATCAGCGCGAGTCGGTGCAGCGCGCGATTGACTGGATCTTTTCCATGCAGTGCCAGAACGGCGGCTGGGCGTCATTCGACAAAGACAACGACCGCATGGTCTTCCAGCACATTCCGTTCGCAGATCACAACGCCATGCTCGATCCCGCCACGGTTGACATAACTGGCCGCATCCTCGAAATGCTGGCGACGTACGGGTACGACAAGAATCATCCTCGAGTGAAAAAAGCTTTGAAGTTTATCCGCGACGAGCAAGAATCGGACGGATCATGGTTCGGACGCTGGGGCGTGAATTATGTGTATGGCACGGCTCTAGTTCTACGAGGGTTGGAAGCCATGGGTATCGATAATCACGAGCCGTACATCCAGCAGGCCGCGGAATGGATTCGCATGGTGCAAAATCCCGACGGCGGATGGGGCGAGACCTGCGGCTCTTACGATGACTCGAATACAAAAGGCATCGGCCCCAGTACTCCATCCCAGACGGCGTGGGCAGTCATGGGCCTGCTGGCCGCCAACGACACCCGCAGCGATTCGGTTGCACGCGGCATTGCGTATCTGCTCAAGACACAGAAGCAAGACGGCTCATGGGACGAGCCCTGGTATACCGGCACCGGCTTCCCGCGCGTGTTCTATCTGATGTACCACCTCTATCGCGAATACTTCCCGCTGATCGCACTCACCACGTACAAGAAAGTGCTGGGAGAGAAGGTGTAAGCGTTCGGCTTCAATTGTTCAGGAACCTTGGTGGATCCAGCGGTCGATGATTCTTCACGTGCCCAGCACTGCCAAGCCCTCGGCAGCGGCTAGCTTTGCCTGATTCTGATCGAATGTATAGAAGTCTTCTGCCCCTAACACGATCGCGGAGGCAACATGCAACACATCCAAAGCGCGCGTCCCCAGTCGCGGCGTTTGACGGCCCGAGATCAATGAAGCTTTGTGAATCATCTCGAGGCTAAACGGCTTCAGGTCGAATAGAGAATCGGTCAAGTCTTTTCGGAATGCGGCGAGACACTGCTTGACTTCTGTGCCGGTCAATTCGCGGCGAAACTGGCGCTGCCAGATGGCATTCTCCAGTTCAAATTTTGTGATGGGTGTCGCTAAGATTGGAAAACTTGCAGAACGAATCAGCGGTAATGCTTTAGCCGTGTTCGAGTCGACGACATACGCAGAAAAGAGAAAACTGGTGTCAGCGTATGCGCTCAAAATCGATCTCGATCGCGGGCGATAAGCTCGGCTCCGGTGACTTTCAGCTTTCGTTTTCCGAAAATCCTTTTCAATCGGGCTTCGAAATCTGGCAACTTAATGGGCCTCTCGTTCTTCGCAGGAATTAAGGTGGCGATTACACGTTTGCGCTTAGTTATCTGTATCTCTTGACCCTGGCGCAACAGGTCTTCTACTTCGGGAAACTTGTATCGTAGATCGCGAACCGACGCTTTAGGCATGTGATACATTGTAGCATCACAAAATGAGAAAGCAACACGTAACCAACAATCGACTGGAACAGAGCACGTAGTGCCGGGAACCGCCGAGGTTGACTGGTTCGGGAAACCGCGCTTCTAATCCGTTGTACTCTAAACACAACCCATGCTTGTATTCGTCACCGGAGCTACAGGTTTTGTCGGCAGCCACGTAGCCCGTGCTCTCGCCGACCAAGGAGGCGATCTGCGCCTGCTGGTGCGTGCCAGTAGCAACACGAAAAATATTGACGACCTCAAAGCCGATCGCGTTATTGGAGATCTGCGCGATCCCGCATCCCTGGAGAAGGGAATTGCCGGATGCGAGGTCGTCTTTCACGTGGCCGCCGACTATCGGCTATGGGTGCGCGATCCAGAGGAGATGTATCGCGCAAACGTCCAAGGTACACGGGCTATTCTCGAAGCCGCACGCAAGAACGGAGTGCGCCGCGTGGTTTACACGTCGAGCGTCGCGACCATGGGATTCACTTCCAACGGCCAACCTGCAAATGAGAATTCTCCTGTCTCGCTGGATAACATGATCGGGCCATACAAGCGCTCTAAGTTCCAAGCCGAGCAGGTGGCGATCGAAGCCGCCCGCGCGGGACAGGATGTAGTGATTGTCAATCCCAGTACTCCGGTGGGCGAACGCGATATTAAGCCCACGCCGACGGGGCGCATCGTAGTTGATTTTCTCAAGCGCAAATTTCCGGCATATGTCGATACGGGACTTAATCTCGTCGACGTGAAAGAGTGTGCCCAGGGTCACATTGCCGCGCTGGAAAAGGGATGCAGTGGTGAGCGATACATCCTAGGCGGCGAGAATCTGACATTGAAGCAGATCCTCGATAAATTGGCGGCGATTACTGGGCTGCCGTCTCCCACGGTTCGCGTGCCATACGCGCTGGCTCTGGCGACCGGCGTTGTGGACGAGATCTTCACCGGACGCCTTCGCGGGAAGGAGCCGCGCGCCACGATTGATGCGGTACGCATGGGCCGAAAGAAAATGTTTGTTTCATCCTCTAAGGCAGAGCGCGCGTTGGGATGGAAGGCCGGGTCTGTTGATGATGCACTGCGGAGGGCGGCAGAATGGTTCCGTGAGAATGGATATGTGTGAGCATATTTTTTGCGTCGCACCAGCTCGAGCATCACTTCACCGTGATTCCGAGCGGAATTCGATCATCCGCTAGCGGGTGATCGACTGTAGTCGAGGAATCTGCTTTTTGCCGGGTGATGTGCCGTCCCTTCTGGACTCTCTCGCTTTATACGGATTTCCCAGCACTTACGTGCTGGGCTATTTATCTGCCGCCTCTGCGAGGCTCAGCTTTGACATCGAAAGTGCTGCATTTTGAGATTACATGGTTCGATGTTGCAGATTGTCGGCGGAGGAAAAATCCTGCTACGCTCGGAATGGCATTATCCATCCACCAGCCATGGGCGGCCATTGCGCCGTCGCCAAATGTTCTTTTCACGAGGATGAAAGTTGCCACATTGACGAAAGATTACTGGACAGGCGACGCCGCCCGTCGCTCCACAAATTAAGACGAATGCCTAAAATTGCCATCATTGCCGCTATCGAACGTGAACTCTGGCCCCTGATAAAGAACTGGAGATCCGTAAAGGCCGAGCACGAAGACCGGGAATTCACTTTCTACGAAAGTGACTACGCAGTGGCAGTATGCGGCGGGATGGGTGCTGAATATGGCCGCCGTGCCGCCGAGGCCGTAATCATGAAATATTCGCCGGAAATAATGATCTCGGCGGGTGTGGCGGGGGCGTTGGTGCCGGAGCTTCGTGTCGGCGACACGGTTTTTCCAGCAGTTGTCATTGACGCAAGGGATGGTAGCCGTCATGAATCTGCAATCCGGGATGCAGCGCTAGGGAAGACTCCGTTAGCGCGGACTATTCTCATCAGCTCACCTGATGTTGCCGGCGCGGACCGAAAGCAGCAGCTGGCAAAAACTTATGGGGCACACGTAGTTGATATGGAGGGTGCGTCGGTCGCACGGGCGGCGCAAATTCACAACTTGCCTTTTTTAGCGATCAAAGCCATCTCGGACGAAGTGAATTTTGAACTCGCCGGATTGAACCGATTCATCCGGAATGGTCAGTTTCAGACGAAGTTGCTGATTTTTTATCTCCTTCCCCGTCCCTGGCTCTGGTTGAAAATGATTCGTCTGGCTCGGAACACGCAACTTGCATCTCAGAATTTGTGTGCCTGGCTGCGCGAAAGCGCACTGACAAATACAATAATTCCAGGCACAATTTCTTCGCATCAATCTTGAGATGGCCATTGCACAGCAACTGACTTCAAAGCAGGTTCCAGAGAAAATCCCTACGACCATGACTGCCGCCGTGTATCGCGGCAAGAATGAAGTGCGGCTCGAATCCGTGCCTGTTCCCCAGATTGGCCGTGGCGAGATACTGGTCAAAGTCCATACCTGTGGTATTTGCGGGACCGACCTCAAAAAGATTGCCACGGGGTCACACTCTGCCCCGCGAATTTTCGGTCACGAAACTGCCGGGACCGTGGCTGCGGTCGGTGAGGGCGCAGCGCACTTTGCGATTGGCGAGCGCGTCATGGTCTTCCACCACATCCCCTGCGGAGAATGCTATTACTGCCAACATAAAACCTTTGCTCAGTGCGAGACGTATAAGAAAGTAGGCTGCACGGCCGGCTTTGAGCCATCTGGCGGTGGATTTGCCGAATATGTCCGGGCAATGGATTGGATCGTGGAAAAGGGTACTGTGCCCATCCCGGATGGGGTTTCGTTCGAGCAGGCGGCATTTGTGGAGCCGGTAAACACCTGCATGAAGGGTATCGAACGGCTGGCGCTCGAAGCGGGCGAGACTGTCCTGGTAATCGGCCAGGGGCCCATCGGTATCATGTTGAGTGTATTGGCCAAACGTGCTGGGGCTAGGGTAATAACTTCCGATTTATATGAGCAAAGGCTTACAATATCAGCAGGGTTTGGACTCGAAAGCGCTATCAACAGTTCAAGTGCTGATGTGGTCAGCGAGGCGCGCCGCCTGAGTGAAGGGCGTGGCGTTGACGCTGCCATTTTGGCCGTGGGAAGCAACCGCTTGATCCGCACAGCCATGGATGCAGTGCGTCCGGGTGGGCGGGTTCTGCTGTTTGCACAAACCCAGCATGGCGAGGCGGGTTTCGACCCCGCGGCTGTATGTGTCGATGAGAAGACGCTGATCGGTTCTTACAGCGCTTCGGTCGATTTGCAGGCAGAGTCGGTGCGCTTCGTGATGGGACGGGAGATGGCTTTGGAAAAGCTGATCAGCCATCGCTTTCCGCTATCCGACGCAGTAGCGGCCTTGGAGCTGGCGGCCCATCCGCAGCCGGATTCAATGAAGATTGTGATTCAGCCGGGAGTTGAAAGGTAGCAGAAGTGAACGGAAAAATGACAGCCGCCGTCCTCTACGGCAAAGAGGACGTGAAGATTGAGAAAGTACCCATTCCGCGCGTGGAACAGGGTGAAGTCCTGGTAAAAGTGCAGGTGGCCCTCACCTGTGGTACAGACTTGAAGGTGTATCAGCGGGGATATCACGCTCGCATGATCGTTCCGCCAGCGTTGTTCGGGCACGAGTCGGCTGGAGTGATCGAGGAAGTTGGCCCCGGCGTTCGCGGCTTTAAGAAGGGCATGCGCGTGGTGGCGCTGAACTCGGCGCCCTGTCAAATCTGCTTCTATTGCTCCCGGCATCAGGAAAATCTTTGCGAAGATCTACTCTTTAATAACGGCGCTTACGCTGAGTACATTCGGGTGCCGCGACGCATTGTTGATCTCAACATGCTGGCGATTCCGCCGCACGTAAGTTTCGAAGAAGCCGCAATGGTTGAGCCCCTGGCGTGCGTGTTGCGCGGCCTGCATGAGACTTCTGTTGAAATCGGGGACACGGTCGCAGTCATAGGCGCTGGTCCGATCGGGCTGATGTTTGTCCACGTCGCGCAAGCCATGGGATGCAACGTGATCGCTGTGGTCAAGCGTGAATCGCAAATCGAAGCTGCACGCAAAATGGGCGCGCATGACGTGGTGCATCTCGAAGGAGTCAAAGATCCGGTTGAAGCAGTGCGGGTGCTCTCGCCCGCTGGCCGTGGCGCCGATGTGGTGGTCGAAGCGGTGGGCCGTCCGGAAGCCTGGATATGGGCGACAGAAATGGTGCGCAAGGGCGGAACGGTGAACTTCTTCGGTGGATGCGCCAAGGGCGTTAAGGTCGAACTTGACACGAATCGGCTGCACTATTCGGAAGTGACTCTGAAGGCCACCTTCCATCACACGCCCGACGCCGTGCGCAAGGCTTTTGCGCTGATCGCGGAAAAGAAGATTCGCCCGACCGATTACATCACTGGCGAGGCGCCGCTCTCGCGTCTGCAGGAAGTGCTCCAGCACATGATGAATCGAAATGGGGACATCAAGACGGCGATCATACCGGGACAGTGAACCAAGCACTCAGCATTCAGCACTCGGCATTCAGTATGTCTGAGTGCTGAATGCTGAGTGCCGAATGCTTAGATGAGTACTGCCAACCAAATCTGGAGTAATCTGCCGGCGGAGTATGCCATCCCGTCGCGCGCTCCTTCGCTCGAAGAGGCATACGCTTATTGCGAACGCCTGGCGCGCTCGCATTACGAAAATTTTTCGGTGGCAACCTGGTTCCTTCCCAAGCGGCTGCGCCAGCATTTTTACAATGTTTATGCCTACTGTCGGATTTCCGACGATCTGGGTGATGAGACTGGCGATAGCGAAGCCTCGCTACAGTTGCTGGACGAATGGGAGTGCGAGCTGAACGCCTGCTACTCGGGCGATCCGCGGCATCCCGTGTTTGTGGCTTTGGCGGGAACAGTCCGCGAGTTCGATATCCCCAAACAAACTTTTGCAGACTTATTGACCGCCTTTCGCCAGGACCAAAGAATCACGCGCTACGAAAGCTTTGATGATCTGCTCGGATACTGCCGATATTCCGCCAATCCGGTCGGCCATCTGGTGCTTTACCTTTGCGGATATCGCGACCGCGAGCGCCAGCAGCTTTCCGATTACACCTGCACCGCATTGCAACTCGCCAACTTCTGGCAGGACGTCAGTGCTGATTACGAGAAAGGGCGCATTTATCTTCCGCTTGAAGATCTGCGGAAATATAACGTGACAGAATCGGATATTGCGAGCAAGCAAAATACCGGCGCCTTTCGCGAGCTGATGCATTTTGAAGTGCAGCGCGCGCGCGAATGGTTTGATCTTGGATTTCCGCTGGCGCGTAGAGTCAACAGGGAATTGGCGACTGATATTGAATTGTTCAGCCGCGGCGGCCAGGAGATACTGAACGCTATCGAGCGCCAGGACTATGCGGTGCTGGGACGTCGTCCGGTTATTTCAAAACAGCGCAAACTTGCACTGGTAGCTCGAGCAGCCTTTCGCAAACTGATATGAGCAGCGTGGCGCAATTTCCGACCCCGTTCATGCCGACTGAGTCGCAGCTGCACATGGCGTACTCGGTGTGCCGGGGGATCACGCGCGCGCAAGCCAAAAATTTCTATTATGGATTTCTCGTTCTTCCCAAACGCAAGCGTCAGGCATTGAGCGCGGTCTATGCGTTTATGCGGCGCTGTGATGACATTGCCGATGATCCGGTGCTCTCTGCGCGAGACCGAAAGCAGAAGCTCGACGCGTGGCTGGATGCATTTCACGCGGCGCAAGTCGGACATCCTACCGATGATCCGGTGTTGTTGGCAGTGGTTGACGCTCAACGCAGATTCGGAATTCCCGTGGGCTTACTCGATCAACTGGCTTTCGGGACTGCGATGGATGTCGAAGAGGAAAACCCGGATCAGAATTTTCCGCGACCTCCCATTCAGTATCGCAATTTTCAGGAACTGGAACGCTACTGCTACAACGTGGCGTCGGTTGTTGGGCTGGTTTGCATTCACATCTTCGGATATCGCGATCCGGCTGCCGAGCCGCTGGCTGAGCGACTGGGACTCGCCTTTCAGCTGACGAATATAATCCGCGACGTGAAGGAAGATGCGGTCCTCGGGCGTGTGTATCTGCCGCAGGATGATCTCGCGCACTTTGGAATTCCTCCTGCTGATCTGGCTACGGTGACCGATCCCTCGCGGTTGCGTGCGCTATTGCACTTTGAAGCTGAGCGCGCTTTTGAGAATTATCGCGCCGGCGATGATCTTCTCCATCTGATATCCGAAGACAGCCAGCCTGCGTTGTGGGTGCTGATTAATATCTATCGTGGCCTGCTGCAAAAAATCGTCCGCCTTAATTACGATGTGTTCACCCGCAAGGTGAGCCTTACGCTCCGGGAGAAGCTCAGCACTTTCGCCAAGGGCTTCTTGAAGCGACTTCTCTGATGGCCGCCGAACAATCCATAAAATCTGGACCCGCAAACAGCGCGGGAAGCGGCCCCTCAGTGGCAATTGTCGGCGGAGGGCTGGCTGGATTGTCGGCTGCATGCGCACTCTCAGAGAGTGGCTTTCGAGTGACGTTATTTGAGCGGCGTCCTTATCTTGGCGGGCGCGCGTCCTCGTATGAGCATCCCGGAACCGGTGAGGTGGTGGACAACTGCCAGCACGTGCTCTTCAAGCTTTGTACGAACCTGATCGCGTTCTACAAGCAGATTGGGATTGAAGACAAGATCCGCTGGTTCGATCGCATGACATTTATCGAACCAGGTGGAAGGCGGTCGGTATTAAGGCCGAGTTTTTTGCCGGCGCCGTTTCAGGTCACGCCGTCATTTCTCGGGTTTAAATTTCTGAACGCATGGGACAAGATTGTGCTCTCCCGCGGTCTAGCTGCACTGATTGCCGGCCATCCGAAAGACGACGGGAGTTCGTTTCAGGACTGGCTGCAGCGTCATCATCAAACTCACAATGCAATCGAGCGCTTCTGGAAACCAATACTAGTGAGCGCACTAAGCGAAGATATGGACCGGATTGCCGTGCCTTATGCCGCGCAGGTAGTGCGCGAGTCCATGAAGTCCGGCGAAGCGCGAGTGATGGGCGTTCCGAGCGTGCCGCTCACGGAACTGTACAACGCGGCCAGAGATTACATCACGAATCATGGAGGCTCAGTGCGGCTGCGCAATGGCGTGCAGTCGTTCCTTCCTACGGGGAAAGGCGCTCGGCTTCGTGTGCAGGATGTAGAAGAAGAATTTGATTACGCAATTCTCGCTGTGCCATTCGACTCGCTGGCCAAATTGCTGCCGGATTCGCCCGAGTCACGCGAGTTGGAAGAAAAACTCTCGCACTTTGAAACCGCGCCGATCACTGGCGTTCACCTGTGGTTCGATCGCCAGATCACCGATCTTCCTCATGCCGTGCTTCTCGATCGCACCATTCAATGGATGTTCCACAAATCGATGCTGCTGGAGAAGACCTCAGCGCCAACTTCGAATCACGAAAATGGTGCCAGGGAAAGCGAAAGACGGCAGAGTTATGTGGAACTGGTCGTTAGTTCGTCCAAATCACTGATCGCAAAATCGCGACAAGAGATCATTGATCTTGCATTGAGTGAGCTGCGTGAGTTCTTTCCCGTCGCGCGACAGGCGGCGCTGCTGAAAGCTACAGTCATCAAGGAAGTGAACGCAACTTTTTCGCCGAAGCCGGGAATTGATCGCTATCGCCCGTCGGCGGCGGGTCCATGGCCCCATATTTTTCTAGCTGGTGACTGGACTGCAACCGGGTGGCCGGCGACGATGGAGGGCGCAGTTAGGAGCGGATATATTGCGGCTCAGGCCCTACTGGTTCAAGCTGAGCGTCCGCGAGATTTGCTATTTCCCGACCTTACCCCTTCCGGCCTTATGAAGATCCTTTAAAAATGGCAGACCAGGGGTTCCCAGCGGCTTATTGTTTAGCTATTCGGGGTTTGCTATTCTCCGCAAAACGAGGCACACACATGAGGATTTGCACCAAATACATGGCTGGTCTTTTGTTTTGTTTCGCTTGCATTTGCGCAGTCGCTGAACAAATTGAACTTAAGAACGGGACCAAGTTCACGGGAACCGTCGTCGCGGTGCAAGGTGATATTTTTCGTGTCAAGACAGCCTATGGCGAAATCCAGGTGCCGCGCTCGGATTTGGTAACCATTTCCTTCCCGGGCGCGAATTCTGCTGACAACATAACCGAAAAGCAGTCGGCTCCGGTTGAGGAGACTCTTTCTGGCACCAGCTACATCAATCGTACGGGTGGCTTTGAATTGACCGTCCCCGAGGGATGGGTTCTCGGGCCTGAGTTACGTAAGCAACAACCTGACATTATCGCCGCGTTGAAATCAGCTGATCAGTCACAATTCGTAGTGGTCACACCTGAAAAGTTTGCCGGAAATTTGACGACGTATGAAGTGTTTTGCGAGACCCAATATCAAGCCAAATTCCAGGACTACAAAAGAATAGAAAAATCGGAGATAAAACTCGATGGACGGCCAGGAATACGTATGATCTTTCAGGGTGTCTCGTCCACAAACCACATTGGGCTAAAGTTTCTCGTTTATATCCTGCAATACGAAGACAAGATGGTCAGATTAACGTTCTTCACCCTGGAGCCGCTATTTACGGACTCGCTGCCCGTTTTTGAAAGAATTGCCGGAACCTACCGATTGCACAAACCCGTTAGTGTCGCATCGGCGAGATTACTTCCCCACGATTAGATATTTGTACTGCGTCTCGCTCAGCGGCACTACGCTCAATCTTCCTTGCCGTACCAGTGGAGAATCTGCGAAAAGCTTGTTGGATTTGATTTCAGCTAAGCTAACCGGCGTCGCCAGCGGTTTACCCGCCTTGATCTTGACTCTAGGATTTTTGGCATCGGTCGCGTCGACCGACACTACGCTGGCCGTGCCCACTGCGCTTTTGACATCGGCCGTTTCATAAATCACCAACTGATCGCCGGTTTTCATTGCGCGCATATTTTTCAGCGCCACTGGATTCGATACCCCATCCCATATGGTGGTGCCCTCGCGCTGGAGATCGGTGAAGGAATATTCAGACGGTTCGGTTTTGAGGAGATAAGGCATTATTCGAAATCGCCCTACTGCGGCTTCTGATCTTTCGGCTGCTGGTCCTTGGGATGATCTTCGTAAATAGAATATTGCTTGTCCGGGCGCTTCAACTTGATGGTGATTTCCATGGTAGGTTGGCCGATGTCGTAGTCGTTCCCGGCGGTTTGAAAGCCGGGCGCGAGCACCTGGATGCGCATCTTGCCATAAGGCACGCCATCGTAGTTGGCCTTGCCGTCAGGATCGGTTTTTAACTCGATTCCGCCGCGAGACTGTTTTCCATTGTCTTCCACCGGATGCAGCACTACCGCCGCATTGCGGACCGGCTTGCCATTTTCATCGCGCACCACAACAAAATTGACTGTGGCCAGCGGAACTGGCGGTTTTTTCTCCGCCCAAGCCGGAGCCAGCAGAATGGCCGCCAGCAGGAAAACCATGGGAAACCGAAATGTCTTCATCACCCCACCTCTTTTGCGGAGCTTATTTTAATTACTTGATCGGCCACTGTCATCTGTTCTGATCGTTATGTCAACTTAATGAATAGGAATATTCCTGCGATTTCCGGCGAAGCACTCGTGGATAAACGGCTTGGTAAACCGCTGCACCACGTCGTGCGGAATGCTGTCTTCCTTGAGCTCTTCAAACTTGAATTCCATCGTACCCGCCGGTTTGCCCTCGGGATTTACCGTCGCAAGCAGATAGCCGTAGACATTTGTTTTCGCCGCCTTCGCATCATGGGAATTCGGCGGAAGAGGATAGCGCTCGGCCCCCGCCGTGCCCACGATCCACCCCGGCAGCACGCCGCCATTCGACTTCCAATATTCAGTGTTGTAAATACCTTCCATGAAGTAATGCGAGTGGCTGGCCAAAACGTAAACGGTTTTGTGTGCGTCATTCCGCATGCTGAGCAGCATGTGATAAACGCGCGTGCCGGTCTCGACGCCCATTGGCGACTCATTCATGCTGTGATTGGCTGAGATACTTTGCGGAAGCGCCTCGTGCATGCCCACGACAATCGTATGGATGGCATCGTCTTTGCGGTCACGGTCTAGCACGCCCTTTATCCATTGCATCTGCGCCGACTCGAAGTCACTGCCGGTAGCGTTGTCGAGATAAATAAAGTCGATGCCGTCGCGCATCCAGTGAAAATAGGTTTTGGGTTGCGTGGCTGTAGCGTCATCTTTCAGGCGCTGGTCTCGAAGTTCCGGCCGGTCGAGATATTGATGAAAT
>Ga0157372_10006957_pt1 | contig 12040 bp, 2 predicted proteins | sample C55metaG_FD_115307 | JGI IMG/M metagenome (GOLD analysis project Ga0157372, IMG submission 115307) | Corn rhizosphere microbial communities from Kellogg Biological Station, Michigan, USA - C5-5 metaG | ecosystem: Host-associated > Plants > Roots > Rhizosphere > Soil | place: USA: Michigan... | reverse complement strand
CCGATCGAACTGGCTTACGCGGATCGTGTACGTTCTTTGCGTCTCCACAAACGTTTATCCGTCGTGGGCCCCTTTTGGGCCTTTGCACACTCCCCGACTCAGGTGCATATGGCAGCCGTTCATTCGCTCTCAGAATTCTCCACAAAGTGGGGCCCAGAAGCACGGGCTCTGGCGGAACAAGCCAGGGTGATGTCGGGAACCAAACTCGTCCAGCTCGTGCGCCGGCTTCAGCGTCAGACGGGCAATTCGCAGGAAGAATGCTGGCGTTTCGTTATCAAGCATGGAATCAAGGGAGAGGTCGATCACCGTCGATGGCAAGAAGAAGAACTCGATGAAGCGCGAGAGCTGCTCACAAAATACTCGGTTGAGGAAGTTGCCAAGAGGCTGAAGAGAAGTCCAAAGGCGCTTCGAAACGCCCTGCAGAGGCGGCAGTTTAGTCTTCGCGAGATCCGTTGCGATTGCTTCTCGTTGGGATCCCTCGCGCACGCGTTGCACGTTCGCCGAACTGAAGTACGACATTGGATTGAGCTCGGCTGGCTTCAGGCTTCAATCACGAAGCAGGGCGGCCGAAGTTCGTACCAGATTACGCCTGAGGCGTTGAGCAACTTCTACAAGCATCATTTGCGAGACCTATTGAGACGCATTCCAAATCATTCTCTCTTTGAGGCATATGTTCAGTACTGCTTCTCGCCAAAACACACCACCGGCGAGCAGCTGCTTGAAGTCCGTCGCGATAAACGCGAGCGCGAGGCGTATGCGGCACTTCATAACGGAGACGGTCTCTCAAAGGAGGACCGGGAGGATGACGATGGCACTTTCGACTGTTGAACCATCAAAGAAGCAAGCCGAGCACCCCGTGTGTCCTCACTGTGGACGTTCCGCAGGTTTACCAAGTGGCCCGTCGATTGTTGAGAACGGGTTGAGCGTCCTAGCGGGATTGGTCTTGGCATTGATGTTGGTGCCGCTGGCGGTTATTGGCTGGAAGTATTGCTCTGGTTTCCTTTCCGACAGGACTTCGAACTCGATCTTCTATCATCCGCTTGAAGAATGGACCCAGTATTAATCGTGCCTTCGTCTTGAAGGTTGCATGTTGAAGTCCGCGAAGGACAGGTTTGTGTCCTCTCGCTGGTACGGTTGTTATTTCAATTAAGCAACGGGCGATATGTCGACGGCAATCCGTGACTCGGGCCCGGATTGCCTCCCCAGGTGAGAACGAGGTGAGACCGAGGCCGTATGCAGTTTCTACCTCGATGATCTTTTCAGATTCTGGATGCTTGCCGACGGCTGCTGATCCACCCATTTCTCTGTTACAGAAATGACGGCGTGGATCAATGGCCTCATTGCATTGAATACTCGGCAATCAGGTAGCAATCCAGAACATCCGTGTCCTTCAGCGTGTTGAACTGGCCCTGCGTCGTTCCCAGTTGCAAGATCCAAGACTGGGACTCATCCATAAGGAGCTGTGACTCGATCCTGCCCGTAAGGAAGAATCCATTAGGATCCATAGGGGCGAAGTTAAAGGTCTGGACCGCCGTGCCATTGCTCGATGGATCTAGTTTCCCAGCCAGGGTCGGAACAGAGGCCCCGGCTCGAACCGCAACTCGAAACGCCTCCAACTGGATATCCTTGTCCGGGGCAAGGAAAGCGAAGTTCTGGCGCCGAATTGCGAGCTGAAGCTTTTGTTGAGAACCCGCCGATGGATGCAGGAACGCATACCATTCAGTTGAGAATTCGTGCATCAGATCGAAAAGACGTTGGAGCGGAAGAGCCGATCCCGTCTGCGAAAGGACATCGTTCTTCAAATGATCTACGGCATTTTGCTTGAATGTGCCCGTGTCCTCGCGCGACGTATATCTGACATGCAGTATGACATCGGAAATTGTGTCATACGGGAATTGGCGAAGCGCCGGATCCTGTGTGAGCTCTAGTTGCCAGGTGCTGATTGCGCCCGCACCTTCGAATGGCAGGTAGCGCTCGTCGCGGAAATTGAGTTCGAACAAGCCACTATCGTTCTGCGCCGAACTGATCGAAATAGCGTTGACAGCCACTCGGCTCTCCCGGAACCGATCGTCATCGGTAAAGGCTCCGCTGTCGTCCTGATTATGGACATATTGGCTGCCTGGCTGGCTGTTGATGCGGGTCGTGCTTTTGAGGAGACGAAGCGTGGCGTTCACACTGACCTGTGGGCCGGCTACGCAAGGAATCGTTATGCTGACCGTCTTTACTCTCCGGAAGTAATGCCCGGCAAAATCGAGATCGAAAAGTTCTTCGGGGAGCGTAAAAGTGCAGGTGCCCGTGTCTCTCAGTTGAACCAGCTGTGCAGGATTGAGCATAGCCAGGGACACATGCTTCATGCATTCGAATTCCCTCTTGTTCTGGCCCAGGTAGGCACTTTCGAGCCTTCGGAGATCGAGTTGCAGGCTTTCGCCCGCATGTAGTCCTTTCTTCAGACTGTCCCAATAAGCAAATTGGATGAATGAGCTGTCATCGAGTCCAATTTCATAACGATAGCAGCGCTCCGCGCGCTTGGCCAGATCGAGGGCAACCTGGTATGCCTGGAAATAGGTTTGCGAGATCTGCCCGATCATCCACACATACAGATCTTGGTTGGTGTACTTGCTGTGCATGAAATCGTTGACAGCCTGAGAATTTGCAATCTCGAGGTCGTGATTGGCGAGTTCCTTGTTGGAGATATCCAGCTTTGTCTGTGCCGACGCAATCTGCTTGTCGATCTGTTCCAGCTCCTTGTTGGCGAGGTTCTGCTGGTTTTGCCAATCCTCCATGCGCCGCTGATAGCTCGCAAGGACGGAAGCAATCGAGGCGGATTTATCTAACATCGTTGCCAGTTGGTACATGCCGTTGGCACCGCGAGTTGCGGCCTGGCCTGCATTCTCGCCACCTTCCTGTACGGTGACATGGGGCGATCCACCGAATCCGGATGCGCCGGCATGAAAGTCCGGAATCAGGAACATTACGCCTGCCAGAACATCGGCCACCGTACCTGCAACCTGGGAAATGAGGGCCGCTCCTGAAAGAGTCATGGCCACCGTTTCTCCGGCATTCATAAAATCGCGGCTCGCGTAAAAGTCGCGGCGAATAGTCACCAGTTCCTTGTTCTTTTCCAGTCCGTCGATCACCAGTTGGGCATCGTCGATTTGACGTTGCTTCAACTGACGTACCGCCTGCAATAGCGCGATCTCCTGCCCTTGGCGAAGCAATGCGATCGCTTCAGAATCCTTTTTCTCGAGCGCAGAGAGAAGAGCGGAGCCTAGCGCCTTGACGTCGCTCACAAATTCGTTGGCTTTTTGGAGCATCGTCGTGAAACGGTAGAACGGCAGTGGAGCATCGAGATCAGCAAGCGCCGTCGAAATGTCGAGCCCGGCCGCAGTGGCCTTTACAAGCGCCATCGGATCGATGGGCGGAGCGAACAAAGCCGGAGGATTGAACACTCCCTCAATGTTCAGACAATGCCGGATCTTGTAGAGCCTATCCTCGACCGTCCCCCAATAAGTGAGAAGCTTGTCATTTTGCGGGATACAGAAATAGAGCAAACTCGGTACCTGGGGCACGACCGGACCACCGCCTCCTGTTGAGGTCATGGGCGGAATGAGGTTTTCAAAATCGACCAGCGCATTGGAGAAGGCATCGAGCTTGTCATCGAGTTCGTTGAAGGTTTGCGGCACAGGTTTGGCGGGCGGCGGAATACTGCGCGGCTTCTGTCCGAGAATTTCGGCCGCCACCACGTAAAGCTGTGTCGCGGAATTCACGGATTCGAGCGTATCCATTTCGAAGAGCTGATCTCCCCAGGCAATCAGGTTGTCGAGATACTTCATGACCGTTAGCTTCTGGTAGGCTACGGTTCGGTATTGCGCAACAAGATGAGGATCGAATGGATCGAGCCTCCAATCATCGACCTGCGCCTCCAATACCGCGATAGCCGGATTCGGAGAAGGATTGGCCGGATCGGTTGCAAGCAGATTCATCAAGTTGTCGAGGCGCTCGGCAAGATAGCCATTCGGACCAGTTTGCTGGCGGAGAAAGAACGGCTTGGTGATCCAGTACTTCTGAGGTGAACCGACCGGAGCCTGGGCGATCGGATCGAGATCGTGGCTTCCGGTTGGATCGAAGATGAAATGAAACCACCGCATCGCATCCTCAAACTTCTGGTTCTGTGATAACCGCTCTGCAACCATCAGAGGAGCGTGAAAAAAGAGTTCCCAGTTGTATGACGAGTAGCTCGCCTTGGGGTCGAAGTCAACAATCTCCTGCGGATAGTTCGTATCGACGATGCTGGTTGGCTGGTATTGATTTTTGAAATCGAGCTTGCGATCCGCGAACTGCGTCTCCCGCGCCATCAGTCCCTCTACGCCGATCTGGTAGAGCTTCTTTGCGAACAGGCAGGTCAGGGGATGATAGAAGTTCAGGAACAGCAGCTCAAACCGATATTCAGCCGCCATAAACTGACGTATGGCATTGTAGGCTTTGTCGAGGTTCTTCTGCGCCAGCAGAGTGATGATTTCATTGATCAGGTCAAGCAGATCTTCGTAGAAAATTGCTGACTTGGTGCTTCTTGAAAACAGCTCCGGACGCACAAAGAAAGTCCGCAACTTGTCTGCATAGAACCAGTCAAGGAACGATCCGAGCGTAGAAGGCACACCTCGCTCCATGATGCCCTGTTTTCCGAACCCAAAGAGCATCATCACCAGAAAGATGAGGCGATCGATAAACGATTGGTAATGGGGATAGGCGACCTTGAAGTGAGTCGGCGTGTTTCTGAGAATATCCTGATGGAGAATGAGACTAGTGTTGGCCTTCGGCGTCAGCGTGTCTGGAGTCGAATCCGCTATTTGGAGGTTGCGGCTCTCCTCGATGTCGTCGTTCACAAAGTGGGTCAAGACGGGAGTAACTCCGAGCGCTCCGCGGAATTTTTCCGGATACCCCTTGCATCCAGCAAGTTCGAACAGGACGCGGTTGAATATGGACCCTTGGGTGTCCACACCGCAGCTCAGGAGGAGAAATGGGCCTTCAGAGAGCCACTGTAGATTTGGCGAAAGGGGCGGATTCGGCGGCCCGCCAGGGAAGAAGAACTGCGGGAGCCAAGTCAGATCGATCGGCATTACCAGATATTGCTCGGGATGAAAATCGCCGTCGCTCAACTGACCCAGATTAACTGGATCCTGTGACACCTTTTTTGGAGTCCACTTATCGCTCTTGAATTCCGTAACAGCGAGGAACATGTTGCGTTGTTTCGGTGGCTGCCCTTGCGTGGACGTGCCTGAATTCTGCTGGCTGGTAGTGGGCACCGGCAAATTGTCGGGAGGAATCGCCTCAGAACGGAATTCGGGCCAAACCAGATGCAGGCGTTCATTGGCGACGAGAGGAACAACGTAGTCTGCCTTGATATCGCAATCGATCTTGGACCACGCCGTCCAGCGTCGTCCGTTAACGAACTGGCGGTAGTAATACAGTCGAGGGTCCGCCCCCGGAGTTCGGCCCACAACATGGAGCGTTCGAGTCGATTCCTGATAGTACATCCCCGCAATTTCAAGCTGAGCAATCGAATCCAGACCTTCCAGATAGTGCAGAAATGCAGTCTCGACATTGTCTTTCGTGACCTCGTTCTGCAGAAGCTCGTTCTCGAGACCTGAGAAAATCTCTGATTTGTCTTTGCGAAGCTCTGGTTCCGCGTAGTTCTCCGGGTAGGCGAAAACGCGACGATTAGCCTCCCATACGCGGTAATACTTCATCCAGGCCCATTCTGCCCAGGCCGAATCGGCATCAACGCTGACCCGCACCTGCGGCTCCAGGCCCATGAGGCAGCGTTGCACGAGAAGCTGCACGGCAGCCGAAGCCTGCACAATACGAGAACTCGGCTGGCAAGAACACATCTCGACATCAATCAGGTAGTAAGCAAAGAGGTCTTCGGGGTCTTCCCATTTCTGTGTGGGTGCGTCGGCTGGCATCGGTTGCGCCAGCAAATAAGCAACGAGGGCATCGCGCTTGCGCTGCCGAAGATCATCCTGAATTTCCTTGCTGAGCGAAAGCCAGGTATCTTCGTCGAACTTTGACTGGATGGTTTGTTTGAGATTCGCGGAATCTGCTGGGCCGGGCGCGGCCTTTGCGAGAGCGATCGCCAAGTTGGCCGAGGCATTGAGCCGTCCCAGGGACAAGAATGCCTGTTTTAGACGCAGCCAGGTATCCACTTTTAGGTAGTCACCCGGAAACACCAGATCGATGGCATTGGGGGCAGTCAACGCCTTCACATCGGAAGCCGTCCAGCCATTGAGAGCTTCGACATCGGCGGCAAAGAGATCATTGGTATAGGTCGGATCACCAATAAGCTTGTCCATGACCTCGAGGAAAGAGGTAGCGTCGTCGGACCAAGCATGATTCATCTGCAGGAAGTCTGCAAGTGCGATCAGTGGGGGCAAAGTGGATGGCGGGTTGGCTGGATTGAAGGAAACCGGAATCTGCTTGAGATCAAGAAATCCGGTGACCGCCGGGTTTTTGGAAATCCACACCAGATCGGAGTAGGTCGCCGCCAGGGTTTTGAGAATCATCCCGACGCGGTACGTCCAGTTATAGCCCTCGAATAGCTCTGGAAATGCATCAGGGGTAATCGCCGAGCTGGAATTCACAAAAGACGGATCGAGAAAATCCTGAAGAATCGTATGCTTCGGACCGACTAAGGGGAGCACGGCGAATGTTGTCAGCAGGTTGTTGGTGACAGCCTGCGTCAACGCGAATGCGGCGGCAAGCTGTTGAACAACTTGATCGGTCGACGACTTCCTCGACACGAATGGCCCAAGACCAGCTTCGGCAGTCTTCAGATTCGATGCAAGATTGTTCTCAAGTGGGAAAGCGAGGGCTGCCAGGGTCAGCCAGAGCCGTGAAGGGTCGAAAGCTCCAATGCGAGGCTGATTGAAAAGTGATTGAATTGCGCCCTGATACTTCGCGTCATTGGAAAGGGCGTTGAGTGCATCCTGCTCGTCAACGCTCATGATCCCAAAAAAGTCCAACTGCTGGCCAATGGCATCATATTGAATCTTGGCTGCCAGGTCCTTCGAAGACAGATTGCCAAATTGCACCGCATTTGGCAGCGCGGCAAGAGGAGCCTGGAAGGATGGTGAATAAAGCTTGAAAAGCAGGCGCGGCATGTCATAGAGATCGCCGATGAGACGCTGGTATGAGGGATTGGGTGTTACTGTAAGCAGGCTTGGGTCAGTTAATAGAGTGTTCTTTTCGGCATCCGTCATGACTCCAGTGAAACGAACCGAGTTAGTATTTTTATCAAATCCGATCCTGATGACGCTGGAGATTGCGGCGGGAAAATCGAAATTGAGTGGTGGGTTCTTGAGAACTCGCTGCTGCTGAATCTGGTTGCCGACAGAAGCAAGCAATTGAGTGATGCTGCCGGAATCCCAGCCAAGCGTCTGCAACTGTGTCGTTATGATTCCGCTCAGGGCGTCGGCGGTAGTCGGCATCGTAGAAGGATCATTCGCACCTGCGATCGAAAACAGGCTCTTTTGCAATGCGCTGAGTACCGGCGTTACCGCTTTGTCTGCCAGTGCCGCTTTGGCCGTGGGATCTGCAGTCAGAATGTAGTTGATTCGATCGATGCTGAATCCGCTGGCCTGGATGCGATCGAAGAGTTTGAGGAATCCCCACGTGGTAGCAGGATCCTTAAACACATCCTGCTGCAGCAGGAAGAGCAGAGTCTGCCAATCCTGGACCTTGACACGGAGGGATTTGGCGAGAATCGCATGGCGATATAAGAAGGAGAGGTTTTTGAGGCGGAGCTTGTTATCGATATAAGCAGGGCCGTTGGCCGGCTGCATTAGATTTGCGAGGATCAGCAAGTCAGTTTGCTTCAGCTTCGTAGCCGCCAGGACCGGAGCAATGTGGGCTGGATCATCGAGGTTTGCGATTGGCGCTGCCGCCGTCACGGCGTCGACGGCAAAAGCCGGATCGATAGGGTTCGTCAGACGTTTATTGAGGAACAGATTCTCGTATAGCGACGGTTCGAGTTTCTGGTAGGCAGCTGTGAATTTCGGCGCTGTGTTGATTGGCGAAAAAAATGCACCGAGTTGCTCGACCGTGAGAGTTCCTAGCTTGTTCTTGATTTGCAGAAATGGATAGAGGCACAGGGCGAAGGGAGCATCGAGCGTCTGATTGCCTAAGGCGGGATGCTCGATCACGAGATCGACTTCCCACATCTTCCAGCCTAACTTCTTCCAGAGTCGAAGAAAGCGGTGAATGCGGTCCAGAGCAAACTTATCAAGCCCCTTGAGGGTTTGCTTGCTTGTGTCGCAGGAGGAATCCTGGAACTGGATTGCGATTGCTCCTCCGGGGTTTACAAACGAGAGAGTCAGCATCCGCTGTAAATCGGCGTATTCGAGGCCGGTCCGATTTAGAAAAGTATCGACCTCGGTCATTGCAGTGATGGTCGTGGGATTGTCGTTATCTCCCCACGGTTTCCCCCAATAAAGGAACTGGTGATCCGGATCGGCCTGCAAAATGAGGGACTGTTCTTTTTGGGTGATCCCCAGATACTCGGATGCTATGTCGATGTCCTGGGGGTTGTTTGGAGCATTAGGACCATGGAAGGTCGTCATCACGTTCGAACGGTTCACATTGAGCCGCTTGAGATATCCACGAATCTCTTCCGAGAACAGGTCGAACGGTAAACTGAGCGGTGAGACGGCGGCGCTAACGGCTGTATACGCATCTGCGTTTACATATTCCGGGTTCGACGCGAGCTCGTCCGCAGTCCCATGCGTCTGCCGGAGGATGGAAACCATTAGATTCGCGGCAGTCTGTTGAACGCGGTAGGTTTCCGCAGTGTCGTGAATCACCCAGCTGTTGAATTTGTCTTTGGCTGAAATATGGGCAGCCGATGAGAGCGAAACTGCCGGGTTTGCGGCGGCGAAAGCATTCACAATATTCGCGTCAGCAAGCCCCTCAACGAAGTCCGGCACCAGCGCGAGCGGCAGTGTAAACAGCTTCCATTGAGCAATCCTGTCCTCTAAGGTTTCACAAACAAGATCGATGTAAGGAAGTGGCGTGTTGCTGTTCTCGCAGGTCATCTCGATATAGCCGATATCAGCACGCCGGCTGAAGAGAATGTCCTTGACTGTTCCCGTCGGTGGAATCAATAAGCGCCCATCAAGATAATGCAGAAGATCGGCCAGGTAGGCGGATGGTCCGAAGATCGATTGGCATTCCTGACAGTCGCATGTGTCGAAATTCCCAAAGAGGTTCTTGAGATTAGGAAAGTTGTCGAGGGCTGAGACGGGATTTGAAAGGCCCCGGACGGCGTTCGCGTTCTGCGTGGCGCGAAGGTCCCCGACGATTGTGATCACAGCTGCATGAGTATTCGCGGCGCGTTGAAAAATCTTTCGCGCACTATCTTCGCTGAAGCCAGGCTGCGCAGAATACTTCTGCACGAACTGGGATTCGCCCATGCGATAGATGAGTTGAGCGGAATGAAGATTGTCGGTCAAAAGCGTATTGGCGGTGGCATAATTTGGCGCCAGTTTGAAAACGCGTTGCGTAGCTTTGAGGCTTGAGACGAACTGATCCTTATTGGCGGCATTGAAGAATTCCGGCTTAGCCTTGTTCTCAATGTAGGCCTCGATGGCGGTGGTACCAAGTTCGAAATCCGGATGTGCAGTCAGGAATGACAGGACCTGAGCAGCATTAGGTACCGCTGGTTTACCTTTCCCTTCGATGTTCCGGGCCAATTCTCCAGCGAAGGCGGCGGTCGGATGGCTGATGGCGGCGCGCTTGGCGAGCAGAGTTGCGTAGTTGTTTTGCTGAACCTGGGCTGTGTCACCCGCGATGTATTCGGGAGGCGCGGAGCCGGAGCGGGCAATGGCATCTAGCCAGTCCTTCTGCGACATCCGTGCAATCGTCGCTGCAGGAGTTGGATCGGGCACGCCTTTCCGCAATTCGGCAAGGAGCTTTGCATCTCCCAGCGTAAGGTCATTGATCACCAGGGTTGCGGAAATGTTTTGTATTTCCTGGTCGCTGAACTGCTTACCGTCTTTGATTCTTGTCAGAATGTCTTCGCGAGAACCGCCGCCGAGGTAGGCATCAAGGAATGATTCCTGTTTGGCTGCCGGAATGCCGGATGCCGCAAGAATGACGCGAACAGTTTCGGAACTTCCCTCTTTCAGCGCTTCACGTCGAGCGATGGTCGCGTATTGTTTGAGCCAAGCAGACGCATTCTCTTTGAATTTGGAGTCGATAAGGTTTCTCGTAAATGCTACCTGTAGGCCAGTATCAAGGGAGGCAGAGGGGGTGTTCGGAACCTTTGCAAGAACGCTGGCTGCGAGGCCGGCGATTCCCAGACTGTTGTCCAACGTGGTATCCGGAACGATGGTGTGAGTCGAAAGCACTGCGAACCAGAACTCCGAAGGGAGATCGGTCGATCGCGGCATGCGACGCGAGGTGGCAAAGCTGGTAAGCTCTTCGAGCGCAATCCCTGTCTCTCCGGCGAGAAATCCGAGGTCGTTGACCTGGTCATTTTGATCGAGAGTATCGAGAGTGACGCCCTGACCAGCGAGCAGCGGGGTCACAAACCGTACGATCCGATCATAATGCGCTTCGGAACCAAGTTGATCCAACACAAGGTCCAACTGGGCAAAGGCTGGAGCGTTGAAATAGACTCCCGACGTCTTCAGAACTTCCCCACTTGCTCCATACGCTTCCAGAACCAGGTCCGGTCCTCCCATTTCCGCCTGCTGAAATTGTGAGAGGTTGTAAGAGATTCGATATTTGCCGGCAGCGTTCGTGACGGCTTGACCAAGCACCTGACGGTTACGTAGATCTTGATCGAAGAGCTTCAATGGCATTGCCCTTGCAGGCCGGTCGTCCGATAGCGTCACGGTTCCGTAAGCCAAGTAGGAAGCCTCTCCTCCAGTTGCTAAGGCGTCGCGCGCCGCCATAATCCGATTGATTCCAGCGGCGGTCGCCTCGTCCACCAGAGTTCCAGGTTGAGGCGCGATCCCTAGACTGGTTTGAATCTGACGGACAGCCGCCGTCGTCGAATCTCCCGCCCGCTGCTCGTTGGCTTCAGCAGGATCAATCTTGAATCCCAGAGAGGTAAGCGCAGCCTGAAGCGTCGCCACGCCGGCAGACTGCTCACTTGGCTTGATGGGCTGAACGGGGGTATTCATAGGCGTGCTCCAATCGGATCTGAGGAAGATTCAAACGTTGTTCGCAGATGACGATCCCAATCCTCCCTCGGAACTAATTCACCATTGCCTGAAGCCAGCGGTGAGATTCAAGGTGAACCAAGTGCTGCTGAAGGTGGTAGCTCCGAAGGATCCGGTTTCGTGAAAGACGTTAAAATTGACTCCGAGTGAACTGGTCTGGCGGGTATGTATCTTGTCGTCACGGTAGCTGAACGCATACCCGAAACCGCCACCATACTTCCAGGCGTCGCCCTGCAGTCCCGCCAGCGACTTTTCCCGATAGCCGTAGAGTTCGCCGAGGAGGACATGCCGCCGCAGGGTTCCAGTCAGATCAAGAGTTCCGGAAACCTGCAATCCCAACGACCCCGGCGCCTTCAAAGTGGGTCCTTGCGAAAAGGAACCGGCATTCGCGATATTTCCGGCGAGATTGAAATCAAAGTTGTAAGGCTTCTTGTCCGGCTCGTAACCAATCACAAGAGTCGGCGTGGCCCCAATGATTCCGCCATGGTCCGACCCCGTGTAGAATCCTGCGGGGATTCCGCTTAGGATCGAGGCGCCCCAGCTATCGTCCTTGCCCCACTTCTTGATCGGAACATTCACCGTTGGGACGACAGTGACCTGCGTTGTATATCCGCTTGCGTCAAGTCCGCTCGATGACGTTGATTGAACGTTCGCCCCAAACCCAAGGATGATGTCCTTAGAACCCACCCGTTCTTTCCACCGCCACGACAATTGAAGGGTGTTTAGCCCAACATAGGGCAAGGCCCCACCTTTAGCGCTTGTAACGACATTCGGGTCACCTTTGCCCCTCAACCAGCCGGCGATCAGGCCGGCATTTACTT
>Ga0157372_10006955_pt1 | contig 12040 bp, 10 predicted proteins | sample C55metaG_FD_115307 | JGI IMG/M metagenome (GOLD analysis project Ga0157372, IMG submission 115307) | Corn rhizosphere microbial communities from Kellogg Biological Station, Michigan, USA - C5-5 metaG | ecosystem: Host-associated > Plants > Roots > Rhizosphere > Soil | place: USA: Michigan... | reverse complement strand
TTCTCCTCGTCGCACACGTGGACGTGGTGCCGGTCGAGGGCCAGTCGTGGACGACGCCACCGTTCGTCCCGACCGAGAGAGACGGGTTCCTTCAGGCGCGGGGCGTGAACGACGACAAGGCGATGGCAGCCGCATTCGTCGCCATTGCGCTGGAGGTGGCCCGCAGCCGCACCCAGCTTTCTCGTGATCTCTTGCTGGTGCTCACCGCCGGAGAGGAGACAGCGAGCCCCTCTGGAATGCCGTGGCTCGCGAAGAACCGTCCGGAGTTGCGCGAGGCCGAGATCATGCTCAACGAGGACGGCGACCTTCAACTCTCCGCCGATGGCCAGCGCATGGAGGCCGTCGTCGTGGACGTGACGGAGAAGATGTCCGTGAACTTCCAGCTCGTCGTGAAAGGCAGGGGAGGCCACTCCTCGACACCCTGGACCGATCGAGACCCCGTCCGGAGCCTCGGGAGGGCGCTGGTGAAGGTGGGCGAGCATCGATTCCCGGCGCGAGCCATCCCCTCGGTTCGCGAGGCGCTCGGGCTGGCAGCCACCCGTGCGAGCGCGCCTCTTGGACCGGCGCTGCGTCGCGCTGCGGAGGGTGGCGGTGTCGTTGCGCCCGAGGACGAGAAGCTCATCGCCACCGATCCGGTCCTGAACGCGCTGATCCGGACGACCTGCGTGGTCACCATGCTGCAGGCGGCGCCGGCCGCGAACATCCTGCCAGACATGGCCGAGGCAACCGTGAACTGCCGGCTTCTGCCCGACGAGAAGCCGGACATCATCCGAGGCGAGCTCGTGAAGGTCATCGGCGATCCGGAGGTCGAGGTGCGAGCCCTCAACGACCCGCAGTTCGCGCCGGTCTCGCCGATCAATGGCGAGGTGACGGCCGCGATCCGAAAGATCGCGCGAGATCTCTGGGGGACGGTGGCCGTCGTCCAGTCCATGGGAACGGGTGGGACGGACTCGCGCTGGTTGCGCCCGCTCGGAGTGAAGGCGTACGGCATCGGTCGACTTCCCGGAACGCCGGAAGAGCGACGCCAGGGGCACTGGGCGCACGGCGCCGACGAGCGGCGGCCGTTGCGCTGGATCCCCGAGTACTTTCGTTACGTCCGAGGTGTCGTCCTCGAGGTCGCCCGTTGACCCGTCACGTCGCCCGCAGCGGCTCCCCGGCCCCACCACCTCCACGCGCGGCGGCGAGTACCTGATCCGACGCCGCCGGCTCCGTCGCTCACCTGGATTGAGCACCGGCCCTCGAAGCCGGGATTTCGCGTCCGCGCCACCGGCGTTCTCCGCTCGGTAGGAGGTCCTGGTGGATGTCCAGCGCAGAACAGCGATGTCGCTACCCATCGGCGAGCGCGAGCCGGTCAGTTAGACGACGAGGCCGGCGTTGACGTTGCGAAGGGGCTCATCCTTCGGGAGACCCTCCATGGGAAAGCGCGCTCTGGCGTTCCTGGTCTTCGTTCTGGCACTCGGAGCTTGTCGGTCACGTTCACCGCCTCCCGCGCCGCCCGTTCTCACGGTGCAGGTGGTCCCGGTGGTGCAGCAGGACGTGCCTGTCTTTCATGAGTGGGTCGGCACCCTCGACGGATTCGTCAACGCCGAGATCAAGCCTCAGGTCACCGGCTACGTGATGACGCAGCTGTACCGGGACGGGGCCTACGTTCGTCGGGGTGACGTGCTGTTCCTGATCGACCCGCGCAACTACAAGGACGCGGCTGCCGACGCCCAGGCGACCCTGAACAGGGCCGTCGCCGCTCTGGAGAAGGCGCGTCTCGACGTCCGGCGGGACAGCCAGCTCATCACGAGACAGGCCATCTCCCGCCAGGAGCTGGACAACGATCTCACCGCCGAGCGCGAGGCTGCCGCCAACGTCGACTCCGCTCGGGCCAGGCTGCACCAGGCGCAGCTCAACAGCGGTTGGACGCAGGTGACGTCGCTGATCGACGGCGTGGCCGGCATCGCCCAGGTCCAGGTCGGAAATCTGGTGACCGCCTCGACCACCTTGACCACCGTCTCCCAGGTCGACCCGATCAAGGCACAGTTCAACATCAACGAGGCCGAGTACCTCGACTCGACCCAGGGGAACCACTGGGCGGAGCCCGGGCTTCGCGAGAGCCCACCCCTCGAGCTCATCCTCGAGAATGGCAGCGTCTACCCGCAGCGAGGGAGCGTCTTCGCGGTCAATCGACAGTTCAGCGCGCAGACGGGAACCATCAGCGTCCAGGGCTCGTTCCCCAACCTGGGCAGGATCCTCCGGCCTGGCCAGTACGCCAGGGTGCGGGCCGCGGTCGAGACACACAAGAACGCCCTCCTCGTCCCCCAGCGAGCGATCACCGAGCTCCAGGGCAACTACCAGGTCGGAGTCGTCGGAGCCGACAGCAAGCTGGAGATCCGCACGGTCCAGACCAAAGGGCAGGTCGGCTCGATGTCGATCGTCAGCCGCGGCCTGAGCGCGGGGGAGAAGGTGGTCGTCTCCGATCTCGTGAAATTCAAGCCGGGGATGACAGTCCACCCAGTCGACGCACCCGAGCCTCCCACCTCTGCGGGACCGTCGCCCGGAGTGCGGTGATGTCGCGCTTCTTCGTCGGCCGCCCGATCGTGGCGATGGTGATCGCCATCCTCATGACCGTCGTGGGCGGGGTGGCCATCTTCGGTCTGCCCATCGCGCAGTACCCGAACATCGTCCCGCCGCAGATCCAGGTGACGACGAGCTACACCGGGGCAGATGCGCTCTCCATCGAGCAGGCCGTCGCCACGCCGATCGAACAGCAGATGTCCGCGGCCGACAAGCTGCTCTACATGCGTTCCACCAACGCCAACGACGGCACCTTCAACCTCCAGGTCACCTTCGACGTCGACAGCGACATCAACATCGACCAGGTGAACACCCAGAACAAGTCCGCCCAGGCGCAGGCGCTGCTGCCGCCCGACGTCAACAACTTCGGGCTGACCTTCCTGCAGTCCACGGGGCTCCCGCTGGTGGCGATCTCCATCTACTCACCGGGGAACAGCTACGACACGCTCTTCCTGAGCAACTACGCGACCATCAATGTGATCGACACCATCCAGCGCGTGCCCGGCGTCGGGCAGATCCGGGTGTTCGGCGCCGCCGACTACGCGATGCGGATCTGGGTGAAGCCGGACCGGCTGGCCAAGCTGGGCTTCACGGTCTCCGACCTGGTCTCGGCGGTACAGGCGCAGAGCACGATCAACCCCTCGGGCCGGCTCGGTGCCGATCCGGCTCCCAGGGGACAGCAGTTCACCTACACCGTCCGTGCCCAGGGGCGGCTTCTCAAGCCGGAAGACTTCGGCAACATCGTGGTGCGCCTGAACCCCGACGGGTCCACCGTGCGGCTCCGGGACCTGGCGCGGATCGAGCTCGGAGCGCTCACCTACACCACTCTCGGCCGGTTCAACGGCAAGCCGGCGACCGTGCTGGGCGTCTATCAGACTCCTGGTTCCAACGCCCTGGCGGTCGCGGCCAACGTCAAGAAGACGATCGCCGAGCTGAAGCAGCGGTTCCCCGTCGACATGGAGTACTCCATCTCGCTCGACACCACCCTGGCAGTCAGCGAGGGCATCCGGGAGATCCTGATCACCCTCCTGGAGACCACCTTCCTGGTGGGACTGGTGGTCTTCCTGTTCCTTCAGAGCTGGCGCGCCACGCTGATCCCCCTCATCGCGGTGCCGGTGTCGTTGATCGGGACCTTCATGGTCTTTCCCGTCCTGGGTTTCTCGATCAACACCCTCTCCCTCTTCGGTCTGGTGCTGGCCATCGGGCTGGTGGTCGACGACGCCATCGTGGTGGTGGAGGCAGTCGAGCGACACATCGAGGAGGGCTCCTCCCCGCGAGACGCCACACTCCTGGCGATGAAGGAGGTCAGCGCCCCGGTGGTCAGCGTGGCGGTGATCCTCTCCTCGGTGTTCATCCCCCTGGCGTTCATCGGAGGGATCACCGGGCGGCTGAACAAGCAATTCGCGGTGACCATCGCCGTCTCCGTCCTCATCTCGGCCTTCAACGCCCTCACGCTCTCTCCGGCCCTCTCCAGCCTGCTCCTCCGTCCGCGCACGGAGTCAAAGGGCTTGCTGGCCCGGTTCTTCGGTGTCTTCAACCGCGTCTTCGACCGGGGGCGCGAGCGCTATCTGGGGCTCTCGGGATTCCTGATCCGAAAGGCAGCGATCGGCGTCGGCCTCCTGGTGGCCTTCGCCGCGCTCGCCCTCCTGATCGGCCGCCAGGTCCCCGGGGGATTCCTGACCGAGGAGGACCAGGGCTACTTCTTCATGAACGTCCAGCTCCCGGACGCGGCTTCCCTCGAGCGCACCGATGCGGTGACCCGGAAAATCGACGCCATCCTCGCCAGCACCCCCGAGGTGAAGAGCTTCAACACCATCGCCGGCTTCTCCATCCTCAGCTACAGCTCGGCGACCTACAACGGTTTCTACTTCGTCAACCTCAAGCCCTGGGCGGAGCGCCGCGGCGCGGAGCACACCGCGGCGGCGGTGATCAGACGACTCAACGGGCAGCTGGCCACAAAGCTCGACGAGGCGATCGCCTTCGCCATTCCACCTCCGGCCATCTCCGGCATCGGCTTCGCAGGTGGCTTCTCGGCCTGGATCCAGGATCGGAGCGGCAGCGAGGTCGAGTTCCTCGCCGGCAATCTGGAGAAGTTCATCGCCGCGGCGCGAAAGCGACCCGAGGTGGGGAGCATCAACACGGTGTTCCGTCCCTCGGTGCCCCAGGTCTACGCCGACGTCGACCGGGACAAGGTCATCAAGCAGGGCATCCCGGTGAGCAGCGTGTACCAGACCCTGCAAGCGTTTCTCGGGGGCGCGTACATCAACCAGTTCAACCGGTTCGGACGGACGTGGCGGGTTTACCTGGAAGCGGAAGGCGAGGATCGCCAGGACGTCGAGGACATCGGCCAGTACTACGTGCGGAACGCCGGTGGGCAGATGGTGCAGCTCTCGAGCGTCGTCTCCACGCGGCGGGTGTACGGCCCGGAATATACGAACCGCTTCAATCTCTACCGCGCGGCCCAGGTCATCGGCGGACCGGCGCCTGGCTACAGCTCGGCGCAGGTGATGGACGCGCTGCAACAGGTCGCCAACGAGGTCCTGCCGCGAGAGATGAGCCTGGCCTGGGCGGACCTCTCGGAGCAGCAGCGCCGGGCGGGAAGCGCCGCGCCGGTCTTCGCCCTCTCGATGTTCTGCGTCTTTCTCATCCTCGCCGCGCTCTACGAGAGCTGGTCGCTGCCGTTCAGCGTGCTCCTCTCCGTGCCGGTGGCCGTCTTCGGCGCCTTGGTCGGTCTCTGGCTCCGGAAGTTCGAGCTCAACGTCTACGGCCAGATAGGCCTGGTGATGCTCATCGGGCTCGCGGCCAAGAACGCCATCCTCATCGTCGAGTTCGCCAAGGGAGAGCTGGAGAAGGGCCGGCCACTGGTGGAGGCGGCGCTCGACGGGGCGAAGCTCAGGTTCCGCCCGGTCCTGATGACCTCGTTCGCCTTCATCTTCGGACTCCTTCCTCTCTGGAGCGCGGAGGGCGCCGGGAGCCTATCGCGCCGGCAGATGGGAACGACGGTGATCTCGGGAATGGTCGCGGCGACGGTCATCGCGATCTTCCTCATCCCGACGCTCTTCGTTCTGGTGGAACGCTGGAGCGGCGGGAAGAAGAGGCAGCCCCGGGGAGGTTCGGAAACGTTGCCAGGCACACCGGGGAGCGCAGCGGCAACGGCGGGTCCGGAGCAATGACCAGCAACCAGTGAGGTCTGCACGAGCCCGGATTTAGCCCCAGGCGCGGCGCTATCGTGGGAACCGCGGCTTCAGAGGAGCCAGCCTCAGACGAAGACGACCGGGCTCGGGCCCAGCGTTACGCGAGGGCCTGGCGAGATGGGCACCGCTGGAGGCGTGGCGCTGGCAGCCACGAACGCTGCACCTGGGCATCACCCGCTCGCAATAGTGACGCAGACGTACTGCCGGCGCTGGATGAGCTCGGGGCAGCCGGGGACGATGCACCGGATCCTGGCGCGCTTCTTCCTACCCACGGGGGCTGGGTTCGTCCTTAGGGCAGAGTTACTGCCTATCCATCCGGTAATAGATCGGCAGCGGGCCACCGTCGAGGGTCTGCTGCTGCTCGACGATATCGATGTGGTTGAGCGATGAGGACGCGGTAACGGTCATCGTGTACTTCGTCTGCATCCCCCCGTCTGGGAGCGGGGGACCGCGGGCAAACGTCCCTCCCTGGGCCGGGCCCGCCACCAATCCGATGGTGCCGAGGTCACTGGCGTCCATATCGAACGACGCGTTCAACACGCCTTTCACCTGTCCGCCGGGTGCGTTTTCAAGCTCCATTCTCACCAGGGCCCCTTGGCCATTGGGATCGACCGACTGAACCCCCTGCCACCTCCCAGCGAGACTCGATTGGCCAGCGTCATGCGAACCGCTGACGGGGGCCTCCTTGCAAGCGACAGCGAGCAGGAGAAGCCCGAAGACACCTCTTGTCATGGCTAGCCTCATTCGCAGCACTTGCAGTTACCCTTTTGCGCATTGTCGTAGGCATCCTGTCCCATGCTCACCACGGCTCCGAAGAAGTTGTCGGCCATATCCAGGCAGCGGTTGAGGATGGCGCTCAACGTTCTCGGGTCGCCGCCAGCACGCCCGATGGCCTCTATCTCGGCTGCGAAGGCGTTCATGCAGGCGTTCCGCAGGAGGCCTCTGAGCTAGCGTCATGGGCGCCGTGTTCGGGGGTCACAAGTGAGCAGCGCTTTGGGTTGGCCCGGGTTGGTCCCTGGCACGTTCGACGCGGAAAAGGCTCTTCGACCTAAGTGTTCGCGCGTGCTAGTGAATCCGTCGTCTGGCTCCGTAGCTCATCTGGATAGAGCACCGGCCTTCGAAGCCGGGGGTAGCAGGTTCGAGTCCTGCCGGAGTCGCTTGCGGAGCGAGGTCTTCGCGTCCGCGTCATCCGGATGTCGCGTGCAGCAGGAGCGAGGCTGCCGTGTGCCGCAAGTCGTCAAAGCCAAGACCCGCGACACCCCCCACGTGGCGTTCGATGAACGACGAAACCAGCACGCCCCAGGGTCGACTTCCGACGGCGCCGTGGCCACCCAGGAGACCCAATGGACCTGTTGACCATCCTCGTCGTCGTCCTCGTCGTTCTTTGGCTCGGCGGCTACTTCGCCTTTCACATCGCGGGTGGTCTCATTCACCTGCTCCTGGTCGTCGCGGCGGTCGTGCTCGTCATCCGCCTCCTGCAGGGTCGACGAGCCCCATGACGGACACGCATTTCACCGTCCCGGGCCACCCGAGCCGAGCCTTCAACCCCGTTCAGGGCTCTCAGGACTGCTCGTCGTGCGTGTGCGGCTCCGGCTTCAGGCCTTCAGCCCGAGGGCCGCGCTGAACGCGGCGACCGCGGTGTCGTGGACCGGGGTGGGAACGCCGACCTGACGCCCCAGCCGGCTCACCGCGCCCATGAGCACGTCCAGCTCGGTTGGGCCACCCCGCTCGAGGTCCAGGAGGAAGCTGGGTTTCATCGCCGGCGCCATCGAGCGCACCTGCTCGAGGACCCGGCTGACCTCGTCCGGCGCGAAGGAGACGCCCATCGCCCGGCCGACGCCCACCGACTCCGCCGTCGCGCGCTCGAGGAGCACCTGACCTAGCGGTGCTTCCCGCACCGGGCCGATGGAGGTCCGGGCGAGTCCGCAGCAGCTCCCCATGGTCGTGATGAAGACGAACTTCCGCCACAGCTCGAGCGGCATCTCGGCGCTCGCCCGGGCCTGCGCGCCCGCCGCGGTGAACAGCGCGGCGATCTCCGTCGCCCGCGCGGACGCTCCGCCCGCGAGCTCTCCGACCACGACGCGGTTGAAGGTGCTCTTGCGCGACACCTGGCCGGGACCGGTCCGCTCCGCGCTGATCGCGGTGAGCCCACCGAGGAGGGACTGCCGGGGCACGCCGAGGTGCTCGAGGCGCTCCGCGGCCTCGACCCCGTTGAGGAGGGGAACGACCGTGGCCCCATGCCGGGCGAGATCGGCCGCGACCGGCCCGATGGAGTCGAGGTCGTAGCTCTTCACCGTGACCAGCGCGAGCTCGGAGCCGCGGAGGGCGGTCGCGTCATCCGTCGCGGCGACGCGGGTGACCCAGCTGCTTCCGTCGGCCTCGGTGACCCGGAGGTCGCCGGTCCGGAGGGCCTCGAGGTGCTTGCCCCGCGCGAGGAGCTGCACGTCGTTGCCGGCCCGCGAGAGCACCGCGCCGTCGTAGCCCCCCACTCCACCTGCCCCGAGGATCGCGATCCGCATGGCCCGGCACCCTAACGGGGAGCCGGATGAAGCGCGACCTCGGTCCACTCGCCAGGGGACGCTCCCGCCCGTCGGGAGGGGCACCGCCGACGGGCGAGCGCAGTCCGAGCGCCTCGTCCGGATGCCGTACGGCACGAGCCCCGAGGAAAAGCCGCGGTCACCGTTGGGTTCGTGACGGCCGGCGGAGACGTCAGCGCTTGCGCGGCAGGAGCTCACGCACCGCCGGCACGCCGTCGACGATGCTGGCGACGAACGCCCGGCGGGCGAGGCCGACGAAGAGGCCGTTCTCGAGCGTGCCGGGGATCATCTTCAGGGCTCGTTCCAGCGCGGCCGGGTCGGGGATCGCCGCGAAGCGAGCGTCGATCACCAGATTCCCCTGGTCGGTCACGACCGGCCCCGCCTTCTTCACCGCCATCCGGAGGACCGGCTCGCCACCGAGCCGCTCGATGGCGCGGGTCACCGGCCCGACGGCGAACGGAAGCACCTCGACCGGCACCGGCATCTTCGAGCCGAGTCGTTCGACCAGCTTCGACTCGTCGACCACCACGGTGAAGTCATCCGCGAGCGCGGCGATGATCTTCTCCCGGGTCTGCGCCGCGCCGGCACCCTTGATCAGCGTCAGGTCCGGAGCCACCTCGTCCGCGCCGTCGATGGCGATGTCGATGCGCTCGATCTGGTCGAGATCGACCAGCGGGATCCCCAGCTGCCGCGCGAGCATGAGTGACTGGAAGGAGGTGGGGACGGCGCGGATGTCTCGCAGCTCACCGGACTTCAGGCGCGCGGCCAGGCACGGAACCGCGTGAATCGCCGTCGAGCCCGTGCCCAGCCCCACCACCATCCCGGAGGTCACGCGCCGGGCCGCCGTCTCGGCGGCGGCTCGCTTCAGGTCGTCGGCCGAAGTCGCTGTCACGTGGACATTCTCGTCGAAAGCGGGCGCCGGCACACGCTCCTTTGACACTGGCAGTGGATTCCGCCGTGCCACTCCGGGGCATCGCTCGCGCCGCGGACGCCGTTGGTGTACTTCGCGCCGCCATGACCCCCTCGAAAGGGTGGAATGCGATGCGCGGATCGAGCTTCACGAGTCCTGGGTTCCCGGCGTTCCTCTCGTTCTTCCTGGTGTCGACGGTGTCACTCGCGCAGGCGCCAGTCCCCGAGCCGGTGACGGACCAGGAGACCGAGCTCGGCAAGGCCGTGTACGACCAGCTGAGAGCCAAGGCGGAGATCATCGACTCCTCTCCCCTCTACGACAGCCTCAAGCCCATCGCCGAAGCGATCACCCGGGTGGCGCAGCCGAAGTATCCGCACCCGTTCAAGTTCTACCTCGTGCACGAGGCTCAGCCGAACGCGTTCGCCACGCCGGGGGGCAACGTCTACGTCGTCGACTCGCTGCTCTACTTCGTGAAGAACAAGGAACAGCTGGCGGGAACGCTCTGCCACGAGGTCTCCCACACCATTCATCGCGATGCCATCACGCTCATGAAGAAGAAGCAGCACCTGAGGGAGGGCGAAGTGGCCGCCGCGGTGCTCGTGGGGGCGACCCGGGCGGAGCTGATCGCCATCGCGCTCCTGGGCCACCTGCACTCGCTCGGGTACTCGCGAGATGCCGAGTCCAAGGCCGACCTCACGGGTTCGGACATCTGCGCCGCGGCCGGGTTGAACCCCTGGGGCCTCCCGTGGCTCTTCCGCGATTTCCAGAGCTCGAATCTGAAGCAGCTTCCCCAGCTGCTCTCGGATCACCCCGCCAACACGACGCGGATCACCACGCTGGAGAGCCACTTCAAGGAGAACCCGACGACGTTCTCCAGGTTCGATTCCGATCCAAAGTCGGCGACGCCCTTCAGCGTCCCGGCCGACTCGCCTGTCGTGTTCCTGCGGCCGGCGGCGCCAGCGTCGAAGTAGCCCGCCCGCGCTACTCGAACAGGAGCGCCGTCGGCTCGGGGAACCCGCTGGCGTTCTCTCCTCCGAAGACGAGGACCTTGCCGTTGCCGAGCAAGGTGGCCGTCGACCCGAGCCATGCCGTCTGGAGCGTGGGGCCGGAAGCCCACGCGTTCGCCGTGGGGTCGTAGATCTCGGTCAGCGTGACCGCCGCACGGTCGCCGGGGTTGGCGACTCCACCGACGACGAGGACGCGACCGTCGGTGAGGAGGACGGCCGAATGGAGGAAGCGAGTGGCGTGGAGGTCCCCGGCCGGGCCGAAGGTTCCGGTCGCCGGATCGAAGACCTCCGCATGCTCCGTGCCGGGCGTCCCCGGCGACGGCTCCCCGAATCCACCACTCATGAGCACGCGCCCGTCCGGGAGCAGCGTCGCCTGGTGCAGAGCGCGCGCAACCGTCATCGACCCGGTGGGGGTGAAATGACCGGTGGCGGGGTCGAAGATCTCGGCCGAGTCCGTTGCGGTCTCGCGAACGGTCTGCCCCTCCACGACGCAGCAGACGAAGCCCCCGGCGATCAGGACCCGTCCGTCCTGGAGCAGCGTGACCGAGTGCAGCCGCCGCGCTTTGCCCATCGGCGAGCCCCTCGTCCAGGCGCGAGCCGCGGGATCGTAGATCTCGCTCTCGGCGATGCCTGGGAGCCCGCCGCCGGTCAGGAGCACCCGTCCATCGGCGAGGAGCGTCCCGTTCCCTGTGCCCAGGTGATTGATCTGGAGATTGCCGGCCCGGGAGAAGCTCCCGGAGCCTGGATCGAACGTCTGGCTCAGCACCGTGCCGGGGGCCCCGATTCCGACGCCGGCGTTGATGCCGCCTCCGGCGAGGAGGAACCCGGTCCGGAGCGGGAAGATGTTGGTGAAGCCGGTGTCCACCGCCGCGGAGAACGCCAGATCCGGGCCGCGGGTGAACACCTCCAGCGCCGGGTCGAAGCGTGATGACGTGTTCGCGTCCGGCACGTTGATGGATTCGGAGGTGTTCCCGCCCATGACCAGGGCGCTCCCGTCGGAGACGGCGATCGCGACGTGGTCCTTCCGGGACACCGCCGCGTTGGCGAGCTGGCGGACCCGATCGCGATAGTGCGCCGCTATCGTCACTGTGGCCGTGGCGGTCTTCCCCGCGGCGTGAACGGTCAAGGTGAACGTCCGGCCGGTCGAAAGGGCCGGGGTGTCGACGGGGGTCCCGCTCACGACCGGACCCAGCCCATCGATCTCCGCGCTCTCGCCGGAGAACACCGCCGTCAGGTGGGTGCGATCTCCGACGAAGACGCTGTCGTCGCTGGCCTCGAAGCGGGTGATCGAGGGTCCGGCGGGAACGGGGGCGGGGTTGCCCGGAGTTCCGGGACCTCCGGGGGTGGACCCGCCGCACCCGACGAGCAAGGGACTGCCGGAGGCGGAAAGGAGCAGCAGGACGGTGACGATCTGGGGACGGTGCATCGACTCCCTCGGTGGCGGTCTCGATCGGGAGACCCGAAAGACGCATCGGGTTGCCGGTACAGCTCCCGTTCGTTCCGCGCGCCGCGGCCACATAAGTCGAGCACTCCCCCTTCGCACGACTTTCGCGGGTCACGACAGCTCGTCATCACGACCCGTCGCGCCATCACCGTCCGACCGCGTCACGGGCCAGGTCGACCGGTACACCCATGAAGCGTTCGTACCGCCGCACCGCGGCGTCCACCGCGGCCTGCTCCCGCGCGTCGAGCGCCCGACGAAGCGTCGTCCGGAACGCGATGGCCTTCTTCCCCGTCACCCGCCGCCACGTGCCGACCGCCCGGCCGTCGATCGTCACGACGTTCGAGAAGATCAGCTTCGGATCGGAGCTCGCCACGAGCGCGTCGACG
>Ga0157372_10006953_pt1 | contig 12043 bp, 7 predicted proteins | sample C55metaG_FD_115307 | JGI IMG/M metagenome (GOLD analysis project Ga0157372, IMG submission 115307) | Corn rhizosphere microbial communities from Kellogg Biological Station, Michigan, USA - C5-5 metaG | ecosystem: Host-associated > Plants > Roots > Rhizosphere > Soil | place: USA: Michigan... | reverse complement strand
TTTCCTTCACGGTGCGCACGTTCGCCACCACGTACCCGACCTCGCCGGGTCCGAGCTCGTCGGCCTGCACCTGGCGCAGCTGGTTGTATCCGACTTCGGCCACCTCGTAGGCCTGGCCCGATCCGGCGGCGAACTTGATTTGCATTCCTCGCGCGATCGTGCCATCCACCACGCGGACGCTGGCGATCGCGCCGCGATATCGGTCGTAGTACGAATCGAAGATCAGCGCGCGGAGCGGCGCGTCGGAATCACCCCGCGGTGGGGGCACCCGCTTGACGACTGCCTCCAGGAGTTCGGGAATCCCGATTCCTTCCTTCGCACTGACCAAAAGGATGTCGTCGGGATCCGTGCCGATCAGGTCGTGCACTTCCTGTTTCCGCCGGTCCGGCTCGGCGCCCGGCAGATCGATCTTGTTGAGGACGGGAATGATCTCGAGCCCGGCGTCCATCGCCAAGAAGAGATTCGAGAGCGTCTGCGCCTGAATCCCCTGCGACGCGTCGACGACGAGGATCGCGCCCTCGCACGCGGCAAGCGAGCGCGAGACCTCGTAGGTGAAGTCCACGTGTCCGGGCGTGTCGATCAGGTTGAACTCGTATTGCTCGCCGTTTGGGGCGGCGTATGACATGCGCACGGCGTTGAGTTTGATGGTGATGCCACGCTCGCGCTCGAGATCGAGCGTATCGAGCACCTGATCCTTCATCTCGCGTTTTTGCAGTGTGCCCGTGGCTTCGATCAACCGGTCGGCAAGCGTCGATTTGCCGTGGTCGATGTGGGCGACAATGCAGAAGTTGCGGATGTGATCGAGCTTCACGGCAGACTCAACGGAACGGGAGGCAAAACACGGCGACAACGGCGGATCGACTACTCAATCCGCAACGGACCAGCCGTGGGAATATAAAACTGCCGCGGGGGTTGCCCCGCGGCAGTTGTTTCGAAGTCCTATGCCTCCGTCGCGTCAGCGACCGGGCGGCTTGACCTCGGGTGGACGGGCGGGAGGCGCTTCAGTCCGCGGCGCTGGGGCCGGCGGAGGTGAGCTGCGCTGTTCGACGCGTGGCGGCTCGCTACGCGGAGCCTCCGAGCGCGGCGGTGGCGCGGACACGCGAGGTGACTCCGACCTGGGCGACTCGACGCGTGGCGACTCGGTGCGTGGCGACTCGGTGCGCGGAGATGGACGCGGAGCGTCGCTCGGCGTTGAACGCGTGAAGCCACCACGCGAATCGTCGTTCGTCGTCTCGCGGCCGCGCGACGGTGAATCGAAGCGTGGCTGATTGCGCGTCGCACGCGTCGACGCGTCGTCGCCGGCAAGTTGGGCGCGCGTTACACCGTCGCGCCCCTCGTAATGCTTGCCGACCATGTCCTGAATTGTGGGCCGCGTGCGCGTTACCGGCTCGGAGCCCGACGCGCGACGTGGATCCGGTGTGTCGCTCGTCAAGAGACCACGGGAGCGGTACACGGGCGAGACAGCGGCGCCCGCTGTATGGTCGGTCGCTTTCGCGGCATCGGCGGCCAACCGCGCGTGCGGCGGCTGGGGCGTGAATGGTTTGCGCGCGCCGAGGTCGAAAATCCGCCGCGGGTAGACAGGCGGCGCCTGGGCGATGATGTATCCGCCGTAGCCCGATCGCATGAACGGCGTCTGGATCGTGTAGCAATCGCCGAAAGCGTTGTACCCGTAGTACTGGCCGCGATAGTAGAACGACTGCCCGTAAGGCAGCATCGCGTTGAAGAGCGAGAAGCTGCTGAACGGATTCGATGCAAAGCCGAGCGGCTCGAAGCCCGAGCAGAATCGGGAGCCGTACGCCGACGACTGGTTCAAGCCGCCGCCATCGTACGCGTAGCGAGTATTCGAGTAATGCGCAAACTCGACGGTGTATGCCTCGCGATTCGGACCGGCGAGGAGGGCCGCGAGCTCGTAGATGGCGGGACGAGGATCGCGAGTGTACTCGTTGTCGAGCAGCTCGAAGCTGTCCCATGCGCCGCCGGTCGAGAATCGGTCGAAGCGCATCGGTCGCCAGGACGCGACAACGAACAGGAATCCAAAGCCGTTGTCGTAGGAATCGCGCGTGGCTGCACCGAAGCGTCCGAACGCGCTGGTTGCCATCCGGTAGCGATACTGATCGTCGAAGCCGGCGAAGAATTCGGCGGTTTGATAGCTCTGCCGTCCGCGAAGGAATCCGTCATCGGTTGGTCCCTCTGGGAACACGATGCGGACGATGCCGTCGGGGGTGATCTGCCCGACGAGAACGTATGCGTCGTCATCGAGGCGGACGTGGGCGCGGACATGGCGCGAACCGCCATACGACACGTTCCCGAACTCGGCCGACACCGTGACACGTGGGCCTTCGCGCTCGGCGAGCATTTGGGCGTAGACGGAGTCGCGTTGCGGGGCGGTGAGAGACCGAGTCTCGGCCGCTCCTGAAGGCGAGGACCCGAGCTGGATGGCACTGTTGCCAGGAGCGGAGGAACACGCTCCGACGGTGAGCAAGAGGCCAACTCTCGAAACGAGCACCCGACGACGCGACGGCATAAAGCGCGGCTCCGAAGGAGTGTGGTGTATACAAATAAGCATACACGGGTCTGGCGCGCAAGATCCTTTACTAAAGAGGGGCCCTTAATGGACGAAGGCAAGGCCTCCCCGGCAATGCGGCGATTACCTTTCTCGCTCCCATGGAGAGCACTCGCGCCCTGCGCGCCGACTTGTTCGACCCAGCCAGCCTCGCTGCTCTGGGGCGCATAGAAATTGTCGCACGCTGGATCGTCGACGGCTTCATGAGCGGCCTCCATCGCTCGCCGCGCAAGGGCTTCTCCGTGGAGTTCGCGGAATACCGGCCCTATCAGGCGGGTGACGACCTTCGCTACATCGATTGGAAGATCGCCGCCCGCTCCGATCGGTGGGTGATCCGCCAGTACGAGGAAGAGACGAACCTGCGCGCCAGCATCGTGCTCGATGTGAGCCGCTCCATGGCCTGGAGCGGCGCGCAGATGCGCGCCGGCGGCTCGACTGGCGGGCCGCCGCGGTCCCGCGAAGCGACGGCCGTCACTCAGCTCACGAAGCTCGAATATGCCGAGCGGCTGACCGCGGCACTGGCGTTGCTTCTCCTGCGACAACGCGACGCCGTCGGCCTGGTTCGCTTTGATGAGAGAGTTCGAACAGCGGTGCCACCGCGCGCGCGGAATGGACAATGGCGCCGCATCGTTGCGTCGCTCGAGGAGCCGGGCGCGGGCCGCGCGTCGAGCGCCGCCGAAGCCCTCAGCCAGGCGGCCCGGCTGATCAGCCGCCGAGGGCTCATCGTGCTGGTATCGGACCTTCTCATGGAGCTCGACGAAGTCGAGAACGCCATGCGGGGACTGCGGGCGCTCGGGCACGACGTCACCGTACTGCACATCATGGATCCCGCGGAACGCGAGCTGCCCGGCGGGGGCGAGGCGGTGTTCGTGGATCCCGAATCCGACCTTTCGGTGCCGGCAAGCATCGCGGACGTCCGCGCCGCGTACAAGAACACCGTCGACGAAGTCATCGGCGAGTTGCGGTCCATGTTCGGCGGGCTCGGGATCGGCTACGAGCTGGTGTCCACCGACGCGCCGTTCGGCGTTCCGCTGCGGCAAGCCTTCGCCGCCCGACAGCAGTTGCCGTGAGCTTTCTCGCTCCGTTCTACCTGCTGCTCGGCGGCGCGGTCGCCGTGCCGCTGCTGCTCCACCTCCTACGCCGCCGCATCGGCGCGCGGCTCGACTTTCCCGCGGCGCGATACCTCTTGCGCGCCGAAAAGGAGAACAGCCGCACGCTCCGCATTAGAAATCTCTTATTGATGATGTTGCGCATCGCGGCGTTGCTGGCGATCACCGTCGCCGCGGCGCGGCCGGTGGCGCGCTGGCTCGGCGCGGGGCATGGACCGACGGCGCTCGCGATCGTCGTCGACAACTCACTCAGCTCGTCCGCCGTGATCAACGGCCGGCCGTTGCTCGACCAGTTCAAGGGCATGGCGAAGGACGTGCTATCCAGCGCGACGCCATCGGATCGATTGTGGCTGGTGACGATCGACGGGCACGTGCGGGGCGGAACGCCGGCGGTGCTGCGCGACGAGGTGAACCGGCTCGAGGCGATTGCCGGAGCGGGAGACCCCGCGGCGGCGCTCACCCGGGCGGCGAGCGTCGTGCGCGCCGCCGGGCTCGAAGCGAAACAGGTCGCGCTGCTCACCGATGGGCAACGGACCGAGTGGCAACGAACGCCGTCGATCGCCGACGCACAGGTGCTCGTCTACGTGCCGAATTCCCATCCTCCCGCGAACCGAGCGGTGACGCTCGCCGAGGCGCGGCCAACGCGCTGGACTCCGCGTGGATCCGTGGCGGCGCGTTTCCTATCGCACGACTCGACGACATATCGCATCACGCTCAGTGGCCGCACGTTCGCCCGCGGCACCGCGGCGCCGAACGAAGAAGTGGTGGTGCACGCATCGCCACCAGAAAGAGGGTGGCTTGCCGGAACGGTGGAGCTCGAGCCCGACGAGCTGGCGGGCGACAACGTCCGCAACTTCTCCGTCTGGATCGGGTCCGCTCCTGGCGTCAACGGCCTTCCGTCCGCCGGCCCTTTTGTGAAAAGCGCGCTCGACGTCCTCCGAAGCTCGGAGCGGATCGTCGACGGTCATGACATCGCGGTCACCGGCGCCGACGAGCTCTCGTCGCTGCCAGCCCTGATCACGGCCCCCCTGGATCCGGTCAAACTCGGCGCAGCGAATCGCGCGCTCGAGCGCGCGGGAATTCCCTGGCGATTCGGGACTCGCCGCGCCGGTGACGCGACGGTGCGCGGCGCCGGCTTCGAGGGCGTGAATACGACCGTGCGCTATGATCTGGTCGCACAGACCGGCGCCGTGGCCGAAACGCTCGCCGTCGTCGGCCGGGACGCGTGGGTCGTAGCCGGACCACGCTATGCGATTGTCGGATCGCCGCTCACCGCCGACGCGACCAACTTTCCCGTGCGCGCGTCGTTCGTCCCTTGGCTCGGCTCTATCCTAACCGAGCGGCTCGTCGGCGAGCCGGGTCAGGTGCTCGAGGCCGAGCCAGGCGCGCGAATGCCGCGTCCGCGGTGGGCGGATGGTATCGAGACGGTCGACGGGCAACGCACGCCGCTCACCGACGTGCTCGAAGCGCCGACTCGCGCGGGCACGTATTTCCTCACCCGCAACGGGCGGCGAGTCGGTGCGCTCGTCGTGAACGGGTCGCCGGCCGAGTCGCAGCTCGAGCAGTTTACCGCGAGTGAGTTGACGGACCGGCTCCACGCCGCGCGCACTCTCGTCGCACCGGACGCGCCGGCGTGGTCGTCGATGGCTTTTCGCGGGGCAGCCCGCCGCTCGCTGCTCGAGCCGGCGCTGCTCCTGGCGCTGGTGCTCTTAGCGATCGAGGCGATTTTGATCGGCGCGCGGCCGCGACGGATGGCCTGATGGCGCTGGAGAGCGTACTCGACGCATTCGAGCGACTGCCCGGGTTTCAACGCATCGTCAACACGTTGCCAGCTCCAGGCGGACGTCTCACCGTCGGTGGGCTGCCTGGTTCCGCCGATGCGGTGCTCGTCGCGTCGCTGGTTCGACGGCTGCCGACGCGCTTCATTATGGTGGCAGCCGAGGGCGTCGCCGAAGCGGAGCGGTGGCTCGCCGACCTCACGACACTGCTCGACGAGACGCCGCTCGCGCTCTATCCGCCGCGCGAAGGGTTCGGCGAAGCCGAGCCGCACATGGAGGTGGCGGGCGAGCGCGTCGAGACGCTCGAGCGGCTGACCCGTGGCGAGCTTCGCGTGCTGCTCACAACGGCGCGAGCGCTGTCCGAGAGAACGCGAATGCCGCGGGCGTTGCAGTCGCTTCGGGTCGAGCTGCGCAAAGGCGCAATGCATCGGTTGAGCGAGCTGTCCCAGCATCTGGAGTCGATCGGCTTCGAGCGTGTCTCGATGGTGGACGACATCGCACAATTCAGCATCCGCGGCGGAATCTTCGACGTTTATTCGTTCGGGATGGCCGAGCCGGTTCGTGCCGAGTTCTGGGCCGACGAGATCGTAGACTTGCGGCACTTCGATCTCGCGTCGCAACGCTCGACGCGCGCAGTCGACCTCGCGCTCGTGCTTCCCGTGGACGGCCAGGTTCGGGAAGACGCGGGAGCGTTCGATCGCGGTTCGATCACGACGCTGTTGCCGCCCGATACGCTGCTCTTCATTCCCCGCGGTTCGCACCTCGAGCCGGAGCTCCAGCGAACGTGGGCCGACGCGCAGCATCACATCGATCTGGCGCGTCGCCGCGGCGAGGACGTTCCCGATCGCGACGAGCTGTTCGAACCGCCGGCGACGACGGTGGCCGCACTTCGCAAGCTCGGTACGGTCGCCGCCGTCGACGTCGAGGAGGAGCAAGCGGAGGTCGTCTTTCCGCTGCGTGCGCCCGAGGCGATCGACCGCGACATCAAGCAGCTCAAGCGACTCGTCCGCGACGGCACGACGACGATCATCCTCTGCGACAACGAGGGCCAAGCCGAGCGCCTCGACGAACTGCTGAGCGACGAGGATCGAAATCCGTCGCCCGCGGCGCTGTCGATCGGTGTCCTCGATGGCGGATTCACCCTTCCGGGCCTCCGTGTTCTCACGGACCACGAGATCTTCCGACGCGAGCGACGCATCCGCCGCGCGCGGCGGTATCTCACCGGTGTCTCGATCGAAACGATGTCGCTCAAGCCGGGCGACTTCGTGGTCCATCTCGAGCACGGCGTCGGGATCTACAAGGGCATCGAAACGATCTTCGTCGGGCAGAGCACGATGGAGGTCGCGGTCGTGGAGTACGAAGGCGGCGACCGGTTGAACGTGCCGCTCTATCGCATCGATCAGCTCGAGCGCTATCGCTCGGCGGACGATGTGTCCGAGGACTCGCCGCCGCCGCGCCTCCACAAGCTCGGCGGCCGTCGGTGGGCGCAGCAACGGGAGAGGACGCGGCTCGCCATTCAGGACATGACGGTCGAGCTGCTCGATCTCTACGCGCGGCGAAAGATCGCGACGCGGCCCGCGCACTTTCCCGATACGCCCTGGCAGCGACAGCTCGAGTCGGCGTTCTTGTTCGAGGACACGCCCGACCAGCGCACCGCGACGACTCAGGTCAAAACGGACATGGAAAGCACGCGGCCGATGGATCGGCTGCTCGTCGGCGACGTGGGATACGGCAAGACCGAGATCGCGGTGCGCTCGGCCTTCAAGGCCGTCCAGTCGGAGCGACAAGTCGCTGTGCTCGTGCCGACGACGATCCTTGCCGATCAGCATCTTCGAACATTCTCCGAGCGTCTCGCCGATTTCCCGGTGCGCATTGCCGCACTGAGTCGCTTCCAGGGCGTGAAGGAACAGGCCGTGGTGCTCGAGGAGCTCAAGGCCAAGAAGATCGACATCGTGATCGGAACGCACCGGCTGCTCAGCCCCGACGTGCATTTTGCCGATCTCGGCTTGATCGTCGTCGACGAGGAACACCGCTTCGGCGTGAAGCACAAGGAGCGGCTCAAGCAGCTCAAGCTGCAGACGGACGTGCTCACGCTCACCGCGACGCCAATTCCGCGCACGCTGCATCTCTCGCTCGCCGGCTTGCGCGACATGACGTTGATGCAGACGGCGCCACGCGATCGATCTCCCGTGCTCACCTATGTCGAGCCGTTCGACGAAGGCCTGATCGAGGAAGGAATCTCCCGCGAGCTGGACCGCGGTGGACAGGTCTTCTTCGTCCACAACCGCATCGAGACGATCCAGGCGATCGCCGATCACCTGAAGAAGGTCGTGCCGCGGGCGCGGATAAGCGTCGCGCACGGGCAGATGCGCGAGAAGGAGCTCGAGGAGTGCATGCACCAGTTCGTGAACGGCAACATCGACGTCCTCGTCTCGACGATGATCGTCGAGTCCGGACTCGACGTGGCGAATGCGAACACGATGTTCGTGAATCGCGCCGATCACTTCGGGTTGGCGCAGCTCTACCAGCTGCGCGGACGGGTCGGCCGCTCGCACCGGCGCGCGTACTGTTATCTCCTCGTCCCTGACACCGGTATCGACGCCGAGGCCGAGCGTCGGCTGCAAGTGCTCGAGCATCACACCGAGCTTGGCGCCGGATACCGGATAGCCGTCAAGGACATGGAAATGCGCGGGGCGGGGAACCTGCTCGGGGCCGAACAGTCCGGCTTCGTCCACGCCGTGGGCTTCGATATGTATCTCCGAATGCTCGAGGAGACGGTGACGCGCCTCATGTCGGGCGACGCCGCGCCGAAGCTGCAACCGGCCGACGTGACGATCGACACGCCGAACTACCTGCCGGATGACTACGTGGTCTCCCAGGACGCGAAGATCGACGTGTACAAGCGCTTAGCCCGTTTCGAGCGACCCGAGGAGGTCGAGGCGCTACGTGTCGAGATGCGGGACCGATTCGGCCCACTGCCGCCGGCGGCCGAGGCCATGCTCGCGCTCGCCCAATTGCGGATCGTTGGCGGGGCTTTGGGGATAGAAGGAATCCTGGTGCGCGGCGACGAGGCTCGCATTACGTTTAGAGGTTCTGCCGCGCCCAGGGTCAAGGGGCTTTCCGCCGCGTTTCACGACGTGCAATTCCAGGCGGAGGTTCGCCGAGCTGTTCCGTTGTCATTGAAGCTCACCCGTCTCGGCGGCGCCCCGATGCTCGAAGGCCTGGTCCGCGCGTTACGCGCGGTTGCCGCATAGCCGGTTCGTCCAATATCGCTTTTCGTTCGCAGGGCATTTCATCAGTACCGGCTTTCATCAGTTCCGGTTCTTTCTTCATCGGTCGTCAGTCTGGCTCCTATTCTCCCATATGCGCCCTCTTCGCTTTCTTCCGTTCGCTGCCGCCGTTCTCGCCGTCACCGCCTGCAACGGCCTCAAGGAGGCCCTGACCGCGCACGTCGATGTCGTGGCGCGCGCCGGCTCGCAGGAGCTTTCGGTCAATCGCCTCGGTGACTTGCTTGGCAACGCCAAGATCCAGGTCCCCGTGAATCGCGAGACCGCTGCGATTCTCACCGATATTTGGACGGGATATCAGCAGCTCGCGTTCGCGGCCGCCCATGGTGATTCGCTGAATGACAAGAAGCTCATCGACCAGGCGCTGACGCCGATGATCAACGCGCAGCGCCTCTCCCGATTCATGGATTCCGTCTCGAAGTCGTTCAAGGTGGACTCGGCGTCGGAGGCGGAGTACAACCAGGCCGCGGGCGGGTTGCTCTCGGCGCGGCACATCCTGATCGGGTTCAAGAATCCTGGCGTTCCCGCGACACAGGCGGAAAAAGATTCGGTGAAGAAGAAAGCCGACATGGTGCGGGCGCAGGTCACGTCGGCGAACTTCGCGGCAATGGTCGACAAGTACAGCACGGACCCGACCGCGAAGCAGAACAAGGGATATATGGGCGTCTTCCGCAGAGGGATGATGGTCCCGCAGTTCTCGGACGCCACGGCGAATCTCAAGCCCGGCGAAATCTCACAGCCGGTCGAGACGCAGTACGGCTTCCACATCATCCAGCGCACGCCCTACGCCGACGCGCAAAAGGAGTTCGCGACGCAGTACGCCCAGGCCGCGACGATGGTAAAGGACAGCACCTGGGTCGCGGGCATCGAGGCCAACGCCAACGTTCAGGTGAAGGACAACGCGCCGGCCACGATCAAAGACGCCGTGAAGAACGAAGCGAAGCATCGCAGCGACCGCGCGACGCTTGCGACGTTCAAGGGCGGCGAGCTGACCGTGGGCGACTTCCTTGGCTGGTTGGAATCGCTTCCGCCGCAACAGCAGGTCTATCAGCGCATCCCGGCCGCGCCGGATTCGCAGCTGAAGCCGTTCATCAAGCAGGTGGCTCTGCAGCAGGTCTTGTTGAAGAAGGCCGATAGCGCGAAGGTGCAGCTCACGCCGGAAGAGCACAACAACTTGTACAATTCGGTCTCGGCGCTCGTTGCGAACATCTGGCAGGCGCTCGGCGTCGATCCGAAGATGCTCGCCGATAGCGCCAAGAGCACGCCCGAGAAGGAGCGACTCGCTTCATCGCGTGTCGATGCGTATCTCGATCGGATGATGGCGGGCCAGGCGCAGCCGCTGTCGGTTCCGCGCCCGCTCAAGAAGCTGCTCGACGCCAAATACGAGGCCTCGGTGAATCCGGCCGGTATCGACCGCGGTTTCGAGCGGGCCCAGAAGCTTCGTACGACGGCGGATTCGGCTCGCGCGGCAAGTCAGCCGAAGTCGCAGATCCCGCTGCCGGGCGCCGGCGGACCGCCGGGCGGCCAGGCGCCGGATACCCAGCAGAAGACGCCACCGGCAACGAAGAAGCCGTAGCACGAGACTCGGGGCTCGGGACCCGTGATGCGAGAGAGGGGGCCAGGGTCAGGATCCCTGGCCCTTTTCTATGGTACCTTAATTGAGGTTGTGGCCCGCGTTTCGGGTCCGTGTCTTATCCAACTATGAGTCATCTAGCCAATAAGCTCCTACCAGCGCTCGGGCTTGCCGTTGTACTCGGCGGGCGCGCGGTCGCGCAGCTGCCGACGCCGCCGACGCCGCCGCTGACGCAGGCATCGCAAACCGGTCCGGTCTCGCTCGACGGGATTGTCGCGGTCGTCGGTGATCAGCCCATCACGCGGATTGATCTGCGCGAGCGCGTGCTCGGCAAGATTCAGCGGAAGGAAATCGCCGAGCCGACGACCGGAAAAGACTCGGCGGCGCTCGATTCGGCGACGCTCTCCGACATGATCGAAGAGGAACTGCTGCTGCAGAAGGCGACGGATCTCAAGATCCAGGTGAGTGACGCGGACGTCTCGTCGCTTCTCGATCGTCAGATTCGGGAGACGCGAGGCCGTTTCCAAACCGAGACGGAATACCGAAACGCTCTACAGCAGGCGGGACTCGGCACGCCCGAGGAATACCGCAAGTAATTGCTCGAGCAGTACCGACGCCGGTACACGCTGGAACGCACGGTGGCGAAGCTGAAGCAGGATGGAAAGATCGTCCCGCTCAACGTGAGCGATGCCGAAGTCGCGGCGGAGTTCGACAAGAGCAAGGATTATCTGCCGCCGAAACCGGCGACGGTCACCTTTCGACAGATCGTAATTGCTCCGCAGGCCAGCGCGCCGGCTAAGGAAGCAGCGCGCGTCAAAGCGGAGTCACTGCTCGCCGAGCTCAAAGGCGGCGCGGACTTCGAGAAGCTCGCGCGACGCGAGTCCATGCACCTCCAGTCGAAAGACGTCGGCGGTGACCTCGGGTGGGCGCGTCGGGGCGACAACGTGCCGGAGTTCGACCGCTGGCTCTTCGGAACGCCGTTCCAGGCGGCGCTGTCGCCCGGGCAACTCAGCCCGGTGTTCGAGACGCCGCTCGGCTTTCACATCGTGCGCGTCGATCGGGTACAGCCCGGTGAAGTGAAGTCGCACCAGATCCTGATCATGCCGAAGATCGATTCGGCGGATTTCACGCGCGCGTCGCGGCTCGCCGACAGCGTGGCCAAGCTCTGGAAGAGCGGGGTTCCGTTCGATTCGCTTGCCCGCAAGTACCACGATTACGCCGGCAAGGAGGAGACGAGCCTTCTCACGCCCTGGGTGCGCGACAGTCTCCCGGTCTCGTATCAAAAAGGCTTCAGCGACAAGAAGGCGAACGACATCGTCACCTTCCAGATTCCGGGTTCGGCGAATCGACCGGACGTGCCCAAGTACGTCGTCGCGCAGTTGCTGACGGCCGACGAAGGCGGCGCGCAGACACTCGGCGAGCTGAAAGCGGCCATCCGATCCGAGCTCGCGCAGCGAGGCGGCGTGCGCCGGTATGTCGACGCGCTCAAGCGACAGACATATATCTCGATTCGACTGGCCTCCACGCCGACAACAGCCTCGAAGCCGAACGAGTGACCGCCGCGGACGCGCACACGTGAGCGAAGACTCCGGCCGGGGAGAAAGCGATCGTCGTCCGCGCCTGGCCGTTACGCTCGGTGACGTGCGCGGCATCGGACCGGAGATCGTCGCCAAGTCGTTGGCGAATCCGGCAGTCCAGGCGGCAGCGGACCTCGTGGTCGTTGGGCCACGTGA
>Ga0157372_10006951_pt1 | contig 12045 bp, 15 predicted proteins | sample C55metaG_FD_115307 | JGI IMG/M metagenome (GOLD analysis project Ga0157372, IMG submission 115307) | Corn rhizosphere microbial communities from Kellogg Biological Station, Michigan, USA - C5-5 metaG | ecosystem: Host-associated > Plants > Roots > Rhizosphere > Soil | place: USA: Michigan... | reverse complement strand
TCGCTGCTACGGTGCTAACCTTCTTCATTGCCGGTCTCCTTTATCTTTTGCGCTTCGAGCCCGCTGATAACTTGGGAGCCTATCGCATCCCGTCCGGAGACCGGCCTTCTCATCCCATCTGTTAACAGCAACTACAATCAGAATTATGGTTGAACACAGGACAACGTCTCTCCTGCTCGTCATTTGCTGCATATGGGCCGCATCATTCGGGCAGAGTGGTCATCAACTGTCACCAGACGAACGGCAACACATTCTCGATGGTCAATTTAAGGTGATTTCAACCACAGATGGCATTCCTACTAACATCAGAAGGGCATTCTGTGAGATTACGAGGCAACAGTCGTTTGCGATGGCGAACCCTGGCCAGAAGTACCAAGTCGGTGACGTCATCTTTGATCGAAGTCTGCCTCGGCGCCGTCTCGTATTCGCGGGGGCCAGTGACAACAAATGGTTCATTCATTACGAACGCGGCGGCAGAGGAGTTACACAATTTGTCGCCGTGTTTAAGGTCGATTCGAGAGACGGTGCGCAGTTGCTCTGGGGTGGTGCCGGAGCAAACCGCGCAGGAAGTCTGGAACAACTTCGCAAGATGCTGGCAGGCGGACAGTTCTCAGATACAGACAACTACTAGGCAGCCAGTTGTTGAAACATCGCGATATCACTCATTGACCTTCACGCGGCTTTTGCACCGCTTCCAGTGCAAACCGCTGAAACCTGTGCCAAGTGCCGACTTCAAGCCCAATTTTCAGCCGTTATGCACAGTCAATGTTGAAAAGGAGGAGGAGGTCAGGGCATGCCAACAATTGAGAAGGCCGCGACTATGGGTATGCTCCAGCACCGGCTCCTGCGAGTAAGCCGACAGCGTGGAGACATGTACCGTCGCAGCCCTTGAAGTGATCACGGCTTTCGCCGTTCAACCTGGTTCATTGAATCTACTTGGCTGGGATCAGGTCGAACTTGCCAGAGGTTTCGCTATAAAACAGGGCGCCTTCCTTCTTGTCGCCGCCGCTCCAGTGTTTGTGGCCGCCAGGAACGCGGAGAAACTCGCCGGGGCCAACGCGCTTCTCGCCGGCTTCGTCCTTGTAGAGATAGGCACCTTTGATACCTACGATCCATACATCGCTGGTATGGGTGTGCCAGCCAGCATCCCATCCAGGGGCGAATTTCGTGTAGGTGCCAGCCGCCCCAGCATTTGGGTCTCCCCAAAGCGTCGCGGAGGAAACACCTGCTCTGCCAGCATTCGGCATTTCAGTGAAAGTCGCGTGATTCGGATCAGCGAAAGTAACCTTGTCCCCTTGCGCCTGAAGGCGTCCGATGGACCATGCCACGCAGAGCCCCACAGCGATTGCCAACATCCACAGCGATCGACGCATACGTCCTCCTTGTTTTTTATTCATTGTTAGTGATGCGGAGGCATTCTACACCTCGGGTGCGAGGCAAGTGTGGAGGAGTTCTCCAGTGTCAATGGCATGGTTGACGATAAATCGCGATATCACTCAAAGTCCCGTTGAAGGCGAACGATGGCGCAAAATAGTGCAGCGCATGGTTGCCTGGTTTCTGAAACTACCTTCCAAGTTGCCGGTGTTCCGCCAAGGTGGTCCCTCTATCCTGCCGACTGATGCATGATTCGTTGGTCGGACATACACTACGGGCTTATACTCGATCGATGCCACGATGCGCGTTTCTGTGGTTCTTGCTCTGCATTCCGGCTTGCCTTGGGCAGACCACTACACTTCGGTCCGATGCGGCTCCGGTCGAAGATCCACTGTTACATGCCGGGGCAGTGCGACTTTTGGAGCGGGCCGTAATGCTTATGACGCCGGTGTGGCCGGCGAACGAGGAGTTCGCCAACTTCCGCGTGCTGAACCCCGGTCCGGGAGAATCCTCGGTAGGCTCGATTAGAATCGGCGTACGAACCCCTGTAAACAAGCGTTGGGAGTTTACCTACGGCAATTACAAGTTTATTCGAGTACAAGATGGCGGCGAGATCGCCACATATCGTTCGGAGAGTACAGAGCCGGCTGCGTTGACTTCGGTCCGCAAGTTACTGCCAGCATTTGCCGGGAGCTTCGAGCCAGCCGACCTCATCCGTGCGATCGAGGATTCTAGCGTGGAGGGCCAGCCGGCACGTTGCATCGACTTCGATACCTTTAAAGGCGACCAGCAGCAGTCTGGCCAAATCTGCGTGGATGCGCGTACCGGATTCCTCTTATCCGTGCGCCTGGGCGATGAAACGATTCGCCAGTCGGCGTATTTCCGTTTCAACAATGCGTGGCTCCCGGGTCGTATCGAACGATGGATAGGCAACGAGAAACTGCTCGAAATCGACTCGAGGGTGGTGGTCCGAACAGACTACCCGCTGGAATATTTCGACTATCCGGCAGAAGCGAAAATCGAAAATTCCTGCAGCAGCGAGTTCCACCGCGCCTTTGCCGATAATACTCCACAACCGGTCCCAAAGACGCTATCAAATGAGGCCATCACGGTGCGTGTGCATGGCAGGGTCGGTAAGGATGGAAAGCCCGCCGCATTGAAGGCTTTGGATACAGCGCGGCCTGACCTCGCAGAACAGGCTGTTCGCGTGGTTTCTAAGTGGACCTTCCATCCCGCAATGTGCGTGTATCAGCCCGCCACGCAGGAGATGGATTTCGAGGTCACATTCAAGGGATGGTGAGTGTGTTTGGTGCCGGCCGGTATTTGTGCGCAGCTCCATCGCGGAGAGCCGCTTTTTGAAGACCTTTGCGTATCGTCGGCAACTCGGAAACCACGAAGTCACGGTCGACTAGTGAAACATCGCGATTACACTCATTGACCTCTTAAATCCGGGCGAGGAGCAGGCCGCCATTCCGATCCATGTGATGCTGAATGGCGATACCGCCGGGCGCGAGCCGCGGCCATCGAAGTGCTAAAACCGCCAGTACAGCATCGCGTCTGGAGACCGGCCTTCTCATCCCATCTGATTACGTCAACTATCACTTATCACCCGCAAGATCGCTCCACGTTCCGTTCCATTGAGCAGCAGCGAACTGCCGAGGAACGCAGCATGAGATTAGCAAAGATCATTGGGCGAGTCGGCTTCGTGTTCGGATTTTTGGGGCCGCTTCTGTTCTATTCAGGCCCATACCAATTCCTATACGAGTCACATATGGTTTGTCCGGTCTGCACGTATGTAGAAATCCCGTTCGCTACCGAGATGACGTGGATTGATGTTGGGTTGAGACTTGGGCTGTTTTGCGGGTTGGCCTACGCACTAATTGGTTTCGGAATCGGATGGTCGATCTCCAAATTCTGCGCGTGACATCAGCGAAGCTACGCATGGGCGGGTGAACATCGCGGCATCAATCATTGACCACTAAATCCGGGTTTTGAGTGTAATCGCCTGATGGCTTCACCCATCCTCACCGCGTACTGTATCTCGTGGCATCATCCCGACATTTGCGTTCAGATCATTATGCATTCGTAATGCCATCAGAACCCGCCTGTTTATTGATGATTTTCATGACGGATTGCAAAAAACACGCCGTCAGAATCCGTAAGTCCGTAAGCTCACCCGACCCAAAGCATAACCAAAGCAGACTACTCACACACAGACTGCCGATCTTTTCAATCTGTTCCGTTTTCAGTTGCGCAGGCAGGGAACGCAGGCATCGATTGGAGGTCATCGCTCTGATAAGACTATGGCCCAACATGCCCGCAAAGTTAACCTCAGCCGAATGACTGGCACACTGGTAGAAATACTAGGAAGCTGTAAAAAGCCCTTACGGTATATGTAGCGGGATGCGTGGGCTGAGGGTGAGGCGATTGGGTTAGCAACAAGTGACCGAGCTTGGCGCTATCGCTGTTGATAAACCGCCATTGTGCTTGCGGCCCAGTATCTCGGGACGTCAACGGAACACCAGCTGTATTCACTCTCTTGAACCAAGCTAAAGTGATCGCCAAATTTACCGGCCGCCACGTGCATTGCGCCCCGGACTGTAATTTCATACAGGTGCGAAACAGATCGGCCTGCTGGAAAATCAGCAAAATCCTGGTACGTGTCCAGTCAATTTACTATGCTTGGCAATATCACCCGCCGCCAATGTTCAAGGACGCGTAATTTCATTCTGGCTTTGATATTTGTTTCATTTCTAAATGGGTGTGGCTCCTATCCTGGTGTAATGGCTGGAACGTGGTTATTCGCTCTCACCTCTGATGCTTCCTTGAGTCAGGTGCTGGCAACAGCTAACCTGAGCCAATCTGGCAATGAGATTACCGGGACGGTCGGGTTCAGCGGAAACGGGAGTGGCGTATCCTGCAACTCTGTTACGTCAATCTCTGGAACGCTACAAGGCATCGATTTGCAACTCCAATTTGTGGAGTCCCAGAGCATCGCCAATCTCGCGGGCACAATTAACCTGGCTTTCACTTCCGGATCTGGAACGTACACGGTCGACGACGGTTCGTGCCTCCAAGTCGCTGGATCGGGATCGTGGTCCGCAGTATTCATTCAATAATTAAAACATCACATTCAAGGTGTGGCGATTTACCCGAGGTGATGTCCTTGACGATGAGTGCCCGCCATTACACTCATTGACTTGCGAGGGGATTAGGAGTGACAACGCCTGTTCTCGCCAACGAAGGCGCGTAGCTGGAAAATCGTGACGTCGCGCGGCAAACATATCAAGCTTTTCGCTGTTTGTGGCGAAACTTCTTTATCAGAATCACCATTCCTGAACCCATCAACAATATGCTCGAAGGCTCAGGCGTAGGAGCGGGCGTGAATGTCGCGTCTACAAAGCTCCATTTTCCAGGATTGGAGGAGTCTGGCGCGAATTGAGCCGTAACCAGCCAACGAATGTTTTGATTCCACACGAGGTTAGGGCCAAGGCAGGGGTCAGCGTTACAAACGGAGCCTTGTAGATCCGTTTCAAAAAACATTTGAGCGGTTGAGGTATAAATAACTGTCAGGTTACCATTGGGCGCGAGGCTTGAAACAAAGGAGACGGCATCGAACTGCATCGAAAATGAGTTACCGGAATCCTCAATGATGATGAGCCTACCGCGAGGATCGCAGGATAAGCAGTTCTGGAGACCGGGAGCGTCGGGCCAATCGCCGAAAAGCGGGGGGCCGGTTTGAACCACAATAGAGGCGTGGGGACCACCAAAACCGAACTGGTAAGACGGGACAGTCGCGAAGCCGAACATCTCTCCCACGCCGTTATCCAACGTCAACGTATCAGCTGCTGAGAAGCATACGCTGCTCAACAGGACGATGAGCAGTGCGACAATTCTTTTCATTGTGTTCCTCCTGAGACCAACGGGAAGGAGGCCACTTTCACAGTCACATATCGCTTAAGAATAAGTGTGACTGACCACCGAATACTGATCCCGATTAGTAGAGCTGTCAAGGGAAAATGCGCTTCATTTCACGGTGACTATTGATAAATCGCGATTCCACTCACTGACCCCGGTTGTGAGTGTAATCGCCGGATTGCAACAACTACTTGCGGTTTGCCCATCATCCACCCCAATCGGAGACAAACCGCAAAAGAGCTCTTCCCTGCTAAGATCGTCCGTCAAACGGAGCTACGATGGGCAAACTGATTTTCTTTCTGTTTTTTCTGGCTTTCTCAAGTAACAGTGTGTTTGCACAACAGTACGATCTGGTGATCGCAGCCGGACGAGTGATGGATCCCGAAACCGGACTGGATGCCGAGCGCAACGTTGGCATTCGCAACGGAAAGATCGTCCGCATCTCGTCGGAGGCACTGAGCGGACGACGGGTCATCCATGCCGCCGGACTGGTGGTCGCTCCCGGATTCATTGACTTGCACCAGCATGCCCAGGGGATCGACAGCCAGCGGGCGAAGGCGCTCGATGGCGTAACTACCGCGCTCGAACTGGAAATCGGAGTGCCCGATGTCGCTGAATTCCTGAAAACGAAGAAGGGGCACTCGCTCATTCACTACGGCACATCGGCCAGCTATGTGGGGGCACGGGCACTAACGTTCGGAACGCCGTTGCCGCCTGGAGAAATCTTGCCGAAGAGTGGCCTTGCCACTGAACTGCCTGCGACCACCGAACAAATCATGCGGATTGAAGATCGCTTGCGCGCAGAGCTGGACGCGGGCGGATTGGCCGTCGGCATGGGGATTCAGTACACCCCCGGAGCCACGCGCCTCGAAGTCATCGATATGTTTCGTCTCGCTGCCGAGCGCAAGGTACCGGTTTACACTCATGTGCGCAGTTCGGGCCCGGTTGATCCCGGTTGTATCGAGGCAGTGAGTGAAGTAATCGCGGCCTCTGCCATCAGCGGTGCTCCTTTGCACATTGTGCACATCAATAGCACTTGTTTGCGCGACGCCCCGCAGTGCCTTTCAATGATCGAAGGAGCTCGCGCCCGCGGACTGGATGTGACCACCGAAGCTTATCCCTACATCGCGGGTATGACTTTTATCAACTCTGCGGTCTTCAACCCGGGTTGGCAGGAAAAGCAGGGCGGCATCAGTTACGGCGACCTGGTTTTGCCTAACACCGGAGAGCACCTCACTAAAGAACGGTTCGACGAACTCCACAATTCAAGCACTCCACAGACGGTGCTGATCTTTTCCAATTCTCAGGAAGTGCTGGACAAGGTAATTCCCGACCCACTGGTGATGATCGCAAGTGATGGCCTCGAAGGTCATCCCCGTAACGCTGGAACCTTTTCACGCCTGCTGGCGCAATACGTCCGCGAAAAAAGAACTATCACGCTGATGGAGGCGTTGCGAAAGATGAGCCTGATGCCGGCAGAGATGCTGGAACGTTCCACGCCAGCCGCACGCCAGAAAGGCAGGTTGCAGGAGGGCGCCGACGCTGACATTGTTGTGTTCGACCCGGCCACCGTCGGCGACCACGCTACATTTCAGAAACCAATGGAGCCGAGTGTAGGAGTGCATTACCTGTTGGTAGCAGGAACCGTGATCGTCGATGATGGCAAGATCGTTTCCGATGTATATCCCGGCCGCGCACTTCTGGGGCGCGCATTGCATCATTAGGGAAGGCCCCGTAATTTCGCGACCAAAACTTTCATCTGCGAAGGTGGTCACTCCGAATCGGATCGGCAATCCGGAAAATTCCGTTTTTCCCGGTGCGCCGGGACTCTAACCCGACGTGCTTACTGTAAGGGCCATCAATCGTCTAAATAAATTCGTGCAGGCAAGGCATTTCTGCGGGTCTGGACCTATGAACAGACTGGTTGCAAATATCGTGAGCTGTGCAGTCATTGGACTCTTGTCCGTGCCGGCGATCGCTCAGGACAACGACAAACAGTGGATTGGAACGTGGGCGACCGCCCCCCAGCCGCCGATCCCAGGGGGTCTTCTGAGCTTGCGCAACCAAACCCTACGGCTCATCGTGCATACCAGCGCCGGCGGGACAAAAATCCGGATCAAAATTTCGAATACCTTTGGCAACCGTCCCTTGCTTATCGGCGACGCGCACATTGCCCGCCGGGCTGCCGCGGCGGATATAGAACCGACTTCCGACCGAATTCTGATGTTTCACGGACACCGGTCTACTACAGTCCCTGCACAATCGATGGTGGTGAGCGATCCAGTCGAGCTAGATACACCTGCGCTGTCGGACTTGGCGATCAGCCTCTTTCTTCCTGAGGCTATCGAGGCGACGACCTCACACGTTCTGGCAAAGCAGACGAGCTATGTTTCAACTAATGGTGGGGACTTCACGGCGGAAGTGAAATTTCCAGAATCAAAGAAAATTAAATCGTGGCCATTCCTGACTGGGGTAGATGTCGCGGCCTCTCGTGGAGTGGCCATCGTTGCATTTGGCTCCTCGCTCACCGACGGAGATGGAACCGACTCAGACAGCAACGCGCGTTGGCCTGACGTGCTGGCGGAGCGTTTGCAGGCAAGCGCTGGACGGAAAGCGGAAGTGGGTGTTCTTAACGAAGGCATAATCGGCAATCGCTTGTTGAACGACAGCCCTGTGTCGGCAGCTGGCGGTCAATTTGGGGCAGCGCTCGGCCAAGCGGGCTTGACACGTTTCGAACGCGATGTGCTTGGCCAAGCCGGCGTCAAGTATGTGGTCGTGGGTCTCGGGATCAATGACATCGCCTTTCCCGGCTCGTTAACACCTGCCAGCGAAAGCATTAATGCCGAGAACATCATCGCCGGTTATCGCCAGCTCATCGCGCGGGCCCATCAAAGAGGAATTCGAATCATTGGCACGACCAACCCACCGTTTGAAAACTCGTTCCTTGATTTGAAGCCTCCGGTTACTTTCTACACTTCTGAAAAAGAAAGGGTACGACAGAAGGTCAACGCCTGGATCCTCAGTAGCGGTGAATTCGACGGCGTAATAGATCTCGACGCGGTTTTGCGGGACCCGAACCACCCCACACAACTGCTCCCAGGCTACGACAGCGGAGACCATCTGCATCCCAACAATGCCGGCTGCCACGCCGAAGGAACTGCGATTCCCCTGGCGTTGTTCGAAGGGCATTAAATTGATGACTGACCTCGGCGCAGTTGCCTTTGGTCATTGCGCCTGAACTGGTTTGAACCCGCCACCACTGGGAGGAGCTGACCAAATCACAGCGCCCTTGGAGTCATAGAACTCTAAAACCGGGCGATCTCCTTTGGTGTACAACCGCCCGTATGTTTTGCCGTCTTTGCCGACCAGTAAGAACGTTTGGGCGGCAAACTTAGGCGCGGCAAACTGTTGAATGAACCCATTATCCTGCGGAGCCGCAGCCGCGCCGACTACCAACACCGTTGCAGCGATAAGCGCCACAATCGTGATGGTCCTCCAACGCCGCAATTGTGACTCTAACGCTTCTACCCGAGTTGCAAGCTCTGTGTGCACTTGTTTAGCTCCTTATCTGGTAAAGTCCGATACCCCTTGCCAGAGGAATGTACCGCATCACCCTTTCTTGCGACAATAAACCCGAATGACGCCAGGGTGATTTCGTTCCCAGTTGCCAACGGCTAGACGCAACTAACCTGCGCCTTGCACCCCTAGCTGGGCACCCTGGAACTCAATGGCGTGAGTTCAGCCCCGAAGGTGAGAGAAGTGATGAAAGTTTCGTTTTCGTGGTGTCTAATGCGGACGTTCCTCCCGAGGAGAATACAGTGAATAGATTGATTCTGCCATCAGCTTTGATTCTGGCCTGCCTAACCGCGAGCATCTCCGGCGCGGCAGCTCAAACTTCCGACGCCGCTGCCGACCACACCGCGCCCAGTTATGACATGAAGGCGCAGGCCCTGGTGGATCTTGAGCGGGTGCAGAAGAAGTGTGTTGACCTGGCGAATGCAGTGCCCGCCGACAAACTCACCTGGCGTCCGTCAGAGGATTCGCGTTCCTTTGCGGAAGTATTTCTGCATGTCTCGGGCGAGCGCTATGGAATTCTCGGGCTTGGTGGCGCAACCCCGCCTGCCGACTTCAACGGAAAGACGTTTGAGAAATCGACCACGGATAAAGCTCGCATTGTGGAGGAGCTGAACAAATCCTGGGATTTCGCTCAGAGAACAATCAATGCCATGAGCAATGCCGATTTCGCGAAGCTATTGCCGAAGCTCGGTCCGCAGGCCAATGCCGGCGATGTAGTTTATATTCTCGTCGCCGACGCACACGAGCATCTAGGACAGCTCGTGGCGTATGCCCGAGTAAACGGCATCGTTCCGCCGTGGACAGTGGAGGCCAAGAAGAAGGCGGCAGAGAAGAAAGCCGAGCAGAAGTAGTCCAACCTACCGGTGTTATTCCGAACAACCCTTTAGCTCTGGGGGACCTGCTTTCCACCGGCAGTCACACCGATACCGTACGCAGCGGTACGAACGGTTGCCCTTAACACAAGGGTTCGACCAAGTCGTCATAACACCTGTGTAACCTTCGCGACTGCCCTAAATAGCATCACAATGTCGAACATGCTCTTTCGCCGAGAATCCGTGATCGCGGGACTTACGCTTTGTCTATGTTGCGCTCCGCTGCCTTCCCCGGCCCAGAGCCAGGAATCATCGGCTACGGTGCGCCGCGCACAGATGAGCCGAGAGAACGCTGCTCATACTTTGAGCCGGAACGACGGCATGGATGTTGTCACGGTTGCCCTTGACGAGCGCGTCCGCATGGGCCGCAATCGGGATTGCTCACACCTGGTGCATGCCATATATGAGCAGGCGGGGTTCTCGTATCCATATGCGAGTTCGTCCGATCTTTATCGCGGAACCGATGATTTTCGAAGAGTGAAAAAGCCTCAGCCTGGCGATCTGGTGGTTTGGCGTGGCCACGTCGGAATAGTGGTGAATCCCCGGCGACGAGAGTTTTACAGCTTTCTACGGCATGGCCCGGGCATTGATGAATACGACGCGCAATATTGGAAACAACGCGGGCCGGTCAGATTTTACCGCTACATTAAGAGCTCGCAGGAAGACGATCACGCAGCAGAATAAATTTCTAATTTCACCCGTACCAATCCCCACTTGAATTTACTCCACTTCTCTTGTCATCCCGGCCTGCGGTCCGACGGAGCGCAGGAGAGGGACCGCACGATGCCGGTGAAGCGGCGTGAACGTGGCGAGGATCGGGGCAATCACTGAAGCCGGCATAGCGTACTGAGTGAGCAAAGAAAAAGGCCGGATCCGAAGATCCGACCCTTTTGCCCCGAACTAAATTCCTGGGTTACCGATGTCCACCATGGCCGCCGTGTCCCCCGCCATGCGAACCGCCGCTATGGCTTTCATGGCTGCCGCCGTGGGATCGGCTCCCCCAGTGTCCGCCCCCGCCGTGGTTTTCGTGACCACCGCCGCCCCAGTGTCCGCTACCACCGTGGCTCGCATGGCCCCCGCCCCAATGTCCCCCATCGGCGCGGAATGCATGGCCGCCGCCACGTGACCCTGTCCCATGGAATTCGTGACCGCCGCGGAATCCCCGGTCCCTGCTGCCATATGCCCCGCGGAAGTTATTTCTTGCATAGTCGCGACGGTAGTTGTTGCGGTATCCGGAATGCCCGTAAGATCCGTGGCCGTAGTCGTGTCCGTGATATCCGTAGTCGTGGCCGTAATATCGGTTTCCGTAGCCTCTTCCGCCGTAATAACCGTGCCCGCCATAAAAGCCTCGTCCGCCGTAATAACCGCGCCCATAATAGCCGTGATACCAGGGACCCGCGCCTATGAATACGCCGCCAACGAAGTAGCTCGGCCCGTAATAGCCATACGGCGCACACGCATACGGATAATAGCTGTAGTACCCATAAGGACAGACCGGGGCCGCTCCGTAATCAGAGTACCCGTTGTCAGCATAGCCGTCGTTGTTGTAATCGTAATTGGAGTCGTCGTTGTAATCGTAATTGGAGTAGCCGTTGTCAGCGTATCCGTTATTGTCGTTGTAGTTGTAATCGTAATTGGAGCCGCTGTCAGCGTATCCGTTGTCGTTGTAGCTGTAATTGAAGTAGCCATCGTCGCTACTCACGCCGCCGCTGACCGAAACCTGTGCCGACGCGGTCGCCGCAGCCAGGAACAAGACCCCCAAAATTGCGCTGTATTTTATATATGACATGATTTCTCCTCTCCAGCCCGGAGAAAGCACGTCCTGAGATTGGGGCCGGAATACCTCCCGGCGCGTTCGGCCTGGGAAGCCACACATCAGCTTCAAACCCGAAGGTGGCCCAATAGTTGCGGGCGATAAAAGCCCGGCAGTTCTAGCATTTGCTGCCCGGCGGCTTCTACTTCTTCCAGCTTCTACTTCGATTTAAGGATATCGCGGGCGGCTCGCTGCCCACTGGCGATGGCCCCATGAACAGTGCCGTTATGCCCAGAAATGTCCGTGGCTTCACCGGCGAAAAATAGCGTGTTCCCAATCGGCGAGCCGAGTGTCTCCTGACATCCTTCGCCTCCGGCTTTTACGTAGCTATATGCGCCGCGCGAAAAAGGATCGGAATCCCAGTCGTGAGAGTAAGCAGCGGTGAGTTGCGATTGAATTTTGGATTTTTCGAGCTGCAGAATGCTGCTGAGAGACGCGACAGCTTGCTCCACGATCGCTCGCTCACCCATTCCTGCAAGACTTTCGGCGGCG
>Ga0157372_10006950_pt1 | contig 12046 bp, 6 predicted proteins | sample C55metaG_FD_115307 | JGI IMG/M metagenome (GOLD analysis project Ga0157372, IMG submission 115307) | Corn rhizosphere microbial communities from Kellogg Biological Station, Michigan, USA - C5-5 metaG | ecosystem: Host-associated > Plants > Roots > Rhizosphere > Soil | place: USA: Michigan... | reverse complement strand
TGGCCGCCACCGTGAACTCACCCTGCACCACCGCGACTCCCGTTCCGGAAAGCGATGCTGTTTGTGGCGAATTGGCGGCGTTGTCGCTGACTGACACCGTGCCGGGCAGCGATCCTGTGGTTGTGGGCGCAAACGTCACGCTGAGCGTGCAACTTGCGCCAGCATCGAGAGTGGCGCCGCAGGTCGTAGTGGCCGAATAATTGGCGGAGGTAATGGTGGAAGCTTGTGCCCGAGTTTGGCGAGCCACATCGGGCTGGCTTTCAGACAACGACACAACGATGCCGGTCAGTGGTGCGTTCCCCGTGTTTTTGACGGTAATCGTCTGTGCCGCGCTGCTGGTCCCCTGTGTCTGATTCCCGAAGCTGAGCGAACCCGGTGTGAGCGTTGCCACTGGTTCCGGAGGCGCGGTGCCGGTTCCGGTCAGGTCGACCGTTGAGGCATCGCCGCTGGTGTTGCTGTTGACCGACAGTGTTGCCGACTGTGCACCAAGCGTCTGCGGCGCGAACACCACAGCAACCTTGCAACTTGCGCCCGCGGCCAGGGAACTACCGCAGGTGTTGGTCTGGCTGAAGGAGGCCGATCCGGCAACAACGAAACCAGTCACGGTCAGCGTGGCGTTGCCGGTGTTCTTCAGCGTCACTGTCTTTGCTGCGCTCGCGGTGCCTGTGGTCTGATCCCCGAACGCCAGAGACGTGGGAGTGAAGGCCGCAACGGCCGATGTCTGAATGGTGTAAGTGGCCGAAGCAACCGCACTGGTCGTGAATCCGCTGGCAGTCGCAATTGCCTTGATCGTCTCAGTGGCGGATACGCTGATTGGGCTCGTGTACTTAGTCGAACCGGTTGTCGGTGTAGTTCCATCGCTGGTGAAGTAGAGAGTCGCGCTCGCCGTAGAGGTGCTGATGCTTACCGTTTGGGCGGCTGTGTACGTGCCAGGCGCGGGAGAAAACGTTGGCGTCGCAGCTTGAGGCGAATGGATCGTCTCGGTAAGGGAATTGCTGCTCCCTGCAAAATCGGAGTCTCCCTGGTAAGTCGCCTTGACCGTGTGCTCGCCCGCCGTCAGCGTTGCGGTGTGGTAAGTGGCAGCGCCCGTGTCCAGTGCCACGGTGGCGACGTCCGTTCCGTCGATCCTGAATACCACATTGCCGGTGGGCGTCGTGTTGCCCGAAGTCGCGTCCACCGCCGCATCGAAGATCACGTTCTGCCCGACTGTGGCTGGATTGGCGCTGGAGGTGAGCGTCGTTGTGGTGGCGACGGCGGCGGGCGGGTTCGTATCGAAAGCAGCGACGAAGCCGGTGCGGGCGAATTCGCTACTCGTCTTGTTCGTTAATTGGAACGCCCCGCTACTCGTGGGGAAGTCCTTGGCCTGGGTACTCCCCGCCGCGAAGGCATGACCTGCGGCATCGATGGCGATGGCATTCCCGAAGCTTCCGAAGGTGCCGGTGCCACCGAGGCAGGTGGAGTAGATAAGCGCAGTACCGTTTGCATTGAGACGTGTATTGAAGCGGGACCGAAAGAGGAAGCGGTGGACTGGAAAGCTCCCGGAGTGACCGGGAAACCCTGCAGCGTGTCGCCGGTGACATACACTTCGCCGTTGCTGTCGACTTGAATGCTATTGGGCCCATCGCTGACCTGGGCGGAGACTGGGCCAAGGAACGTGGAGTAAGTGAGTGCTGAACCGGTCGCATTCAGATGAGTCACAAACCCCGCACCGGGCTTGCTCGCGCCTTGAAATGCACCCGAGGTCACGGGAAAGTCGGTGGAATTTGTGTGTCCCGCGGCATAGGCCGTACCAGAGGCATCGACTGCGATCGCCCTTAGCTGCTCGCCAGAGCTTCCACCCAGATAGGTGGAGTAGATCAACGCAGATCCCGCCGGATTCAGCTTAGTGACAAAGCCGGTGCCATGGTTCACGGCGAGTTTTGTCTGTTGAAATGCGCCGGCGGTGACGGGGAAATCGTCGGAACCGGCGCTGCCGCCCACATAGGCGTTGCCGGCCCCGTCCACGGCAATCGCAACCCCCTCGTCATAACCGGTGCCGCCTAGATACGTGGAATAAACGAGGGCTGAGCCGGCCGGGTTCAGCTTGGTGACGAAGCCCGCCCGATGGCCGGGGAGAGTGGTTGAAAACGCACCCTGGGTTACTGGAAAGTCGGTCGCCTCGGTGACGCCAGTGACGAATGCATCGCCAGAACCATCCAACGCGATTCCACTACCCTGTTCCGCTCCGAAGGTGCCGCCGAGATAAGTGGAATACACCAGTGCTGTGCCGGTAGAGTTGAATTCGGTGATGAATGCCATGCTGCCCTCATTCAAGCGGGCTGCCTGGAAGGCTCCGGCGGTGGTGGGGAAATCGGAAGAATTGGCGAATCCGGTGATATAGGCTTTGCCCGCGGCGCTAACGGCGATCGCATTCGCACGGTCATCGTCGGTACTGCCGCCAAGGTAAGTGGAATAGACGAGCGCAGTGCCCGTGGAGTTGAGCTTGGTGACAAAAGCCTGGGTGTGGCCGGCTGATTTCTGGGCGGTCTGATAGCTGCCTGCTGTTATGGGGAAGTCGGCGGAGGACGTGGTGCCCGCGATGTAGGTGTTGCCTGAAGCATCCACCGCGATACCCAGCGCCTCTTCCTGGTAGCTGCCGCCCAGGTAGGTGGAGTAGACGAGGGCAGGATCGATCACCAGCGGTCGGGCATGATCGTAGTTACCTACCGTAAAGCCCACCGAGTTGTTCGCCAGCAGCTTGAAGCGGCCATCGACCTGCCGCCGCCCGCCATTCCCTTCCTGGTAAACAACCGGCCTGTGAAAGACAATGCGGCCGTTCTTTGCCCGGACAGTCAGGTCTCCCGACGTATCGAGTCGAAGCCTGGCAGCCCCGGCAAGATGCAGACGAATCGTGCCAGGGTCGGCGTTCGCAGCAACCACAAAATCGTATTCAAGCTGGCCCTGATCGCCGTAATAGACCAGGTCGATGCCGGGATAGACAGCAGGGAATTCTACCTTCGCGAAGGTAGGAACTCCCGATTGCCAACGGGAAGGGTCGTTGCCGCGGAAGTAATTAACCGTGCCGGATAGCGGCTCGACGCCTTTGGGCTCAGCCGATGGGCTGGCTCCGACCAACTTCATTTGAAGGACATCGGTTTTTGGGGATGAGGACCGATGCACGCGGTTGCGCAGCGTTGCAGAATCGACCGAAGATTCGGCATGAAGCGCCAGGAGGGCCTCTTGCCCCGTGAGAAACACGCCGTAACCGCTACCGCGTGCCAGGAACCTGACCCGCTTGTCGGTCTGGCCGCGATTGGCCTCAAAAGCGAGAGGCAGTTTGCCGTATTTGTCCGCAATCCTGCCGCGCTGCGAGTCGGTTTTTGCGGGAGTCTGCGCCGAGCCCGCGACCACGCCGAAGCCGGCGGATAAAAGTATGCACAACGCTGTGGAACGCCGTAGAGATATCGAACACATGGAAACTCCTCCTGCGTGAAGAAAGGTTGGCCCGGCCCTGGCGTCCGCCCGGACCCGTCCGTTCATGGTTCCCCGGTAACTCTCTAGCTCAAGTGAAGCGAGGGCTTGCAGACCCAGCACTCCTCTGAAGTCGAAAAGGCCAAGTGCACATGGCTACGCTCCGTGCCCCACCCCGGCCGAACTGCATCCCGCGCCACTAACGTCACGGCCTCGCTCAAGCGGATCATCTCTGTCGACCCGCAGGTGGGACACCTGGCCGGGTTCTGTTCCGCGGTCTCCGGCATCCCGTCCCCATCCTCTTCGCCCGCGCTGCCGCCGATCTTCGTCTCGCCGCCTTCCGGGGAAACGCCGAAGATCGAGAACTCGCGACGCTCGATCAGAACCTCAATCCTTCGCCTCTTTTTCAAGGCACCTCCGCTTAACCCTTCCTGCGTCGGTAGTCAGTTGTCGCAACTCTGCGGGCTTGGTACTCTATCGGCAACGATCCCTGGTATCTCCGAACCCCGGGGCGGAACTCTTTCGTTCTGTGCAGTGTTCTCGCAAATCCTCGGCCGCGATGTCCTCAATCCGGCTCTCAACGGTTCTCAATTTTCCTCACAGCGCGGAACGCATTGAGGGAATTCGCCTTGATCCGATTCGAAGGATTTGAGTTACGCCCGGCGGCACGCGCCCTGACGTTTAACGGACAGGTCGTTGGTCTTCGGTCGAAGACGTTTGATCTGCTCGTCTACCTCGCGCAGCATCCCCAGCAGGTGGTCACCAAAGATGAGTTGATGGCTGCCTTATGGCCCGACTCGTTTGTCGAAGAGAGCAACCTCACGCAGCACGTCTTCTTATTGCGGAAGGCTCTGGCTGAGAACGGCCACGATCGGATCGTTGTAACCGTGCCCGGCAAGGGCTATCAGTTCACTGCGGCGGTCGAAGCACTTCCGTTGCATGCCGAGCGGCCGCGCTCCGCCGAATTGAGGATGAGCGCCGTGCAATCCGTGACGCGGATGGTGATCGAAGCAGAGGAGGAAGACGATCCGACGCAGCCGCCGGAACTAGCCGCACCAAAGCGGCATTCCCGGCGCCCGATTTGGGCCTATGTCTCAATCGGGCTGGCTGTTCTCGCCGTCGTTTCGATCCTAGGCTTGAGAAGGTTCCATCGCACTCCGGTATTGCGTATTTCGACGTATACCAAGGTCACGTATGATGGCCACCCCAAATCGATTGGCGGAACCGACGAAAGCAGAATCTATTTCGAATGGGAAGACACCGGCGCCATTGCGGAGATCTCGGTCTCCGGGGGGGCGGTTGCGCCGATCCAGGTTCCGTTGGAACATGCCCGCATTGGGGAAGTCTCTCCCGATGGTTCCACTCTGCTCTTTACCTCTGAGGGGAAAGGCAAGGGGCCCGCTGATTCGCTGTGGACATTGCCCGTGCTCGGCGGCTCTCCACGCCGCATTGGAAACGCGGTCTCTTCAACCTGGTCTCCCGATGGAAACAAGATCGCGTATGGCACGGCAAACGGGGACATCTTTATTGTGCAGCGCGATGGGAGCGAAGCACGCCGCATTGCATCCGTCGGCGGCTATCTGAAGTCTGTCGCCTGGTCCCCGGATGGAAGCGTGCTTCGCTTTTCCAGAGACGGCTTGTTGTGGCAGATTTCAACCGACGGTGCGAACCTGCACCAGCTTCTGCCCGGATGGGGCAAATCTCCCACGCAGTGGAGCGGGAAATGGGATCCGCATGGATTGTTCTACTTTGTTGCCGACGGCCAAATATGGGTTCTGCATGAGCGGCCAGGATCAGGCGCCATTCCTGCCGGACCCCCAGTTCAAATGACATTTGGGCCTACCGTGTGGGACCGGCCCATCCCGATCCAGGACGGAAAGAAGATCGTCGCATCCGGTCGCAGCAAGCGCGGCGAGCTTGTTCGCCTCGACGCAAAATCCAGGCAGTTTCAGCCTTTTTTGGCCGGCATCTCGGCGGAGTTCGTGGGCTTTTCCAGCGACGGCAAATCAGTCGCCTATGTTTCGTTTCCTGAAGGCGTTCTTTGGCGAGCCAATGCGGACGGCAGCAATCCCTTGCAACTGACCGAACCTCCGCAATACCCGAAGTCGGTGCGCTGGTCCCCTGACGGATCGCAGATCGCCTTTGTCGACCGCACCCCGCAGGGCGCCGATGGCATTTACCTTGTGCCTTCGGATGGAAGCGGAAAGCCCCGTCGCCTTTTGCCCGATGATAACCAGGCGGAGACCGATCCAAGCTGGGCTCCCGATGGCCGCAGAATTGTCTTTTCCACTTCAGTGAATGTCGGCGCCAGTGCGAAATCCGACCTGCGCATCCTCGATCTTGCCTCCGGTAACATCGCTGCCATTCCGGATTCTGACGGGCTCCTGGTGCCGCACTGGTCCCCGGATGGCCGCTTGATCGCAGCGATGACCCTGGACACAATGGGCATGAAGCTCTTCAACATTGCGAGCGGCAGATGGACAACGCTCAACACCGGTGCGGTGGCTTTCCCCGAATGGTCGCGGGATGGGCGCTCGATCTACTACGTCAAATGGACTGATAATTCGGTCGTCGTTCGGATCCGCGTGGCCGATGGTAATAAGGAGACCCTGGCTGATTTGAAAGGCGTCCAGTACACCGGGGTCTATACGTTGTGGATGGGCCTTGACGCTGCCGATGCCCCCATGATGCTCCGCGACGTCGGAACCGACGACATTTATTCGTTAACGCTGCAATCGAGATGACCCCGGCATGGTGCTGCCAACCTCCCGATGAGGTTTACGTACGACGCCAGTGCACATAGTGTGATCTACATCACTCCCTCCCGCTGATTCAGAGGCGCACTATAACGTTCAGGTTCACTCGTTCGTTGAGCGGTCTACAGTTCCCGATGCCTCATAAGGGCTATTGATCTCAGACGTTTGTGGGGGAGGAGTCCAAGCAACGATCAAAACGGCGTGAAAGCGAAACGGGTTCGTTTTCCGGGGGTGCATGCGACCATCGGGACGGCACCAGCAGTGTGGTTGTTGTGACCTTATATGGCGATGGGCTCCTACAACCCGGCTGTGTCCTGGCGATCACGCCAGAGCCGAAGTATTGCCATCGCTATGGCCTCCTCGGGCTCCCTGCTGCTGCTTTTGGCTCGATCGGTTTCAAAGCTACACCCTCTCGACGCACCGCGTACCGATTCGGCTCGCGGCCGGGAAAGTCAGTAAGAGGTCCAACGGTGAAAATGCAAATGGCAAAGCATACATTTAAATTTCTCATTCCATTACTGATGGCGCTCAGTATGCCGGCCTGGGCCGCAAGCTCCACTGCGCTTGATAGTCTGAGCAAAATCCACGAAGTTACGAATGAGTTGGCGGCGGACCATCCAACCGTGGACTTTGAGGCGACAGTCTCTTACTACCGCGGCTATGAACACACTTTGTTCGTCCAGGACGGCAATTTCGCCGTCTACGTGTACTCGCCCAGGGAATTCAATTTCGAAGCCGGTGATCGTCTCCACATTCGGGGCTCTCTGGCACCCAGTTTTCACCCGATAGTCTCGGCATCCGACATCACGCTTGTCCGCCATGCAGAACCACTCGACCCGATTCCGGCCACATACGCTGACCTGTCACATGCCAATCTCGACGGCAGGCTCGTCACCGTTCGCGCGCGAGTCGAATCCGCCGATATCTCGGTGAGCACAGATCGGCCAGACACCAAATTGGTGCTCCGCATGCAGGGAGGACCTCTCGAAGCATACGTAGACAATTCAGATCCGGCGCTGCTCGCCGGCTTGCTCGATGCCGAAGTAGAAATCGCGGGCGTCACTTCCGGCCGTTTTGGCGGCAAAATGGAGATGACCGGGGTCTTGCTCCACGTCTCCAGCATGAACAACATCCGGGTGCTCAAGCGCTCGTCCACCGATCCGTGGACCATCCCGATGACTCCTGCGGACAGGATCTTCTCCGCCTTCAGCGAGGATATCCACTCAAACCGTGTTCGAGTTAAGGGGATCATCACCTACTACTACCCGGGATCCGCGGTGGTGCTACAGGAAGGGACGCACGCAATTTGGGTGAAAACTCACACCCGCGAAAAGCTCACCATCGGCGCCCGAGCTGAAGCAACAGGCTTCCCGGATGCGCACGACGGCTTTCTGCGTATTCGGGAAGGCGAAGTCCGCGATACTCATGCGCCGGGCTACATCTCCCCCGTGCCGGTGAATTGGGTCGACCTTGCACAGAGCAAGCACTTGTTTGAACTCGCCACTATTGAGGTTCGCGTCGTGGCAGAGGTACGTGAAGCGGCGCGAGACACATATGTTCTCAACAGCGAAGGACATATCTTTTCCGCGATTTATCGGCACCCCGAACAGCGGATGCTCCGCGCCGTGCCCCTGCCCCCGCTCAAAGAGATTCCGATCGGTTCCACCGTCAAGGTGACGGGCATATGCATTCTCGAAGATCCCAACCCATACAACGGCGCCGTTCCAGTCGAGCTCATGCTTCGCACTTCCGACGACCTTCAAGTCATCGCAAAACCGTCTCCCATTACAGTGGCGAACCTCGTGCGCGTCACGAGTCTTCTCGTGATCGGGTTGCTGGGCATCGGAGCCTGGGTATGGGCGCTTCGCCGTCGCGTACACCAACAAACAAGGGTAATCGCGAAAACTGCCACAGCCGAGAGCGCCAGGGAACGCCGCAATGCCCAAGTCGAGCAGCGGCGGGCGCAGATTCTGGAGAGAATTAACCAGGCTATCCCCCTGTCCGAAATCCTCACGGAGATCACGGATCTGGTTGCGTTCCAGCTAAACGGAACTCCGTGCTGGGCCGAACTTTCTGACGGCACCCGAATTGGGCGCCTTCCGGAGCACACGGAACAGCTCAGAATCAAGAGCGAAGACATCGTGAGCCACGTCGGGCCTCGTGCGGGAATTCTCTATGCAGGATTTCAGCCCGGGTCGCAGGAATCTCCAGATGAGCAGTACGCATTTCATACTGGCACCCGCCTGATTACGGTCGCAATGGAAACACGGCGGCTCTACGCCGACTTGGTGCGACGCTCTGAGTTCGATCTCCTCACCGACATCCATAACCGCTTTTCGCTTGAGAGTCGGCTGCAGACCGTCATTGAGGAAGCCGAACGAACCGGCAGTACGTTTGGGTTGATCTTCATCGACCTCGACGAGTTCAAGCGGGTGAACGATCTCCATGGACACCATACCGGCGACCTTTACCTGCAAGAGGTTGCTGCACGAATGAAGAGTCGCCTCAGAGGCGGCGACTTGCTGGCGCGCCTCGGGGGGGATGAGTTTGCCGTCCTCGTGCCGGCCGCTCGAAGCCATCGCGATCTCAACGATGTCGCGGAACGGTTGCGGCGCTGTTTTGATACCCCGTTCACGCTTGAATCCCTGACGATTTCAGGATCTGCGAGCTTCGGGTACGCGCTTTATCCTGACGATGGTTCGACCAATGACACCTTATTGAGCGCGGCAGATGCCGCCATGTACGTCGCGAAGAACACGGGCCACGAGCATTGCGATCGTCCCGAAGAAGCGGCCTCTTCCCATTTTCACCCTTGAGCGGTGATGGAATTGAGCGCGGGGCTCCGGTTCTTCTAAGCCGGAGGTTGCGGACTCGATTTCCGCCTCGCCTGCCAGCCATCCCGATTACTTCAATCAGGCGAACTGTTCGAGGCTGAATCCTAGCTCGTAGTTTTCGCCGTGCTGCAGGAGTTCTTCCCACGTCACTTCGGATTTCCTGAGGCCCGCCATGCGTCCGAGCATGCAACTGAGCGCGGTCTGAACACCTTCAGCGATCTGGTTGTGGGCGGGGCTGGATACGATGCTGGCGATGAACGTCCGTTCCTTTTCTCGGCCGGCATGCGCCAGGTTGTCAGCGAAGTTGCCGTTCGCCGCGAACTGTCCAGAGCCCTGCGCCGTCGACTCGGAATCCTGCCAAGCCCATGCGTTCTTGCCCGTGATGCGCACGGGGCCGGAGTAGGGAACTGCCGCCGAGCCGTTTTCACCGAAAAGCTTCAGCCCCGCGTCGAACGTTCCGTCATCGCCGAACTGCGTGGATGCAAATGCGAAGTGAACGTTATCGGGGTAGGTGAAATCAACCTGGTAGTTGTCCCAGCAATCGCCGTAGTGCTTGAGGATATTGCGGCCGCCGGTTGCCGTCGCCTTGAGCGGGCGCGCGCCGACGAGCCAGTTGCACAGGTCGATAATATGAATGTTCTGCTCAATGAGAATGTCGCCCGAAAGGGCGCGATCCCACAGCCAGTTGCGCAGCCGGTATTCGTCTTTGCCTTCGCCCTGCCGGGTTTTTTCGGTCGAGGCTGGTGCGTTGTAGTTGCCGCTTACGGCTGCGACCTTTCCAAGCGCTCCCGCCTTTACCTTCTGCGCGATGGCTGCGATTGGCGGGGCGTTGCGGCACTGAAAGCCCACATCCACGCTCTGGTTCGCACGAATCCGTTTCGCAATGGCCAATGCCTGGTTTGCCTGGCGTATGTCGATACCGACCGGCTTCTCGCAGTACACGTGCTTGCCGGCTGCCACACCGGCCTCGAGATGCTGCACATGGAAGAATGGCGGCGTCGAGATCTGCATCAGGTCGATGTCCTTCGACTCTGCCAGTCGCTGGTAGGCGTGCGGACCACGGAAGAGGAGCTTAGGATCAACGGCCGCGCGTCCCAGGTCGGCATTCACTTTGTCGAAGTGCTGCTTGCCCGCTGCCAGCTTATCGGCAAAGATATCGCCCAGCGCGACGACCTGCGCGGTCGTATTCTGCGAAAAAGAAACAGCCACCTGCGTGCCGCGATTGCCGCAGCCCAGCAAGCCCAGCCGCACAGCAGAGTTGGCCTCGTAACCGAACGCGGTCCGTGTTTTCAAAAGAAGCATGGCGGAGGCAGCCTGGCCACCGGTCTTCAGAAATCGTCTGCGATCCATCTTCGTTGGTCCTTTGTTCTCTTTTTCGCTCATGCCCGGCGTCACTCTCATCAGCCGGCTACTTCACTCAGAGCCTTCTCGAGGTACAGCTTTTCGCGGCGTACATCTTCAATCTGTTGCGGCCCTGACGTCTCGCGTTCGATGGTGATCGCTCCCGTATAGTCCAGGCGGTGAAGCTTGGTAAAGACGGTTCTGAAGTCCACCAGGCCCTCGCCGATCAATACCTCTTCGCCAAGTTGGCTTGGGTCGGTGGGCCAGCGTCCGTCTTTGGCGTGCACGCTGTGAATGTGGGGTCCGAGAATGTCGACGGCGTCCACCGGGTTTGCTTTGCCATACAGGATCAGGTTGGCGGTATCGAGCCCGACTCCCAGGTTGGGCAAGTTGACGTCGCGGATCATGCGCGACATGGCCGTCGGAGTCTCCTGCCCGGTCTCCATGAGGAACTTCTGGCCGTTGTCATGGCAATGCTGCGTAACGGTGCGGATGGCCTCGACTGAGCCTGGATACAGCGCATCCGCCGGATCCTCGGGAATGAACCCGCAGTGTGTCTGCACCTGCGATACGCCAAGCAGCTTTGCGAAATCCGAGGCCTGCCGCAGCGCGTCGATCCGCGCCGCGCGAGTTGCGGGAGGCACAAGGCCAATGGTCGCGGGCCCGCGCAGAAAGTTCCATTCGAGAGGGGGCGGTCCCACCACTTCAACAGTCGTGGCCACAACGTTGTACTTCGCGAGCAGGCCCTTTATTTCCTGTGCCGCATCGTGCGTGAATTTTCCAATATAGCCGTCAAGCGAGAGAAAACAATTTGAGAATCCGAGGTCGTGTACACGCTTGATGGTAGCTTCCGGCGAACCGTACGGGCTTACAAGAAGCCCCAGGGCCATGGGCTTGAGAGCGGCTGAATTTGCCTGGGCGCCGGCATGATTCGCGAGAACGGTGTCGGCAATAAGAGCGGAAGTAGCGGCAGCAAGAAAAGTACGGCGGTCCATCAGGTCCCCTCGCGCTCGGGGCGTTTCGAGCAATGAGTCAGTAGTTTTTACGCCGACAGCTAATCTATCGAACCAGCCTCCGAATGACAAGGATTGAGCCTTGCGTGGCGTCGATTGCGAGATCCTTGTCAGCTTTGTTTCGGCCGCGAAGGCAATGCTCGCGTGCGTCCGATGGAAATGCCTCCGTCAACGAGCAGCGTCTGCCCGGTGATGTAGCGGCTTGCCTCCGATGCCAGGAATACCACCGCGCCGTCGAGATCGTCGGGCAGCCCCGGGCGCCCGGCAGGAATCCGCTCGGTCAGATATTCCACCCATTGGGCATCGTCATACATCATTTTGTTCTGCGCGGTCTTGAACCATCCCGGAGCGAGACAGTTCACAGTGACGCCGTGTGGACTCCAGTCATCGGCCAGGCTCATTGTCAACTGACGAATGCCTCCACGGCTCGCTCCATAGGGGGCCAACCCCGCATAACCGAACACACTGGTCACCGATCCGATGTTGATGATCCGTCCATATTGGCGAGAGATCATGCCGCGCGCTACAGATTGCGCCACAAAGAAACTCCCCCGTAGATTGGTATCGAGCACCAGGTTCCAGTCGTCCCAGGTGACGTCGAGTGCCGGCTTGCGCACGTTGCATCCGGCATTGTTCACCAGGATGTTGATCT
>Ga0157372_10006944_pt1 | contig 12051 bp, 8 predicted proteins | sample C55metaG_FD_115307 | JGI IMG/M metagenome (GOLD analysis project Ga0157372, IMG submission 115307) | Corn rhizosphere microbial communities from Kellogg Biological Station, Michigan, USA - C5-5 metaG | ecosystem: Host-associated > Plants > Roots > Rhizosphere > Soil | place: USA: Michigan... | reverse complement strand
TGGCGAACGGCTGACGAGATTGAGAGGAACTGGCCTTCGCGGGTCTGGAACGGCGAGGGTTTTGAGGGCAGACGCGTTCTGATCCGTTGCGTTCACGGGCTCGGGGACACGATCCAGTTCATCCGGTATGCGAGGGAACTGAAGTGCGCCGGCGCTGTTTCCGTGGTGGCGCAGATGCATCCGGAGCTGGTCGAGCTGGTTTCGACCGCAACCGGTCTCGATTCAGCGATCACCTGGGGTCCCCGTCCGGAGTTCGATACGGAAATCGAAGTAATGGAACTGCCATGGGCGTTCCGAACGCCCGCTGCAGGGGTGCCCGCGCACGTGCCCTATCTCTTTCCCGATGAAGAACGGGTTGCGAGGCGCGCGTTGCGGTTCGGGGAAGAGGACAGGCTTCGGGTCGCCCTGATCTGGACCTCGAGCACGTGGGACGAGACGCGGTCCGCGCCGCTCGGTGCTTTCGAATCGGCGCTGGCGAAGGTTCCCGGAGTCGCGTTTTACGCGCTTCAGCACGGGCCGAAGCATATCGAGGCCGCAGCAAGCGGATGGCTGCGGTACGAAGGTGAACAATCGAGCGACGTTCTGGATACGGCGGCCGATTTGATGAACGTGGATCTGCTGATTGCGGTGGATACGATGGCCGCGCATCTGGCTGGAGCGCTCGGCCGGTCCGTGTGGGTACTGCTCAAACATGAAGCGGACTGGCGGTGGATGGTGGGGCGGTGCGACTCACCCTGGTATCCGACGATGCGTCTGTTTCGGCAGCCGCGACCGGGTGACTGGGCGACGCCCCTCGATAGCATGGCGGCCGCGCTCGGTCAACTCAGTCGAAGCTTAACTTAGTCGAAATCGATATCGCGCGGCTTCTTTCCGAAATCCGGATCCTCTTTCGCTTTTTTGAACAGTTCGTCGAATTTACGATTGAGCACCTGTCCCTGATTCTTTTCAGCTTCGAAGGATTTGCGGAAAGCTTCATCGCGACGGCCTGCTTCGCCCTTCAATTTGGCCACAGCGGCTGTCAGGTCCTCAATCGCGGGAGGGCGTGAGGGCTCTTCGTGAGAGATGACGGCGTGAAGTTCGCCATCTAATTTCAGCTTCGCCTGGCAGCAGGGGCAGGATACTTCGAACAGGTCGCGGGGCATCCTTCAATTATGTCCCCGGAGGGACGAGACTACACTCCCTGGTTCCGGGTGGATTGACGGGACCTGCCTCGCCGGTCCAGGATTTCACGAACTTTTGTACTGAGGGCCAGCGGCGTAAAAGGCTTGGGCAGGAAAACCGCCTCAGCAGCCAGCGCCCCCTTGGATTGCAGGGTATCCCCGGGGTATCCGGAGATGAAAATTACCGCCATTTGCGGCCGCTCGGCGACGAGCCTTTTCGCCAGTTCGCGTCCGTTCATCTGCGGCATGACGACATCGCTGATCAACAGATCGATGGGACCGTGATGCGAGCGGGCAATCTCCAGCGCCTCGGGGCCGCTGGCGGCTACCAGGACATGGTAACCGCGCCGCTCGAGCGTGGAATGGACTGCGCGTCGCACGCCCTCCTCATCTTCGACGAGCAGCACCGTTTCGTGCCCCCCGGCAGGCTCCGGGGCCTTCGGCAGTTCTTCGACCGACTCATTCTGAACGCGCGGCAGGTAAACCTTGAAAGTGGTGCCCTGGCCGACCACAGTATTAAAGTCGATCAAGCCCTTCGCCTGCTTGATGATCGCGTACACGGTGGAAAGACCGAGTCCGGTACCCTTGCCTTCGGGTTTGGTGGTAAAAAACGGCTCGAAAATCCGCTGGCGCGTTGCCGAATCCATGCCCATACCCGTATCGGCAATTTCGAGAACCACGTACCCACCCCGCTTCCTCGGATGCTGCGGACCATTTCCCGGACCGATATCGGAATTGTGGGTTCGGATGATCAGGGTGCCACCTTTCGGCATGGCATCACGGGCGTTGATCACGAGGTTGAGCAGCACCTGCTGGATCTGGGCGGGATCGGCGTGAATTCGCCCGGCATCGGCTGCCTTCTCGATCCGGAGTTCGATGTCTTCGCCGATGAGGCGGCGCAGCATGGACGCGGTTTGGTCGACGACCCGGTTGATCTCGATCACGCGCGGCTGAATGCTCTGTCGGCGGCTGAAGGCAAGCAACTGAGATGTCAGATCCGCTGCCCGCTCGCTTGCGCGCAAGACCTGTTCGAGCGCCGTCCGGTCCCGTTCGGTGGCGATATGCGGAGACGCCATCAGCATCTGCGTATACCCGGAGATGATGGTGAGCAGATTGTTGAAATCGTGCGCGATGCCGCCGGCCAGCATGCCCACGGCTTCCATTTTCTGGGCCTGACGCAACTGCTCGCGCATCCGGGCTTTTTCTGAGCCATCCTGCAGGGCGACGAGGATCAGACCTTCGGTTTCCGCGCTGCTTGTGCAAAGATCCACGGGAATGTTCGAGCCGTCTTTCCCGCGGATACTGCAGTCGGGAACGCCACTGTAATCGGCGTCGGGACCGACTGAAGAAGTGAGCCGGGCGAAATCCGCCGGGCTCAGCAACCCGGGGAGTCCCATTTTTTTCAGCTCTTCCTCGGAATACCCCAGTAGCGCGACTGCGCGCAGATTCGCCTCAACGATAGCCAGAGTGGGGCTCTCGGCGAGAACCATGGCATCAGGCGAAGACTGAAACAGCCTCCGGTAGTCGCGTGACTTCATTCGAACTGCGGCGCTTCCCTGCATTACCTGACAGCGGACCGTGGAAGCGCGGGAACGACCGTTACGCCGTTGTCCGCCGCGATTCCGAGCGGCTGGATGATGCTTCGCCGCAGTCTTGTCTGTGCCAACAGAATACGTGAAACATCAAAACCCCGCAATCAAAAGCGCCAGGCTCAGCGTATCTGCAGTCACAGGCGCAAGTATGTTTTACAGTCAACCGTTCGCAAGCCGCTCAAACGCGACCAGAGTCTCAGATATCGCGTCATTGAGGGGTGTTCTGGGTACTGGGCCCACGATTCGCTCGAGAGCGGAATCATCCATTCGCCACGCCACCGGCACCGGCGAGCCTTTGATCGAGATGAGGTCAGCGGCTTCAGGCCGAAGGCGCTCGAGAATGCGACGAAAATCCTCCATATTCACCACTTCGCCGCGGAGGTTGAAAACGTGAGCGCCGGCAGCGCGGCTTTCCAGACACTGAATGAAAATATCGGCCACGTCGCGAACGTACTGCATATCCATGTGACCGGTTAGCCGGATAGTGAACGGCTTGCGCTCGGCGAGTGCGCGAATAGCGAGCGTTGGGTCCGCAGTAAGGCCGGCATCACGCCCGACGCCGAAGACCGTCCACGGGCGGATGCCGATGCTCGAAATTCCGTCGCTCGCGAAGTACACACGGGCATTGCCCTCGTTCGCGGCCTTGAAGACGCCGTAGTGGGTGGCGGGTTTCACCGGGTAATCCTCAGTCAGAGCCTGGTCCGGATATTCGCCTGGGGGGCCCCAGACGGCCGACGAACTGGCGTAAACGATTCGCACGTCGCGGCCGGCATCGCGCGCGGCCTCGAAGACGTTTAGTGTCCCGATTACGTTGATGAGAGCGCCCTCGACCGGATTTTTCTGGCAAAAGGGCATCAGCACGGCGGCGAGGTGGACGATATGGTCGATCTGTTCGTCGCGCACGAGCTTTTTGAAGGCGGCGCCATCTTCAATGCGGCCGGTGCGGCGGTCGACCTTGCGAATGATTTCGGGCGAAGCGATCATGCCGAGCCGCGCCAGACTTTCGTTCACATCGAAGGTGACGACCTCATGACCGCCTTCGATCAGACGCTTTACGACCCACGAGCCGATGCAGCCCTGGGCTCCGGTAACAAGTGTTCTCATGGATTTAAAACGGTGATGATACAGTACGGCCGAATGTGATTCGCCTGGTCATCGTGTTCGGACTGGCGGCTGCGCTCGATATGTAGACATTCGGTCTGGTAATCGCGCCGGGATTTATCGACATTCATTCGCCATGGGCAGGATAACGAGAATTACCCCTTCAAGGCGCGGGACGCGGAGTGATGAGTAGGCTCGAAATGAAACTGGGCGTGTGACCTGTGGGGGCATGGTATCGGGCGAGGGAAGGGAAGGCGGTGATCAATTTCGACGCGACTTTTGAAAATCCCGCCCGGTATTCGGACGGGATTGTGTATGTCATCGTGAACCGCGTGTTTGTGGTCGCGAAAAGCCAATCGCAATCGGGCGTGTTTCCCGGACGCGGCCTTCGCCGCTGATCAGCGATGTCTGCGCGCGTGGCGTGTCGGCGTGGGATATCCGCCGGCCATGGTTTCGGGCGAATCCGTCATCTGCTCGCCCAGCTTGCTGAGTATGCGGTCCTTCACCCAGTGGGGGTCCCACCACTCGACCGCATTTACCTGGACGCCATCCACCTGCATCGTGAAGTGGAGATGATCGCCGCCAGCGAGGCCGGTCGCCCCGGTTTTGCCGATAATCTGGCCTTTTTTGACCATATCGCCCTTTTTCACCAGGAATTCGCTCAGATGGCCGTAGATGGTTTGCAGCCCGTAGCCGTGGTCAATGACGACGCAATTTCCGTAGATCCCCAGATTTTCGGCGAACAGGACGCGGCCGTCGTTGGAGGCGGGGATGGGCGAATGCGCCAGTTTGGCCAGATCGAAGCCGAGGTGCGTCTGCTCATCCACTTTCTTGCCCTGCCAGGTGTAACTGCGGCGATCCGCGAAACGTGATTCCACGGTGCTGTCCACCATCGGCAGGAAGGCGCCCTTCCAGAGGAATTCATTGGCGGTCTGGAAGCGCAGGTCAGCCAGTGTTTTATTGTTCTGCTTGCGCATCTGGCTGTTGATGTAGACGAAGCGCTGCACCAGGTCGCCGGGAATTTTGTGTTCGGGGTCGATCTGATTCACCACGCGATCGAGGTTCATTTCTTCCAGGCGAATTGTACTCGAGCGGAACTGCTTCGGAAAAATCTTGTACCAGAAGCTCGCCTTCGCCATCGCGCCCGACGGATTGCTGGCGTAGACATAGACGGGCGCGTCCGCCGGCAATTGCCAAAAGAAAGCGAACAGGCTGAAGTATTGTCCGGGGTGGTTCGGAAGCGGGAAGCTACGGAAGGTGTAGTCGCCGACCTTAGCGCCAGCTGCGTTCCATGATCCGGAGGGAGTAAACGTCACCATCTCCGAACCGCCCTGATTGATGTAGTGCTGCACGCCATCGGCGACGACGCGTGGCGGGCCGGTAATCACGTCGACGTCGAACGATTTGGATGCGGTGACTCCGCGAAAATCGTTGCCGGTGGCTGCGAAGCTCACGCGAGCCTTGCCGTCATGCAATGAGGGATCGATGTCTTTCCCGACTGTGACGTTTACATCGCGGGGCGCCTCATGCCCGCTGAAAACGATGCGCTTCATGGGCGCCTGAGCGGTTCTGGCCGTGTACGTCTTGCCGTCCTGCTCTATGGAAACGGCGACATAGCGAATGCCGTGCGGGTTTTCGACATGTACCTGTACCGGCGTGCTCAGCCCGATGGCGCTGAGCTGGGGAGAAACGGAAATCACCGTCGGCGCGGAGGCAAAAAACAGGGTCAATGGCGCTGCAATGACAAGAAGCGCCACGATCACGAGGAGAAAAAGCTTCACTTTTTAGTCCAGTTACCAACCCAATCGAGAAATGTTTTGTACCACAGCAGGCTGTTTGCGGGTTTCAGAATCCAGTGGCCCTCATCTGGAAATATGAGCAGTTGTGAGGGGATTTTTCTCATCTGCAGCACGGTGTAAAGTTGAAGGCCCTGGGAATACGGGATGCGGAAATCGAGTTCCCCATGGATGACCAGAGTGGGTGTGGCGAAATCCTTTTCGAAACTGCTGGGCGACCATTTCGTGTAAATGTCCGGATTATCCCACGGCATTCCGCCGAATTCCCAAATTGGAAACCAGAGTTCTTCAGTGGATTCGGCTTCGCTCTTCAGATCGTACACGCCGGCATGGGAAATCAGGCACTTGAAGCGTTTGGTATGGCCCAGAATCCAGTCGACCATGTAGCCGCCGTACGAGCCTCCGGCCGCCGCGATGCGATTGCCGTCCACGTAAGGCAGCTTCGTGACGTAGTCGGTCACCGCCATGATGTCGTCATAGGGTTTACCGCCCCAGTCCTGATTGATATCGTCCGTGAACTTCTGCCCGTAACCGAGAGAACCACGGGGGTTTGGCATGACGACCACGTATCCTGCGCCGGCGAACGCCTGGGCGTTCCAGCGATACGTCCAGCTTTCGCCCCATTCGCTCTGAGGACCGCCGTGAATCAGGACGATCACTGGATATTTCTGCGAGGCATTGAAGCCAGGGGGCTTCAAGAGGAAGCTCTGAATCTGAACGCCATCCGCGCTGGCTGTGGAGAAATCCTCGAACGGCGTGAGTTGATATTCGTTCAGCAGACCGTCATTTAAAAGGGTGAGAGCGACCGCCGGGCCTCCGCTGGAGGTGGCTTTGCAGATTTCGACCGGACTATCCCCGCTTTGGCGGGTGAAAACGATGGTTCTGCCGTCCTTTGTGAACTGCACATCATCGAGCGTGTTGTTGCCCTGAACGGCGACCCGCGTGGGTCCGCCTTCCGCTGCGACCAACTGGATCGCCTGGCGGCCCCGGTCCACCACCCCAAAAAAAAGCCGCGTCGAATCGGGCGACCAGGTAAAACTCTCGATGGAACGATCGACGGCGTCGGTTGGCGTTGTAACGATTCCGGTGGCGCGATCGAGAATCATCAGACGCCACCGATCACTCTCATACCCGGCCCGCTGTTGGGAGCGGTAAGCGAGGTATTTGCCATCCGGCGAATATTGAGGCGAGTTATCCGCACCCGGATTGCTCGTGATCTTCCGCGACTCCCCGCCCGTAATGGGGACGGCGTACAAATCGTTGTTCGTGCTCGCGGCGGGGACCGGGTCGGCATTCATGGAGTAGCAGACTTCCCGGCTATCGGGTGAGATGGCGTAATCATCGGGACCCCCGAGCGAAAACGGCGGCACATCGCGATCGCCCGGAGTCAGGTCGGCGACTTTCGCGGTGTCGAGAGCGAACGAGAGCAAATGGCTGCGGGTCTTTCCTTCCCAGGTAGTCCAGTGGCGGTACAAAAGTCCGGTGATCAGGCGGGCCTTGACCTTATCCTGCGCGGCGGCCGCAATGTGTCTCGTATTGCAGGCGTCATCGCCACCGCAATTGGGGAAGACGTCGCTGGTAAATACCAGAAATTTTCCGTCTGGCGAAACGATCTCATTGGATGCTCCGGAAGCCAGGCGCGTGATCTGGGCGCCGCCGGAGCCATCGGGATTGACCACCATGATCTGATTGACGCCATTGACCGCAGCAGTATAGAAGATGCGCTTGCCATCATTCGACCAGCGCGGCCGATTGCCCTCGGCGAGTTTCCGGGGCGCTCCGCCATCAATCGGGACAGTCCAGACGCTGTGAAGGTTCTGGTTCTCCGTGACATCGGGAGTCGAGACAGCGAAGGCTACGGTCCTGCCATCGGGCGAGAGCTGCGGGTCTGCGATGCGCTGAACGCGCATCATGGCGACAGCATCGAACGGCTTTTTCTGAGCAAAAAGGCCGAGTGGAGAAAGAGCGAGGACCAGCCAGGCCGGGCTACGCATAAACAGCGATTATCGCCTGGCCCTCGTCCGGCGGTCGGAGTCGGAACACCTGCATAAACGCTGCAGCACTGCAGATCTTTATTCGCTTCGGATGCAATCGGTGGGATCTACGCCCGCCGCGCGGCGGGCCGGAAGCAGCGCCGCTACGGCGGACACTGTCGCCAGCGTAAGCGCCGCCAGGCCGAGATCGGTCACATCGATCGCGCTCACGCCGAAGATGAGGGCACGCAAAACCGGCCGCAGCGCCATCGCCAGAACCGCACCTGCCACGATCCCGATTCCAATCAGACGCCCGGCATTCGCGACCACCGATCCCACGATTCGCCCGGGCGATGCTCCGAGAGCCATTCGCACTCCAATATCGTGGCGGCCGGCATTCACAGTCTGCGCCACCAGCCCGTAAAGCCCCACGGCCGCAAGCGCCAGCGCGGCGAATGCGAATCCCAGCAGCAGGCGCGCATCGGAACGCGGGCGATCGAGCGTCGCTTCAAGTGACTCATTCAGCATCTGCACGCCGAAAATCGGCCGCCCGGGCGCCACTTGCCGCACCAGCTTGCGAATCGCGTTCATTGCGCCTCGCGGATCGTTCGCCACTCGGACCGCGTACTCGGGATCGGGCCATGCGCCTCCCGACGCACAGTTGTAAACGTACGGATACGCAGGAGCCGCAAGCGCGTCCTCCCGCATATCGCCGATGACGCCCACGATCTCACTCGCCGGCAGACCAAAACCCGCGAATCCGAGGCGCTTGCCAATCACGGTCCGGCCGCGGCCATACACTTCGACGAACCTTCGATTGACCATCATCTTCTGGCCGCCGGCCGGCGGCCCCGGCGCCGGTTCGGGGCACCACGCGCCGGCGAGCAGCGGGACCCGTAGCGCCTTCAGATACCCCGGGCTCACCAGCCTGTAGCCCACCGGCATGCTGCCCGTCTCTTCCGTTGCCGCCGCGCCCTCGAGCACGATGTTGTTTCGCAGTGTCGCGCCCGATGCGGGAAGGAAGTTCGTCATGCCGGCTGCCTGAACTCCGGGAATCTGCTGAACTCCGGAGATCAATCTCTGCTGCATCAGGCCGATCATGGTTCGATCCTCGTCCCATGCCGCTCCGACGTGAAAGAGGATCACGTTGGCAGCATCGAAGCCCGGCTCCACCCGGCTCATGTTGTAGTAGCTGCGCAGCAGCAATCCGGCTCCGCTCAGCAGAAGCATGGTGAGCGCCACCTGCGCGGCTACAATCGCCTGCTGCAGCGATTTGCGCGCGCCGCTGGTTGCGCGTCCGGTACGAATCAGCGCGCTTGCGGTAACGGCTTTGGTCGCGCGAAGCGCCGGAAACACTCCGAATACAAGAGTTGCGGCGGCCGTGGCGAATATCGCGAAGATCAGCGCCCGCGTATCTACCGCCAGCTCAGCGATTCGCGGCGTATCGGCAAACAGCTTCGTGATCAGCGCCACGGAAAAACGCGCCAGCGCGTAGCCGCAAAGTCCCGCGAGCGCGGCCACGATCGTCATCTCCTTTGCGAGCGAGCGCACGATCTGAGCACGCCTCGCGCCGATCGAAAGCCGAATCGCGATCTCGCGTCCGCGTTGATCCAGTTGCGCCAGCATCAGGCTCGAGATATTGCTCACCGTGATCACCAGCAGCAGCGAAACCGCTCCAAAAAGCAGCGTCACCGCTTCGGCCGCCCTGCCCGTGCGGAATTCCTTCAAATCGCTCACGATGGCTGACCATTGCGCATCCGTGGCCGGATATTTCTCACCGAGCGCGTGTTGAACATTCGCAAGATCGGCCTGCGCCTGAGCGATTGTTACGCCGGGCTTCATGCGTCCCACGCCGGAAAGAAATCGCGCACTTCGCGCCTGCATCAGATACGGCGAGAGCTGGCCGGGAATCCAGACTTCGACGCTCGAATTCGAGAACGTCTTCGGCATTACGCCGACGATCGAATATCCCTTGCCGCCAGTCGTAAGCCGCCTTCGCGTGATTTGCGGATCCAATCCGTAGCGCCGCGCCCACAACCCGTAACTGATCACTGCCGCAAGCGGACCGCCTTCCACCTCCTCCTGCGGCGTGAAGGTTCGCCCCACCAGAGCCGGCATGCCGAAGACTTCGAAATATCGTGGCGTAGTACGGGCGCCCGAAAGCCGTTCCGGCTGCGCCATGCTTGTGTCTGTTACGTTTTCGGTATAGATGCCGCTGATCGCCTGGAATGCGCGGCTGTAGCGGTTCCATTCCTCGATCCGCACGGGAGCAACCAGGCTGGTTTTCTGGCTCTTCGCCGCGCTCGCCTCCATCACGCTCACCAGTTCCGACGCGCGCGGAAACGGCAAAGGTTTCAGCAGGACCGTATTCAATACCGAAAACAGCGCTGTCTCTACCCCAATTCCGAGCGTCAAAAGAATGAGCGCCGCGAGCGTAAATCCGGGGCGGCGGCGAAGCGAACGAAACGCGACAAGCCAACTCTTCACGACAGCGTCTTGGACGCCCGGGCTGCAGATGGGTTAGCCGCCGAAAGCCCTCTCTATCGGGTCGGGAGTTGTACGGTGGCAGGACTGCTGTCGCTGCCCAGCGCGATCTGGATTATGGGGTTTGGCGCGAATGAATCCGGCAGCTTCACATTGATCTGGTACAGTCCCGCAAATCCGGGCGCGAGGCCAGCATAAAGGATATTCTGCGAGGGGACGGGGTTTCCGTTCAACAAGATCTGAAGGCTCGGGAGTGATGTGATCTGGGCCGCCTGCTGCACAATGCGCCCCGATTGTGTAGCGGGAAAAGTGTGGCCCAGTCCGGCCGCGTAGAGCACTATGACCTCTCCGGGTAGTGCCGGCAAATCCGGCGAGACCACGGACCAGTCTGTATGTTCCGCCACCGCCAGATTGCCATTCCATTCAAAGAACCCGGGGCTCGACTCGTTCAACTGGACGGTGACATCAGGACCTTTCACGCCGTCTCTCGCAACGTAGATCTTCACCGGTCCTGGGCCGAACTCATACGGAACCAGAAAATTGATCTGCGTGGGCGAAACGTAGAAAAGCTTAGTAGCCAGCCCACCAACGAAGACGTTAACCCCGCGTATTTCCTGCGGCAGCGATCCCCCGTTCAGGTCGCCCGATGTGATTGCGTATTCGTCCCACGAAAGGTTCGTGCCGTAAACCGTGGCGATGGTATTGGGTGCGAGCGGGCCAGGTATTTGCGTTGCGGCGTTGACGACGCTCGCCGCACTGTAATTCGGCGCATTGCCGTTGCCGGAAAGGTCGGCGCGCGCGCACGTCGCTAAAGCGAGAACACACGCGAGACCGTACCGGAGTGGCGCTCCGGGTGACGCAAAGAGGCGGCGCATAGCGGTTTGCAACCGTTATTCTGAAGCCTCCGGCGGCTTTTTCCCAATTGTCCTGTTTCACAACGGGGCAATATACCCTGGATAACGGCCGTCGTAGACGTCGCTTTCGGCGCTGGCATGCGGAATGCTATTCAGTGATCGCATTGAGGCGCACTCTCCTTTTCTTATTAATTCCTGCGATTTCGGTTGCTCAGTTATTGTCCTTCGGGGTCACAGGGGGGGACCCCTGTTTCGCCCCAATCACAGAGTTTTGCGGCCGGTTTTCTTCTGAATGGAACGACGGGTCCGAATGATCTCGTAACCAGGCCGTGGCTGGTGGGCGCAACTGTGCAACTCAGGTTGTATCGTGGCTTTTCAGCTGTGGGCGAGTTCCAATACGAGCGTACGCACGAGGATTTTACTTATTCCGATGTTAAATTTCAGCTGAATTTCGGAACGCGGGGCGGCGCTTCCGCAAATACATGGCTTTTTCCGCTGCTGATCCGGTACGACCTGGGGCGGAAGAGGATCTCGCCTTTCTTTGATGCCGGGAGTACATTACGCCGCCTCGGACCGCTGGATGGACATGGATATCAGTTGGATTTCAATCTCCGTCTACAGCCCGTGTCATTTCACATGGTGGCGGGTGGAAATCCGGAAATCGCCGTCACAGCCGGCGCCGGAATCAGGGTTCGTCTCCTGTTATTCGATTTGCTGCCTGAGATCCGATTCCTGCACTGGACCAGCCGCTACCACAATCCCGTTCAGAACCAGGCAATTCTGGCGCTCGCCGTTGTTTTTCCGCCCCGCCGCCGATAAATGCAGCAAAGCTACAGGCCTTCGACCAGTATTCTGGTGACGTCCGCGATCAAAAGATAGCCGGGATTGTCAGGCGACCAGTCCGGCTTCGGCATATCCGCGCACGTGATGGCAATGGCAATTGGCGCCGTCTTCGCAAAGACGATGCCGACATCACTCCGTAGATGATCCAGAGCGCCAGGCTTATCGGCGACGTCGATATCCGCGAAATGCCGCGGCATCCCGTCGCGCCACATCTGGTTCTTCATGATGTCGAGCATTTCGGCCGACGC
>Ga0157372_10006943_pt1 | contig 12051 bp, 17 predicted proteins | sample C55metaG_FD_115307 | JGI IMG/M metagenome (GOLD analysis project Ga0157372, IMG submission 115307) | Corn rhizosphere microbial communities from Kellogg Biological Station, Michigan, USA - C5-5 metaG | ecosystem: Host-associated > Plants > Roots > Rhizosphere > Soil | place: USA: Michigan... | reverse complement strand
GGCTCCGGTTGAGAGTCCGTGGCAAATTGTCCGAACTGGCAACCTTAACTTCTACAAGAAGGAAAAGGCATTTGCTAGTGGCACTAGTCATCTTACTGTAGTTAATGACCCTACTCCTCCGACTGAGCAAAAGCCCTTATTGGATGGAATTTGATGAAGAACCACGCCTATTTTATCAGCGATAATGTAGATGAAAATAAGTGTGTCGAAGAAGCCACACGCAGGTTTCACTCAACAGGTAAAAAAAGTTGGGTACACCTACACAAGTTTACACAACCTTGTGGCGAAGAATGTTATCTAGCACCACGCGACCCTAAACCCGAGAAAGATACCGAACGTGCCTTTAACTGAGTCTGACGTAACTAAGCATCTATCTGCTATGGTAGATGCTGAGGTTATTGCTGTAGACACAGAGACTACAGGGTTTCGAGTTAAAGACGGCCGTGACTATCTTATGGGTATTAGCGTCGCTTATTACTTGGGCAACTTGGGCATCATGTCTGCCTACTTTCCAGTACGCCACGAATCGCAGAATCTTGATCCTAGCATCATTCATAGCCTTAAACCTATACTTGAATCTAAACCTCTTATTTTTCACAACATCAAGTTTGATTTACAGAGCCTTGCTACTATTGGCATCTATCCTAATCAACGTATGTTTTGCACTCAGCAGTTGGCTCACATGGTCAACGAAGAGTGGTTCAGCAAATCATTAGATGCCCTTGCTAAGAATTTGCTTGGAGATAAGAAAACAAAAGAAGAAGTCGAGAAGTGGACTCATGCTTTCGGCTGGAAAACAATACCTGGCGATTTAATGGATGAGTACGCTCGGCATGATGCTGAACTTACTCTAGAACTTTTTGCTAAGATTTTGTGGCCCGAAGCACGCGGCCAGGAATTAGATCAACTTTGGGATACAGAATTAGCATACATTAGACTTCTTGATAAAATAGAACGTCGAGGTATTAAAGTAGATCAAGAGTTTTGCAAAGTTAAGATTGATATCGGTGAAACTCGTATGCAAGATGTTTGTGACGAGTTAGGTTTTACCCCTACACCAACTAATCTTGCCAAACTATTCTTTGAGGATCTTAAACTACCAGTTCTAACTCTAACGCCTGGTGGCAAACCGTGTCTTGATAAAAAAAACATGGAAGAATACGATGAAATTCTCAGTCACATTGACGACAAAAGAGCGCGTCTTGTTCTTGAGTATAGGGGGTGGCAAAAAGCGGTTAGTGCCCTTTACCGTTCTGCCCTCGACCACGTTTCGCCAGACGGGCGTGTCCGTCCGAACTTTAAGGCTCATGGGACTAAAACTGGTCGTTTGTCATGTACGGATCCTAACTTACAACAGATACCTCGGCAATCTAGTAATGTCTGGAATGGTGACGCGAAACGAAGTTTCACTTTTGATGAAGGATTTAAAGGGTTAGAGTTCGACTATTCACAACTTGAATTTAGATTAGCAGCCGCTTATGGTGGAGTTGATTCTCTGCTTGAAATTTTCGCTAAAGACGAAGATCCATTTATTCCTACAGCAATTGAGGTTTTCGGTGGGATCGAATTCCGACAGTCCGCTAAGACACTTACATACTCGACTCTCTATGGCGCAGGACAACGCCGCATATCCTTTGCTCTCGGAATTGACCAAAGCGCAGCAAGTGACGTTATTGGTAGATTCCGAGAACTCTACCCAGGTATTTACTCTGCAAGTTCTAAGGCAACGAAACTCGCGGCAAGCAGAGGATACGTTCGATATTGGACTGGTCGCCGTAGACATTTCCCGAACCCTGAATTCGCATATAAAGCGTTTAACTCGATTATTCAGGGCGGCGCAGCAGAGTTAGTTAAGCACGCTATGTTGCGTGTAGACGAACAAATTTGCAATGAAGATTGTAGGATGGTACTTACAGTCCATGACTCAATTGTGCTGGAAGTACGTGAAGAACTTGCCGATTCAATTATCGAACCGGTCAAGAAATTAATGACAGACTTCCCACAATTCGGTGTGAAGTTTAGTGTTGACTGTAAGGAGTGGGGCAAGTGATCCCAACTAAGTTAGATGAGAAACACGTTGAGGCTTTAAAATCTGCATTGCCTGATAGGCAGTTTAATGAAGTTGAAATTGGACCGCCCCCCGGTATGGAAGAAAGCGTTGGATCTTTAGATGCTGTAGTAACTAAAGATGAAGAGGGTCAAATTAGGGTTCACACTTTCTGGAAGCCCGAAGAAGGTGAAATTGAAGCCCTACAAAATGGCGGCGTAATCGAGTTAACTATTCACGCCGACCACTTGCACCCTATTAGCGGAGACATTTGGGGTAGTGGGAATGGACAGTGAGAAGCACGATAACAAATGCATTCACGAAATGTATATTGGTACGTGTGCTATTTGCTTAGGTTTACAAACACCTGAGGAAGAGCAAAAAGAAATAGATGGGGGTATAGTCAAACTTTCGGAGAGACTCAATGCCCTATGAATTTATTAGAGAATATCTAAAAGATCCAGAAATAGGCGAACCTAAATTAAGATACTATAAACACATGCATAAAGAAATGGAAACCCATGAAGGAGTGCACGACGTAGAACACGTAATGCATCTTCACATCAAGCCAGTTATGTTGCCATATTATGAGTGAAGCATACTTCTTAGCACTTGACCCAGGTAAGACTACAGGCTGGGCTTCTTTTGAAGAGTCCGGTGTAGGAATCACTATGGGTCAATGTAATGTGGAAGAACTTATTGAAATGCTTAAGACAACAACTGCTAAAGTTATTATTACAGAGGACTACCGCTTATATCCCTGGAAGTTGAAAGAGCAAACGTGGTCTAAAGTTGAAACAGTACGTGTAATCGGTATGATCCAACTTTGGTGTTATCTTAACAACTTACAATTATTCTTACAAGATGCCAACATTAAAACTATAGGATATATGTGGGCTGGCTTAAAGAAAGCAGGCTCACATAAGAACAGCCATGAACGTGATGCTTATGTTCATGGCGTTTACTTTCTACAAAAGGCCGGTATCCGTAAGCCACAACAAGGAGTGGGGAATTGAGGCAATCTAAGAAGGAAGAGCGAAACAGAAATAAACTCGCTGAACTCTTTGGCTTACAGGAACATTTACCTACTGAGGCTACTCCTACACAGCAGATTCAAACTAACAATAAGAGTCGCGAAGCGGAGGCTGTTCTTGCTTACGTAGACGAGCCTAAGAAATTCAAGCAGCGTCCATGTAAGAACTGTGAGAGTGTATTCGCGGCAGATCGTGGTAATGTTGCATACTGTAGCGATGACTGTCGTAAGCACGCACTAGCGCAGATCGGAATTATTTGGGATCCTGATAAAGACCCGCGCGAACGCTGGGACTTTAAGATGGTTGTAAACGATAGTGGCGACTCACAATTAGTTAACGCTAACGTAAGTCGAGAACCACTTACAGTTCCACCACCAGCATTAGTGGTAGCGGATTTGGCTTTAGAGGTTCAGAAGGATAAGGAGTCTGTTTCCGATACTTCTTCCGATCCTGTTGTATCTGAGACTCAGACATACCCCATTGTGTATGATCTCTAGTTTCCGATGTAGACACGCCGATAGATTCCATCTGCACCGTAGTTAATATTCCGATCATTGGAGAAAGTAGTCTACGTTCTTTCTCAGTTAAGCCGCCCCATATTCCATCTTCATTATAGAAGAGAGCGTAGTTTAAGCATTGTCGTTGTACGGGACAACCGCTACAAAAAGACTTTGCTTTAGAACTCTTGCCGCCTCTTCCTACAAAAAATATCTGGTCAACTTCCTCTAGCGGTAAGGTTCTGCATTTGGCGTTTTCCCTCCAACTTTGGTGATCTGCGGCCATATCAGGCATCCAAGCAGACACCTAGCAATTGGCGCAAGTATCTTCGTGGTAATTGCTTGACTTCCTTCGTCGTGGGTAGGACACTAGACACATGACGAAAGGAGGTAGCGCCATGAGCGAGTTAACGCTTCAAAGAGGAGCCGTCCGATACACAATTAAGGGCGCTACCCCTATCTTAATTACTAAGGGTAACGCCCTAATTGTTACTGGTAAGGTTACTCCCTTACAGAAGTCCGTGCCTTCCGCGCCCCGCTTGAAGTTGGTGCAGGCGTCGTAGGTAAGTGATTCTTCTGTCGATCTAATTCAATTTGCTTATCTGTAGTAATAACATTAGCGGTCGCTAAAATAGCGGCCGCTTTTGTTTTGCCTCGACTAAGAGCATACATACCAGTAGATGCTGCGGCAGTAAGTAAAGCGGCTGCATCAATAATTGAACGGTACTTATCTGGTACACTAGGGCCGATAGCACCCAAGCCAACTGCTAAAGACAAGCCACTTGTAATGAGTGACTTCCAAAACTCAGTCGTAAGGTATCCAGGCTTACCATTTAAGCGTTCGTCTGTGGTCCGACCCATCTGAACTCCAAATGATCTTGATTCCGTGGCGCTCAGCCGCGGGAATCGCTATCTCTCTTTGGCCTATCTATATGATGCTCGTCCATAAAGAGGTTCAATAAATCCTCCAACTCTTTACATCTTGTCGTAAGTTCTCCAAGTTCTTTCTTGACTACTGAAAGTTTAGATGTTAATTCTTCCACTTCTTTTTCTTTATCTCTAAGTTGCCGATTAGTAGAGTCAAGAACTTTCTGCATAATAACTACTGCGGATTCTGCGCTAGTTACGATAACAGAATCTCGTTCAGCAGGCGCTTTCTTAGAGTCGTTTCTAGCCTTCACTAGATTTACAACAGTACCTGCTAAGCCTCCTCCAAGTATGAGGCTTAGAAGAGGGACAAGTATACTATTCTTGTCCACCATGATCCTTAAATACTTGGCGAATTGCCTTTGTAGACATTTTCACCATGTAGTCTCTAATTAAACAAGCAGATGCAAAACCTATAATAATGAGAACTGAAAATACACTAGGTAGTCCTACATATACTATGAGCAAAATTGCATATACAATACTAGTAGGTGCTAGTAATGAATACCCCGCGCGTTGTAGAATAGGTTGAGTTCTAGCAATTCCAAAGATTACTAAGAACCCACCCAGCATTAAAGATAAACCCCAAGCACGAATTAAAACATTGGGTAAGTTTCTATCAATTGCCGCAGCCGGAACGTTACCTAAAACATAAGTAGTACCACTTAGACAGCACATGAATGCCAAAAGCAATTCAAATGGCTGCTGTAAAATAGATTTAGGTAAGATCCGTAAGAAAGATGCCTTCGCCGGTACAATCATTAGTACCCAATGTAGTTTCCATGTGAGTCATGCCGACCACCTGCTCTAACCATTCCTCTGCCATATCGACTAATAGCATAGCGTAATCCTGCAATAATATTATCTACAGGATTATGGATATCTGTATGTCCGGGTAACGCATACGCATTGAATGTTGGCATAATAGTTTGCATCAAACCCATACTAGGGGTTCCGGCTTTAGCATTACTGTCCCAATTATTAATTGCATTAGGATTGCCACCAGACTCATGCATAATCATGTTATACAGACCTGGGGCTAAGCGCTTACCCGCATGAGGTACAATCTTTAATGCTTCCATAATCCATTGGTTTACGTTACCTCTAGGCATAGCAAGTTTGCCAGCAGGAATCTGAGGATAACTACTAGACATTTGCTGCATCTGCAAACGCATTTGTTGCCTACGTACTTTTTCCATATGTCGCTGAATAGCCTGCTGTGCAGCGTAATGTAATGCCTCTTTATGAGCATCACGCGCAGCCTGTAAGCGATCACGTGCAGCATTAACAACGTCAGCACCATCAGCCATAGGCGAGTTATCAATAACTCTACGTCTAGTTGTAAGCGGAACTGTCTCTAAAGGAAGCACCATTATTGATTCCCTAAGGGTAACATACCGTGTGAGGCTCGATACTTCTTACGAGTTGCTGCTAATGCTGCCTGCTCTCGCTTAAGTTCGCTCTTGATACGTGCAGGCGTGTTCTCGACAAGACCTGAACCTAATAAGAACTGTAGCAGGTTTGTCTGCTTTCCAGTGTTATTTTTATTAAGTAAGTTATTAAGGAGACTTGTGTACGGAGTCTGCCCTGCTAAGTATCTATCAGTTTGAATAGGCGCACCACCAATTTGATGCCCTGTCGCAACTTCCATAGGATCTTTAATAGCAGGATTAGCCATATACATAATATTCTGCAACAGTTCATTAGGACTTGAACCGAAGAAATTAAACGCATCCTTTGTAGGTAGTGGCGCATCTAAGTAACGCACGCCACTACTTCCCATTCCTACAGGAACTGCCAAATGTTCCTTTAACCAACTAGGCATAACATCTTCTGCTGTAGGAATATCTACATTGTGCCCAGCAAATCCGAAGCCCTGCGCCTGCGAAATAGCGTTTAACGCTTTCATCTGTGTTAAGAAATACGCAGGATGAGTTGCAAGCAAAGTTAACTGTAAGGGAATATTCTTACGTGTCCAACGGTAGAACGGGAAGATACGACTTAAGACTGCTTTTTCTGTGTAGGTATAGTCGTTGTAGTCGAAATGGAACTTTCTGACAAACCCCGCAGCCTCTTCGGCAGCGGCCTGAAAATTCCTAAGCCTACTTCTTTCAATTCTACTAACAAAGTGAGCAAGGCGCGCATAATCCTCAATATTTTCTGTAAGGTGTTGCACCTTAGTATTGACAGCAGAACCTACACCACCGCCGCCAAACCTACTGACAGTCTTACCGTATTCAGTAGTAATGAATCCAGTCTTAAGACCATTAGCCACGTAAGCGTGCCAGAGTTGATCTGCTGTTACACCTTTTGACTTAAGATCATTAAATCGCTTTTTGATGATAATATCATTACCTTCAATTTCAGCGATTCTTGCTTTTCTATAGGCATCAGGCATAATAGCATTATGCACGCGAGAGTCTGCTACTTCTCTACCAAAGAAAGTCTTACGTGTAGCAATAGACTTACCTGTGTCTAATGACAACCGGCCATGCAAGCGTAAGACCTGTAATGATTTACGATATGGCCCTAAACTAATAACTCCATCGGCCGCAGCACTCGCCATTTCACCGAGTAAGTTACGTTCATGGAATCCTGGGTTATACTTAGTAACTACCGACTTGAATAGTTGAGTAGCCTTGTTGAAGAAAATGAAACCAGGATTAGCAGCACCACGATTAATTTGTCCCTCATGGCGTAGCATCTTATCAATGGCTTCAATACCACTTGCTACGTCAGGATGAAAGACCCTGCCCTCATAACCACGAATAGTTTGTTTAACACCAGGTCGAGGACTCCACTCAGGAGTACGATAACCATGCTTATCTTTAAGTGTACGAACAACAGGATCAGCCTTAGCACCACGAACCTTATTACCTAATTCATCAACAGGATAAAGTTCGTGCCCGAATCGCTGACCAATCTGGTAGGGCAATTCTTTGTTTGCTGCTGCACTATAAATTGCATGGCGCATTGTAAGTAAGAAAACAGCAGGATCCTTACCAATGTGTTGTAGATGGTGCGCAGCGTTTGGCCCTAGATAAAATTCTTTCCAAGCCTTAAAGAGCCAGTTAGGGTCTTTAAAGTAATCCTCGCCAAATCGGTAGTTTGAAGGTAATGCCTTAAGAAATGCTCTCTCAGAAACTAACTTTCCTTTTCCTACAAGACCTTGTAGATGTTCAATTTCACTAACACCATGCGAAACTAAATCGTGAACATCCTCGCCAGTATTAAGGTTGTGTCCACCCTTATAACTGGTAACTCCGACTCGCTTGTTGGCGATGTTCTCGGCTACACTAGCCCTGTCCTTACGGTTAACGCTACGCCAAATACTGTTCTCATTAATGACGTGATTATTCATCTTGTCAATAATAGACGAACCTCTAGCCATACGCATAGCGTTAACAAAAGGATCAATATGGGAACCAGTACGAAAAACAGTGTTAAAATAGCCATGCATCGCGTCCGAGAATTCACGAACACCCTTCATCTTTTCGGAAGCAACAACAGATTTAGAGCCTTCAACTACTGATTTAGGAATACGCACCTTAAAAACATTATGCCCTGCGTACCTAAGAGCAATAGCCTTTTGGGTTTGCTCTGCTGCTGCTTTAGCATCGCCTGCAAGATTATTCTTTGTAGCAAGAGCAAGCAACTCTTGAGACTTACCTTCAATAAAGTCTACACGGCTTCCAGTAAGTTTGTGGCCCATGCTTTGAATGTCGCCTTCAACAGCACGATTCCACTTAGATAAATCTTCTGCTGTTGCGTCACCTTTAAGAGCCTTACGAAAAGCAGTAAGACTTTCATAGCGCTTAATACCTTGCTTTTCTAATTGCTGTGCAGCCTTAGCAAAGTTCTCATTGAGAGTCTTGGTATAAACAATATCACCATAGCGCTTAGAGATATCAACAGCATGACGCATAACAGAAGTACGCTGTTGTGAGTTAAGTAGTTGCTTCTTTCCGAACCAACTATCTTCTGCTAGATGTTTTGGCCCAAGTAAAACATGAGGAGCAACATCAGCATGTGCCGTTTCACCGGCAGCACGTAAAGTTGTCTCTACTTCCTTAGCCTTTTTAATATCTTCAGCGGAACGCGCAAGACTCTTTACCTTAGTTAGTTTTCCTACGCCAGCATAAGACAAAGGGTCTAACGCTACGTCACCGACGAACCCTTCGACCGCCTTTAATTTACCAGGTTGATGCTTTGTAAGTGGATCAGTCTTTAAGATATCGGTGAAACTGTTATACTTACTTTTACCTTCCCAACCCTTTTTAAGTCCTACACCCAACTGCTCGAAAGATTTACCGATGTTGTGTAGGGTCCACTTGTTCGCGCCTGGTGTCTTACCAAAATCTTCAAGTTGACCTAAACCGCCAGTAACAGCATGATACGGCTTCTCAATATCATGCCATAAATGACCTAAGAAACTACTGTGGTGTTGCTCCGGTAATTGACTCTTTAAACGAACAACACTAGAGAGAAGTGACTTAGTTTCTTGCGGCAGATTACGGTAATTGTCATACCGCATTTCTTGTCCATTAGGCAGGACAACAGTAGCATTCTTAGTGTTGGCACCACCAGTAAAGTTAGGTCGTGCAAGCCACGGAGCGTCAATAGGCGCAGCGGAACCGGGCGTGACAACACCGGCCTCTAGTTGTGCTAAGCGTTGATTAATAAGAGGCCGGAGAGTTTTTAAAACAGCACCAATATTTTGTGCCATTTAAATCCCTAATGCAATTTGAACTGCTCGCTGTAAGTATTTCATATCACTCATAGTCCAACCGTGACGCGCACCAGTCTTAACAAGAGCATCCCAAATTTGGGGGTAATTCTTCTTATCCCACGGAGTCTTTTGACCGTGACCGGCGCCACCTGTAACATACTCTAAGATATTTTCTAAGCCACCTGGGTTCTGTAAGTTAGCAGCATTACGCTCTAAGAATGCTAAGCCTTTACCAACAGAATCAGTTGGTGCAGCCGCAGCCCCACCAACGCCACCAGAGCCGCCACCTACACCAAGTAGATGAGCGATCTGTGCTTCCTTATATTGATTATCTAACCTAGCCGCACGCCGTTGCTGCCTAGAGGTATACCTCTGGCCTAACATACTAGCGTGCTGACTTGCTAATGCAGCAGACTTCTGTGCAGATAAGGTATTACCTTGCATACGAAGTTGGAATACTTGATCTGCAATTTGCTTAGCAACGTCTTGTAGGCCAGCCTCAGTTTGAGCCTTACTTTGACCAATAGCACCAAGACCAGATGTAAGAATATCACTGTGGATACGCTTAAGCATTTGATTGAAACTACGGTTATCACCCTTAGTATTTTGTATCTGAGCAGCGCGGTCCTGCGCAGTACGACTAGCCGCAAACGCTCGATCTTTAGCGGCACCTTGTAGGGCTACTGAGGGATCAATACCAAGACGTTGTAATTCTTTAGCAGTAGCACCAGTATTAGTATCAAAGTTCTCACTAATTTGCTTATTAAGATCACCATAAGCCTGTTTAGTGCGCTGTAACCTTAAGTGACCTCGATGCGCTTCTTTGCCTTGCTGACGCTTGTTATAGCGTCCAAGACTGCCGTAAAGAATCGACAAATCCCCTACAGCACGATTACCGCGTTTCTTAATCTGCTGCTTTTCTTTGTGGCCTTCGTGTTTAGTATGCGCAATCTCAGAGCCAATTTGCCCAATAGCAGGATCATACTGAGCACCAATTGCGGCAATAGCGGCCTTATTAATATCTTTTAAAGTAACGCCTGATCCTACAGGATGCTTAGTCGTACCACTTAATACTGGAGGCGCGGCGCCGAATTCCGCAGCATTCGCTGACGTCTGCGGAATCATTAAAGGGTCTTTATTCTTAGGCCGTGTTGCTAAGCCGTTTAAGCCTCCCCCGAAAGTAGTACCGTAACCTAAGTTACCTTTACCTGTAAAGATTTGACTAAGTAGACTATTATTACTGGCGGGAGTACGAGTACCACCAGGTACAGGTTGTCCCGTAAGAATGGCCCTAATTAAAGCAGAGCCTGAGGAGCGGCGTCGTCCCATTATGGCATCCCTAAGAGTTGCTTAGCTTTCTTAGTTCCTACTGTTTTTTTACCTGTATAAAGCCCTAACGCTCCTGCTTGTTGTGCCATACGATCCGCAGCGGCTTGCCTAATCTGTTCGCGCTGAATCTGTAAGGTACGCTGCATAGCAGTACGTTGGCTATTTAAATCCTGTAAGCCGTAGGTGTGCTGGTAGGCCAAGTCATTAAGTTGGTTATTAAACAATTGAGTTTCACGACCAGTAGCATCACCGTAGCCGCTACTATGTCCCATTCCTCGACCAGCGTAATCACTTAAAATACCACGCTGAACATATGGCTCATTTGCGTTGAGTCGCTGTTGCTGCACTTCAAAGTTACGGTTAATATCAGCAACTTGCTGATTATACTGATCTAAGAAATTAAGTCTCTGAGCAGCCAAAGATGCTAAATCAAGACGACCCTGTGAATCTACGCCTGGACCCTTTTTCTTAGGCTTAGACTTGGAAGGTGCATTAGTCGCAATCTTTGTTTTCTTCTTAGTTCCTACATCAAAGATAGCCTGACCTGAATAGGTCTTTTGCTTCTTAGGAACCTTAGAGCCTGAATATCCTATAAAAGATTCTCTATGGTGTTTCTTAGACAAGGCGCACCGCCTTACGGTGCTTATTAATAGCCTCAGCCGCACGCATATTCATTTGCTGAACTGCGTGCTGATGCTTCATCATCATTTCTTTAGTTTGAAGTTGATGACTTAAACGTTCCCTAGCAGCAGCCATTAACTGCCCTTCTGATACTGTCTCGGCCTGCTGAGGAGCACCATTTAAACTCTGAGCAGTAGTATCATAAGGCCGACCATTTTGAGGTAAAAGTTGACCTGTAGGAGATACTGTATAGCCTAAGTTTTGAGGCGGCATAGGTGGCAACATAGGCATAGCCGAACCCATATGCTGTGCAGATGCATAAGGAGCCATACTTTGTGGCGGCAGCAAAGGCATAGGTGAATGCCGATGATGCATACCAAACTGCCTCATACGCATTAAAGCGGCTTGCGCTAAGCCACTACGTTTATCACTTAAGCCATCACCACCGACAGGTGAGGCTAAGGATCTGTTAATGTATCCCATAGGATCTACAGTTCCCCTTGTAGGCGCATTAGAGGCACCACGATAGATGGGTCGCCCGACTAAATAACTCATCACGCCCATATGAATACTCTACTTCCTACAAAGTGATATGCCAAGTATTTACGCTTGTATATTACTCATTTCCCGACTTGCTGAATAAAACAACATGATGTTTCTTATTGTAATACCCGCATCTGCACTTACTCCAGCAGGGTTCGTATTGCCTTGCTGGTTGCATTGAACGCCTAACTGTAAATCTTTAAATCGTAGTGAGGGCGTAGCAATACGACCATCTGCACTAGCGTTTGTAATAATGTCTGTGCCTGTGTAAGTCACTTGTGTGTTAAATGTTGAACTGGCGTTTGCTCTAGCAAAGAACTTAGT
>Ga0157372_10006942_pt1 | contig 12053 bp, 11 predicted proteins | sample C55metaG_FD_115307 | JGI IMG/M metagenome (GOLD analysis project Ga0157372, IMG submission 115307) | Corn rhizosphere microbial communities from Kellogg Biological Station, Michigan, USA - C5-5 metaG | ecosystem: Host-associated > Plants > Roots > Rhizosphere > Soil | place: USA: Michigan... | reverse complement strand
GTTCGCAAGGCTGCGAGCATATACCTCTCTCCAGAGGTGATCTGGCGATACGTCATGGCGACGACTCTCTTCTTGCCGGAAAAGGTTCATCGCCAGTGTCCCAGATCGCCTCGCTTGGATCCCAGGCGGGGTGCTGTGCACTTACTTGTTGAATTCGCCATTCAGCGAGGAGGCTTCAAGTGCACGTCGTGTGTCAGCTAGATGTTGTCGTTTTCGCACACCGGATCGGATGCGTTGCTGGACCGATGTTCCATGATCAGGTCGCCACGCGCGGAATCAGTTCACCCGTAGTGAAATGGTGAAAACGACCCGAAGCGGTCATTGGAACTTAGAAAGTCAGAGCCTGCTAAATGCCCATGACTGCATTCGACCGTGTGCATATGGCATCACGCCATAGAAGGTTCGCGGGTCATCGTCGAAGACCAGCGGGATGAAATCCTGGGCGCCCTCCCACATAGGTAGGTCCATTAGGTGCCTACGCTCGATCCATTCCAGCGTGCCCTCGTGGTTGCCGTCGTGCGGCTCGCCCTCGTGTCTGTCGATGAGGAAAATAAAACCCAGCCAACCCTCGCCGTGCTGACCGAAGCCCGGCCAGTTGATGATGCCGCGTAGCTGCATGGAAGTGCATTCGATGCCGGCTTCCTCGCGAATCTCGCGGCGCATGCAGGCGGTCACGTCCTCATCCGGTTCCAACTTACCGCCTAGGCCGTTGTACTTTCCTAGGTGATGATCGTCTTTGCGCGTGTTGCGGTGGATCATCAGCACTCGCTGACGATCGCGCGAGACCACGTAGCCGAGAGTAGCGACGATCGGGGTATAGGCCATGACGGAAAGTGGTGCGAAAAAAGTTATTCTAGACCACGTCCTTACGTCGGATCGCGCCAAGGCCGCGATTTTGGCCCAGAAGCCCTCTCGACTGAGTGCCGGACGCGACCGTGGAAGTCTGCATGGCGTGTTCTTTCCGAGCGCGATGTGGCTCTAAGTCCGCTCCCAAATTTGCCTGATGACTTGATCGCGCTGCATGCGAAGAACCTCCAGCGTATGCTCAGCAACATCCGGCACACCGCAATCAACAAGGACTTCAACAACGGCCTTCACTGGCTTCCCATTTTTCTTTGTGGGATAGTCTCGGATGCGTTTGAAAATATGGACACCTCGATGATGAGGTATGGGCAGCGTGTTCCCGGAGTTCATGTGACAAATCCATATGTTCTCCAGGTGAGCTGTTACTAGGCTTCGAGTGTCCAGGATCAAAACATCGTGCTCATTGCGGCCGTAGGCGTTCAGCAAACGAAGCAGTCGATGGTGCTCGGCCCAGAAAAACACCTTTCCATTGATCAGCTGGTACCACTGTTCGGGCGTGGTCCCGTCCGTCAGTGCTTGACGCAGCCGCTCGGGGGGCATGGGTCTTTGATCGCGCAGGACGATCTGATCGGGCTGTCCGGGGGGAACCGACAGCATCTCGCGTCGGTGCTCGACTTCGTAAGCGCTCCGCTGGTGCCTTTCCAGTTTGTAAAGATCAAGAACGGCCGATGCGGACAGGAGTCCGCGCTTTTGGATACTCTCCCATGTGCCAGCCTCTGCCATGTGATAGAGCTTGGGATACATCTCAAACAGTTTTTCGAGAAGCATGTGGTTACCTGACGGTCGATCGTGCTGTCCAGTTCCGGCGATCGATGATGGAGCGCAAGTCTCGGAAGTCGCCCTTTTTTTTGGGGAAGCGGGTGTTAATCAACGAGACGGGAGCCTGTGCAACACGTTCCAGCTCTTCAATGAACTTGATCGTGTCTTCATCTAGTTGCTCGAAACGCCTTGCTTTTTGGTTCTTTGCTTTGAGGTAGTCGACAAAGGTGAGGACGATATCTGTGGGGGCATTCAAGTCACAAGCTTTTCTGAACTGATCCCATTCGAACCAACCGACTCGCCTAGGGCGGTTGGTTGTTGAGGTGAACTCCGCCGCCACAACTTCCTTAGGGTTGAGCTTTGCCTCTTTAGCGACGATCTCGAACTTTGTTTCATGTTTCAGGGTTCCAGACGTGTTGTCATCATCTCCGTCGGGGTCAGCCACGCGGATGGGTGTGGTGCGCACCACCATAAGGATTTTTCGAACTCTGCTGGGCGAGATGCCGGCCTCCGCAAGGCAACCGGCGACATTGGTGTCCCTGGACGTGACGTGAGGATACTGGCCGTGGTAAAGGCTCAAGCCACTTCCCTGAGTGCCTTCGAGAAGAATGGAGTGCCCGGCACGGTATGAGCGCTCCAGCTTGTTCACTGTGGAACCGAGGTAGGGTGCAAGTTCAGGAATATCACGTGCCAGGCGAATGGGGCTTCGCTTGTCGCCGCGGCTGGTAATTCGACGTGCTTTGGCAGCACCGCTGCCACTTCCAGTTGAGGCGATGGCCCCGACAACACCTACTTTTTCTGCCGCGATGTCTTGATCCTCAATGATGCTCGCCTGCGGGTCGATGAAAAGGCGCCCCGCCTTGATGCCAGTTTTCTTGATCTCGGTTAGGAGACTCTGGACGTGAATGGTCATCCCGGGGCCAAGTAGGAGCATGCTGTTCGTAAAACCAGAGCCGGATGGGAGAAGATGGTGGATGAACTTGCCTTTGCTACTGGCGACGGTGTGACCTGCATTAGGCCCTCCCACCCGGACCAATACGTCGTATTCGCGGGCCAAGTAGGCAACGATGTTGCCTTTGCCCTCGCTCCCATACTGGCCCCCGACGAGAACATCGACACACCGAACCTCCGGGGATGTAAACAGGTGAAGGCGAGCGGCCACGCGGACCAAGGTGTCTGCGTCGTCCGTTCGATCCGTGAAGATCCGGACATCGGCATCATTCTTCAGTGCGATGATCTCCTTGTTGTCAGTGAGATGGTCGATTTCGTCGTATGGCGGTGCATCTGGAGCTTCACCTTCTGACTTTTCGTAACGCCGAAGGAGTGTGTTCTTAGTAGCGTAAAGATGAACATGGACAAGGTCGGGGCCAAACTGCTCCCGGCATTTCTCGACCTGCTTCGGGGAACTGACATGATCGACCACTATTCCTTGGCCTTCTTTCAGTGTGCCAATGATCGATTGGATCGCTTCAACCACCCAGCCCGATTTGGTGGCTTTATCTCTGGCGCGTGCCCTTCGTATGAGGCTGGGGCGAGCACCTGCGCCTGCGCCAAGTTCCAGCTTGCCGCCGAGGACAACGCGGGTGGATACAACGCGAAAACCGTAGCGCTCATGCAGTAAGTTCGCCAACCCGGTTTTTCCGCTGCATGTCTTTCCGCTGATGATCACGATTTGATGATCGGGCATGGCTAGTTCTCCCAGATGGACAAAATTTGCGGAACCAAGAGTTCTGCTTTTGCAGCAGACGTGTCGAGCACGAGATTGGCCAGGTTTTGCAAGCTTCTCGCATTGACTTCGTTCGGGTGGGCAATCGCTGCGTCGTAATCGCCGCCTTTTTCGGCATACCTCGACCGCAACACCTCTTCGGATGCAGTGAGATGTACATGGCGAATGAGGGCTCCGAAGCGCTCCCGGAACAACTCCACTTGGCGCTCCTTCCGCACGGCGTCAACGAGCCAATTCTTGACATCGGGGGCGCCCTTTAATGCTTGAACTGCCACAGGGTCGACGATCCAGCGGTAGCCTGTTTCCTCATCTAGGCGATCCCCTAGCTCTTGGAGTTGCCGTCGTCGTTCGTCACCCTCTTTGAGTTCATCGGGCGGGATTAGAGAGATGAGGTAGCCACCTGAAGCAATCTTTACGAATTGGAATGCTCGGGTCAGTTCCTGGGCGATTGCGGTTTTACCAGACCCAATCGCTCCGCTAAGAAGCAGCATCTTTTCAACCGCCATGTCCCCCCCTCATGTGTATAGTCCGTAAATGACCTTCCTAGTTGCGGCCAAAGCGTGGGCGCGAAAGGCTTTGCGAAGATTGCCACTGAATGGGCCTCATTGCCACAACTGGCCGATTAGTGCAAGGGGAGCGTGCGCTTTGTTTCGGGGAGTTGTCCCAGCATGCCGCGCGCTTAGAGCGCAGCATGAGCACGCGCTGGATGTGGGGTGCTACACCCCCACGCGCAAGCAGTGCGACACGCGCGTAGCTCGCTTGGCGCGGTTCTGTGCTACAGAAGATGCGAAGTCTTGCAGAGATGCGTTTTCACGTGCGAGCTAACAACGAAGTATGCGCTGGGCATGCAAAAGACGCTGCATGCCCAATCAATGCATGCGAGGCGTTGCATGCGACGGCGCTCGCGAAGCAATCACTTGAACGTTGACGGGAAGAACTAACGCATGCGGAGCCGCGCGAGCGGCCAATCACACGGATTGCATGCCGCCCTCATCGAATCATCCGCACGCCGATGTCATCGAAACCTCATGCAAAGCCAGGCGCGGAACCCCATAGTTTTCTGCAAAGGGACGCCGGTCAGGGTTTCGCTTTGGCGAAAACGACCGAGTGCCATCTATAAGCGAAAACATCGGATCATCGCCTGGTGCCTCGCCAGATTGAGCGCGCGTCCGTTGCCTGACCGCGGGAGCGAAGTCCTAGAAGGATTGGAGCGAGTTGGTATGGGTGAAGCCGAAGTTGACGATGGATTCTCCAATCCTTATATCTCCGCAGCGGGCGGGACAGCGGCTGTAGGAAACCTCCTACACCACCTCGCGGCTCTTGCTGATACCGGCACAACGTTGAACACATGACACTAAAGCTGCGCCGGGGAAGTCAGGCACTTCATGGATGACGGCTCGCCGATGACCCCGGCGCGACCTAGCCAAGTGCAGTGTTCAAGGTCGCGCCACTTGACAAGGTGCCTCACATAGACATCCTTGGTTACCTGCTCCGGCACACCCTGACTCTTTTGGTCAGTTGATGGATTGCCTCTACGTGTGCGCAGCTCGAACGCAATGATTTGTCGCCGAATCGGCGAGACAACACGGGGGATGAGTAATGAAGGAACTGGCCAACCTGCTGGAAGTGCTTCGTTCGCGCGCACCTTGGCGGACCGTGGCAGCTCCGCTGCTCAAGTCCGTTGGCTTTACGGTAAAGCGAGGTGTAGAAGACACGATTGAAGAAATCTTGGCAGACGAAGGATCGGCAGCTCGACTAAACGAGCTTCGTAATGCCATGGCGGAGCACCTCGTTGCCGGAGAAAAACTTCTACGGGTGTACGAGGCGGACGGGAAAAAGCGGGAACGGCTCATCGCCTGGTCCACGAAGAAACAGCGGGGCAGCAGCCCCTTGGTCGAATCATACTTAGGTGTCCCTGATTCCAGCGTTCTGGCGGAGCAGGAAGATCAAGCGCCGCAGTTCATCGCAACCAGAGAGGCCGACGACGGCATAGCGGCGATCTTCACAGCATCTCGCTCGTATACAAGGCGTGTTCCGCTTGCGCCGGCTGATCTTCGGCCGACCCTAGATGTATCGGTATTCGAGAAGATTTACGGAGTGACGAAAGTGCGGGCGCAAACGTATGATGTCTTATGGATCCCCTATGAGGAGGATTACATATACATCGCCTGCGACTCGCCTGAAGAGGCTCCCGTCGAATTCGGTGAACTATCGGCATTGGCGATCCAAGCGATGGTCATCAGAGCACTTTCGGACAGAGTCACCCCGGCTAATCTGTGGCCTTCTATAGAGGGCTTGTATCAAACTCCGAGCGGTAGTTGCGTCGAACTCGGCTTCCTTACTGACACTGACTCTGTGAAGATGCACAAGAGCCGCAAGCGAGGAAAGTGCTTGCGGAAGGACAAGTACCATATCGGAGGAGCGTCTGTAGTAGGAGCAAACCTTCATCCCTACCGCGTCGCGATGCGATGGAAGCATCGACTGAGCGAAGAATTGGTAACGGCACCCGAGGTACAACTACCTGGGACCGCTCGCGCGGCGTTCAAGCCCAACCCGGAGCTGAACCATGCATTCGTGCGCAACTGTCTCAACATCCGCGACTTGAGGTTTGTACTCTCGAAGATCGTAGCGCATATATAGGCCATGATCCGGTTCGACCAAGTTCGAGCGGCGGTCAACGCGACTATCGAAGAGGATAAGCGCGATGTCTGTTTGCGTCTGGTGGACGAAATCGAGCGCCACAAGCTCGACGATTCGCTTTGGACGTACAGTGTCTTCTCGCGTTGGATGAGGCGCGACCCCAAGAAAGTCGTGGAAGACTGCGTCAACTTCTTGGCATCAGCAAAAAAAGCACGTCTTCTACAGGTCCACTTTTTAGCTTTCAATCCTCAGGACCCCGATGACATTGGGGCCCATGTGGACGATAGCGAAGTGAGGAACGCCTTCCAGTCAGGTGTGCTCTACCACCCCGAATCCGGTCGAAAAGTAGAAAATTTCCAAGACTGGCTCGTGCCTTATTTCACTTTAGGCGCGAAGTCCGTGGCACGGTTTCGTGATGAATGAAGATACCTGGTCGCAGCTTCTGCTTGCCGCAAGCTCGCGCTCGAAGAAGCTTCGCCTAGATCAAGTTCTGTCAACGGTTGTTCGCCCGTGCTACAGCGTATGGGCGGATCGGGTAGAGGAGGCCATCTTCTTGGCAGGTAGAGGGCTCTCACGGAAACGCAACTACGTCAATCCTAGTGAGGACAATCTCACTACCGCCCTGCTGGCGTATCTAGATGGGCTGGGCTTCTCCGCAGACATGAAGGTTGTTAACGGCAACTGCGATATCGTGGTCGACGAAGAGGGCTACCTTTGGGTCGGTGAGGCCAAGCTCGATAAGGGTGTGTCATGGATCTGGAAGGGCTATCAGCAGCTCACCACCCGATATGCACCCGGACTGGCGGAGGGAGACCGCGGGGGCATGATCATCTACTGTGTTAACGAGTCCGTTCCCGTCACCATGGCTGGATGGAAAGCGGCGCTGGCTGCTCAGCTGAAGACGGTCGGTGATTTTGAGTCGTGGCCGATGTCAAACTGTGCGTTCCGCTCTTACACAGCCGCCCCGGCTACCGGACGCACGCTTAACGTCTTGCACCAGGCGTTTGCGCTGCTGCATGATCCGAAGGATGCCACTGCGCAGCTTTCCAAAGAAGCATCCGACGCAGCCCACAAGGCCAAGAGAGCAGCAAAGAACGCTGGACAGATGCGCTGATCGAAATATTCGTGGCGGCGTCCGTGCACCGCTCTGGCGAGCGAGCATTGACTAACTCAACCTCGGCACACGTCTGACGTCGTCTCTGACGCCGTATATAACGTAACGAACAAGTTGTCGCCCGTCGTCGGAGCGCGCGCTGGCCAACATTCATAGCCCGCGCATTCGCTTCCTTCTATTCAAGCGCCGATAAATCAGCATCGTCATCCGCCGCTTCCCCTGTGCTCAATTCCGCGAGTAGGTGAGCATGGGCGCGTAACGTCACGTGGTCTGGTGGGTCACCCTGGACACGGTAAGCTTTGAAGATGTGTTCATGTCCAGCGCTCGGATTGGGAACGTTGGTGGTGGCGATTTCGTTGGTACGCAGATCGAAGCTGTAGGTGACGACTACCTGGCCCACCTCGCGGCGGGTTAGCGTGCCGACTTCTATCAGATCGTCGTCAACCGCATGACCTTCGGGGAGAATCAGTGTGCGGCGGTGAGCGGTCCCATCAGCTAGGGCGAAAGGCGTCGGTGCGACATACATCTTGCGGTCGCGTATGAGAATATCGCCGTAACTTCCAAAGCCGCGGAAGCTCTTGTTCTTATGGACATACGTGTTATCGGCATTGAGGAAACTGCCGTGACACATGACGAGATCGAGCACCGGGTAGCGGCTGCCATCCGGACTATCCGGGTAGCGCCCGAATACGTAGAACACCTGACGTCCGTTGTGCTCACCACGGGGGACTTGCGAATTGCAGTCGTAGTCGGCTTCGCGACCGGGGTAGGCCAGCCCCTTGAGTTCATAACCCTCGGCGAAGCGCACAAGGCGGAAATCCGGATACGTGTTGCGTCCTGGTGAATCAAAGTGCAGGCCGAGCAAGTCCAGCCGCCGCTTGAACCAATTCTGGAAGTGAAATTCCTTGTCGTTGCGGCCTTCGCGTTCGATCAGTTCCCCGCGCTGGATGGCATCAACGCAGGCTTTGAAGATACTAGAGGAATTCGACACGATCGGGTCCGCTCCGTTGCGTGGGTCTTGCTCTCTTGTTCGTTTAACCGGCAGCCGTGTGAATACAATCGATCAACGCTTCGGTCTCGCCGTTGGCGATATCCAGAAGGTGCAGCGCGACCCCCAGCGTTGGTGAACGTGAAATGTGCCGCAGAAGCTGCGCCATCACGATGATGCGCACATCGTTCCGGCTGAGCCGACGCCCGGCGTTTCGCATCCGGTCGGCTTGCTCCTGTGCGGAAGGCGCGACGGTCCCCCAAAGATCACCGTTCCAGCAGTGCGTTTTCATGCGCGCGCGTTTGCGGCAAACAAGGATGATATCCAGGTCAATCGGTTCCTTGGCCTGAAGCTTAGGCATAGCCACCGACATTTCCGCTTTGATGGGGTGTACGGCGCTAATTCCGAACCCAGCCTCCATCAGCGCCTGCAACACACAACGCCACCCCTCCGCCCGTGAGTGGTGATAGGTAAAGGCAAGCAGGCCATCATCTTTGAGAGCGCGGTGCGCTTCGCGCCAGACAGCCGCAAGCCGGTTCGTAAAGCCGCCTTCGTCTGCATTCTGCACCTCGCGGTCTGAGCGCGTCGTGTTGGACTCCCGGCATCCATCAGCTCCCAAGATATACCGCTGCCAGACGTGGAAAAAGTCGGCAAGCTGTGAGTAGTGAACGTTATCGAAAAAAGGTGGGTCGGTCAGCACAACATCAACGCTAGCGTCCGGCAGGTCCGTCGATCCGGAGTCCCCGCACGAGAGGTAGACACACGCGCCCTTCTTGAAGGCGCTATAAGTCTCCGCCACCGGTGCGCCGATCTTTTCGGAGAGCCCGTAGACCTTATCCGACTTGCCGCCCTTGCTAGAGGGAAGCCGAAGCTCGAACGGATCATCCGCGTAGTCGAGGGCGCGGCGGACGCGGCTCTCAAACATCGTAGAGAACGATCCCGAACTCTTGGGCGTGCCCCAAAGGTTCGCTTCGAGCGGCACGCGCTCCGGCTTGAGAATGTGGTGCGCGAACATGTGGCGGACAGCGCCAGTCCCTTCACCCTTATAGGAGGCGAACATGTTGTTGAACTCCAAAGTGCCAGAGAACAGACAAGTAAAAAGGTCGCGCAGAACCGGATCGGGAATTTCGCGTATGCGCTCAGCCAGGATTGAAAGACAAAGGAGTTGGCGCGCATTGAACATTTCGTGCCAATGCCGATAGTTGTAACCGAGCGCCTGGTTAGTGTTGTAGCCAGGCTCTATGGCGACCACTGGGTAGGCATTTTTACGGTTGTTGAGCCTATGGTTGGCTATTAGGAACAACTCGCGGTCTTCATCTGTGATCGGCTGATAAGCCTTGGTGCCGTCCGGCATGAGTACCAGCTTCGCGTACATCCGGTGCGCAGGTGGCTTCGCCGTCGCGCGGATCGTCTTGGCAATGAGGAAGCTGTGAGCGCACGAAGGACAAGTCGCGCGCTGTCCCTTCGCCGGCCCGGAGTTGGGATCGAAGCTCTGCCTGCAGGACGAGCACTGAACATCTCGTGCCTCGACATGGACCGCATTGATAGCGCCGCAACGCGGGCAGATAGCTTGTGCCTGCGGCACCTTCTTAGGGTAGGCATGACGCGCAAAGATTTGGGATGCGAACAGGTCCACGGGTGTTTGGCATGACGGGCAATCAACGGTCTTGACCCAGAAGATGTAGAGCACTTCGGCGACGCGGCCGTTCGGCAAAGTGACGCGGTAGTAGCTACGAATCTCGTCTGCCACGTCGCGCTCGATGGCGCGATAAGTTTCGAGGATCGCCTTGCGGTCGTGGACAGAGAGTGCGCACTTCACGAGGAAGTGCGCAACGGGATTGATATCGCGGCCAATCGCGCGTGCCCCCAGCTTCACCGCCTCGGCCAACGTCGTGCCGCTGCCCATGAACGGATCGAGGACTGTGCCATTTGGGATGCGGACGGCCTTGTAGGACAGGTCGAGCACGTTCGCGCCCGAAGGAGCGAATGCGCCGATAGTCAGCGCTCGGAATACAGAGCCCAAACGCTGCGCCCACCATTTGTGGATATGGGTAGTTGGACGGTTGATCTCCTTGCGCCAGCTCTCCGCCTCGGCGATGTCGCTGAACGCCTCGAACGGAAAGTCATCGTCCTCAATAGCGCGTGGGCCGGGTTTAGGTTCGAGGCAAACAACCGGCTTGCCGCTCTGATGGGCGAATGTAAGCTGCTGCGTCAAGCCTGTCGCTGGGGATTGCCAGCGGGACGAACGGACCTGCGATGCGGGCATAGGTGCTGTGGTAGGCAATTCGGTCACTGCTCTTCACATTACATGAAAAATGTACGAAGTCGCACCGCAGGACGGCGAAATGTCGATGCTCCCTGGATCAACGCACCCCAAAAGGCGCCCTGACCAACGGTTGTGTTGGAGATGTGTTGCGTGTTGAAGTTGAGGACCCGAGTGGGAGCGAAAGAGAGGACTTGGTTGCGGTATTGCCCGCTAAGTGCTCAAGCTGCCAGCTTCTCCACAGCCGCAGCCAAGTGTGCGGGCGCGAGGTGCGCGTAACGCAAGGTCATCGTGAGGTCAGCGTGACCCAGCAGCTCGCGGACAGTGTTCAGATCAACACCTGCCATCACCAGCCGGCTGGCGAAGTGGTGGCGCAAGTCGTGGAAGCGGAAGTTCTCGACCTTCGCAGCTTCGAGCAAGCGTCCCCACGCGCTCTTGACGCCATTGACGTCGAATATCCGCCCACTGTTCCCCCTCTGCGATTGCCATTGCTTTACGGCCGACAGAGCCTCGGCGTTCAGCGGGATGTGACGCTGCTTGCCGCTCTTGGCGTTCTCGCGACGCACCGTAAGCATCCTCGCGTCGAAGTTGATGTCCGACCAGCACAGTGACAGCAGTTCATTGCGACGCATGCCGGTGTTCATCGCAAGCAGCACGACCGGGGTGAGGTGGCTGGCATAGCCATGCTCGGGAATCTCTGGAAACGCAGGGCGTCTTCTTGCCTTGCGCCATTCGTTCGCTGAGGCGCGCGCTGCGGCCAGCATGCGATCGCGTTCGCTGAGTGCATCACGAAGGCGCTTCTCTTCGGCTGCGGTCAGATACCGAACCACGCTACGGGGCTTGGTGGCCTTCACGCGCACCTGCTGGAACGGGTTGCGCTCCAGCATGCCCCACTTCACCGCTTTTGACAGCACCGCCTTCAGGCCCGCCAAGTCTCGCCATGCGGTTGCTTTGGTGATCGGCGTGTCCCTCCGGGTCGTCTCTTTCAGCCGTGCGGCCCACCGGCGCTCGATCCACGCGGTGTCGATTTCCGCCAGCGGTTTGGACAACGCTTTCGGGAACACGCGCCTCAGCCGTTCGATGTATTGGTCGGCGCCTTTAAGTTCGGACTTGGCCCACGGGGCATAGTGATCCGAAAGAAACGTATCGAGCGTGATGCTGGAGGCTTTGCGCTTGGCGATGCTGGGCAGACCCTGCTGGATATATTCGGCGATGGTCTGGGAAGCGTGGGCGCGCGCCTGATCGAGCGTCAAGTGGCTGGCTTCCCCGAGTGTGCGACGCTTGCCGTGCTTCCAAGTGACGATCCAAGACTTGTGTCCCGAAGGCTGCACTCTCAACAGTAAGCCCTTTACGTGCGTGTCCCGGAGCTCGTAAGGCTTCTCCTTGGGCTGGGCAGTAGCAACGATTTTCTTGGTGAGATGGATGCGCATCGTGGGCTCGTTCCGTAAGTGGCTGGTAAGCCAGAGCTTAGGAAACGGTGCGCATCGGTGTCCGGATGAGGATCATCCGCACGAGCGAGCGCGAACCACGGAAGTCCTTGAAAGCAAAAGCCCCGCGCGGCGGGGTTCGATCGGTCTGGTGGCTAGGGGCGGAATCGAACCGCCGACCTCAGCATTATGAGTGCCGCGCTCTAACCGTCTGAGCTACCTAGCCGATACCGCTGCGCCTCTGGTCTGGCGAAATCGCCGACATCGTGGGG
>Ga0157372_10006939_pt1 | contig 12055 bp, 10 predicted proteins | sample C55metaG_FD_115307 | JGI IMG/M metagenome (GOLD analysis project Ga0157372, IMG submission 115307) | Corn rhizosphere microbial communities from Kellogg Biological Station, Michigan, USA - C5-5 metaG | ecosystem: Host-associated > Plants > Roots > Rhizosphere > Soil | place: USA: Michigan... | reverse complement strand
TACAGAAGTTAAACGTAAGCAGCGTATCATTCCAAAATATGAAAAGCCAAAAAATGATTCACTTGAATTTGTAACAACCATTGGAAAATTGTATTACGAAAAAGGCGACCATAAAAATCTTGCGGAAAAACTAACACAATATTTTTTAGACCATGTGCGAAATAATTTTAAAATTTCTACTGCTGAATTAAACAGTTCATTTGTGCAGCAACTTGCAGCAAAATCAAATAAAACTGTGGATGAAATAAATGCAATAGTTGAAAGTATTCACACAATAAACTTAAGCGATACTATTACGCAAAAACAATTGATGGAGTATTATGAACAATTAGAAAAATTTTACAAAACAATATAATTATGAGTGAAGAAATTTTTGAGCAAAGAATAAATTTAGAAGAACTGAACAAAGCGATGCTTGACCTGCAGTCAGAAATAAAAAAAATTATTGTTGGGCAGAATGAGATGGTGCGATTGATAATGGTTGCTATTCTTGCAAATGGTCATGTACTTATTGAAGGTGTACCTGGCGTTGCCAAAACACTTACTGCAAGGCTTGTTGCGAAATGTTTAAAAACGGGTTTTAGCCGCATACAGTTTACGCCCGATTTAATGCCGAGTGATGTATTGGGTACAAGTATTTTTAACCCCGGCACAGGCAAGTTTGAGTTTAAACGCGGACCGGTTTTCAGCAATATTGTTTTGATTGATGAAATAAACCGTGCACCTGCAAAAACGCAGGCGGCGCTGTTTGAAGTAATGCAGGAGCAGCAGGTAACAATGGATGGTATTACGCATGTAATGAATAATCCTTTTATGGTAATTGCAACGCAAAACCCCATTGAACAGGAGGGAACTTACCGTTTGCCCGAAGCGCAGTTAGACCGCTTTCTTTTTAAAATAATTGTGCCTTATCCAAATGAAGAAGAAGAGATAAATATTCTGCAGCGCTTTAATGAATTAACAGAAGATAACGTGGTGAATGTTGTAAATGCTGTCATCAGTGATGAACAGGTTGTTCACCTGCGACAGTTGATAAAAAATATTGTAGTGGAAGAAAAGCTCATCCAGTTTATTGCAAAAATTTCTGTTGCAACACGCAGCGATAAATCAATTTATCTCGGGGCATCACCAAGGGCAACCATTGCCATTTTGCATGCAGCAAAAGCATGGGCTGCTTTATCAGGAAGAGATTTTGTAATTCCGGATGATGTGGTTTCTGTTGTAAAGCCGGTGCTTCGCCATAGAATAATTCTTACACCCGAAAAAGAAATGGAGGGCATACCGGAAGATGAAGTGATTGAAAAAATTATTCATTCCATTGAAGTGCCGCGATAATGTTTAAGCGATTTTTTTACAGCCTTCGTTTTTATTTCACGCGATTGTTTTATACAATTGGTGCAGTAATTACCGCGCTATTTATTCTTGCATTTTTCTTTCCGCAATTGCAGCAAATTGCAGAGCTGATATTTTTATGTTTGGGTATAACAGTGCTGCTTGATTTTATCATTTTGTTTTCCGGCAAAACGCCTGTAACTGCACAGCGTTTATGTGCAGACCGTTTTAGTAATGGTGATGAAAATAAAATAACCATTCAAATAACCAATCATCGCGCTTACAAAATATATGTTACGGTTATTGATGAATTGCCCGTGCAATTTCAAAACCGAAACTGGCAACATTCTGTTTCATTAAATGCCCGCGAAATTTTTTCTTTTGATTATTTTTTAAAACCCACTGAACGCGGAGAATATTTTTTCGGTATCATTAATTTGTTTGTGCGTGGCGCATTAAATATGGTGGTGCGGCAAATAAAATCAGGCGAAGAGAAGAAAGTAGTGGTTTATCCTTCATACCTGCAAATGAAGAAATATCAATTAATGGCAGTAACCAATCAATTGCAGGCAACAGGTTCAAGGCGTTTGCGAAAGTTGGGCAGCAGCCTGGAGTTTGAACAAATAAAAGAATATGTTCAGGGCGATGATTACCGCCGTTTAAACTGGAAAGCCACAGCGCGAAAAAACAGTTTAATGGTGAATAATTATACGGATGAAAGAAGTCAGCAGGTGGTGTGTTTGATTGATAAAGGGCGCAACATGAAAATGCCGTTTGAAGGACTAACCTTGCTGGATTATGCGATTAATGCAACGCTTGTGTTGAGCAATATCGTTTTATTAAAACAAGACAAGAGCGGTTTACTTACGTTTGGAAAAAAGATTGACCAGTTTATACAGCCCGATAAAAAACCTACACAAATAAATTTTATTTTAGAAACACTGTACACGCAGCAAACAGATTTTATGGACAGTGATTTTGAAGCGCTGTATGTTTACCTGCGGTATCATCTTAATCAAAGAAGCTTATTAATTCTCTTTACCAATTTTGAAAGCCTGTATGGTTTGGAGCGCCAGTTACCGTATTTAAAACAACTTTCAACACATCATCCTTTATTGGTTATATTTTTTGAAAACACAGAGTTATCTGCATTGCAACAACAAAAGGCGCACAACCTGGAACAGGTTTATTATAAAACTATAGCGAATAAATTTGCGCTCGAAAAAAAGCAAATGGTAAAAGAACTGCAAAAGCACGGCATTATGAGTTTGCTTACGCCGCCTCAAAAGCTTACGGCAAATACCATCAATAAATACCTTGAATTAAAAGAAAGACAAGTGGTGTAGGTTTCTGGCACTTTCAAGTATCTGATACCTATTTAAACACGCTTTTTATCGCTGCACAACATCGCCTTCAACACTTGATGCAACTTCTGCTACTCTTGTTGTTAAGTAATCAGGTACATTATTTTTTCCGGCAGCAATACCAAGATCAATAATAAATTCATCAAAATCTTCACTATTTACTTTTTCGCTGATACGATTATTTATTGCAGGGTCATGTGCATCTTTCATATTTAAGCCTGAGTAAGTAAAATTTTTTGCACCAGTTGCTACACAAAAGAAATCTGTAAGATTTTTACTAAGCACCTGGAAACCGCTTAAATCACCATTCGTCACTTCCGTTAGCAAAACAGTAAAGTAGCCATTGATTTTACTATCTGCTGCAATTACAAAAATGGCGCTGTCAACTACAGAACGAATATTTAATCTGCCTTGCTCTATCATTGTTCCTGATGCGGCGGCCGGATCTTGTACCATAGTTGTTCCACCTAAAGAATCATAAAGCGTTAAAATAACCGGAGGCTTTGAGTCATTATTTTTATCGCAGGATGAAATTATTAAAGCAAGAAAGCATATAGCAACTAAAAACAGGAGTGGTATTTTTTTCATAACTATTGATTGATTGTTTAGAAGATTTTTTTCATAACATCATATACTTTATAACTAAAGGAGCTGCTTGCAACAGGGCAACCTTTCATCAATTCTTTTTCATCAGGTATATGCCGAACTGCGTTATAGTGAAGCGTTGATGATAAATTACTTGTTATTGCATCTGCACTAACTTTTGCGGGATGAAATGTAAATACAGCAATGCGCGAATTTGGATTGCACAGTACATGCTCAACGCCCTTCTGATTATAAAGCCATGACGTTATTTTATCAGCATCAGGCTGTTTAATGTCTTGTTTAAAATCAATGCGTGCCATAGCAATAGTTTTATCATCTGCTGCCTGCGGCTTCATCATTATATAAATGTGTATACATAAAACAATGAATAAAAAAATCAGAGCAGAGAAAGAAATAACAAGAGTTCTTTTAATTTTTCGTTTGCTCATAGTATAGGTGTTTTTGATGAGTAATATGTTTTTGGCAGCTTATTGTCATGTACGTTAATTACAAAGGTTGGGTTTTATATGAAATGAACTTGCTTCGTATAACCTATTCAATAAGTAATTGACTTTTGTTTCAATGAAGACATAAGAGAGCGGGAAAACATTCTGCGGCGTACATGCGGGATTAAGATGGATATAATCGAACTTTTGTAAAAAGAATTTTTTATTGCCTATACTTTTTGCATCAAGACTTTCTTCAAATACTTTATGTAATTGACCTTTTAATTTTTCTTTTCCACTGACTGCGTTTTGCAATTGTTGAAGTATCTCAGTTTATTTGTTTCTTTTAAACTTGATTGATTGCAGGATAACTTATACAAGTTGGGACAGAGCTAAGCTTTTACTTTTTTTCGGAATACCCATTCAATAAATTGAACAACTTTTGCAAAAGGTGTTTCATCTGGTGCAAATATTATTGCCAAACTTTGAGATAAAATAGATGAGGCGGTTTCCCAAAACTTACCTTTTAATGAACTTAAATATTTTTGTAAGTTCTGTATTGAAGTTTCTAAATCTGGCGCAACAGCAGAACCAGCAATACCTAAATCTGTATTTACTTTTGTTAAAGCACCTTCTAATTTTTCCTTCGTAATATCAGGATACTTTTGCTGAATTAAAGCAAATATTTCATCCGGTGTTTTTTCGATATTATCGTTTAAAATTTTTATTATGCCTGAACCATGTATTAAAGCATTTTGCACTTCCGGTTCAAGTTTCTGCCATGCTTTTTCAGTAGAGTGAAACAGGTCAGAAAAGATGTGTAAGAAATCAAAGAATGCCATAAAAGTGTTTTTAAATGATTAGGAACTAAATCTACTTCTATTTATTTTTCTTTCAAAATTTTTCTTTTGCATGTTGTCAGTTAAAAGATATAATCAATGCGGTTGAAAAAGTTGAATGGTTGCAAAGCGAAAATTGATGCAATAATGTAGCGCTATAAATGTGAAAGTATGCGGTGTAACATAATACGTTTCGATAAAATGCTTTCTGTTCTACTGGAGTTTTATTACTATCTTTTGCAAGAGGTATTATTGATTTTAAAATAACCGTGGCATAAATTAAAAGAAGATAATATGCTATCGCAAACTTCATTCACAATTATTCTTTTTGTATCATCAAACAAAAAAAACTCTTTGAATTGTCCAGTATAATGCAATAGAAGCAATTGCCAACGATAAAGGATAAACCACGCTCTTTTTATAATTCTTTGTATTTCGCAAAGGGATTATTACAAAAGCAAACGTTGCAAGAATTATTGTTACCTGTCCTAATTCTACGCCCACATTAAAGCTGAATATTGATAGGAAAAATTTATTTCGCGGTAAACCGATTTCATTTAATGCACTCGCAAAGCCCATACCGTGTATTAATCCAAACATAAAAACAATAAGCATGCGCCACGGGCTGAGTTTAGTGATTAATAAATTTTCTATGGCTATAAATAAAATTGATAATGCAATAATGGGCTCCACTACGGCGCCTGGTGCAACAATCAAACCTTTCATTGATAGTGCGAGCGTTATGGAATGTGCTACCGTAAATGCTGTTGCCTGCCATAATATGGTACTAACTTTTGTGCTTAATAAGCAAAGACCTGTTACAAATAAAATATGGTCAAACCCGTTTGGCAATATGTGCATATAACCCAGCTTCAGGTAATACCAAAACACATTGCTGTTGGGTGCTTTTTCTAATGCATAATTTATTGTATGTGCATTTGCATTTACAGCAATCAATAAAAAACAAAAACCTAAAAAATATTTTGTTCTAAACACCGTATTTGCTTTCACAAAACAATTATTATAGTTTGGCTATTGTTTTTTCTGCTTCAGCTTTTAACTCCGGGTTTATATATGGATTTTGCAATGAAGTTTCTGCAATCGTTGTTTTAGCAAGCGGCGCGTTACCAGACTTATAATATATTAATGCTGCTCTGCTTAATAACTCCGGATTTTTTGAATGTGTGCGCAATGCAACATTAATGTAAGGAACTGCTTTTGCATAATCACCTTTACAATAATAAACCCAGGCAACAGTTTCGTTTACATCAATATTATCCGGGCGGCGATTATATTCCATCATTGCATGTTCCAATGCTTTATCGTTATCTTTTATTTTTAAATATGCATAAGCAAGTTCTCTATCTGCATAATGTCCTATATTTTCATTAGCAACTGCTGCCTGTGAATTTTCATTTAATTCATCTATTACTTCTTTTGAAAGTTTATCTGCTTTTGCTTTATCCCCTGATTGTTGATATGCATCTACTAATTGTTCTTTTATTGAATAATCATCTACCAGTGAATCTGCTTTCATATAATAGTTGATAGCTTTTGCATAATCTTTATTTGCCATAGCAATTTGTGCAAGACCAGCAATAGCATAAGCATAATCTGGTCGCACTGATAATGAAAACCTATACAACGTATCTGCCTTTTTATAATCTCCGGTTTTTCTGTATAAATCAGCAAGCTGATAACGTGCCCATTCTGTGTGTTCATCACCGGCGCCGCCTGCTTCAACAGCCATTTGCATGGCTTTAATTGCACCGGCATAATCACCAAAAATTTCTCTTAAGTAAGATACACGTGAATAAGAAGTAAGATCAGGGCGTACACTAACCATTTTATCAGCATAAAAAACAGCAGTATCATATTTGCCTATTTCAACGTTCCCGTCAACCAACAAACCATACACATAAGCGTTGTAAGGATTTACACGTTGTGCTTTGTGTGCTATTTCAAGCCCATCTGCAAAATGGTGTTGAGACATATAAATAAGCGATTTAAAAACAAGTGCATTAAAATCGAGCGAATCAAGATTTAAAACATCATTTATATATTTCATTGAAGCCATATCGTAATACGCATAATTGCCGGTAACTCTCGCTTCCTGTATATACAATGCGGCAAGTCTTAACTGCGATTTTGAATCTGTGGGATTATCTTTTATTAATGCCAACAGCGAATCGGCAGAATGCCTGGCTTGTTTCCATTCATCAGAATTTGCCAAAGCGCCTTTTCTTTCCAGCAAAACATATTGTTTGTTTTCATCCTGTTTCTTTTTATAGTTATATTTTAAAATAATGCCGCCAATTGCGATACAAAAAAGTATTATGCAAAGCAGGTAAATGTTTTTCTTTTTCATTCCACCGGTTTTAAGAATGTGAAAACATTACACGATAAAATTTACCGTGTAATGTTTAGAAATATTACTGTTTTACGATTTTCTTTGAATCTATTTTGGTCTCGTTATCATAAACGATAACAGTATAAACACCTTTTGGTAAAGAAGCAATATTTATTTGTGCAGATTTGCCTGCTAATTTTTGAGAGACAACTTTTCTTCCCGCAGCATCATAAACATTAACCAGTAAATTATCTGTTGCAGCATTTATATTTATAAAGTCTGATGCCGGATTTGGTGTAATAGTTATTACACTAATACTAAACTTAACAAACCTTACAACTGAATAAATATATTTTCCATCGTTATCAACTTCTTTCAACCGATAGAAATTCGTTTTTGTTAATGATGGGTTTTTATCTGTGAATTGATACCCCCCAAGACTACCTTTTGAAACAACTTCACCAATCTTTGTATAATGTGCAGCATCTGTGCTTGATTCAATTTCATAATGATTAGCATTAACAACATTTGCAACCTGCCATTGTAATAATACAGAATGGTTAACCGCATTTGCGGTAAAGCTTACAATTGTAACAGGCAATATTATTTGCGGACCTATATAACCTCTCCACGGCCCCTGTTCATAAGGGAAACATTCTTTTAGTGCTGTATCATTTTTTGTTACACCTGCAGTAAATGTATATACGTTTAAAAAATCCGGAGTAAGCGGACTGCCACCAAGCGTATAATCATCATACCATAAACCTATTGCAGCCAAAGCCACGCCAGACACGGCTTGCAGCTCGATTGTTGTTACATCATCTTCCAGCCGTCTTCCGTTTGGAAATCCATCCATGTTAGGTATGAATTGCAAAGCGGTGCTTGCATTAAAACGCGAATCCGTAAGGCCTAATGCAGCTGCCTGTATAATACCTAATGAACTAAAGTCTGAACTATTGCGCGGTGTAACAGGAACTGCCATGTTTAATCTTAATCTATCTTCAAGTGTTGGAAGAAAATTGTTGATGAAAGGCTTGCCATTGGCTAACGGGTTTCCATCTGGTTTGCCTGTTGCTAATTGATAAGGCGCCAGGTTTGGAACACCTGTATAAAATATTGGTAAAAGATCTACAGCACGCGGGCTGTGATTATCGGGCAACAAAATAGTTCCAAACACCGCATCATCCAAAGCAGTGCCTGCAACTGCAGCAGTACCTTTTAAAGGGAAAAGACCTGGTTTGCCATTTCTAAAATCAAACTGCCCTAATGAATTTGTTTGGATGCGCAATTGCGAAAGCCCCGGTACTGCACTGCCAAACTGGCTATCGTCCATATATAAAGCCAATTCAGGATTTTCAAAATAACCATTAAACTGTGCATCATCTGCAGGCGCGGCTGCATTCCATTTATCTTTATAACCAATTGGTATAACTGCTTCGTTGGTTAAAGGCATTCCTAATCTTGATACCTGTATCCAATCGCCCGAACCTGAAACACTTCCGGTAGTAGAATCGAACGTTGTTATTGTTTGCCTGTAAGAAGATGCATAAACACCGATCACAAAATTTGGATCTAAAATACTTGTTGCCTGCGCGGTAGTTTTCCCATCTTTTTGCAAACTTGAAATAGGTACTTCAACAACAATAGAATGGCAATTAAATTTAGCAAGACCATCACGACCTACAGGTCTGAAATTACCTACGTCGAAAATACCGGCGAGGTCAACAAAAAAAGGATCATCAACAGGTCCGCAAAAAACTTTTTCTCCCGATGAAGCAGTTGCAACTGCAGACATCATTAAATCATCATAGCTTGATGCGCCGAGCCCAACTGTTGCATCATTAATAGACCTTGGACCTATATTAGTTGGAGGAACGATGCCATTACTGATAATAGTTATAAATGTTTTACCGCCATCAATACTTTTCTCACACTTGTAAGTATCTTTTAAATTTTGTTTACCTAAACGGATATTGAAAAATGTGGTTGCGTCTTCGTTTGTTTGCGTAAATGTGAACCTGTAAATAATGTCATCGCCGGTTGTTGCAGTATTATTATCAATATGAATTTCGTAGCGAATGCCTTCGCCAAAATTATAATAATTGGGCCCCCCGGCCGGATGTTCAAAAGGTATGTAGTTAGCAATCATTACTACATTATTTGTATCACAGGGGCTGCGGAATACATACAGGTCTGTATTATCTGCAAGCGGATCGTTTGAAATTAATGGCGCCTCACGATGTGATGAGGCATAAGAAGTATAATGAGCTGTAACAATGCAAATCACTATACCTGCAAAGAGTTTTATAATTCTTTTCATAATAATTTTTTTAAGTTTAAAACCTTGCCTGTTGAGGATAATTAAAACCTCTCCATGGTGTTTGCATATAAGGAAAATAATTTTTAAATGTGGTATCATTATGTGTTGGGCCAGCTGTAAAAGAAAGTGCATTCAACAGGTCTTGTGTAACAGGATTTCCCGGTGTATAATCATCATACCAAAAACCTATGGCCGCTAATGCAACACCACCTACTGCCTGCAGTTCTATGGTTGTTACATCGTCTTCAAGTCTTCTACCGTTAGGAAAGCCATCCATATTTGGAATATCCTGCAAACTTGTATTTGCATTAAATCTTGAATCGGTTAATCCTAATACTGCTGCTTTTATTATACCTAAAGAACTAAAGTCTGTACTGTTTCTTGGTGTAGCAGGTACAGCCATGTTAAGCCTGAGCATATCACCCAATGTGGGTAAAAAATTATTGATAAAAGGTTTGCCTGCAGCAAGCGGGTTACCGTTTTTACCTGTTGCTAATTGATACGGCGCAAGGTTTGGAACACCGGTATAAAATATCGGCAATAAATCAACCGAACGTGGTTTACCGGGACCGGGTAATAGAATAGTTCCAAACACTGCATCATCCAAGGCTGTTCCTGCAACTGCGGCTGTGCCCTTTAACGGGTAAAGACCATCATGGCCATTTCGAAAATCATAACTGCCTAAAGAATTTGATTGAATGCGCAAAGCAGATAAAGCAGGCACCGCACCACCAAATTTGCTGTCATCCATATACAATGCCAGTTCAGGGTTTTCGAAATAAGATATAAACCCGGATTCTTTAGAATTATTTGCAGCAACAGTATTCCAGTAATCTTTCATACCAACTGGAATTACGGCTTCATTTGTAAGCGGCATTCCTAAACGCGAAACCTGAACCCAGTTGCCGGTATATCCTTCTGTGCCATCATTATTTAAAGTTTTTATTTGCCTGCGGCTTGCACTTGCCCATACACCAATTACAAAATCAGGATCTAAAATATTTACTGCCTGGCTCACATCCTTACCATCTTTTTGTAAAAGTTTAATAGGAATTTTCAGGGCAATAGTGTGCACATTAAATCTTGCAAGACCATCTTTAGGTGCGTTTGAAGAATTACCGGTTGGTCTGAAACCACCAACATCAAAAGCGCCTGCCAGGTCAACAAAAAAAGGATCATCAACAGGGCCACAGAAATTTTTTCATTATCAGTTGTAACAGCAATAGCATTTTTCATCAACTGATCGTAATTGGTATTTAAACCAACTGATCCATTTATTGAACGCGGACCTATGTTTGGCGGAGGCACTACACCATTAGTTACAATGGGTACAAATGTTTTTCCGCCATCAGTACTTTTTTCACAGGTATATGTTGTTTTTAAATTTTCTTTTCCCAGCCTTATATAAAAAAACGTAGTGGCATCCTCATTTACGCGTGTAAACGTAAACCTGTATGTTATGTCATCGCCTGTTGTGGTTGTTTTGTTTTTTATATGAATTTCATAGCGGATATTTTCTCCAAAAGTGTAATAGTTCGGACCACCTTCAGGCGATTCGAAAGGAATATAATTGGCAATAATAGTAATCGTGTTAGAATTGTCCGGACTTCGGAAAGCATATACATCAGTATTATCTGCCAACGGATCATTAGAAATCAATGGAGCTTCTCTGTGAGAAGACGCATTGGAGGTTTTGGCAAATGCAGTAAAGAGCACACATAGGAGCAGTAACCTTCTGCAACTGAAGTGTAAAAATTTTATACACATGAGCATGAGTTTAAATAAAAAATATTTTTAAAAATGCGAGGAAGGGAAGAACATTTATAACAACTACGTTCGGGCTAAACTTTCGGATTTTATTTAATTAAAAAAGGAAATGACTATTCGTAAAGTATAAATTGAGCCTGGTATAATATCCAAAGAATAACCCGTTTTATAATTGGTTAGCTTTAATCCGGTTCTTTTTTATCTAAAATATGTCGAAGAATAATGTTCTGTAATTTAAGATAAAAAAATATTAAACGCAAAAAAGCCGCTTTTTAATTAAGCGGCTTATATAAAAACCCAGTTGAAACTATAATCTAATTTAAACTGCGAAAGTCTACCGGCACTAATTTGCTTACGCCGGGCTCCTGCATGGTAACACCATAAATTACGTCCACGCTGCTCATCGTCATTTTATTATGTGTTACAATAATGAACTGTGAGTTATCGCTAAAGCGTTGTATCATTTGTGTGAACTTGCCAACATTTGCGTCATCCAGCGGCGCATCAACTTCATCCAAAATACAGAATGGTGCGGGTTTTATTAAGTAAATAGCAAACAATAATGCAGTAGCAGTAAGTGTTTTTTCACCACCGCTTAATTGTGTGATGGATGATGGTTTTTTCCCTTTAGGTTTTGCAATTACATCCACACCTGTTTCCGCAAGGTTCGCAGGGTTTTCAAGAACGAGGTCGGCAGTATCTTCATCTGTAAACAATGCTTTAAATACCTGCTGAAAATTTTCACGCACTTTATTAAAAGTATCGAGAAATTGCTGATTCGCGGTTGCTTCTGTTTCTTCTATTGTTTGCAGCAAACTTTCTTTAGCACTTATTAAATCTGTTTTTTGTTCAAGAATAAATTCGTAGCGCTTTTTAATTTCAACAAAAGCTTCAATCGCGGTTGGATTTACTTCGCCAATATTTTCCAAACGTTTGCGCATTTTGTCTGCAGTCGCCTGCAAATCTTCTGTTGCTGAATTTGTTTTACGCGGCTCATCAATTATCGCATCTAAATCTACTTTAAACTCAACCTGCAAACGTTCACGCATGCC
>Ga0157372_10006938_pt1 | contig 12055 bp, 10 predicted proteins | sample C55metaG_FD_115307 | JGI IMG/M metagenome (GOLD analysis project Ga0157372, IMG submission 115307) | Corn rhizosphere microbial communities from Kellogg Biological Station, Michigan, USA - C5-5 metaG | ecosystem: Host-associated > Plants > Roots > Rhizosphere > Soil | place: USA: Michigan... | reverse complement strand
TCATACAATTTTGCCACCCACCAGCCCGGGTCTTGTTTTGTTAATTGATTATTTTGTTTGTTCTGCAACTCGCGTTCAACTAAAGGACTTAATAAATTATTAACATCGTGCTGCGGCATTGTCATTACATACTCATATAAACCTTTGTAATCTTTCTCAGAAAATATTTCGTCAAAGCCATCAAATTCCGGAACGCTTTGCAAAACATCATGCAGCTTATCTTCTTTTAAAAAACCATGCAGCAACCAAAACTCACTTAATGCTACCATTACTTCGGGTTTGTGATTCCTGTCTTTATAATTGCGCTTTGCATCTTTTATATCAATGCCTTTTTTTTCTTCTTCTTCAAAACCTTTTTCTGCTTCTTTTTTTGTTGGATGTACTTGTATGCTCAGCATATCTTTTACATCCAGTATTTTAAAAAGATAAGGCAGCTCTCCAAATTCGGCTTGTGTTTTATCGCCAATAAAGTTTGCGGGAAATTTTTTTATTAATTCATTCAATGGTTTTTCATCATCATTAATAATTAAAGTGGATGGCGCCGAAGGATGCGCACCCATCCAATATTCTGCATACGGTTTTTGTTTTTCATTTTTTATTCCCAGCCAGTGCGGAATAAATTCTGTTCCGCCCCAGGCATAATACTGCACTTTTCCTTTTAGCTTAAAAATTTTATCTTGTATCATATTTAACTCTTAAAAAATTTACTTTGAACTGGAACAAAACTACTGGTAATAACGGAGAAGAGCTTGCCGTAAATTATTTACTGCAACATGGCTTTATAATTATCGAACGCAACTGGCGTTTTCGTCATGCCGAAGTTGACATTATTGCTGCAAAAGAAAATCGTCTTCGGTTTTTTGAAATCAAAACAAGAACATCTGATAAATATGGCAAACCCGAAGAAAGCATGAGCTACAAAAAAATGAACATGCTGAAAATGGCTGCCGAAGAATATCAATATAAACATCCGCAATGGAAATATTTACAATTTGATGTGCTGGCAATAACAATTATTAATGGTGTGCCAGTAGAATATTTTTTGATTGAAGATGTGTATTTTTAGTTAATAGGTGATGGTTCATGGGTCATAGTTTTTAACCTTAAACAAAAATTATGTCATTTAGATTTGAAGAATTGAACATTTGGCAAAGAGCTTTTAAGCTTGCTAATGAAATTGATTTAATGGTTGAATTATTTTCAAAAAAGGAATTGTTTAGTCTTTCGTCCCAAATAAAGCGCGCTGCAGATTCAGTAGTTTTAAACATTGCGAAGGAAGTACAGGGCAAATAAAGCCTGAATTCAAACGATTTTTAAATATTGCGTTAAGGAGCGCGATAGAAGTTGTTGCTTGTTTAATGATGGCAAAAGAACGTAAGTACTTAAATGAAGAACAATTCAGGAATTTTTACAATGAATATGAAATTCTGTGTAAGATGATAACTAAATTTAGAGATAGTCTTAACTAACTATGAACTATCAACTACGAACCATTACCCGATTTGAATTTTCTCCATCATCTTTTCCACCATCTTAAAAGTTGCGGGGCAGTAAGAAACATTTTGCTGATGAATGTGAATGTAATCCACCATTTTCTTTTTGGTGAGATGCGGAAACCCGGCACAATCATCGGGTCGCACTTCATATATCGAACACATATTGGTTGATAAATCTAAAAATTGACAAGGCTGTTTTTTGTTTACCCAGTCTTTATCTTTCTTTTCATACTTCAGCCATTTTTCTTTAAACTCAAAAGGTTTCATATTTAAATGTGCAGATATGCGGCGTATATCTTTATTTGTGAAAGTGGGCGTCATAGTTTTGCAGCAATTGGCGCAGGTTAAGCAATCAACTTCCTGCCATACTTCTGTATTTAATTTTTCAGCGAGCATATCCAAACCCGCGGGTTTTAATTTTTCAATTCTGCCTAAATACCTGCGAAAAATTTTATTATAAAGACTCACCTTTTTCCTGAACGACCTTAAATTTATAGGCTGCATGTATTATTGAAGATTGTAGATTGCAAATTGAATATAAAACGAAAGTAAGCAGAAACTAATCGTAAATCTAAAATCTGCAATCATAAATTAATGTGGGATACATATAAAAAAAGTTATAAAGCATACCTGCAACTGGAGAAATCTTTAAGCAATAATTCTGTTGAAGCATATTTACACGACCTTGAAAAACTTATCCAATATTTACAATCGGAAAATAATGTAAAATCGCCGGCTGACATAAGCTTGAAAGACCTGCAGCATTTTATTGAATGGATTGCAAAGCTCGACATCAATGCTGCATCGCAGGCAAGAATTATTTCGGGCATAAGAAGTTTTTTTAAGTTTTGTTTGATTGAAAACATTGTTACAAAAGACCCTTCTGTTTTATTGGATGCGCCAAAACTTAAACGTGCATTGCCTGATGTTTTAAGCTTTGAAGAAATCGAAAATATTATTTCAGCAATTGATTTAAGCAAACCGGATGGTACACGCAATAAAGCTATTTTGGAGACAATGTACAGTTGCGGTTTACGTGTAAGCGAAACCGTGAATTTAAAATTGAGTTGTTTATATTTTGATATTGGTTTTATTCGCGTGATTGGAAAAGGAGATAAAGAAAGATTGGTGCCGATTGGAAGAGATGCAATAAAATATATTAAGATTTATAAAGACACTGTGCGCAATCACATCAGCATACAAAAAAGTTATGAAGACATTTTATTCTTAAACAGGTTTGGAAAAAGTTTATCGCGCATCATGATTTTTTACATTATAAAAAACCTTGCAAAAAAAGCGGGCATTACAAAAAATATTTCACCGCATACATTCCGTCATTCTTTTGCAACACATTTGGTTGAAGGTGGTGCAGACCTGCGCGCCGTGCAGGAAATGCTGGGTCATGAAAGCATTACCACAACAGAAATCTACACGCATTTATCAAGAGATTATTTAAGAGAAACGCTGCAGAATTTTCATCCGGCGTTTAAAAAATGATTATCGGTCTGACGCCTCAAAGGCGTCTGACCGTATTACCGCACATCTTTCAGCACTTTCCAAATTTCGCTTGCTGCCAGTTTATTACCAGCATCATTTAAATGCACACCGTCAACAGTAAGAATTCCCTTGTCAGCATTGGTTGTGTTGTTGTTTACTTCATACGTATGAAAGATAGAATGCAAATCAACCAAAGGAAGATTCAAATCCTTTGCAATATTGCGAATGATTTGTGAGTACTTATTTAAGTCGCCATCCTGTTGATTACTGTAATCATTTTTTTCGCCGATGGTAGTTGGCGTTACCAGCACTACTTTAATGCTGTTGCTTTGTAATTCTTTAATAATGGCGCGATAAAATTTTTCAAACTTATCTGCATCTGTGCCGGTACCAAACATGCTTTTATGCCACACATCATTCACGCCAACCCAAATTACCACAATATCCGGCGATTGCTGAATAACATCTTCCTGCATTCTTAAATACAAATCATACACTTTATTGCCACCAACACCTGCGCCAATTAAATCGTAATTATTTATCCCCTGCTGCGAAAGCATATCTCTCATTACAGAAATATAACCGCCGGGTTTCGCACCCTGCTCAGTAATAGAATCACCAAAAAAAATTACTCTCTTATTTTTTCTGGTATCTTTTATAAAAGACATTAATACAACTGCGCCGATAAAAATAAAAACCCAGATAAGTTTGCTGGTAATATTATTCATGATATAGAAATTATTTGGTGGTATAATTATGCATCAGTTTTTAAGTAATCAATTATAATAACATCTTTTTATTATTATAAATATTGTAATGTAATGATAGCGGTCAGACGCTTCTCCAATGTTCTATATTATTTAGGAGCGCTAAAGCGTCAAACCGATAGTTTGTTAATGTCATTAAACTACATCCGTCATAAACGGCGTGGTTTCTTTTCCCATCTTCTCCACAAATTTTCTTTCATCAATTATATAACCATTGCCTCTTGCGCAAAAATGCACATGCAAATTTTCAATGCTCATCGGGTTGCCTTCAGGAATATCTGCAATGTTTGTATGAATCACTTCATGTCCGTCAATAATTACAATTAACCCGCTGCCGATAGCTTCCATTTTATTTCCTTCGGTGATAATCATTCCCGTGTCTTCGCCCAAACCCACACCAATACAACCGGGGTTACTTGCAACAGCTTGTGCAAGTCGTACAAAACGTCCACGCTTTTCAAAATGTGAATCGATGATAACATTATCAATCAGTCGCAAACCTGTTGTAATTTTTACCTCACCTTTTAAATGTGCTCTAAACGGATTGCCTTCATAAATCATGGTATTGCTCATAGCCATTGCACCTGCTGATGTTCCGGCGATAACAATTTTTTCGGTTTGATAACGCTGTCGTAAAACCTTAAGAAATTCGGTACCGCCAAGTGTAGCTGTAAGCCGCATTTGGTTACCGCCGCTAAACATAATGCAATCACTTTTTTTAAGTCTCTCTATATACTCTGATTCCTGCAAGCTTTCACGATTGCGGATATGCATGATGCCTACATTAGTGCAGCCTATTCTTCCAAAAGCGTTGAGATAATTTTCGCCTACCTGGTGCGGAATCATTGATGCAGTTGTAATAACTTCTATGCGCTTTTTTATGCCACCTGCTTCTTCTACAATCCGGCGCAGAATGCCCAGCTCAAAAAAATTAAGATTGTTTTTATGGATTTCACCTTTTTCAACCTCAGTTCCTTTGTCCTCTGCTCCGCCAATTGCAATCAGTTTCCCTTTTGGTTTTTGCATGCTTAACTATGTGATTGTGCAAACTTACGGTAATTGATTTTTTTTAAGGGGCCGATAAAACACCTTGCATTTATAACCGTGTATAACATGAGGAAAAGCTCAATAATTATTACAGGCGATTTAACACTAAAAGAAAAAAGTACACTTAAACTATTTTCATGAAATTTTATCATAGTGTTTACAATAATTTTTAACAATTCTGCATTATTATTTTTTTAAGCCAGTATGAATAATAAATCCTACCGCCTGTTGCGCAACAATAAAGAACAAGGTCCGTTTACTGCTGATGAACTTATCGCAAATGGTTTAAAACCTTATGATTTAATTTGGATAGATGGGCGCAGTGCAGCGTGGAGTTACCCCGGCGAAATGGCTGAATTTAAAAATTATGTTTCCAATCCCGATGATTATCGCAACAATCTTATTGTTACAAAACAGGAAATTGTTACACGTGTAAGTAATACTGTGCAGGCTGCAGTTGCAATGAATGATAATATTGTTCAAACTGTAAAACAAAAACCACGTTATAAAGTTTCTGCAGCATGGAGTAAAATTCAAACCATAACTACACCTGTATATAGTGATGTAATGGTTGCAGAACCAAAAAAATCTTCGGCTTCTAAAATCATCGATACAAAAAATACTCACACGCTAAATTCAAAACCTTTAAGCTGGGAACAGGCATGGCTTGATTGGGAAAATGAAAAAAAAGTAGTGGCGCCTGTAAAGCAACAAACAATTATAACTCCTGTAAAGAAAACTATTAACGAGTTTACAAAAGCAGAGCCGCTGCTGGAAAAAAAATTTGAGCAATCGCTCGATACGCTTACAGATAGTTACATTGATAATTTATTGTTGCAAAAAAAGAGAGCAAAAAAATTTTCATTCGGAAAATCTTCTGAATTTGTTTTACCCTCTATAGCATTAATAGTAATTTTTAGTATTGGTTATTGGTTTTTGCATGGCACAAAAGCTTCTGCAGTTAGCAGCTCGCCCGTTAAACAGCAACAGACCGTTGCTGTTAATTCACAGCCTGTTTCTAATTTAAACACCGTTGCTTCAAACGATAATCAAAATGCTTCCTCTCAACCTGTGGCTCAGCAAACAGAAAATAATGCAACACTTTCAAATAAGACTGTAGATAAAATTGAAGCAAAAGAAAAAATAACATCTCAACATACAGGCAATACTAAATTTATTGCTCCTGTTAAATCAAATACAACAGGTAATGTTGCTGCTAACAACACACAAAAAAATTCAAGCGGTGTTTCTGATATTGATTTGAAAAAAACAGGCAACAAAGAGAGTAAACAATTTGATCCTTCCGTGATCAATAATGTTCCAGAAGATAATACTTATAATGATCCCTCTTCTGCAAACAACGGCGATTTAAATGCTGCAGAAAACAGACCGGTGCGTCGCAGAACAAATAGTGATGCATCAAATAATTCACCCGCAAATGGAAATGATAATAATCCAATAATAAATGCAAAAGCAAAGTCGGCTGCGAGTTATGTGAAAGTGCCTGAGTATGTAACTATGGCAAACGGAAACGGCAGTGTAAAAATTCAAAATACGAGTGATGATGATCTTGACCTTGTTGTGGTAGATGTGCAATATTATGATGCGTCTGGTCGTTTTCGCAAGGGCGAAACATTATACCTGCACAATTTAAAGGCAGGAAAAACAGTTACTATAAAAACACCGCGTGATATTAATTCATCGTATGCAACTTCAAAAGTTTCTTTGGTAAGTTCCGATGCAAACAATGTATATGCTGTTGGTGATAACTGATTTTAAATTTCAAACCCCAAAAAATAAGCTCCAAATAAATTTCAATATATAAATATCAAATTAAAACCAAAGCGTAATCGTTATATAATGATTGTTTTATTTTTTGCTTTTAAATTTAAACCTGATTATTATTTGGCTTTTGGTATTTGATGTTTGAATTTTGTTTTTATAACTCATTTTAAATGCCTGTTGATAAAACCACAAAACATATTCTACTTTTTGGTGCCGGGAAATCTGCAACTGTTTTGATTGATTATTTAAAAAATCTTTCTGCGAAAGAAGGTTACAAAGTAACAATTGCAGATAGCAATCTTCAATCAGTTCAAAAAAAAGCAGGCGAACAACCAAATATTTTTGCAGTTGCTCTTGATGTTACAAATGCAGATGAACGTCAAACACAAATTCAAACTGCAGATGTGATAATTTCTTTAATGCCGCCGCATTTGCATAATTTAATAGCACTCGATTGTCTCAAGTTTAAAAAACATTTGCTTACTGCTTCTTATGTGGATGAAGAATTAAAAAAACATGCGGCAGAAATTAAGGAAAGCAATATTTTATTTTTATGCGAGATGGGTCTTGATCCCGGCATTGATCACATGAGCGCAATGCATTTGATTGATGGTATAAAAAATAAAGGCGGAAAAATTATTTCATTCAAGTCACATTGCGGCGGACTTGTTGCACCGGAAAGCGATGATAATCCCTGGCATTATAAAATAAGCTGGAATCCACACAATATAGTAATGGCAGGAAAAGCAGGAGCGCATTATAAAGAGAATAATAAAGAAGTAAGGCTGTCTTATGAACAATTATTTTCTGCGGAGCATAATGTAAATGTTCCGGGCTTGGGTAACTATTCTTATTATGCTAACCGTGATTCGCTGAGTTATGTTCCACTGTATCATTTAGATGATATTTCAACTTTCATTCGAACAACTTTGCGTCATCCTGATTTTTGTTTTGGATGGAAGAATATCATCGATCTTAAACTTACAGACGAAGAAAAAGTATACGATACAAACGGTTTATCTATTTCCGATTTCTTCAAGCAACATTTTGAAAGGCATGGCTTCAGTGAATGGTTAACGCAGTTGCTAAGTACAAGATTTGAGTACGCAAAAAAAATGATGGAGCAACTGATGAATCTTATGCAGGCAGAACAGGAAGCAATAGATGAAGGTGAAAAACCCGAAGATGATTTTATGATGATTGACGAAGATGGTAAGCTCACTACTTTAAATGTTGATGAAGTAAAAAGCCGCGCTGCAGAAAGTGTAGCAGTGCAAATGCACGAGGCAAATCTTACTTTAAAACAATTATTTTTTTTAGGGCTGAATGATGATATAATTATTGATAAAGGATTATGCAGTGCAGCAGATGTGTTGCAATTTATTTTAGAAACAAAACTTGCGTTGCAGCCGCACGATAAAGACATGATAATAATGCTGCACGAAATTGAATATGAAAGCCCCCATCCCCTAAAGGAGAGTAACAATAAAATCAACAAAATAACAAGCTGTCTTGTGGTAAAAGGTGAAGACAATATTCATACAGCTATGGCAAAAACAGTTGGCTTGCCATTAGGTATTGCAGCCAAATTAATTCTTGAAGAAAGGATAACTGAAACAGGTTTGCATATACCTGTTCTTCCATCCATTTACAATCCTGTTTTAAAAGAGTTACAGCAAAACGGAATTATTTTTAATGAAAGTTAATCAATTCATTCTGGCGATTGTATCTGTTGAAATAAAGTCTTCTGCTTTCAAGCACTTAATATTCAATATGCAATAAGCAATTTTTAATTTTATTTTTGAAGGTATTATACCCTTTTAAATTGATTGATTATTGAGTGTTAGTTTGTTGATTATTGATATTTTTTTTCTATTGATTAGGCATTTTGCTTATATCCATATATAACACATTCCATCGGTGACCGTCTAAATCAGTAAAACCAAAACCATACATCCATCCGTCTTTTTCGCCCGGCTCAGCATAAATTATTCCGCCGGCATTGGTTACTTTTTTAGCAAGTTCATCTGCTTCTTCTTTACTTTCCACGTCAATAGAAATAAGTATTTCGTTTGATTTTGCAGTATCTGCAATTTCTGTTTTTGTAAAACTTTTAAATGATGTTTCATCAAATAACATCAACACATTTTTACCCACTACAAGGCTTGCCGAAACAGGCGAGTTGCCATGTTCTGTATTAAAACTAAAACCCAGCTCTGAAAAAAATTTCTTTGATTTTTCCAGGTCTTTCACAGGCAGATTAAGCCACAATTGTTTCGTCATAGATTTAGCTTTATATAAAATTAGAATAGATATTTATTGATTACGATATTTTGGGAATGTTTATTTACGCTTCAGCGAACTGTTTAAAAAAGCATTGCGCCTGTTTTCGTAAACCGCTTTGGATTTTACAATAATGTAGTTTTTTTAAACTTGGCTGCAAATATAAATGTCATCATTTTAAAAAAACGCATAAACCGCAATTATGGTTTCCCTGCGCTTAAGAATTCCATTCCTTTATATAAAAAATACACCTTGAGAAGAATTAAAATATGTTGTTTCTATCACATAAGCGTATATCGGCACTCCATTTTAATACATATTGCGTTAGTTTGATTGAAATATAGATATAAGTATATTTTTTTTCAAAATAAATATGTGTTTAGCGGTTATATGCGGTTAATTAAAAAAAATATTTTCTGAATTTGCGGTTTTGAATAATTTTTTGCTATAGTTTCGTTTTTCATATTCACTAACGGATGCTTAAAAGAGAAAGACAAGCCTTTATACTGCATGAGGTGAATCTGCATAACAAAGTACTCTCGCTCGATTTGAGTAAACGCATGAACGTATCAGACGATACCATCAGGCGTGACCTGTACGAGCTTGCACAACAGGGAAAAATTATTAAAGTGCACGGCGGTGCCTTATCGCCTTCCTTTCACAATTCACATGCCTCTTCAAAAAGCGTTTATGCCTATCAGCAAAAAAAATTAATTGCACAAAAAGCGGTTTCGCTTATTAAAGATGGAATGTTTGTGCTTACCAGCGGCGGTACTACCATAATAGAAATGGCAAAAGCATTACCGCCCGACCTGCACGCCACTTTTATATCGGGCAGCATCCCGGTGCTTTCAGAATATATTCTTCATCCCAACATAGAAGTAATAGTTATTGGTGATAAGGTTTCAAAAAATTCTATGATTACTGTTGGGCATGAAGCCATTTCGAGAATAAGAGATTTAAGAGTTGACTTGTGTTTTCTCGGCATCAACGCCATCAATCTTAATACCGGTGTTTCTGATAATGATTGGGAAGTAGCCCAAATAAAGAAAGCCATGATTTCATCATCCGATAAACTGGTTTGTTTGACCATTTCCGAAAAGCTGGATTCCCAACAACCAATCCAGATATGCGAAATTAAAAAAATTGATATGCTGATTACAGAGCTATCGCCTGAAGATGCCAAACTTAAACCTTACGTGCAGGCAGGAATGAAGGTTTTATAAAAAAATAGTGAACCAATGAACTGTTGTCATTTAAAAAATGGCAATGTAAATTTTTTTTTATGACAATAACCACTCAACGCATTTGCTCATTTCAAACATTTATCATACAACTAAAACAATTTTATGATTTCGCTTAAACGATTTTCATTATGCTTTGTGGGGCTGCTGCTTTATTTATGCAGCAGTGCACAAAACAAAACCATTACAGGTAATGTTTCTGCAGCTGCAACCACTGAGCCGCTGGCAGGCGTTACAATTACGGTAAAAGAAACACATCAATCAACTATTACCGATGCATCCGGAAATTTTTCGATTAAGGCTGACCCAGGTCAAACGCTGCAGTTTTCTTACATCGGTTATACCAACCAGGAAGTAACAGTTGGTAAAGAAAATACGCTTACAATATTGTTGCATAACACCGGTACGAATACGTTACAGGATGTGGTGATTGTAGGATACGGCACGCAAAAGAAAGCCAATCTCACCGGCGCAGTTGCAACGGTTGATGTATCCAAAACTTTTGCCAGTAAACCCATCAACGATCCAACCAAAGCCTTACAGGGTGTGGTTCCCGGCTTAACTATTCAGTATGGAAATGGCGGTTTAACTGCGGGTGCTGCGGTTAACATACGAGGCATTGGTTCTATCAATGGCTCCGGTCGTCCGTTTATTTTGGTGGATAATGTGCAAACAGATGATTTGTCTGTTATCAATCCGAACGATATTGAAAGTATCTCGGTTTTAAAGGATGCAGCTTCTGCATCTATTTACGGAGCAAGAGCAGCGTTTGGTGTAGTGTTGATTAAAACAAAAAGCGGTCGTAAAAATCAAAAAACAACAGTAAACTACAGCAATTATTTTTCATGGAATACACCTACAATTTTACCCGATTTTTCAGATCCTGTTCCTGAGCTGGAAGCATTGAACAATGCAGGTATAAGAGCAGGCACATCTTCACCCGAAACTTTTGGGATGAATATGGTGAAACTAAGAGCAGGCATTCAAAACTGGGAAGAAAAATATGCCAAGACCAATACGGGTTTGGAAATGATAAAAGGACAGGATTGGGATATTGACCCCGATGATGGCAGGGCATACTTTTTTAAAGTGTGGGATGCAAAAAAAGAATTTCTGAATAAATATACTTTCTCACAACAGCATAATATAAATGTACTCGGCGGAAGCGAAAATGTTTCCTATTATTTATCCGGCAATTATAGTTATGATGGTGGCATTTTGAAATTAAATCCTGATAAAGTAAATAAATACAACTTCACTTTAGGATTAAATGCTTCTGTAAACAAATGGCTTGACCTGAGCGCCAAAGCCATGTACAGAAATTTCAAATATGAATCTCCTTACGGTTACCAGGATTACTGGTATTATTTCTGGCGCTGGGGTCAATACTTTCCTTACGGCACTTACCAGGGTCATTACTTTAGGGTAAACTCAGCGTACATGACCGGTGCAAGTACATCGAGTGTTACAGATAATTATCAAAGAGTAGATGTTGGCGCTACTGTTAAATTAACGCGGCATTTAAATGTGCGTGCTGATTATACTATTGTTAGAGATAATGCGCTTAGCCATTCATCCGGCGGACCAATTTATGCATGGGATTTCTGGAGTGCCGGTGATTTGAAATTAGCAAACATCGCATCTTCTTCTTCAGACCAGGTTACTGAATCTGCCGGCAGGTATTTTGTAAATACTTTTAATGCGTATGCTACGTACCAAAACACATTCGCCGGCAGTCATAATTTAAAAGTTATTGCAGGTATAAATGCTGAAAATAATGAAGACATTAATTTTCTTGTTTCAAGAAAAGGATTGTTAGACCCAACACAAACTGAATTATCATTGGCAACAGGATTGGTAAGCGCATCGCCAACCGGTTTAACTGTGCCAACAGGATGGAATATAAACGACCACGGCAAACGTGCTTATGCAGGTT
>Ga0157372_10006936_pt1 | contig 12056 bp, 9 predicted proteins | sample C55metaG_FD_115307 | JGI IMG/M metagenome (GOLD analysis project Ga0157372, IMG submission 115307) | Corn rhizosphere microbial communities from Kellogg Biological Station, Michigan, USA - C5-5 metaG | ecosystem: Host-associated > Plants > Roots > Rhizosphere > Soil | place: USA: Michigan... | reverse complement strand
CACGTTGGCCACGGTAGAACCGAAGGAATAGCACAAGTTCATTGCGAACAGGCTGATATAAAGCTTTCTCCATCCCTGTTTGCTGGTCAGGCAGCACACAAGCAATGCACCTAGCAGCGCGATTTTCTCGGCATTGTAGACGCCATTGAGATTGCCATTGTAGGCCGCAACGTTGGGCACGGCATACTGCCAGGGCATAACGATGAGGACGTATAGATAGCACCACCAGACCAGCAGCAGTGCGAAATCCAGTCGCCCCACTCGGGCCGCATACTCATCCCGGGGCACGTGCGGACGCAGTGCAATCGCCGCCATCAGCGGAACGAAGTGCAGGAACAACACAATATCCCACGCACACAGGTCGGGAACATCCCGCCTGAGAACGACCTCATAATATGTCCAGAAAAGCTGGTACCCCAGCCAGAGGGCCACTCCTCCCGCCACCAGAGACCAGAAAAGCCGCAGGCGGCCATGACTACGCAGAGCGGCTGGAATAAACGCGGCCGTGCCGGAAATCAGCAACAGACATTGCACGATGTCGCTGAGCGCCGTAAGACCGAACGAGCGTGGCAGAAACAGCGCAGACATGATCGCCGTCGCTAAAACGAGCGCCACTGCCCCCAGCCATAGCTTCAACGCCTTACCCACAGGACACTCCTCGGGTCCTCATTCTAGACGCGAACTGGCGCTGAGAATGGTTACGCAAGTAACCTGTGACCAGCTATGATAAGGGCGCGCGCCGCCGTCCCAGCATTGAATTACGGTTTCGCTGCTTGCTCGTTCAACATTGTTTCAATAATATGCGACTTCGTCGCCACGGGGAGAACGCAATCTTTGAATTCTCGCCTTAAGCGTTATCGACAACCCTGGAGACTGAAAGTCCCTCCCGACCCCGGGGAGACGCGCCGCATCGAGCGCTGGCTCGCCACCGCGCGTGTCTTCCTTGCCGTTTCGACCTTGGTCGCCATTCGCATGGACCCGACTGAACTGGGGCATTCCTGGGCGGCATACGGCCTTTTCGTCTTCTACATGGCGAACGGCATTTTGATCATGATGCTGCTGCGTCGGCGGCAGCAATCCACCGCCGCATTCCGTTTCCTGGTGCATGCCGGCGACATTGTCTGGCCGGCCCTCATTTCCGTTTTTGCGGAAGGCCCGCGCACTCCATTCTTCTTGTTTTTCTTCTTTGTGCTGGCTGCCGCCGCGTATCGCTGGGGATTGTGGGAGACCTTAGGCACCGCTGCTGCCGAAGCGGCGTTGCTCTGGATCGAAAGCTTCGTCGTTCTGCACGTCTGGCCCTCCGGTTCGGCTCCGCTGAGGGCCTTGACTGGCCTGCACATCAATGTCGCTGAATTCCAGCCGCAGCGCCTGTTCATGCTGTCGATCTACCTGATCGTGATGGGGCTGCTGTTGGGCTACCTGGCGGAGCGGCAAAAGCAGTTGCGCGCAGAGAAGGCGCTGGTCACTGGCATGTTATCGCAGGTGCGGGTAGAGGCCGGCCTTACCGGAACCATCGATAAGATCTTCCATGAAATCACGTCCATGTACGGCGCTTCCCGCGTGATGATGGCCTCCCAGGAGGTCCATAGCAAGCGAGTCTTCCTGGGAGAACTGAATCCCACCAACGGAAATGGGGGCAGCGAGTTCACTTGGCTGCAATCGGGCGCGCGTGATGCAAAAACGTATCTCGACGATTATCCCGGCGAGGTCTCTTATGCATCCGTTCACGGCGAGCAATGGAAAACTCTAGCTCTGGATGATTCCGGCCATGCTGTACCGGCAGACAACCGGGCTGCATTTTCTCAACTGCGCCAGGTGCAACCCTTCGATTCCATCGTCACCGTTCCCTTTACCTTTGGCACCGACTGGCGCGGCCGCGTCTTTCTGTTCAATCCTTCGTGGGCAGGCGAAAAGCAAGAGGAGTTGCGCTTCCTGCTGGACATTGTGCGCCAGGTCGGCCCCGCAATCTATAACGTGTATCTGTTGCACCGCCTGCGCCGCCGCGCCTATGCCGCGGAGCGCGCGCGCGTCGCCCGGGAACTGCACGACGGCGCCGTGCAATCACTGATCGCCGTAGAAATGCAGGTGGACGTCCTGCGCCGCCAGGCCGAGGCGAATCGACCGATCGACAAAGAACTGGGAAGAATTCAAGGTTTGCTGCGCGAAGAGGTCCTGAAACTCCGCGAACTCATGCAGCAGATGAAAGCCATCGATGTCGATTCCCAGAAGTTGCTCCCGGTGCTGAGAGATGCGGTGGAGAGGTTTCAACGAGAGACTGGTATCAACGCGCGTTTCGTCACCGACATCGTGCAACTCGACATGCCTCAACGAATGTGCCAGGAGTTTCTCAAGATTGTGCAGGAAGGGCTGGTGAACGTGCGCAAACACAGTGGAGCGCGTCATGCGCTGATCCGCCTCGCCTCCCAAGCCGACCAGTGGAATCTCACGGTGGAGGATGATGGCAAGGGCTTGTCCTTTGCCGGCCGTTACAATGAACAGCAAATGCAACAAGCGGGGATTGGGCCGATGATCATCCGAGAACGTGTACGCTTGCTCGGTGGGGAACTCACGGTAGAATCGAATCCCGGACAGGGAACGCGCCTCGAGGTCATTGTGCCTCGGAACGGAAACGTGCCGCATGAATTTTAGAAAGCCGCAACAAGTTCGCCTAGTAATCGCCGACGATCATCCGATTTTTCGTGACGGATTGCGGCGCCTTCTGGAAGCCGAGGCCGACTTCAAGGTCCTGGGAGAGGCCTCCGACGGCGCCGAGGCCGTCAAACTGGTCCGTCAACTGAAACCCGACATCCTCCTGCTGGATCTCGCCATGCCCAAGCACCCGGGCTTGGAGGCGCTTCGTGATTTGAGTGCCCCGGGTAATGTCACTCAGGTGCGAGTGATTCTACTGACCGCCGCCGCGGAAAAAACCCAAATCGTCGAAGCTTTGCAGTTGGGCGCCCGGGGAATCGTCCTGAAAGACTCCGCCACGCAACTCCTGTTGAAAGCCATCCAAACCGTCATGGCCGGAGAGTATTGGGTAGGACGCGAGAGTGTCTCCAACCTGGTGCAGTATTTGCGCACCCTGATGCAGTCGTCCCATGACGAGGCGCGCCAACGTAAATTCGGGCTCACCCCCCGCGAACTCGAAATCGTTTCCGCCGTCGTGGCCGGCTTTTCCAACAAGGAAATCGCCGAATACTTCAAGATCAGCGAAGATACGGTGAAACATCACCTCAGCAACATCTTCGACAAGCTGGGAGTTTCTACACGCCTCGAACTGGCGTTGTTTGCCGTGAATCAATCATTGCCTTTAAAGCCGATCGGTTAAGATGCTGAGCGGCAGTCACTAATCTCCGCCATAGCGTTCTGGCACTTCGGTGCCATTGGCTTGCCTGCACTGTAAAGCTACACTTGAGCTAATTGAAACGCCTTGGGGAAGTGTATTTGCTACTCGCTGCAACGTCTCATCCCGTTAAGACGGGCCGTTAATCCAAGGTTATCTAAAAAAGAGGAGCCCCGTGGCACACCTTCTACAACAGCTCTGGAATGATGAACAAGGCCAGGACATCGCGGAATACGCCGTCATGTTGGCCGTCATTCTCGTCATTGTCGTGGGCACGATCCGCCTCATTGGATCGAACGCGAACAATGTCTTTTCACAAGTTGGGAGCGCGATTCAGTAAGCGATCCGTCGTTTTCCGCGAGCTCATCCTCGCACACGGTTGACCTCTGCCTCCGGACCAGCCTCGTGTCTATTCGGTAGATTCTGCAATCTTCTCTTGCCAGCGAGCTACTTAGGTTGGTTCTCCGTGGACGCAGGTGTCGTCTGCGCCATCTTTTCTCCGCCGCTGGACGATCGAGTCAGGTACGGAAAGAAGGGTGTAATCTCGAACTCCAGCTTCTCGCGCGCCGAGGTCAAGGCCACCGGCTTCGCCTTCGTCAGTTCCACCTGATCGCTCCATGGATCCACCTTGACGCGCCCGCCCAGCGGTAAGGCCGCGATCTGATCCAGACGTTTCGGATCCAGAGCCGGTGCGGCGGCTACCAGGTTCGTGAGTCGATTGGCGCCGGCCACGCTATTTCCCAGGTGAGGACGAATGAGCTGTGGCAACGCCGGCGCATGCTCCTGCAGGGCCTTCATGAATAGCCCTGCATTCGCCAGTTTGTCTTTGTAGGGCGAATTCTTCAGCAGTTCCAGCGCTTTGCTGTCGGCTGCCTCTTCATCGCCGCGGCTCTGTTTGAAATCCAGGCGTTGGAATGACTGCTCATCTGGGAAGAACAGTTTGTCGTTAAACGCAAGCTTGGTATCAAACGGATGTCCCAGCACGATGTGGCTCAATTCATGCGCGAGAATCAGCGCCAGGGAAGCCTCATCGGGAAGCACGTCCAGCAATCCGCGGCTTACGACAATCGTGTGGCCGATGGTAAATGATTCCAGCGGCGAAGTGAGCAGCACGCGGCAATGAAAATCGCTCTGCAGGTCGATGTTATTGGTGACCAGCAAATTGTTGACCACGGTCGCCATGACTTTATCCACTTCGCCCGGAGGGGCGAGCAGACCGATTTTCTGCATACGCTCGACCGCATTGTCTTCCGCCTGGCGTTCCCACATGCGCTGCGCCACTACCGGACTGGGATCAGCGGCCGCATCGCTCTGGTCTTTCACCGTCTGCGGCGCATCCACCAGGATTTGCGTGAACTCTTCGCTCTTGCTCAGCCCCTTCAGGTCATAACCCCACAACCGCGTTTGCGCCTTGAAGTGAAGCGTCTTTGTGAGCCCGGTCTTTAAGTTCGATTCTTCGGTGTAGACGTATGCCGGCAGCCACGTTCCCGGCCTCATGTTCAGACGCCAGCTGTCAAAATGGAAAAAGAAGTTCACCTTGGGCTGAGGATAATAAGTGCCATTGAAACGGACGATGTTGTAATCCTGATCCTCGACCCAGATTCGGCCCAGAAATCGCACTGACTTTTCGCCCTCGCGGGGTTGCACATCGATGACCAGGCACCGAAGCTCTCCGAGAAATTCACGACGCACGAACGTGAACTTGTAGTACTTCTTCTGAAAATCAGTGTCGAGCACGACCATCTGCGCGAAACCCATGGGCAGGTAGTGCAGGGAATACACCCCTGTAAGTTTGCTCAGCATGCGGTGTCCGAATCCCGGCTGCCCAACAAAGGAAACGTCTTCCGGTCCATCCGACATATCAAGGCGCCCAAGGAAATACTGATCCTTGACCGGATCCGGATGTCCGTCGGCGTCGTTCTTCAGATCTTGCAGATAGGTCTCGACCATGGGATGCATGTGACGCATCTGCGCCATGAAGTAGTGCTCCCGCTGCACTACGCGATCCATCACATCGTTTAAAGTCGCTGCCGGAGGCGCGCTTTGCGCTGGGGACGGCGCGCTCGACACGCTTGGCGCAGAAGCCGCGTCGCTTTGTACGACAGACGAGGGGGAATCCTGAGCGGCCGCCAACGCGCCGCCCACTGCAAGCAACAGCAAGCCCGAACGTACGATACTCATAGCAACCTTCTGCAGCGAATTACGCTAGCTGGAAAATGATGTGAACCACGGCGGTCGAGTCTGAAGGCTGACCGTCTTTCAAGGCTGGTTTGAAGCGGATCTGCTCCGCGGCTCGTACCGCGGCGTCATCCAGACCGTGCCCGAGTCCCCGGACAACTCGCAAAACGCGCAACTTGCCGGACGCTTCAAACACGACTTCCAGAAGCACTTCGCCTTCGATCCGTTGCGCGCGAGCTTCCGGGGTGTAGGAGGGAACAGGTTTCGAGATAATTTCGGCCGGAGTCATCCTTGCGGCGGCCTGCGCAGCGGGGCGCGATTGCATGTTCGGAGGAGCCGGAACATCTGCGTCTCCAAATCCAGCCTGATGCACTGTCGCTGGACCGGAGGAGCGAGCGTTGCCGGTAGCCACGCCGCTTCCAAAGCCAGTGCTCGCAACCACTCCGCGAGCTCCGGTCGCGCCGCCGGTTCCGTTTCCGGAGCCCGGTCCCGGGGGCATGTCAAACCCGCCGGACTGCGCGATATTAACCGCCCGGGTCTGCGTGGTTTTCGCCGGCACACCGTTGGGATCGCCAAACCCACCAGTCTGTACTTTCTCCGGTGCCTTCTCGATGGTCTGCGGTGCCGAACTGCCAGTGGAAAATACATTGGTCCTGACGATTTGCTTCGGGATCACCGGCGCCGGAGTGGGCACAGGCTCCAGTTTCTTCTCAGCGATCTTCACTTCCGGAGGTCGCGGCACTTCGAGATTGACCTTGGGTTGCGGTGCCGGCAGGCGCAAAGCCGCTGGAGGTGGCTCCAGCTTCGCGATCACGGGCGTTCGCAACTGCCGCTGCGGTTCGTGATTCACTGGGACCGGAGTCGGTACCAGTTCGATGGCGTGGTAATCCTTTTTGGGTCCCTCGAGCACCTCCGGATGAAGAACCGGAATCCAGACCAGTATCGCAATGACGACGGCTTGCACCCCATAGCTGAGAACGAACTCATGCCACGGCGCTCTCCACTTCGGCAGGGTGGAGAATAGAATCGGCGACTCAGAGTACGGCATCGTCATTACCTGGGATTCCAGTTGCGTCAGCACGTTTTGACTCTTCAAGAGCGAATCTTGCAAAAAACCTGCCCTGTTCAAAAGGCGGGAGCCTGGGATGACAGGGACTTGACTGAGTTTACTACTCCGATTTCCATGATGCACGGCAGAGGCCACTCTTTTGGCCAAAAACCCACCGCAAACCAATTAAGGATCAACAACTTAGATCAGCTGGATTCGTCCGGATCGCTGCTCCGGCTGCGGCTATGCAAAAACTTACATGGCTGATGGGAGATTTGCCCGGCGAGCAGCTCGTGTAGGGGCGGACGCCTTGTCGGCCCCCTCGCGAAGCGAGCGTTCGAAGTTAGCAGCGCACTATTTTCGGGCTGTCCATTCCCCGGGTGGCGTTCCGGGTGTCAACCACGAGTTGCGCCTCTTGCACGATGCCTTCGAAGTCGTAATCGGAATGATCCGTGACGATCACCACACAGTCGTATTGTCCGAGATTTTTCAGTTCAGCGCACTTCATCTGCAGGTCGTATTTTCTTCCCCTCCCGATAAAGGGGAAGTAGGGATCGTGGTAACTGACTTGCGCTCCTTGTTTTTGCAGCAGCTCGATAATCGTCAGCGATGGCGATTCCCGCAGGTCGTCAATATCCTTTTTGTATGCGACTCCCAGCACCAGCACCCGCGCTCCATTCACCGATTTCTTGTGCGAATTCAGCGCCCCGGTCACCGACGCCAGCACGTGATACGGCATATTGGTGTTGATTTCTCCCGCCAGCTCGATGAAGCGAGTACGGAAATCCCACTCCTTCGCCTTCCACGAAAGATAGAACGGGTCCACCGGAATGCAGTGCCCGCCCAGGCCCGGGCCGGGATAGAACGGGTGAAACCCGAAAGGCTTTGTCGAAGCTGCTTCAATGACTTCCCAGATATCAATGCCCATGCGCAGGCACAGCATCTTCAGTTCGTTCACTAGCGCGATGTTAACGCAGCGGTAAATATTCTCCAGGAGCTTCGTCATCTCCGCCACGGCTGGCGACGACACCGGAACCGTGCGGTTGAAGATCGAGCCGTAGAAAGCTCTCGCCAGCTCCGAAGCCTGTGGGCTCATTCCTCCCACCACCTTAGGAATATCGCGCCGGGCCACGGTTGTATTGCCGGGGTCTTCTCGCTCCGGAGAGAATGCCACCAGGAACTCATTGGGCCCCATGCTGGCGCCGCGAGCAGCTTTCAGGCCCTGTTTATTCTCTCGTTCGAGAATAGGGACCATCACCTCTTCCGTCGTGCCGGGATACGTCGTGCTTTCCAGCACGACCAACTGCCCGGCCCGCAGGTGCGGAGCGATGGCATGGGTGGTGTTCGTGATGAAGCTGAGGTCCGGTTCGTGATACTCGTTCAATGGAGTGGGAACGCAAATGATGATCGCGTCCATCGCCGTCAACTGCGAAAAATCGGCAGTCGCCGAAAATCCATTGGCCTTCGCCGCTTGAATTTCTTCCGGCACAATTCGGTAAATGTATGACCCGCCCTTTGCCAGAATCTCCACCTTGCGGGCGTCGATATCGAAACCAGTGACCCGAAATTTCTGTTCGCTATAAAGAAGGGCCAGTGGGAGACCGACGTAACCCAGTCCCATAATGCCCACGCGCGCCTGGCGCTGTTCGATCTTTCGCTTTGATTGATCCAGGGATGAATCTGCGGTCGAGGAAGGAGTCATGAAAAAATCCAGTAGAAATCCTGAATGGAACGCATTAAAGCGCCACAATTCTAGCATGCTGAGTCCGCTGAATCTGTGCTCGGAAACAGCGGCCGCCTTGCACAGTGACAGGACTGCGGCGTGCCTGGTTCAATCGCCGCATTTCCGCTTACTTAACCGGCCAATCGATGACCTTCTTGTCGGCGCTCATTTCGTGATAGCGAATGACGGTCGGTTTTTGCCCAGAAGTGACCGCGAAGTCGAGCCAGCCGCGCGCGCATTGTTTGGGCTTCAGCGGCGTTCTCTCCAGAGTAGGTTGTTTTTTGGAACCATACGAGGCAATTGCTCCTCCGTCAGCAAAATGGACCTGGAAAAACGATGGAAAGGCGAAGCTATCGGCAGGGGCATTCGGGCCGGCGCAGACCTCCACGTCAGCACTAACCGAACTGATCGGGGTCGGCCACGAGATCGAATAAACCGTGACCAGATGTCCGCTTGCGGTTGTTTGTTTTTGGCCCAGCGGTTGCGTTTGCGCGCGTAACGTAGTGCACAGGAGGATCGCGAACGCCACCGTGAATGAAAGTCCAGCCCAGTGGGATAGAGTGCCATTGAGATTACGTCGATGCATTCCAGTCGCTCGTATGTTTTTGGCCAACATGGCTCGATAATAACCCGACCTGCATTTTCATCGGACACAAAAAATGCCGTTCATGATGATCTCATCTGCTAGAAAGCGCCACTGGCCTTGGCTCATCCTGCTGCTCGTGGGCGTGGTCTTCTTTGCCGTAGAAGCGGGACAAATTCTAGTAATCAATGCCCCGCAGCGATCGGACCTGATCGTAGTTTTGGCAGGTGAGACCGACCGCCGGCCCGCGCTGGCGCTCGATCTTCTGCACCAGGGCTATGCCACGCGAATTCTGCTCGATGTTCCTGCTTCCGCCAGAATCTACGACGCTACACTGACGCAGATTGCAGCAGATTACGCGCGAAAACTTCCGGTTGCATCGCAGATCGCTCTCTGTCCCATTGCTGGCCTGTCCACCCGGGACGAATCCCACGACGTCGCGACATGCCTTAATGACGAACACGGCGCGACAAGAATTCTTCTGGTCACTTCCGATTATCACAGTGGCCGCGCGCTCAGCATTTTCCGTCATGAGATTCGGGGGAAATATTTCTCCGTTGCTGCCGCGCACGACGATTCACAATTCGGAGTTCGCTGGTGGACTCATCGGCAGTGGGCCAAGATCTGCTTGGATGAATGGCTCCGCCTTATCTGGTGGAATGCCATCGAACGCTGGCGCTGAGCCGAAGCACAGTGGGACGTGAATCACATGCTCTCGGCGCAGTTTTCCACCGCTAAGACACTTTCGTGCCTCAAAAGGCATTGACCGGCAGGGAACAGGAAGGTACGATTCCCAGGCATAGCACTGAATCTGGGCGTACAAGTCATCTCCCGAGGACGGAAGAGTGGCCAAAGTGGGGACTGTTGAAAAGATCCTGGCAGGTACGCTGAGCGCGATCTTTCCGCTGTCGATGTTTGCCGCCGACACGCCTGGCGCCATGGTGTATAGCCACGGCACGGCGACGGTGAACGGCAACAGCATTGCGCGATCCTCCGCGCTTTTCCTAGACGACGTCGTGCAGACCCAGGCAGATTCAGTGGCCAATATCAGCGCCACCGGCAGCAGCGTGATCGTGCTCAATGACTCGCTGGTGCAGTTCGAGGGCAGCCGGGTGAAATTGGAGCACGGCGGAGTTACCGTCTCGACCTCAAAATTAATGTCCGCGCGCGCCGGCTTGATTACCGTGCTGCCGGCCTCGACCGGTTTGACCGAGTTTGAAGTGCGCGATGTGGATGGGACCGTGCACATCACAGCCCGCAAGGGCGACCTCACCGTCAGTGACGCGAAGGGAGCGACCCTGCTGGCGCAGGGACAGCAAACCACCCGCGACGAAGGTACATCGCAGGATGATTCGCAGGCTGAGACCAGTTCCAAGAAGAAGCGCAAAAAGCCCGTCGCCGGCACTTCTCCCGGCGCCTCGGGAGGAATTCTGAACTCCCCTATTGCCGTCGGCGCGGGCGGCGCCTTGATCGTCGGGGGTGCCATCTGGCTGTTGACCAAGAGCGACGACCCCGTCAGCCCGGTCACTACGAAATGAATCGCTGCGCCTGAATTGATTTATTGATTTCAAGGAACTTGCCTGGACTGGTTCTGGCCCGGACTCGGCAGGGCTTTTGGCGCTGGCGATGATCGGACGTTGGGTTGTGCACCGCAAGGGCAGATGTCACAGGACTTCGCGCCGGCCCGTGCTTCGACGATCTCCGAGTCTCCTTTACTTTCAACTACTTAGGTCCGTCTAATGTCCGCAATCCCCGCTAAACCTCGAAATTGTGCCGTTCGTTGGGAAGTTGGTGCGTCATTTCCAGTGGGTCCAATAGGATAGCTTCAGAAGAAACCCTAGGAAAAAGTGTACAAATTCCGGTCACAGCCGGAGAGAAGTCCCAGGGAGCCGCAGTTTTTGGATGATGCTTTCCAGGTTCATCCGAAGCGAAGGCAAAAAGCTAAGGAGTTGTTGGGATAGCACTATCTGGTGTAGGTCGTTTCTTACGGCAGCCAGGCGAGTCCCAACCAAACGCAGCGACCAGTGACATTTGCTGGTTGCTAGCAGCCAGGAGCCAAAAAGTTATCATGCGCAAGCCGATTAAGTACGTCGAGAAAGCCGTTGTCACCGCCGCCAAGGGGGCGTGGGTTGTGTTCGATCGTATGAACCGCGTGAACCCCAATCCCTCGCCTACTCCCAAGTGGTCTGACAAGCCGCTGCTCAAGTCGTACGAGAAGACCAAGCCCCCGCTCGGCTGGCCGCGTACAACGGATTCTCTTTGCCCCAAGTGCGTGCCGGAAATCCGGCAGCAGATTCTTGACGGGCACCTGCCTCACGAAGTTCTGATGAACGAGAAAGTCGGGGAAATCAAGGCCCAGATCATCGAGCGCGACGGCAAGATCCTGATGGTGAAGGATTGCCCCAAGCACGGCCACTTCGAAGACGTGATGTCGATTGACACCACCTTCTCGAAGCACCTCGAAGACGTCTTCCCCGGTCGCGACATCGTGGCTCACAACGATGAGCACCTGCATCATCACGGGTCGTCCACTGTTAAGTACGGTCGCGGATCAGTGCTTACCATTGATCTGACCAACCGCTGCAACATGATGTGCGATCCGTGCTTCATGGACGCAAACCAGGTTGGATTCGTGCACGAACTGACGTGGGAAGAAATCAAGACCATGCTCGACAACGCGATCACCATCAAGCCGCGCCGGCAGATGTCGGTGCAGTTCTCTGGTGGCGAGCCGACATTGTCGCCGTACTTCCTGGATGCGGTTCGTTACGCCCGTCATGTGGGTTACAACTCGGTGCAGGCGGCAACCAACGGCATTGAGTTCGCCAAGAGTTTTGAGTTTGCGCAGCAGGCGGTTGAAGCCGGGATGCGCTATGCCTACCTGCAGTTTGATGGCATTGGCAATGCGGCCAACGCACATCGCATGGTCGGAAATTTATTTGACGTGAAGCTGAAGGCGATCGAGAACCTGCACAAGGCGGGATGCGAGATTGTCCCCGTAGTCACGATTGTCAACGGCATTAACAATGAACAGGTCGGACGCATTATCAAGTTCGCTCTCGACAATCCCAAGACGATCAGCTTTCTGTCGTTCCAGCCGGTTTCATTCACTGGGCGCGATGAAGCGGTCACCGACGATCGCCGTACGGCCCAGCGATACACGCTGAGCCACCTGGCGCAT
>Ga0157372_10006934_pt1 | contig 12056 bp, 11 predicted proteins | sample C55metaG_FD_115307 | JGI IMG/M metagenome (GOLD analysis project Ga0157372, IMG submission 115307) | Corn rhizosphere microbial communities from Kellogg Biological Station, Michigan, USA - C5-5 metaG | ecosystem: Host-associated > Plants > Roots > Rhizosphere > Soil | place: USA: Michigan... | reverse complement strand
GCGGCGCGTCGTCGGCGCCGACGGACCCGAGCGCCGCATCGATCGAGGACGACGCGCTCGACGTCGCCGCGATCCGTCGTGCGCTCGGCATCCGCAAATGGGATGTGCTCGGCCACTCGTGGGGCGGGGGCATCGCGATGCTCGCGTCCGCCGGCGACGTTGCCTGCGTACGCCGCCTCATCCTCGTCGATTCGGTCGGCCCGACGTCGGATTGGATGGCTCCGCTTCGCGCCGCCGTGCTCGATCGTTTGCAAGGCGCGGAACGCGAGCGTGTGGCGCGAGTCGGCGACGCGATGCTGAGTCAACCGGACCCCGCGTTGCACAGCGAGTACAGTCGCGCCGTGTATCCGGCATGGTTTGCCGACGCCGAGATGGCAAGTCGTTTTACACCACCCTCTGCGACCAGCGAAACGGGCGCCGCCGTCCTTGCACGTCTGCGTCGCGAGGGGTACGATTGGCGCCCACGGCTGCGTGCCTTTTCAAGTGAAACGCTCGTCTTACACGGGGAGGTTGATCCGCTCCCGCTAACGGTTTCATCCGACATTTCGTATATCCTTCCAAACGCCCGTCGTCTCGTAGTTCCCTCCTCTGGGCATATGCCGTTTTGGGAAGCGCCTGAGCGCTTCTTCGCTTCCGTAGAATCCTTCCTCTCGTAGCACTCTCCCGTTTCACTCCCCTAGCCCGGCTCGTTGGGCGCAGTCTCTCCCACCCCCGGTATGAAGCGAGCGACCTTCCTTCTTCTTGCGGTCGCGCCTGGTCTCGGCCTTCTCGGCGCAGTTCGCACGTCACCAGCTCGAACGACCGAGCCGCTTCCGCTTCGGCATGATGCGGCGGCCGCCGACAACGTGGCGCGCGCGATCGCCAGCGTCACCGCCGTGGTAACGCCGCTCAAGGATGATCGCGGCGAAGTGCTGCGGCGACTGAAGCACGGCGCTCGCGGGACGTACATCAATGAGATTCTGCTCGAGCGCGATTCGACCTTGGTGCGTTGGGCCGATCGACGCGCTCCGCTCACGATCTGGGTTCAGCCGCAGTCCAACATCAGCGATTTCAGCTCGGCGTTCGTGACCGAAGTCCGCAATGCGTTCGAGGAGTGGGACGGCCTTCGCCTGCCCCTGCGCTTCGCATTCGTGGATGATTCGACGGAAGCGAAAGTGCACGTCACCTGGGTCGATCACTTCTCGCAGCCGATCAGCGGACGTACACGCTGGGCGCGGGACGACGACTGGTCGATTTGCGACGCGAACATCACGCTCGCGGTGCACCACAACTCCGGCGACACGCTCGACGACGAAGCCGTGCGCGCGATGGCGCTGCACGAGATTGGCCATCTGCTGGGTCTCGACCACACCACGGACAGCACGAGCGTGATGGCGGCGCGCGTCCGCGTGCGTCAGCTCTCCGACGCCGACCGCGCGACGGCGCGACTCATCTACACGCTGCCCGCGGGCCCGGTGCGCTAAGCGCCACCATCATGCGCCGATTCGACGCGGTGCTCCTGCTGGCCGTGTCCGTGTTCGCGGCCTTCGTCGGCGCTCAGGTCTTTCACGCGACCAGCGCGCGAGCCGCGGTTCACAAGAAACCCGTCGTCGTCGCCGCCGAGCCGCGCGCGCGTACCGCGTCGCCCGCAACGCAGCAGCAGCCAACAATCGTCGGCTCCGATTCGTCGGAGCTCAGGACAATGATTGTCTCGTCCGCGCGCCCGGCGCCGGTGCGCGACGAAGCCGACATTCGGTTGCGCATGGCGGCGGTGGCCAGCGGCACCTACATGAGCGACATGCTCGCCGACTTGAACGGCATGCTCGTACGGTGGCCGGACCGCCCGGGTGAGCCGCTCCGCGTCTGGGTCCAGCGGACGAGCGACGTCCCCGACTGGCAAGCGGCGAACACACAGACGGCGGAGAACGCGTTCGCCGATTGGCAGCACAGCGGGTTTCCCCTCCGCTTCGACTTCGTGCTCGATTCAACGTCGGCGGACATTCGCGTGCTCTGGACCGACCGTTTTCCCGCGGAGGCGGGACAGCGCGTCGGATCGACTCAGCGGACGAGCGACCAGCACGGCTGGATTGCCGCCGCGCAGATTCTCGTCGCGGTCCACGACAGTGCGGGCACGGTCATCCCGCCGGAGGCGCTCGCCGGTATCGTGCGGCACGAAGCCGGGCATGCCCTCGGCCTCGGCCACTCGCGCGACGAGAAGACCAAGATGTTCCCGACAGAGATGGTCCACGACATCGCGCCAGCGGACCGCATGACGCTCAGACTGCTCTACAGCATCCCGCCGGGCCCGCTGAAGTAGGGCGATGGGCGGTGGAGGGCGAGAGGAATTGTTCTTGCCCGTTGTCCTCGTCGTGAAGCCTTCCGGCGACGAACGCATCTTCGACATCGGTATTGTGGGTGGCGGCCCCGCGGGATTGAGCGCGGCTATTTGGTCGGCGCGCTATCTCCACTCCGTCGCGCTGGTGGACAGCGGCGACCCCCGTAACTGGGAGACCCGCGGCATTCACGGCTTTCTGGGCTTCGAGGGCGTTCGACCGGCCGAGTTGCGCGGTCACGGCCGAGACCTGTGTAGGCAAATGGGCGTGAAGCTCGTCGACGCAATCGTGCTTCGCGCCGACCGGGTGAGCGACGAACAGTTCATGTTGTGCATCGAAGGCGGCGGGCGGATCATGACGCGCCGGCTGCTGCTGGCGATCGGCTTGCGCGACGTGTGGCCGGACATTCCGGGACTCGAGCACGTATACGGCTCGAACGCCCACGTTTGTCCGGATTGCGACGGCTATGAATCGCGCGGCAAGAAGATCGTCGTGGTCGGACATGGACGACGCGCCGTCGGCATGGCGCTCAACCTCGCGACGTGGTCTGACGACATCATTATTTGCACGAACGGCCGATCGCCGGAGATGGATGACGCCGAGTACTGCGACAAGCTGGACGCCCTCAACATCCCGGTGCTCACGTCTCCCATTGAGCGCGTGTGCTACGAAGGCCGCGCCATCTACTGCCTCAAGCTCGAGGATGGGATGCAGCTCGACGCCGACAAGATCTTCTTCACGATCGGCCAGTATCCGGCCGACGATTTGTGCGCGCAGATCGGCTGCGAGCGCGACGACGAGGGCCACACGATCGTCGACGCGCGCCAGCAAACGTCGGTGTTGAACGTCTACGCGGCGGGCGACATCACGCCCGGTCCGCAGCTCGCGATAACAGCCGCCGCCGAAGGGGCAACGGCCGCGCTGGCGATGCACCGCTCGCTCGTACCCGACGCCAAGAAACTGGCGGCGCGAACGCGAACCGCCGCGCTACGGTGAAGGAACGAGGCTGATGGTGACGGTGCGCGGCTTCTGATTGGGTGACGTCACTTGGAGCGCAACGGCGCGCTCTCGCGTCTGCGCCAGTGCTCGTCGGAGCTCGGTCAGCGAGACGACCGGCTGATCCGCGACGCCGATGATGACATCGCCGGTGCGAAGGCCGGCGCGGAACGCCGGGCTGTCTTCCGGGACTTCGTTGACGAGAACTCCTGCTCGCAGGTTGAGCGCTCTCGCGAGATCGGTGTTGACCGTCGAGACACTCGCTCCGAACACGCCGTTCGAACTGATCACGAAGAGCGGCGAAGCCGGAAAGATCCGGGGGGGGATCCCCTCGCTCGGCACGTTTAAGACCTTGGTCGTGGGCGCGAGCCGCGGTCCGACCACGACGTCTCGGCGCATCGGCGGCATTTCGGACGCAAGCCGCCGGTCGATGATCCGCTGCGGCGCCTTGGCGACGACGAGTTGAAAGTCCTTCGCCTCACCCTCGCGGCGCACCGTGACGGCAACTTTTGAATCGGGCTTGAGCAGCGTGCTGAGATTGAACTCGTGATTCACGACATCGACGCCGTTGTAGGCAACGAGGACGTCGCCGGCCGTGATGCCGGCCCTCTCAGCGGGCGACTGCGGGTCCACCGTGACGATCAGCGGATAAGCGAATTGGGTGACGAAAAGCTCGCCGTTCAAATTCATTTGTCGATTGGGGCCTTGCGTATTCAGCCCGATCCAGCCGAGGCGCTCCAATGTCTGCCGGCTTGTCTCGCCTCGGGCGAGCATGCCGCGCACGAACATGTTCGACGTGACGGGAATTCGGAGTAGTGAATCGAATTGCCCGCGGAGCATGACCCAGCGCTGCGTTCCGTACTGCTCGTGATCGATTTCCTGAACGAGCTTTTGAAGCGAGTCCAGCGACATTCCCGGCGCGAAGAGTCGCAAGACGACCGCCGAATCTCGCTGTCGTGTCGTCGCCGGCCGCTGCGCATCGAGTGTCGCGGCCACAGCCATCAGGGCCACGGCGATCGCCGTTCCGTTTCGGATCCGTCCTCTCTCGTACATCGGTTTCAAGTCCATCAATAGGTCGTAAGACGCATGTTCGTGGGCGCGGCGACGTTCATCTGTCGAATCGTTGCTTCGCGTTGTCCCACGGTCGTGAGATAATAGCCGTTGATGACCGGGTCGTACGGCGCTTGCCTCAGCGCCTCACCCAGGACGCGCCGCGTGCGATCGAGCGCGGCAAGGCGCGTACGCATCGCGGCCGGTGATTCGGTAGGCGCGGTCAGCGTGTCCTGCTGCGCGATGAACGACGTGGCGTTCTGGTAAAGCGTTTGCGCCTGCGTCTGCGCCGCGCGGGCGTCGTCCACCGAATGGAAGCGCGAGATCGAATCGGGATTTGCCGAGGCGGTTTGCGTTGTCCTGGTCGTCTCGCCGATCGGGATCGGTGAGGCACCCACGGAGATTCGTCCACCGATCATGCCGCCGGCGACGAGGATCACCGCGGCGGCAGCCTGGAGCCACGGACGACCGGCGCGACGACTCACACGCGGCGCACGTGCGCCGCCATCGATGATGCCATCGCGCACCAACGCGGGACGCAACGCCTCCCAACTGGTGAGCGGTGTGGCGATCGTCGCCGAATTGTTGACGGCGAGCTCCACGAGATTGCGATATGCGGCGCGCTCGCGGGCGCACTCCGCGCAGCCGGCGAGGTGCGCCAGCTCGGCGGCAGTCGGCGTCTCGTCGACCAGTGCGGCGAGCCGCTCAGGAGACAGGTGCGACATGCTCGTGTTCCTTGCTTGGTAGTCGGGCATCGTTGCCTTCCTTAACTACTTCTATGAGATGCGCCAAAAGCTTGCGGAGCTTGGCGCGTGCTTTGAACAGTTGCGACTTGGAGCCGCCGGACGTGATCCCCAGCTCGACCGCGATCTCCTCGTGCGTGTAGCCTTCGACGTCGTGGAGCACGAACACCGCGCGAGCGCCCGGTGAGAGCTTGGCCGCGGCCTCTTCGATCGACTGCGCGATGAACGAGCGGTCGGTGTCCGGTTCGAAGGAGGCGCTCTCCTCCGTGACCTCGGTCTCCAGGTTCGCAAGGCGACGCGATTTCCGGAGCGCGTTGAGCGTTCTGTTCACGGCAATGCGATGGGCCCAGGTGCTGAACTGGGAATCGCCCCGATAGCTCGGCAGCGCCCGAAAGATTTGGATCCAAACCTCCTGCGCGATATCAGCAGCCAGATCCGCATCGCCCCCGACCAGCCGTCGTACGACGATGTCGATATGGGGGGCGTGCCGGGTCCAAAGGGCCCGGAGTGCCCCCTCATCGCCGTCGATCGCGCGCCGAATGATGAGGAGCTCGTGATCCATGACTGCTCAGTAGGTCACGTTCGTGGAGGGAAGGGTTTACGCGATACGGACAAAGTCGGCGGGCTCGGCAAGAACATTTGGATACAGTGCCACAACCTATTGACCCGCCGTTACATCGCGTGTTATAGGTCGTCCCCGTACAGAGGTACTATACGGCACTAAAGGCCCTTGCGCAGCCGGAACTTCTGCGCAATTGTGACGTATCGCACCTAGCGGTCGTGCGGCGGTTCCTTCCTGACCGGCCAATCGCTCGCAAACAGGCGTTCAAAGCCCCGCCAGGCACTTCGGCGGGGGGTTGGTGTTTGTAGCCTTTTCCGAAGCAGGTACACGTGCTGCTTTCTCTGCTGATCTCGGCTTTCGCACTCGCCGCTAGTGACGGGGATGGTCTGCCGTTGAAGACCCCCAAGTCCGTCGGCATGTCCAGCGAGCGCCTGGCCAAGATCGATCACGTCGTCCAGCGCGGCATCTCCGCCGGTGGTTATCCCGGCGCGGCTGTGGTCGTGGGACGGCGCGGCGCGGCGGTTTGGGAAAAAGGCTTTGGCCGCCTGAGCTGGGACAAAGGCTCGCCGTGGGTCTCGACCGATCGCACGATTTACGATCTGGCGTCGCTCACGAAGGTCGTCGGGACAACCACGGCCGTCATGGTGCTGTACGACGAGGGCAAGATTCGCCTCGACGACCCGGTTTCCCGGTACGTCCCCGAATTCTCCGGTGGCGAGAAGGATCGCGTCACGGTGCGGATGCTCCTCGAGCATCGCTCGGGCCTTCCGGCCGGCCGTGATTTGTGGCGCGTCGCGCACACGCCCGAAGAGGCGCGCGCTGCGGTGATCTCCACACCGCTCGGCTGCGAGCCGGGGCGCTGCTACGAGTACTCCGACCTCGGCGCCGACATGCTCGGCTTCATCGTCGAGGCCGCGTCGGGCGAGCGGATGGATCAGTTCCTCAACGAGCGCGTGTTCACGCCGCTCGGAATGACGGATACCGGCTTCCGCCCCGCCGACTCACTCAAGACGCGGATCGCCCCGACGGTGAGCAACTCGGTGCGGGGTTACGGACTTCAGGGCGAAGTCCACGACGAAAACGCGTACGCGCTCGGCGGTATCGCGGGTCACGCCGGGTTGTTCAGCACGGCGGCCGACTTGGCCGTCTTTGCGCAGATGATGCTCAACGGCGGCGAGTTCAACGGAACACGAATCGTCGCCGATTCAACCGTCGCGTTGTTCTCGACGCGCGCCGCGGGTACGCGCGCGCTGGGCTGGGACACGTGTGGCGGATCGGGAAGCTGCGGTAAGTATCTCGGCGCCGACGCCTACGGCCACACGGGCTTCACCGGTACGTCGATGTGGCTCGATCCGGACCGCGACATGTTCGTCATTCTGCTGACGAATCGCGTCTACGAAGCTCGCGCCAAGCGGCCGGCGAAGGTGATCGCCGACGTCCGCGCCGATCTCGCCGACGCCGCGGCACTCGCCGTCACCGACTATGGCGACGGAATGCTCGCCATGCCGGCGGCCTTCCGGGCCGACAAGGCCGTCGACTGGAATCGTCCGGAGCGTCACGCTCGCCGCCACGTCGTGTCGAAGTCGAAAAAGAAGCCGACGACGTCGAGCACGACGAAGGGCAAGGCCAGTGCGGCGAAGCCGAGTGCGTCCAGGTCGAGCGCGTCCAAGGCGAAGCCGAGCGCCTCGAAGTCCGCGTCGTCCAAGAAGACGACTCGCTAGTCCGCCATCCTCAGAATTGGTATCCGAGCCCGATGTAGATCGGGGCGGTCGACTGCGACGAGTGGCCAACATCCCGTCGCGATCACGAAGCTCGAGCCGAAGGCGAGCCGCACGCCACCGCCGTAGCCGGCGTGTAGATCGCGTAGCGCGCCGCTGAAATCGATGCGGTCGTCCCACACGCGGCCGGCGTCGACGAACCCGCTCAGAATCAGCGACGATTCGCGGCCGTGCAAAGTGAAGTCGGCGGCGCGCCAGCGAATCTCGTTGTTCGAGACGACGGTTCCCTTCCCCACGTAGCGGTCCTTCGGCACTCCACGAACGGTGCTCGAGCCCCCGAGGCCGTCCTGCGCTTTCTGAGTCGTCTGGATCTCGGTCAGCGCGTAGAACGGCGCGTCTCCGGTGAGTTGCTGCGCCAGCAGACGGTTCGCGACCGTGACGCGGTCGCCGAGTGGCTGGTAGTGGCGCAGCGTGATCGTGGAGCGCGTGTAGTCGTTCGTCGCACCGAGGGCGCGGTCGACGCGCTGTACGATGGCATCGGCCCACGTCCCGGCGTGGGTGCCGATCTCACGGTCGCGCGTGTCCCAGGTCAGGCCGAGGCGCAGGTAATTCGTGTGGCCGTTAGCCGGCTGAAGATTCGACAGATCGCGCTCGATGAGCGTCGTACCGCTGTCGAAGGGAGTGAGGTCGATGCGATCGGTGGAGAAGCCGCCGCCAACAAGCACCCGCAACGACGGATGACCGAGTGCGTGCTGCAGATCGACCGTGGCGCGAACGCGGTCGCGTCCGTACCGGTAGAAGTAACGCGTGCTACCAACTTCCAGCTGCGGATCGTAGGGTGTCGCGTTGCCGAGGCCGTAGTAGGGCGTGGCCAACTGCTGCTCCCGTCCGGCAAAACTGGTGATCCGCCACGGATGGTTCGGCCGCGACGGCGCGTCGAAGAACACGGTGTAATCACGACGCCCTTGGGTCGTGAGAAACACGGTCGGTTGGAGGGTCCAGCGGTACGTCCCGCCGGTTCCGTCGTAGCCATAAAGCTGGAGGATGGCCCCGTAGCCGAGTCCCTCGTCGGCGTCGAAGTTGAGCGCGGGAATTCCCGAGATCTCAACGCCACGTTCGACGCGTTGGGCCGGCGCGAGCCCGACGAGGGAACTGACGAGCACGACGGCCAAGCGGACGGATTTCAGCGGCAGCGGCATGATCTCTCCGATTCTGGTGGCGCGCGAATTATCGGGGACGAGCACCGACCGCTCCATGCGGCGTGTTACGTAGCAGCGCAGGCAGGATGACGTACGAAACGGGCTTGCTGCCCCTTCAGCGGCCCTCGATGTTTCGAAGCATGACCGAGCCGTGGAACGACCAAGAGGATTTTGCGGGCGACGATGAGGCGCCTACGAGTGAGCCGGGAGCCAATGCCGGACAAGCCGACGCGGCGCCGCCGAGCGCGGATCAGGTCAAGCTGGCGCTGCGGAAGGTGAAGGATCCCGAGCTGAACCTCAACATCATCGACCTCGGGCTTGTTTACGACATCCGTGTCGACGGCTCGGACGTGCAGATCGACATGACCCTGACGTCGCCCGGCTGCCCAGCGGGACCGCAGATCATGACCGACATCGAGCGCGCCGTGAAGGCGATTCCCGGCGTTGGCCATGTCGGCTTGAATCTGATTTGGACGCCGTTCTGGACTCCCGACCGGATCGAGCCGCGCGTGCGCGCCTACATGGGGCTGTAGGTCGGCGGTCGGCGGTGGGCGGTGGGCGGTGGGCGCGGATCACTTGCTCAGGGCATTGACGAAAGCTTCGCCTAAGACCTGACGCTGCCATTTTCGGAGCTCGGTGACCGAGTCGAGCTCCTCGAGCGATTTCGGTTTTTTCCTCGCGACGGCCTCGAGTCGGTCACGTGAGCAGAGAACGCCGGGATCGAGGTCGAGGCGGACGGCGGCTTCATCGCGGACCGCCTTGAGAGCGCTGACGCGGGACTCGAAATCCGGGTCGCGATCCCAGCGTGGCGACTTCGGAAAGCGCGGGAGCTCGGCGTCCGGAACCGCGAGTCCGCGTTGGACCGCGGCGATCATCTCGCCGGCGCGTGCGTCGAGGAGACCGCGTGGCATTCCCTTGATCGTTGCCAACTCGTCGCGCGAGGAGGGCCGGCGCTTCGCGATCTCGAGAAGCTGCTCGTTGCCGAGGACGCGGAACGTCGCGCGGTCCATGGCGCGGGCAATGTCGTCGCGCCACGGGACGAGCTCGCGCAGGAGAGCGAGCTCGCGGCGCGTGAGATCGCGCGCTCCCTTGATCCGGAGGAACGATGCGGCGGGATCCTCGTCGGCCCAGCGCGTGCCCTCGAGGAGGGCGAACTCCTCGCGCGCCCAGTCGAGGCGACCGGCACGATCGAGGTCATGGTGCAGTCGGTCGCGCAGCTCGAGGAGATGGATCGTATCCTGCGCCGCGTAGTCGAGCATGCCCTGCGAGAGCGGACGCATCGACCAATCGGCACGCTGGAATTTCTTGTCGAGCTTCACGCCGAAGTAGCGCTCGAGGAGCGCGGCGAGGCCAAAGCTCTTGATGCCGAGCAACTGCGCGGCGAGCCGGGTGTCGAAGATGTTGCGAACCAGCCAGCCGTAATCCTGGCGCAGGAGACGCAGGTCGTAGTCAGCGTCGTGAAAGACGATTTCGACCCCGGAATCCTCGAGCAGTTGACCCAACGTCGGAGGCTTCCCGATGGGTATAGGGTCGAGGATTGCCGTATGCTCCCTGGTCGAGAGCTGGAGCAGATAGATTCGATCGACGAAGCGGTGGAAGCTCGCACCTTCGGTGTCGAGCGCCAGGATCCGCGCGTTCGCGATCGACGCCAGGAACGTGTCGACAGTGCTCGTCGTATCGAGATAAACCGGCGTATGCACGTCGGCAATCTAACCGGCATCCTGCTTGCCCCGGAGTCACTCGATGAGTGAGACGTCGCAGGAGCAGACGGCGGTCGAGACACACACGCGCCGGCGCGCGCGCACCCGAACGCGGCGCGTCGGCTGGCGGAACGCCGACGTGCTTCGAACGGCGTCGCTCGTCATCGCGATGTACCTGCTGGTGCGCCTCCTCTGGTTTGCCAACGCGCTCTTTCTCATCGCGTTCCTGGGAATTCTCATCGGACTGGCCGTGTCGTCCGGAGTGGATCGACTCACCCGGTGGCGGCTGCCGCGGGGGCTGAGCGCGGGACTCATCGTCGTCACGTTTTTCGCGCTGCTCGTCGGGTTCGGCGCCTGGATGGCGCCGACACTGCACGACCAGGGCATCGAGCTGCGACGGCGTCTGCCCGACGCCGTCGACAGGGTCGAGTCATGGGTGAATTCCCGGCGCAACGGGTTGATTGGGCTTCTCTTCAGTTCGCTGGCCAGCGAGAACAAGACCGATTCGACCCAGACGGCGGTCGCGCCGCCGACGCCACCTCCGGCCGGCGCGGCGCCGCAAGCCGACTCGATCCGCGTGGCATCGACGTTACGAGCACGACTCGGCGGTCAGATGTCGCGGGTCGGCAACTACCTCTTTCCGTTTCTCTCGTCGACGCTGGAAGTCGTCAGCGGCTTGTTCATCATAATTTTCTTATCGGTGTACATCGCCGCCGATCCGGCCATGTATCGTCGCGGGATCATTCATCTCTTTACGCATGGACGACGCGATCGCGTGGCCGCCGTGCTGACGGCCGTGGCGGGAGTTCTCCGGAAGTGGCTGATCACGCAACTGATCGCCATGTTGACGATCGGCGCCGTCTCCACGGTCGTGCTCGCGATTCTCGGGGTCAAAGCGGCCTTCGCGCTGGGGCTGCTCTCCGGATTGCTGGAGTTCATTCCGACAGTCGGACCCATCGTCTCGTCGCTGCCGGCGATCGCCATGGGGTTCCTCGACTCGCCCGAGAAGGCGCTGTACGTCGCCGTCGCCTACATCGGCATCCAATTCCTGGAGAACCATCTGCTGATCCCGCTCTTGATGAAGGGCGGTATCAATATCCCACCGGTGTTGACGATCCTGTCGCAGGCGCTGATGGCGATTCTCTTTGGATTCCTCGGCCTCATGTGCGCCGTGCCGCTGCTCGCCGCGGTCATCACCGCCGTGAAGATGCTGTACGTGGAAGACGTTGTCGGCGACAAGCAGATCGGTCCGGACGAAGATCCACAGCAGGGTGTCCAGGCTTAGCGCGGCCTCGGAGGTGGGGGCGGGGCCGCTTGTGCGTCGGTTCCCGCGACTGAGCGTCATTCCGCGCGTCGCGTTCGGTCAGTTTCCGACGCCGATCGAGCCGCTTGCCGCTCTCAGTCCAAACCTCTGGATCAAACGCGACGATCTCGGTGCGACGCCACTCGGCGGCAACAAGCTTCGCGCGCTCGAATTCTTGTTGGCCGGCGTAGGCCCCGGCAGTCGAGTGGTCACGGTCGGTTCGGTCGGCTCGACGCACGCGCTGGCCGTCGCGACCTATGCCTCGTCGCTCGGCGCGCGGACGGCCGTCGGACGCTGGCGGCAGGAGATGAACGAGACCGCGGCTCGCGTCGCGGCGAAGATCGAGCGAACGGCGGACGAAACGCGGATCTTTGGCAGGCTGGCGGGTGCGTACTTGTGGGCGTGGCAGCGCGCGGGCGGCGCGAGGTGGATCGCCGCCGGAGGAGGCACGCCTCGCGGCGTCCCCGGGCACG
>Ga0157372_10006933_pt1 | contig 12057 bp, 11 predicted proteins | sample C55metaG_FD_115307 | JGI IMG/M metagenome (GOLD analysis project Ga0157372, IMG submission 115307) | Corn rhizosphere microbial communities from Kellogg Biological Station, Michigan, USA - C5-5 metaG | ecosystem: Host-associated > Plants > Roots > Rhizosphere > Soil | place: USA: Michigan... | reverse complement strand
GGCACAACCGGATTGCCGAAGGGCGTCTACTACAGCCATCGGCAGCTCGTGCTGCACACGTTCGCGGTCGCGAGCGCGCTCGCCGGCGCAAGCCACGCGACGTTCGGCCCCGACGACGTCTACATGCCGATCACGCCGATGTTCCACGTTCACGCATGGGGGCTGCCGTACGTCGCGACGATGCTCAGCGTCAAGCAGGTCTACCCGGGACGCTACGTTCCCGACGTGCTGCTCGGCCTGATCCGCCGCGAACGCGTGACCGTTTCGCATTGCGTGCCGACGATCCTTTCGATGATGCTGACGAGCCCTGCGTCGGCCGAAGTCGAATTCCGCAAGTGGAAGGTGATCATCGGCGGCTCCGCGCTGCCGGTCGCGCTCGCACGCGCGGCGCTCGAGCGCGGCATCGACGTGATCGCCGGCTACGGAATGTCGGAGACATGTCCGATTCTCACGCTCGCACACCTGTTGCCGTCGATGCTCGACGCCGACGTCGAGCGGCAGGTGGCGTACCGCTGCAAGGCCGGGCGCCCGATTCCGTTCGTGCAGCTCCGCATCGTCGACGCCGACATGAACGACGTCGCGCACGACGGCGCGAGCCAGGGTGAGATCGTCGTGCGCTCGCCGTGGCTCACGCAGGGCTATCTCGGTGAGCCCGAGCGTTCGGAGGAGCTCTGGCGCGGCGGATGGCTGCACACGGGCGACGTCGGCGTCATCGACGCCGACGGCTATCTCAAGATCGTCGATCGCATCAAGGACGTCGTGAAGAGCGGCGGCGAATGGGTGTCGTCGCTCGACATCGAGGACCTGATCCTGCGCGCGCCGGGTATCGCGGAGGCGGCGGTCATCGGTGTTCCCGACGACAAATGGGGTGAGCGGCCCGTCGCGCTCGTGACGCTCAAGGAGGGCGTGGCTTCACCCACCGAGGATGCCATTCGCCGCCATGTCGCGCGATTCGCGGAACAAGGCCTGATTTCGAGGTATGGAGTTCCCGATCGCGTGCATGTCGTCGATGCGATCCCGAAGACGAGCGTGGGCAAGCTCGACAAGAAGGTGATCCGCGCAAAACTCGGCGAGCTGACGGCCGGGAACGCGCCCGCATCGCGTTGATCGGCCGCGGCGCGACAAGGAGCAGACGATGATTCCCTACCAGGCGCCGCTCGCCGAGATGCGCTTCGTGATGACCGAGCTTGCCGGCCTCGCGCAGGTCGCCGAGTTGCCGGGATTCGAGGACGCGACGCCCGACACCGCGGCCGCGATTCTGGAGGAAGCGGCGAAGTTCGCGACCGGCATCCTCGATCCGCTGAATCGCGTCGGCGATCGCGAGGGAACGCGACTTGCCGCCGATGGCACGGTGACGACACCGAGCGGCTTCAAGGACGCCTACCGGCAGTTCTGCGAGCTTGGCTGGAACGGGCTTGCGAAGAATCCGCATTTCGGCGGCCAGGGCATGCCGCTTCTCGTCGCCGCCGCGGTCGACGAGATGTGGAACGCGGCCAACATGGCGTTCGAGCTCGCGCCGATGCTGACCGGCGGCGCGATCGAGGCGATCGAGCGCAATGGCTCCGACGCGTTGAAGCTTGCGTACCTGCCGAAGATGGTGTCCGGGGAATGGACCGGCACGATGAACCTGACCGAGCCGCAGGCGGGCTCGGATCTCGCCGCGGTCCGCACGCGCGCGGAGCCGCAGGGCGACGGCAGCTACCGGCTTTACGGCAACAAGATCTTCATCACCTACGGCGAGCACGACTTAACCAGCAACATCGTGCACCTCGTGCTTGCGCGCACGCCCGGTGCGCCGGCCGGAACGAAGGGCATATCGCTCTTCGTCGTGCCGAAGTTCGTCGTGAATCCCGACGGCTCGCCCGGCGCGCGCAACGACGTGCGCTGCGTCTCGCTCGAGCACAAGCTCGGCATCCACGCGAGCCCGACGGCTGTGCTCGCGTTCGGCGATGCCGGCGGCGCGGTCGGCCATCTCGTCGGCGAGGAGAACCGCGGCCTCGAATACATGTTCGTGATGATGAACCAGGCGCGCTTCGGCGTCGGCATGCAGGGCGTGGCGATCGCCGATCGCGCCTGGCAGCTCGCACGAAGCTACGCGCGCGAGCGCATCCAGGGCAAGCCCGCGGGCGCCGCGAAGGATGCGCCGACGCCGGGCATCGTCAGCCACCCGGACGTGCGCCGCATGCTGATGACGATGCGCGCGCTCGCGGAGGCGACCCGCGCACTCGGCTACGTGACCGCGGCCGCGCTCGATCGCGCGAGCCATCATCCCGACCCCGACGCGCGCCGGAGCGATCTCGCGTTCGCCGAGCTGATGATCCCGATCGTCAAGGGCTGGAGCACGGAGGTCGCGCAGAAGGTCGCGTACCTCGGCGTGCAGGTTCACGGCGGCATGGGCTTCATCGAGGAGACGGGCGCTGCGCAATTCGCGCGCGACGCGCGCATCACGACGATCTACGAAGGCACCACCGGCATCCAGGCGAACGACCTCGTCGGCCGCAAGATCGTGCGCGACGAGGGCCGCACGCTCGCCGTCGCGCTTGGCAAGGCGCGCGACGCGCAGAAGGCGCTCGCGCAATCGCGTGACGGGACGCTGGCGGCGATCGGATCGCGCCTCGGTGCCGGCATCGACGCGCTCGACGATTGCCGGCGCTACGTCACCGAAAACTACCGCCGCGATCCGCGCGGCGTGCTGGCCGGCTCGGTGCCACTGCTCGAGCTCGCGGGGATCGTGTTCGGCGGCGCACAGCTCGCGCGTGCGGCGCTCGTCGCGACGTCGAGGCTCGCCGCCGGCGATACGGACGCCGCGTTCATGCGTGCCAAGATCGTCACCGCGCGCCATTTCGCCGATCACGTGCTGACGAAGGCCGCGGGACTGCGCGAGGTGATCGTCGCCGGGGCCGCAAGCGTGCTCGCGCTGCCGGACGACGAAGTGTGACGCCCGCGGGAATCGGAGCAACGAGCATGAAAGTGATGGTCGCCTGCAAGCGCGTCGTCGATTTCAACGTGAAGGTGCGCATCAAGCCCGACGGCACCGGTGTCGACACCGCGAACGTCAAGATGTCGATGAATCCGTTCGACGAGATCGCCGTCGAGGAAGCGGTGCGCTTGAAAGAGAAGGGTGTCGCCGGCGAAATCGTCGCCGTGTCGTGCGGGCCAGCGGCGTGCCATGAAACGCTGCGAACCGCGCTCGCGCTCGGCGCCGACCGCGCGATTCTCATGCAGACCGACGCCGAATTGCAGCCGCTCGCCGTCGCCAAGCTCCTGCGGGTGCTGGTCGATCGCGAGCACCCGCAACTCGTGATCGCCGGCAAGCAGGCGATCGACGACGATTCGAACCAGGTCGGCCAGATGCTCGCCGCATTGCTCGGCTGGCCGCAGGCGACCTACGCGTCGAAGGTCGAGATCGCCGGCGGCCGTGCGCGCGTGACGCGTGAAATCGACGGCGGCACCGAGACGATCGACTGCGGGTTGCCGGCCGTCGTCACCGCGGATCTGCGGCTCAACGAGCCGCGCTACGCGACGCTGCCGAACATCATGAAGGCCAAGAAGAAGCCGCTCGAAGCCGTGACGCCTGGTGCCCTTGGCGGGCGACGTCGCGCCGCGGCTTTCATGGATCAACGTCGCGGAGCCCCCACGGCGCAAGGGTGGCGTGCGCGTCGCGACCGTACACGAGCTCGTCGCGAAGCTTCGCGATGAAGCCAAGGTGATCGAGCAGGCACGAACATGAACACGCTGATTCTCGCCGAGCACGACAACGCGCGGCTGAGTGCCGCGACGCGCAGCACGGTGACGGCGGCGACGCGGCTCGGCGCGCCGATCGACGTGCTGGTCGCAGGCCACGGAGCGGCCGCCGTCGCGCAGGCCGCCTCGCAGGTTCCGGGTGTGACGAGGGTTCTGCACGCCGACGCCGCGCATTTCGCGCGGCCTACCGCGGAGAATGTTGCCGCGACGCTGCTCGCGATCCTTGCGCAGGGCAGGTACAGCCATCTGCTCGCGGCTGCGACGACCTATGGAAAGGGCGCGCTGCCGCGCGTGGCGGCGCTGCGCGACGTCGCGCAGATCGCGGACGCAGTCGCGATCGAATCCGCCGACACGTTCGTGCGGCCGATCTACGCGGGCAACGCGCTGGCGACGGTGCGCTCCGACGATGCGCTCAAGGTCGTGACCGTCCGCGCGACCGCATTCGCCGCGGCGCCTTCGACCGGAGCCAACGCGACGGTGGTCGCGGTCGACAGCGCGCCCGACAGCGGACTGTCGCAGGTCGTGGATCAGCAGATTGCACGATCGGAACGGCCCGAGCTTGCGAGCGCGCGCGTCGTCGTCTCCGGCGGCCGCGCAATGGCGGGCGCGGAAAACTTCAGGCTCCTCGACGCGCTCGCCGACAAGCTGCACGCAGCGATCGGCGCATCGCGCGCGGCCGTCGACGCCGGCTACGTCTCGAACGACCTGCAGGTCGGGCAGACCGGCAAGATCGTGGCCCCCGAGCTCTACGTCGCGGTCGGAATCTCCGGTGCGATCCAGCATCTTGCCGGGATGAAGGACAGCAAGGTCATCGTCGCGATCAACAAGGATCCCGAGGCACCGATCTTCGAGATCGCCGACTACGGACTCGTCGGCGACCTGTTCGAGATCGTGCCGCAGCTCACCGCCGCGCTTTGACGAAGCGCGCGTCCCAGGACCGACGATCCGATGCCGACCGTTCTCATCGTTCCGGGTATCCGCGACCACGTCCCGGAGCATTGGCAAACACATCTCGAGCATCGGCTGCCGAACGCGGTTGCCGTGCAGCGCATGGATCGCGACGCGCCGGAGAAGCTTTCGTGCGCGGCGTGGGTCGCCGCGCTCGATCGGTCACTGGCCGCGATCGACGGTCCCGTCGTGCTCGTCGCGCACAGCGCGGGCTGTGCGATCGTCGTGCACTGGGCGCGTGACCATCGCCGTCCGATCAAGGGTGCGCTGCTCGCCACGCCGCCCGATTTCGAATCGCCGATGCCGCCGGGCTACCCGTCGCTCGACACGTTGCGCGAGAACGGCTGGACGCCGATGCCGCGCGAGCGGCTCGCCTTCGCGAGCATCGTCGGCGCAAGCGCGAACGATCCGCTCGGCCGGTTCGACCTCGTCGCCGGACTCGCGAAGAGCTGGGGCAGCAGGCTCGTCGATCTCGGCGCGGTCGGGCACCTGAACCCGGCGTCCGGTTTCGGCGAATGGCAGCAGGCGGAGTCGCTCGTCGGCGAGCTTTGCCGCTGATCTTCGACTGGAGCGACGCGCAAACCGTGGACATCACGCTCGACCGGCCGAAGCCTCGCGAAACATTGCGAGCATCGTGGCGCAACAACGGGCCGCGGCAGTGGCCGGCCGCGTTCGGCCGCGCGTGGCCCGGCTTGCTGCTCGCCGTCGTGATCGCCGTCGCATCGGCATTCGTCGCCGAAAGCCGGGGCGGACCGACGCTGCTCTATGCGCTGTTGCTCGGCATGGCGCTCAACCCGGTCGCGATGGAAGGCAAGGCGAGGCCGGGTGTCGATCTCGCCGCGCGCAACGTTTTGCGCGCCGGCGTCGCGTTGCTCGGCGCGCGGATCACGTTCGAGCAGATCGGCACGCTCGGATGGCGGGGCGCCGCATTGATCGTCGCCGGCATCGTCGTCACGATCACCTTCGGCATCGTCGCGGCGCGGGCGCTCCGCCTGTCGCGGCGCCTCGGCGTGCTGACGGGCGGTGCAACCGCGATCTGCGGCGCCTCGGCCGCGATCGCCATCGCGACGGTCCTGCCGCGCGACGACAAGTCGGACCGCGAGCTGATCTTCACGATCGCCGGCATCACGCTGCTGTCGACGCTCGCGATGATCCTGTACCCGCTGATCGTCACGGCGGCACGGCTCGATCCGCATCAGGCGGGTCTCTTTCTCGGCGGAACCATCCACGACGTGGCGCAGGTGGTCGGTGCCGGCTACAGCATTTCGCCCGATACCGGCGACTTTGCGGTGCTCGCGAAGCTGCTGCGCGTCGCGATGCTGTTGCCGGTCGTCGTCGCGATCTCGCTGGCGCTTCGCCATCGATTCCGCCGCGTCGAGACGCGCCGCGGCAGCGACCCGCTGTTGCCGCGTTTTCTGCTCGTGTTCGCCGCGCTCGTGCTGGCCGGCAGCTTCGGACTCGTTCCCGCGGCGGCCGGCGCGGCGTTGAACGCAATCGCGCGCGCCTGCCTCGTGGTCGCCATCGCGGCCGTCGGGCTCAAGACCTCGCCGCTCGAGTTGAAGCGGGTCGGTGCGCGGGCGTTCGCGCTGCTGGTCATCGAGGCCGCAGCGCTTGCGGCCTTCGTGCTGGGCGCGCAATTCGTGATCGCGCCCGGCGCATCCTGACGAGGACACGATGAACGATGCCGTGATCGTATCGACGGCGCGCACGCCGATCGGCCGCGCGTTTCGCGGGTCGCTGAACAACGTCAAGTCGCCGACGCTCGCCGCACACGCCATTCGGCATGCCGTCGAACGCGCCGGCGTGGAGCCGGCCGAGATCGACGACGTCGTGCTCGGAACGGTCCTCGGCGCCGGAACGGCGGGCATGAACGTCGCCCGTTATGCCGCGCTCGCGGCGGGCCTGCCTGTCACGGTTCCCGCGCAGACCATCGACCGCCAATGCGCGTCGAGCCTCATGGCGATCGCGGTCGCGGCGAAGCAGATCATCATCGACGGCATGCGCATCGTCGTCGGCGGCGGCCAGGAGAACATCTCGGCGGTGCAGAACCACTACTTCGAGTGGGTGCAGGCGGAGACGGATCCGAACGCGATCGCGCGCGAGACGCACGCCTACATGCCGATGCTGCAGACCGCCGAATTCGTCGCAGGCAAGTACGGCGTGTCGCGCGAGGCGCAGGACCGCTACGCGCTCGAGTCGCAGCAACGCACCGCGCGCGCGCAACGCGAGGGCCGCTTCGACGCCGAGATCGTGCCGGTCGACGCACAGATGCTCGTGACGAACAAGGAAACGAAGGAAGTCTCGACGCACGGCGTGACGCTCGACAAGGACGAAGGAAACCGGCCGGATACGCGCTACGACACGCTTGCGCAGTTGAAACCGGTGATCGAAGGGGGAACGATCACCGGCGGCAACGCGAGCCAACTCTCCGACGGCGCATCCGCGTGCGTGCTCATGGACGCGAAGCTCGCGCAGCGCCGGGGGATCGAGCCGCTCGGCATTTATCGCGGCATCGCGGTCGCCGGCTGCGCACCCGAGGAAATGGGTATCGGGCCGATCTACGCCATCCCGAGGCTCCTCGCGCAGCATGGACTCGGCATCGACGACATCGACCTATGGGAGCTGAACGAGGCGTTCGCCGTGCAAACGCTCTACTGCCGTGACCACCTCGGCATCGATCCCGACAAGCTGAACGTCGACGGCGGTGCGATAGCGATCGGTCATCCGTACGGCATGACGGGCTCGAGGCTCGTCGGGCACGCGCTCGTCGAGGGCAAGCGCCGCCGCGCGCGCTACGTCGTCGTGGCGATGTGCGTCGGCGGCGGAATGGGCGCCGCGGGCTTGTTCGAGATCGCGTAGATCGCGGTTGCGCTACCGCTTTACGGTCACGACGAGCGCCTGGATTTTCCCGTCGACGGCACCCGAGCCGAATCGCTTCGCAATCGCCGCGCTCGCCAGGTCGGTCGCCTCGGCCAGGCGCGACGCGTCGCGCGCCTCGATCTCGCTGCGCAGCGGCGTGCCCTGGCAATACGCGATCGCGGGCTCGCGCGGCGACGGCGCGCGGCTGCGCTTCGTGACGACATCGATCCCTGGCGCAGCGGTGAAACCGCCGGCGGCGACGTCGCGCGCGATCGCGCTCGGGTCGTGGTAGCCGTGCGGCGTGCGCGCGAGAAAGCGCGGCGGGTCGCTCGGGAACAGCGTCGCCAGCGTGCGCGTGATGTCGTCGGCGAATTCGTTGTCCTCGATGCGATCCCATACGTTGAAGATCAGACTGCCGCCGTCGCGCAGCACCCGCTTCGCCTCGGCGAAGGCCTTCGGCTTGTCGGGAAAGAACATCGCGCCGAACTGGCAGACGACGGCGTCGAACGACGCGTCGGCGAACGGAAGGCTCGTTGCGTCGGCCTGCTTCCATTCGACGGAGCGCGCGGTGCCGACGGCTGACGCCTGATCGAGCATCGCGCGATTCAAGTCGGTCGCGACGATCGTCGCGCTCCGCGGAAGCGTTGCAGCGAGCCGGCGCGTCACCACGCCGGTGCCGGCCGCGACCTCGAGCACGCGCGAAGGTGACTGCGACGCGACGCGCACCGCGAGATCGACGGCGTAGGGCTCGAAGATCAGCGGCACCAGGTAGCGCTCGTAAAGCTGCGGGATCGAGCCCGCGAACAGGGTGTCTGATTTCGATGCCGTCACGTTGCCTCCTTCGTGATGACGCGGACCACGGATTCCCGGTGCAAGCGAAAGCCCATGCGCCGATAGAGCCGCGACGCGGTCTCGTTCGCGCGCATCACGTGCAGGCACGGCGTCTCGGCGCGTAGTATCTCGCGGCGAATCAGCTTCGTCATCAGGCGCCGTGCGTAGCCGCGTCCCTGGTAGCGGGGATCCGTGCAAACGCCGGAGATCTCGCGCAGCGGCGGCGCCGACAGCCGCTCGCCGGCCATCGCCACGAGGCGTCCGTCGTCGAAGCAGCCGAAGTAGTCGCCGAGTTCGAGCGTGCGCGGGCCGAAGGGCCCGGGATGCGTGCGCGCGACGAGGTCGAGCGCCTGCTCGACGTGATCGGCGCCGAGCACAATCGCGTCGGGCGCCTCGTCGGCGGGCATCGGCGCATCCCAGATCATCTTGAGCATGACGTCCTCGACCTCGATGCGCCAGCCGCGCGGCGATGGTTTCGACCAGCCGTCGCAGTAGAACTGCTCGCCGTCCTCGCAGAACGGCGCGAGCGCCGCGAAGTCGGGCTCCGCGCGGTTCGCGAAGCCGACGATCCGCGAGAAGCCCGTCGCATAGCGGCGCGCCTCGGCGGTTCCCGTCGCGAACCGTGCATGCGGACCCGCGAGCGTGCGCCAGACGATGTCATCGAGCGTTTCCACCGGGCTACTTGCCGTCGAAGGCCGCCTGCAGCGTCGGCAGGTCGAGCTTCACCATCTTCAGCATCGCGTCGGTTGCGCGCTTCGCCTTCGCGCGATCGGGGTCGGCCATCATCGTGAACAGCGCACTCGGCACGATCTGCCAGGACACGCCGTAGCGATCCCTGAGCCAGCCGCATGCCTCGGGCGTGCCGCCTTGCAGCAGCGCGTTCCAGTAACGGTCCACCTCGGGTTGGTCGTCGCAATCGACGACGAGGGATATCGCGTGGTTGAACGGCTCCATCCGTCCGGCGCTCATCGCCGCGAAGGATTGGCCGAAGAGGGCGAACTCCACGACCTTGACGGACTCCGGTGGCCCGCTCGGCGATTCGCTGGGCAGCGTGGAAATGCGTGTGATGCGCGAGTCGGGGAATATCGACGTATAGAACAGCGCGGCCTCCTCGGCTTCCTTCGCGTACCAGAGGAACGGGGTGATCTTCTGCATGGCTTTCTCCTTTCGAATGGTAAGCAGATGTTACGGCGGTTCGGGTATTGGCGCCGGGACCCGCACGAATGGTCGATCGGACGCGCGCCGGATCGACATCCGGCGCTGTTACGATGCGCGCGAAACCGGCCGCTGAAATAACAGTCGAAACGGCCGTGTTAGCTCGCTTTCGCAGGCGCCGTCCGCGGCAGCGCCGCTTTCAAAAGTTTGGAGGTCTGCATGCACGCAATCCCGTTCGATGAAAAGCGCCGCCGGCTGCTCGTTGCCGGCGGCATCTCGCTCGCAGGCGCCGGGCTCCTGACAGGTCGCGCAGTCGCCCAGGGTGCCGCGAAGATGCCGATCGGCATCATCGGCTCGGGACACATCGGCGGCACGATCGGCAGCCTGTGGGTGAAGGCCGGCCACCCGGTGCTCTTCTCGTCGCGGCATCCCGACGAGCTCAAGGACCTTGTCGCGAAGCTCGGACCGCTCGCGAAGGCGGGAGGCGTGGCGCAAGCGATCGCGTTCGGCGACGCGCTCCTGATCGCGGTGCCGTACCGCGCGTTGCCTTCGATCGGCGAGGAGAACCGCGCGGCGTTGAAGGGCAAGATCGTGCTCGACGCTTGCAACGCGGTCGCGTCGCGCGACGGTGCCGAGTTGCGCAACGAGGTCGACCGCAACGGCATCGGCGTCACGTCTCAGAAATATCTCGCGGGCACGCACGTCGTGCGCGCGTTCAATACGATGTCGTACATGATCTTCGCGCGCGAAGCGAACCGCGCGGACCCGAGGCTCGCGGTACCGATCGCCGGCGACGATCCGAAGGCCGTGCAGATCGCGTCCGAGCTCGTGCGCGATGCCGGCTTCGAGCCGGTCGTCGTCGGCAAGCTCGCCGACGCGTCGCGCTTCCAGCAGGGCGGGCCGGGATACGGTCAGAACGTCACCGCGGCCGAGCTCAGGCGGACGCTCTCGCTTTCGCCGTGAAATTGCCCGGCATCGACCGCTTCCTGCCGGCGACGCCGGCGGAGCGCGCCGCGGCGCTGTGGTCGTTCGCGTACTTCTTCACGCTGCTCGCCGGCTATTACGTCCTGCGTCCGTTGCGCGATCAGATGGGGATCGCCGGCGGCGTGAAGACGCTGCCATGGCTCTTCACCGCGACGTTCGTCGCGCTGCTCGTCGCGCAGCCGATCTACGGCGCGCTCGTCGCGCGGCTGCCGCGGACGCGCTTCATTCCGATCGTCTATCACTTCTTCGCGCTCAATCTCGCGCTGTTCTGGCTGCTCTTGACGCTTCGCATCGAAACGACGCTCGTCGCGCGCGTGTTCTTCGTCTGGGTGAGCGTCTTCAACCTCTTCGCGGTCGCCGTGTTCTGGTCGTTCATGGCCGATCTCTTCACGAGCGAGCAGGGCAAGCGGCTGTTCGGCTTCATCGGCGCGGGCGGCACGCTCGGCGCGCTGCTCGGGCCGGTGATCACGATCGGGCTGTCCGTGCCGCTCGGGCCGGCGAACCTGCTGATCGCCGCGATCGCGTTCCTCGAGCTCGCGGTGCTCTGCTCGCATCGCCTCGAGCGCGCGGCGGCGGCCCATCCCGGGTCGCGCGCCCGCGAGCGTCGCGTCGGCGGCGGAGCGTTCGCAGCGTTGCCCGAACTCGTGCGCTCGCCGTACCTGCTCGGCGTCGGCGTCTGGGTGAGCCTGTTGTCGTTCGGCGCGACGATGCTCTACCTGGAGCAGGCGAACGTCGTCGCGGCGAGCGTCCACGGCGCCGGCGCGCAGACGCGGATCTTCGCGAGCATCGATCTCGCGGTCGGGTTGCTGACGCTCGCGACGCAGGTGTTCGCGACGGGCCGTGTGCTCGAGCGCTTCGGCGTCGGCATTGCGGCGGCCGCGCTGCCCACCGTGTACGTCGTCGGCTTTTCCGTTCTCGCAATCGTGCCGACGCTCGCGGTCGTGCTGGTGTTCCAGGTGGTGCAGCGCTGGATGAACTTCGCGATCGCCAATCCCGCACGACAGGTATTCTTCACCGTCGTCGGGCGCGGGGAGAAATACAAGGCGAAGAACCTGATCGACGTCGTCATCTATCGCGGCTCGGACGCGCTTTACGGCTGGGTGTTCGACACCCTGCAGGCACTCGGTCTCAAGCTCGCTGGCATTGCGCTGTGGTGTTTGCCGGTCGTCGCCGGCTGGCTCGTGCTGTCGATCGCGCTCGGCCGCACCCAAGCGCGTCGCGCCGCGCGCGAGGTCGCCGTCGCTCAGGGAGATTGACGATGATTGCGCTCACCCGTCGGCAGTTCGCGGCGTTCGTCGGCGCTTGCGTGCTCGCGCCGCATGCGTTCGCGCAAAAGGACGGCGCGTCGCCGTTGATGCGCGCGATACCCAGAAGTGGCGAACCTTTGCCCACCGTCGGCCTCGGCACTGCCGGTGTGTTCGATCGCGACGGCGACGCAACGCGAAAGACCGCTACGGAGGTCGTCCACGCGTTGCTCGACGGCGGCGGCCGGCTGATCGACACCGCATCGACGTACGGCGATGCCGAGATCGTGCT
>Ga0157372_10006930_pt1 | contig 12059 bp, 8 predicted proteins | sample C55metaG_FD_115307 | JGI IMG/M metagenome (GOLD analysis project Ga0157372, IMG submission 115307) | Corn rhizosphere microbial communities from Kellogg Biological Station, Michigan, USA - C5-5 metaG | ecosystem: Host-associated > Plants > Roots > Rhizosphere > Soil | place: USA: Michigan... | reverse complement strand
GAGCAGTTCAGGGCCCTTTATAGCCATGATGGAAGCGATGGCTGCCATGGCGGCGATCGGCGCCAGGTACATCACGTAACCTGTGACCCGGAGAATGATATGAGCGACGGCATCCAGGGCTTTGATGACGATCTTTCCCTGTTCGCCGATGGATGCGGTGGCGATGCCGAAGAAGACCGAGAAGACGACGATCTGCAGGATCTCGTTGTTGGCCAGGGATTCGAAGATGCTGCGGGGAAAGATATGGGTTACGAACCCTTTAAAGGTGATGGTGCTGGCGTCGATGCCGGCCGGTGCGCCGGCCGCGGGCATGGGGAGGCTTAGCTCGGAGCCCAGGTCGAGGCTGTTCATGATGATCAGGCCCAGCAGCAGGGACAGGAAGGAGGCGCAGAGGAACCAGAGCAGGGTCTTGCCGCCGATGCGGCCAACGGCCTTGATATCGCCCAGCTTTGCGATGCCGACCACGAGGGTGGAGAAGACCAGGGGGGCGATGATCATTTTGATCAGCCGCAGAAAGGCGTCGGTGACCACGCCGAGGATCGAAGTGAAGTTTTCGATCGTCGCCGGGCTGCTATTATAATGCACAACCAGCCCCAGCAACGTTCCCGTCACCATCGCGATCATGATCCATCCTGTAAGGCTGATTTTGGGCATAAATGCATAGTCCTCCGGCAGGGGGCCGGCGAAAGACCCTGCAAACAATCGAAAATTATTGATTTGACAAAGTTTTCGGGTAAAGAATTGGTGTTTGAGTATTAAATATTTGTTTATTTTCGGCCCTAGTCCACACATGTAATCTTATTAAAGTACTATCGTCAAAACAAGCTTATTATGAGTTTATTCCGAAAGAAATCCCTGGATGCCCTGATGGCTCAGGCAGCGGATTCGGAGAAGGGTCTCAAGCGCACGCTGGGGGCCTGGAGCCTGATCGCCCTGGGTATTGGCGCCATCATCGGCGCGGGGTTGTTCGTACGGACAGCAGCCGCCGCCGGGGAACACGCCGGCTCGGCCGTAACTATTTCATTTATTGTAGCCGCGGTGGGATGCTGCTTTGCAGGTCTTTGCTATGCCGAGTTCGCCTCGATGATCCCTATCGCGGGTAGCGCATATACTTATGCCTACACCACTATGGGGGAACTGGTGGCCTGGATCATCGGCTGGGCGTTGGTGCTGGAATACGCACTTGGAGCCGCCACCGTCTCCATTTCGTGGAGTGAATACCTCAATAAGCTATTGGCCGTTTTCGGAACGCAAGTCCCTTTCGAGTGGTCCCATTCCCCTTTTGAAAGAACGTTGGACGCCGCCGGGGTCATGCATCACGGGATCATCAATATTCCTGCGCTGATCATCCTTGCGCTGCTTTCCCTGTTGCTAATGAAGGGCACGGAGGAATCGGCCACCGTCAACTCGGTCATCGTCGTTGTAAAAGTATCTATCGTACTGGTGTTCATCGCCATTGGCTGGCAATATATCAATCCGGCCAACCATACTCCTTATGTTATCCCCGCCGATGCCCCCCCTGCCCAGATGCGGGACGGGACACTTTATTCGTACAGCAATTTCTTCCGGCATGGCTGGGGCGGTATCCTTTCGGGAGCGGGTATTGTGTTCTTTGCCTTTATCGGTTTCGACGCCGTATCGACGGCCGCGCAGGAAGCCAAGAACCCCGCCCGGGACATGCCCCGCGGGATACTGGGTTCGCTGGCGATCTGTACGATCCTTTATGTGTTGTTCTCCTGGGTACTCACCGGTGTCGCGCCTTATACGGACTTCGTCAAGTCCGGAAAGGAAGCTTCGGTTGCGTACGCCATCGAGACCTACATGCATGGTTATCATTGGCTTTCGACCCTGGTGACGGTCGCGATCCTGGCCGGCTTCTCGTCTGTGATCCTGGTGATGTTGTTGGGCCAGAGCAGGGTCTTCTATACAATGGCGACCGATGGGTTGTTGCCCAAGGTGTTTTGCGAGTTGCATCCCAAGTGGCGCACGCCTTACAAGTCGAATATGATCCTGTTTCTCTTTGTAGGCGTGTTCGCCGGGTTTATCCCGGAAAGCGTAGCGGGTAACCTGACGAGTATCGGCACCCTGTTCGCGTTCATTCTTGTCAGCATCGGGGTCATTATCCTTCGTAAAGCGGATCCCAACCGGCCCCGACCGTTCAGGACCCCACTTGTGCCAGTCGTGCCGATCCTTGGCGTGTTGGTTTGTGCGGCAATGATCATTGGTCTGGATACCGCGACTCAGCTGACGGCCCTGATATGGATGATCATCGGATTGATGGTCTATTTCGGGTACAGTAAGAACAATAGCAGGTTAAAAGCGTAAGGTCGCCGCTGCAAAAAAATTCGTAATTTCGCAGCCGCAATTGAATATTTATGGGTCGTATTTTTGAAGTAAGAAAGCACGCCATGTTCGCCCGGTGGGACCGGATGGCCAAGCAATTTACCCGTATCGGAAAGGAGATCGCCATTGCCGTGAAGGCCGGGGGGCCTGACCCTGCCACCAACCCGGCGCTGCGTCGTTGTTTTCAGAACGCGAAGAGCGTGAACATGCCCAAGGACCGGGTGGAAGCCGCGATCAAGCGGGCCCAGGGCAAGGAGATGGAGAATTATGAAGAGATCCTCTATGAAGGATATGCCCCGCATGGGGTTGCTGTGCTGGTTGAGACGGCTACGGACAATCATGTACGGACGGTGGCCAACGTCAAATCCCATTTTACGAAGGGGCATGGGACGCTGGGAAATAACGGCAGCGTGAGCTTCCAGTTCAAGAAGATGGGGGTATTCAAGCTGAAACCCGAGGGGTTGAACATGGATGATCTCGAGCTGGAGCTGATCGATCATGGGCTGGAGGAGATGGGTGAAGGTACGGGGGAGCATGATGAGCCGGTGATCGTCCTGCGGGTGATGTTCCCGGATTTTGGCAACATGCAAAAGGCGCTTGAAGAGAAGGGGATCACGCCGATCAGCTCGGAGATCGAGTGGATCCCGACCAGTACGGTCGAGTTATCGGAAGAGCAGGCACAGGATGTGCTGAAGCTGGTGGACCGGCTGGAGCAGGATGAGGATGTACAGAAGGTGTTTCACAATTTGAAATAAAAAAAAAGAGGGCCTCGGCCCTCTTTTTTTTGCTATTCGGCGACCATTGCGCGAATGGCATCGATGATATCTTCTGCATTGGGTTTGCTGAAATAATCTCCGTCGCTGGAATAGGCCGGCCGGTGGGCCTGGCCGGTGATAGTGCGCGGGGCCGTGTCCAGCCAGCGGTAGCCGCCCTGTTCTTCCATCACTTTATTGAAGATGAATCCCGCGGCACCGCCGGGGACGTCTTCGTCGACGATGAGAAGGCGGCTGGTTTTCTTCAGGGATTCGAGGATACGATGATGGATATCGAAAGGAAGCAGGGTCTGGACATCCATGATCTCGCAGTTGATGCCGAGTCTTTCGAGGATTACGGCTGCTTCCTGAACGATGCGGAGCGTGGCGCCATAGGAAACGACGGTGATGTCCTCCCCTTCCCGGATCACTTCGGGTTCTCCGAGGGGCACCCGGAACTCGAGCAGGTTGGACGGCAGCCTCTCCTTGAGGCGATAGCCGTTGAGGCATTCGATCATCAGGGCCGGGTCTGCCCCTTCCAACAGGGTGTTGTACATCCCGGCGGCCTGGACCATATTCCTGGGGACGCAGACGTGGAGGCCGCGGAGGGAATGCAGGATCAACCCCATGGGTGAGCCGCTGTGCCAGATGCCTTCGAGGCGATGGCCACGGGTGCGGATGATCAACGGGGCGGTTTGTTTCCCGGCCGTCCGGTATTGCAGCGAGGCGAGGTCGTCGCTCAGCGGCTGCAGACCGTATAATAAATAGTCGATGTACTGGATCTCGGCGATGGGGCGCAGGCCGCGGAAGGCCATCCCGATGCCCTGACCCATGATAGTGAGCTCGCGGATACCGGTGTCGAAGATGCGGTCGGCGCCGTGTTTGGCCTGGAGTCCGGCGAAACCCTGGTTGACGTCCCCGATCTTGCCGAGGTCTTCGCCGAAGGCCAAGACTTTCGGGTTGTGCGTGAACAGCTCGTCAAAGTAGCGGTTGAGTACTTCGTAGGCGTTCAGGACCGGGGCGTTGTCGGCATAGACCGGCTTTATCTCCGGCACCTGGGTGATCCTGCGGGCGCCTTCGTGGTAGAGGTGAGTGTTGTATAAGGCGGCGTTTTCCTGTTTAAGCTCTTTATAGTAGGTGGCGCCGTTGCGTGCGGCGACGCCGTCGCCTGCCAGCAGCGTAGCTTCATGCAAGGTCTCCAGCACCTCTTTGCGACCCGGTTCGCGGTTGGCTGAAAGGGTCTGGGCGAGATGACTCAATTGTTCGGCGTGGTCGGCCGACTGGTTGGCCATTTCGCGGATGAGCTCCACGCTGCGGTTGACCTGTACGCGGATGGGCGATTGGTATTTCTCCCAGGCCAGGTTCCGGCTGTTGCGGACGGATTCCTTTGCTTCGGTCTCGACGTCATTCAACTCTTCCTCGCTGGCCAGGGCGTTATCGACGATCCATTCCTTCATCTTTTTGATCCCGTCCCAGTCGCGTTCCCATTCCAGGCGTTCGGGGGATTTATAGCGTTCATGGCTTCCCGAGGTCGAATGGCCCTGAGGCTGCGTCACTTCTTCGACGTGGAAGATGGCCGGGGTATGCGTCTGGCGAACGGCGCGGAGGCCGGTCTCGAAGACCTCGCACATCCCCGCATAATCCCAGGCCTTAACCTTATAGATATCGATACCGTTGGTGCCTTCTTCCTTTTGAAAGCCTTTCAGCACCTCACTGATGGATCCCTTTGTCGTCTGGTATTGGCGGGGGACCGAGATGCCGTAGCCGTCGTCCCAGACGAAGATGGCAAGGGGTACCTGCAAAACGCCTGCGGCGTTTACTGTTTCCCAGAAATGGCCCTCGCTGGTGGAGGCGTCCCCGATGGTGCAGAAGCAGATCTCGTTGCCGTTATTGGAGAGCTCGGTAAAGGGCTTCAATGCCTTGACCTCGCGAAAGGCTTTTGAGGCGGCGGCGAGACCGAGGGCCCTGGGCATCTGGGCGGCGGTGGGCGCCAGCCCGGCCGTGAGGTTCTTACGGTTGGCGAGATCGAGCGTCGAGCCGTCCGAGTCGACAAAGGCCGTGGCGAAATGCGAATTCATTTGCCGGCCGGCGCTGTGCGGGTCGTGTTTGGGGTCCGGATCGGCATATAGTTGTGAAAAGAACTCTTCGATGGTTGCGGCTTCGGTCGCGAAGGCGAAAGTCTGATCCCGGTAATACCCGGCATAGACATCACCCGGCTTAAAGAACTTTGCCATGGCTACCTGGGGGACTTCTTTGCCATCGCCGAAAATGCCGAATTTGGCCTTCCCGGTGAGGACCTCTTTGCGGCCGAGGAGACTGGCTTCGCGGCTCTCACAAGCCAACCGGTAGTCTTTCAACACTTCTTCCCGGAACCTGTCGAAGGACAGTTTTTCGGGATCGAGCAGTTCTATGGGAGCTAGATTTTCCATTTGGGTGATTATTGATGGACGGGCAAAATTACCTGTATCTTATTGATTGTTAAAAAAATAAAATACGGGGTAATTTGTTGGCAAAGATTACGTTAATTAAGTAATTTTATAACCCTGGCCGCTCCTGGCGGCTGTCTTTGTTAAAGTGGCCAAACTATGAAAAAATTAGGAATTGTAATTACCCTTTTTGTCACATCGCTGGCTGTTCGTGCACAGGCGGTGAACACCCATGGGACGGCGCTGACCCGCCCGGATGTACTCGAGATAAAAGAGAACACGCATAATTTCGGCAAGATCCCGCAGGGACGGCCGGCTACCACAACCTTCGAGATCGTGAATACGGGGACGACGCCCCTGAAGCTGGACAATGTCCAGGCTTCCTGCGGCTGCACGACACCGGTCTGGAGCCGGGACCCGATCGAGCCCGGGGCTACCGCCAAGATCGTCGTCGGCTACAATGCCTATGGCGAAGGGACTTTTACAAAGACGGTCACCGTTGTTTACAATACCAATATGACGAAGCTCCTGACGATCTCCGGCGAGGTCTATAAGACTCCGGCCACTTCGGCGCCAGACAATGCATCTGTACAATTACTAAAACAAATAAATTGATCAACATGAAGAAACTGTTCCTATTTGCCAGCGCGATCGTATTATCCATGGGTGTATTTGCCCAGCAGGCCAAGAAGGCAGAGGATGTCGTGAAGTTCAAGGAGCTTACCTATGACTTTGGTAAGATCAAACAGAACGCTCCTGTAAGCCATGATTTTGTATTCACCAATATCAGCGATAAGCCGGTGATCATCGAATCGGCCATTCCGGGCTGCGGCTGTACGACGCCTTCGAAGCCGGAAGGAGCGATCCCCCAGGGTAAGGAAGACAAGATCACCGCGGCCTTCAACGCGGCTGCACAGGGACCGTTCAATAAGAATATTACGATAAAGCTCGCGGGGATCGATCTGCCGGTCGTTCTGCATATCACCGGCGAGGTGCTGACCGCGGAGGCTTATGCCAAGTATGAGGCGGCCAAGAGCAAGAGCGGTAAATAGCTACATCATCCAAATTAAATAGGGGCTGCTCCAACGGGCAGCTTTTTTTTTACTTTTGCGCCATGTTAACCATCAGTCAGCGCGGACAACAGATGCCGGCTTCGCCGATCCGGAAACTCGTGCCTTTCGCCGAGGCCGCCAAAAAGAAGGGAATAAAAGTCTATCATTTGAACATCGGGCAGCCCGATATCGAGACGCCGAAAATGGCTTTGGACGCAGTGCGGCATTTCGATTTCAAGGTGCTGGAGTATAGCCACAGTGCGGGCAATGAAAGCTACCGGCGGAAGCTGGCCGGCTATTACAAGCGGGTGGGAATCGATGTGGACTATTCGCAGATCATCGTTACCACGGGGGGGTCGGAAGCGATCCTGTTTGGCTTTATGAGCTGCCTGGATGCGGGCGATGAGGTGATCATTCCCGAGCCATTCTATGCCAACTACAATGGGTTTGCGGTCGCCGCCAATGTGGTGGTCAAACCCCTGACCTCGTATATCGACAATGGATTTGCGTTACCGCCGGTGGCGGAATTCGAGAAGTTGATCACACCGAGGACCCGGGCGATCGTCATCTGCAATCCCAATAACCCGACGGGTTATCTCTATAGCCGGGAGGAGATGGATACGCTGAAGGAGATCGTTGTCCGGCATGGGCTGTACCTGTTCTCCGACGAGGCGTATCGCGATTTCTGCTACAGCGGCGAACATATCAGCGCCATGAATTTGGCCGGGGCTGAAGAGAATGTGCTGATGATGGATACGATCTCGAAGCGGTACAGTGCCTGTGGTGGGCGCATCGGCGCGCTTGTCACGCGCAACCAGGCCGTACTGGATACGGTGATGAAGTTTGCCCAGGCCAGGCTGAGCCCGCCATCTTTTGCGCAGATATTGGGAGAGGCGGCGACCGAACTTCCCGCAGATTATTTTAACGAAACAAAGGCGGAATATTTACGGCGGCGGGATGTGCTGGTGCAGCGGTTGAACAAGATGCCAGGGGTGTACTGTCCCAATCCGGGCGGCGCTTTTTATGCGATGGCGAGTCTGCCGGTGGATGACACGGATGTTTTTTGTCAGTGGTTGCTGGAGAAGTTCTCCTATAATAACCAGACGGTGATGCTGGCGCCGGCGGGCGGGTTTTATGGGACGAAGGGTTTGGGAAAGAAGGAGGTTCGGTTGGCTTATGTGCTGAATTCGGAGGACCTTGGGAAGGCGATGGATTGCCTGGAGCGGGCATTGAAGGAGTATCCCGGGGCGGCAACTTCGCATTAATTTATTTTACTATTTGTTTGTTGATTTATTGAGAATGGCGAATTACTGCTGCAAACACGCCTATTTTGGTTTTATTAGGCTGCAATAATAGTATTGTAAAATAAATACATATTTCGTTTTTGAGAGTTTCTATCGGAAAATTTAAAAATGTCCTTGTCAGAATTTCCTTTTTTCAGAAATATCTCCGATATTGCATTCAGAAACGAGCGAAAGAGTGGAGTTTGATAAAAGGATTTAGCTTTTTAACGTTTTGATATTATTGGGTTCTTTTTTAAGTGTTCCGAGGGTTTTAAATTTGTAACCGCAATGTGATCGGAAAGTGCAGGGAAGGAAAGGAAGTTGCGACAATTACATCGATCTTTTGACAATTTTTCATATGGCAAGCAATCGTTAGACGGCCTTCTGTTTCCACAGAGGGCCTTTTTGTTTTTGCTTCTTCGGCGGGGTTTTCTATTTGCCGGATGTGGCTTCGGCGCGGGTCTGCTGATTTTCTTCCTTTCCTTTTGGATTTCAGTGATTGAATTGGAGGTTTTCCGCGGGAATTTCTCTATTTTTGCGTCCCTTTACGGAAAGGCCGATGGCCGGAACCGTAAGATAACCGGCGAGATAGCTCAGTTGGTTAGAGCACAGGATTCATAACCCTGAGGTCTCGGGTTCAAATCCCGATCTCGCTACGAAGCCCGCAACACTTGATTATCAATTGATTGCGGGTTTTTCTTTGACACCCTTCTGGACACTCAATAAATTATTTTCTCTCTTTACCCATTTCTGCTAATTTTCTATGGTGAAGTATCCAGTTTGGATTGTAACAATTCTGCTGCTCCTCGGGCAAGCATCGAGATCGAGCGCCCAGCTTTGGAAATATCTTGGCAAATATGACCCAAAGGCGGCCCTTGCATTCGAGAAGACACTGGATAAGGAGGCGTGTTCCATTACTTCAGGTCATGAGATGTTCAACGACGAAAAAAGTACCTATAAGATCAGGACCTATTGCATCCGATCGTTCGACGGCACGCAAAGTAAGATTGTTCTTGCCAATATACACCGCGGGCGAGCGTTATCAATCGCCGGCCCCGGTAGTAGCTTTACCATCGATGACATCTCAGGAATCGCGAAAATTCATTTTCTCAGCCCAGAACTACTGGAGGTCGTATATAGCCCGAGAGGAGGTTCTGACCAGGGCTATGACTATGTCTTGATCCTTGGAGTTGAGAAGAACCGTCTTTGCTTCGTAAGCGAATTCCTCACTATTAATGAATATACCCTACCCGATGAGTACCATCTGCATGAGGTACGCCTGAAATTGCAGGGACAGAACGCGCGTGACTATCTGTTGACTGCCAATGTCAGGGATGTGTTCGAGACAGGCAACCATAAATCTAAAAACTACGATCGGAAAAGTTTACACGTCTTGAGGTTTGATGAGACAAGAAAGATCTTTTATAGCGGGGTCGAACATCTTGGTGCCGATCTTCGACTGGATTCAGCCGCCGGCAGGCCCAATCTGCCTGCCGGTGACTATCCCGTGGTCGATCTTGGTCCCGGCGAGAAATATTACTATGCCTATGAAACCTGGTTTGCTTTAATCAAGGATGGCTTGGCCAACAAATACGTTTTGTCAGGAATGCATTGATGTAGGGCACTACCCGCCGACCTTTTGAATCGCACAGCGTCTGTATCGATAACGAACAATTTCACGGTCCAGCGGCAAGCTAGGAATTTAAAACACAATGTCTTATAGGCTTGGCATCCAATTGGATGCACTTTGACAAATACGTCCTTCCATGCAAAGCACAGGTTCAAACATGTCACGCCGGAATTTCATCCGACAAACGGGTCTGACAGGCGTGGCGCTTACTCTCGGTATAGTCCTCCCGGGTTGCGGAAATGATAAACCAGGTATTGTGAATGTCTCTCAAGACAATGGTATCAGCGCGGGAACCGAGCTGATGTCCTGGATCTCGGTGGACCAGGCTGGCAAGGTACATATCGTGAACCACCGCAGTGAGATGGGTCAGGGTACCTCACAAGCCATACCACAGATCATTGCGGAAGAACTTGAAGTAACGCTTGACCAGGTGATTCTAAGGTCTGCCCCTGCCAATGCAAAAAAATTTGGCCCGCAGCCCTCGGACGGCAGCTTTTCGGTGCGGGGCTGGCGTAAGCAACTCTTAGAGGCAGGAGCTTCCGCGCGGCAGATGCTGATAACGGCCGCTGCCGCAGGTTGGAAAGTCCCGGTGTCCGAATGCTATGCAAGAGCGGGCGAAGTCATACATGGCCCTTCTGGCAAAAAACAAGGCTATGGCGCGCTGGTGGAAGAGGCGGCAAAGCTGCAACCACCGCAAAACGTAGTATTAAAAGAAAGGAAAGATTATACGCTGATTGGCAAACCGATGCCGCGGCTGGACATACCGCTTAAAACCAATGGTTCGGCTACGTTCGGACTGGATAAGAAGTTGCCGGGTATGCTACATGCGGTTGTGGAGCGCAGCCCGCGATTCCGGGGGAAGGTAAAGAGCTTTGACGATTCCGCCTGCCTGGCCATTGCAGGGGTAAAACGGGTGCTGAAGGTGCAGCGACCCGTTTTTGGAGCCATGTACGAGGGAGTAGCCGTTGTCGCCGATACTCATTGGGCAGCGATGGAGGGTCGCAAGGCATTGAAAGTCGAGTGGGACGACGCCGGATTTGAACACGTTGATTCAGCCGCGCTAAAGGCCCGGATGCTGAAAAACCTAAAAAGGCCGGCCCCATCCAAAAAATTTGAAGCGGCTTACGCCAAAGCTGCCAAAAAACTTGAGGCCATCTATGAAACGCCCTACCAGAGCCATAGCTGCATGGAACCGCTGAATTGCATAGCCGATGTACGGGAAGACAGCATTGAAATCTGGGGCCCGGTACAGGAAGCCAACTGGATACAGGCAGATCTAAGCGAACGCATGAAGATGCCGGCCGCGAACATTAAGGTGAACATGACTTTTCTCGGGGGCGGTTTTGGGCGTAAGGCATCACCGGACTATCCGTTTGAGGCGGCATGGATCTCAAAGGAGATGAAAGCGCCGGTGCAGGTTGTTTGGACAAGAGAGGACGATATGACCCGGGGGCCTTTCCGCACCGGCTCTGCGTATGCCTTCCGGGGCGGTCTGGATACCGGTGGCAATGTATCCGCCTTCCAGGCAATTACCGCTTCACAGGCTTTTGGCGAAGGCACGGATAAGGATAACAGCCCCGGACCGGTTTCCTACAACAGTGGTGGTATGAGTGGATTACCACCAGGATATCTCCAATCGATTCCTCATTACAGTTTTGGCTGGTGTACTATCCAATCGATCATCCCAACCATCTGGTGGCGCGCGCCCAATGCCCATAGCGACAGCTTTGCCGCTGAAAGTTTTATCGATGAGCTGGCCTTTGCGGCAGGGAAGGACCCGCTGGAGTTCAGAAGGGCGCATTTGCCCGGTGCGCGTTATCAGGCGCTGGTAGACAAGCTGGAGATCGTCAGCGGATGGAAAGGGCGAGGCAGGAATGAAGGATGGGGCGCAGCAATCACCGAGTGCTTTGGCAGCAAAGTGGGCCATATAGTAAAAGTGTCAAAGAAGCCGGACGGCAAGATAGTAATTGAAAAGGTCTTCGCTGTGATGGACTGCGGTTGGTATGTAAACCCGGACATCATACGCGCCCAGGTAGAAGGAAGCATCGTGATGGGGCTCGGCGCTGCTATCAAGCACGAAATAAGTTTTAAGGACGGGATGGCGGTCGAAAAAAACTTCGACACTTACGCGATGCCGCGGATACACGAGATACCGGAAATTGAAGTGCACATCATGGAAAATGACGAGACTGCCGGAGGCGTGGGTGAGCCTGGCCTGCCCCCGTTTGCTCCTGCGCTTTGCAACGCCATTTTCGATCTCACTGGTAAACGCATACGGAGGTTGCCTTTTAATCTGGAGGAGGTATGAATATGGAATTCCCTGCAGCCGTGCCGGAGATACCGGTAAGCGACTTGAAGATGGCGACCGCCTATTATGAGAGCAATCTTGGATTCACCGTCGACTGGGTTGTCGAGGACCTGGGTCTTGCGGGAGTCTCGAAAGGGCAATGCAGAATGTTCCTTGCCGATGGCGCTTTTCGACAGCGCTACCGCAACAATGGGCCGGTGCTGATCTGGCTCAATCTCGATAGTATAGAACAGGTCGATGAACTGTACGGGCTATGGAACGCTTC
>Ga0157372_10006929_pt1 | contig 12061 bp, 6 predicted proteins | sample C55metaG_FD_115307 | JGI IMG/M metagenome (GOLD analysis project Ga0157372, IMG submission 115307) | Corn rhizosphere microbial communities from Kellogg Biological Station, Michigan, USA - C5-5 metaG | ecosystem: Host-associated > Plants > Roots > Rhizosphere > Soil | place: USA: Michigan... | reverse complement strand
CTGCCCGCAGCAAGGCGTATCGCTGGGGGGAAGATGGGCTCGCGGCCATCTGCGATCGCTATCAGCTCCTCTGCTTCGGGTTGGCTTTGTGGAACGGCAAGGACCCGATCCTCAAAGAGAGGAACTTCGGCCTCACCCCTGCGGAGGGAAACCACGGCGAGGACGTGAAGGAGTACTACTTCTATCTCGACAGCACGCCTACGCACTCCTACATGAAGTACCTCTACAAGTACCCGCAGGCGCCTTATCCGTACGAGCGGCTTGTGAAGGAGAATCGCGGGCGCGCCGGCCAAGGCTTCGAATTCGAACTGATAGACACGGGCATCTTTGACGAGAACCGCTACTTCGATGTTTTCGTGGAATACGCCAAAGCTTCAGCAGAGGACGTTTGTATTCGAATAGAAGCCTTCAATCGAGGCCAGGACGCCGCGCCGGTTCACATCATTCCGAACCTCTGGTTCCGCAATATATGGTCGTGGACTCAGCTCGCCGGCAAACCGCCCGTAATCGCGGATGGACCGTCAGCCGAAGGCGCGATCAGCCTGCTCGCCGATGACTCAAATGCGGAACGGCTCAGAAATCTTCCCTTCGACTACGAATTAGGCAAGCGTTACCTATACGGCCAGGCCGACGGACAATTGCTCTTTACTGGCAACGAGACGAACACTCTGCGCCTCTACGGTGTTCACAGCCGCAATCGATATTTCAAAGACGCCTTCCATCGCGCGATAGTCAACAGCGAGCAGCAAGCCGCAAACCCTGAGCGGCGCGGCACAAAAGCCTGCCTCCATTATGAATATTCGGTTCCTGCTGGCGGATCGGTGGTCGTGCGCCTGCGCCTCACGGATACTCAACTCAGTTCCCCCCTTAAGGATGTCGATCGGATCGTCGAGCAGCGCCGGCACGAGGCGGACGAGTTCTATTCAGCGATTCACCCACCCAAAGCCTCTGACGACGAAAAGAACATCCAGAGGCAGGCGTTGGCGGGACTGCTCTGGTCTAAGGAGGTTTATCTGTTCGACGTGGCTCGATGGCTCGATGGCGATGATCCACGATATCCACCGCCGAACTCGCGCGAACTGATCCGCAACCGGCACTGGCGTCACTTGAATTCCATGCGTGTCTTATCCATGCCGGACAAATGGGAGTACCCATGGTTCGCGGCGTGGGACCTTGCCTTCCACACAATTCCGCTTTCCATCGTCGATCCCGAATTCGCCAAAGAGCAACTCTTTCTTATGCTCTTCGAGCAGTTTCAGCATCCGAGTGGACAGATCCCTGCCTACGAGTGGGAGTTTTCCGATCTCAATCCTCCAGTGCATGCATGGGCCGTCTGGCGTGTCTACAGCATGGACAAGGTGCGCACTGGCAAAGCAGACCGCGAGTTTCTTGAGAAGTGCTTTCACAAGCTGCTGATCAACTTTGCATGGTGGGTCAACAAAGTAGACAGCGCGGGCAACAACGTCTTCGAGGGCGGCTTCCTCGGACTCGACAACATTACCGTCATCGATCGAAGCGAAAAGATCCAGGGAGGCGCCATCCTGGAACAATCTGACGCCACCGGCTGGATGGGCATGTTCTGCCTGAATCTCATGCGCATCGCGCTTGAACTGGCACAAGATAACAAAGCCTACGAGAGCCTCGCTCTCAAGTTCTTTGAGCACTACATCTATATCGGCGCCGCTATGAAGAACATGGGCGGACGCAGATACTCACTATGGGATGAAGACGATGGTTTCTTCTACGATGTCCTCCGCTTCCCGGATGGAAGCTTTCATAAGTTCCGTGTTCGATCCCTCGTGGGAATCATTCCGCTGTACGCCGCAGAAACCATTCGTATGGATGACATTGAGCACTATCAGGAGTTCAAGACCAATTTCCTCTGGTTTGTCCGCAATCGCAAGAAACTCACCGACAGTTGCTGTCACTACATCGAAGCGAAGCGGCAATACGAGCTCACGATCGTCGATGAGAAACAGCTTCGGCGAATGCTCGAGCGGCTAATCAGCCGCGACGAATTCCTCTCCGACTTCGGCGTCCGCAGCCTATCGAAGTATCACGAGCACAATCCCTTCATCTTCGGCAACTCTGAAGTGCGCTACGAGCCGGCCGAATCGAGCAACAAGATCAAGGGCGGGAACTCCAATTGGCGCGGACCGATCTGGTTTCCGACGACATTTCTCATCATCGAATCACTTTGGACGCTCGGTGCTGGCTTCGGCGATGAGTTCCGTGTGAGCATTCCTGGCGACACGCGTGGTGAAATAACCCTCTATGAGGTCGCCCGCGAGATCGCTGATCGCATGATTGGGATTTTCACGCGCGACGCCAAAGGTAATCGCGCGGTCCACGGCGGCACGAAAAAGTTCCAGCAGGATCCTTACTGGAACGACTTGATTCTGTTCTACGAGTTCTACCACGGCGATAGCGGAGCTGGGATTGGAGCCTCTCACCAGACAGGGTGGAGTGCGCTCGTGGCAGCACTGATCGATGAGTGGCGTCGTTAGGTTTGCGGGAGAGCGACGATGAAGATCTTCGCCCACTGGAGTATCCGCTACAAGCTGCTGGGTCTTCTTCTGCTGTTGGGCCTTACGACATTCGCTGTAACTGGAACAATCGCGTATCTGAAGTATCTGAAGGCGCTGAAGGACGACGTAACGAAGCAGCTAAGCGGGCTCAATCGCACGAAGACGTTTCAGATCGAGTCCTACTACAGAACTGTGCGGAGCCACGCGGAGACCCTGAGCGATGACCACATGTTCATAGATGCGATGCGGGACTTCCGTAAGGCCTACAAGAAGATGAACTCGAAGCCCGTGCCGCCTGAGGTTGTGGAGGAGGTTCGGAAGGATTACTACCAGAATTTCTACCCGACAATAGAGCGCCTGAAAATTGCGCACAGACGGCCGGAGGATTACATCCCCACGTCCGGCGCCATGATGCTTCAGTACCTCTATATCGTTAAGAACCCCTATCCGAGGGATGACCGCGAATCGTTGATCGACGCTGGCGACGGAAGTGAGTACAGCAAGGTCCACGCCAAGTACCACGTGGCCATGAGGAACATCATCCGGAAGTTCGGCTACTACGATCTCTATCTAATCGACTTCGATACCCAGCGAATCCTCTATGACACATCTAAGTATCGCGACTTTGGCACAAGTCTCGCCATCGGGCCGTACCGCGACAGCAATCTTGCGAAGGTCGTGCGCCAATGTCTTGTGGCCAAGGATCCAGACGACGTCTACTTCTCCGACTTCGAGCCCTACGAGCCGTCGCACGGCGAGCCTACGCAATACGTCGCCAGCCCGATTTGGGATGGGGATAAGCCAATCGGCGTCTTCGCCCTGCAACTCTCAACTGCAGCTATCGACGACGTAATGAGCAATAAACGCAACTGGAGGCGGGAAGGCTTGGGCGAAACAGGCCAATCGGAACTCATCGGCTCGGACTACCGACTGCGCTCGAACACACGCTCATACCTGGAAAACCCTACAGGCGCTCTCGCCACGCTGACGTGGCCGGGCGGCTCGGATGTTACTGCGGACCGGATCCGTACCTATAAAACGACGATCCTTCAACTTCCGGTGAACTACGATTTCGCCCATAAGGCTCTGAATGGCGAGGAAGGAACAGTCATCCAGGCGAACTTTCCTCCTGGCGGAGCCTCGTTGGTGGCCTATGGCCCTTTGCATATTGAGAACCTGCACTGGGCGATTGCTTCGAGCATGAGCCTGACTGAAGCCTTGAAACCGATAAGCGAAATGCGTCGGCTTTTCAGCTGGTACGGCGCCGGATTGTTCGCTCTCACCGTGCTCGCGGCGTTGCTTGTCACTCGGCAGATTCTTCGTCCCGTCAACGAACTCGTGGGAGCCGCGCGAAGAGTCTCCGCAGGAGACCTGACCGCGCGGGTTAATTGGCACTCCAACGACGAGCTGGGAGACCTTGCGGATACATTCAACTCAATGACTGAAAGCATTCGCGACAAAACAGAGATCATCGAACAGAAGAATCGCGAAAATGAGCGGCTGCTTCTGAACATCCTTCCGCCCGAAATCGCCACTCGCCTCAAGAATGGCGAGCACGAGATTGCCGATAGCTTCACCGATATAACAGTGCTTTTCGGCGACATCGTCGGCTTCACCGCATTATCCAGCCATACGCCTCCGAAAGAGATCGTCGATCTGCTCAACGGCCTCTTCAGCCTCTACGATGAGGCCGCTCAAGAACTGGGTATCGAGAAAATCAAAACCATCGGGGACTGCTACATGGCAGTCTGCGGACTGCCGCGGCCTTGTGCCGAACACGCCGACCGGATGGCCCGCATGGCGCTCCGCATGGTGGAGGCGACCCGGCAATATGGCGAGCAGGTCCACGTTCCACTGGCACTTCGCATAGGCATCAACTCCGGCCCCGTTGTTGCTGGCGTCATCGGTACCAGCAAGTTTATCTATGACCTCTGGGGCGATACCGTGAACCTTGCAAGCCGCATGGAATCCACGGGCGTTCCTGGTCAGATCCAGGTAACGCGCGCAGTCTACGAACGCCTCAAGGACAAGTACGAATTCGAGAGTCGCGGAATGGTCCAGGTAAAGGGCAAGGGGGAGATCGAAACCTGGCTGCTCCAGGGAGCGCTGCGGCCCGTTGAGGTCTCGCGATGAAGATCAGGCTCCTCGGTTCCTCGGTCCCTGACCCCTCTCGCCGCCAGTATGTGAGCAGCTACCTGATCAACGGCACAGTCGGAATCGATGTCGGCTGCACAGGATGCTACGGCTCACCTCAAGAGCAGGAAGCCATTAGGAACATCTTTCTCACCCACTCCCATACGGATCACACTGCCAGCCTGCCAATCCTGGTCGAGAATGCATGGACGCCAACTGATGAGTGCCCAACCATTCACGGCAGTGCCGAAACGCTCGATGCGGTGCAGAAGCACATCTTCAACGATGTGATGTGGCCAGACTTCATCGCAATCTCGCGCAGCGCGCCACCATTTCTTCGATTGTCGCCACTGCAGCCTGAAACCCCCATTGAGGCTGGCGGCCTTCGTCTCATTCCGGTCCCGGTTGACCATCTCGTGCCGACCTTCGCGTACGTGGTCGACGACGGCGACAGCGCTGTCATCTTCGGCGCTGACTCCGGCCCGACGAACCGCATCTGGGAGATCGCCCATCGCACTCCAAACCTTCGCGCCGTCTTTTTGGAGGCCTGCTTTCCGAACTATCTTCATGGCCTCGCAAAGACTTCGCTTCATCTGACACCCGAGATGTTCGCTGGTGAAGTGGCCAAGATTCCACGCGGAGTGAGGATTATTGCAGTTCATATCAAGGTCCGATATCGAACTGAGGTTATCCGCGAACTCGAGTCCCTTAACTTCCAAAATGTTGAAATCGGCCAGTGCGAAAGGGACTACGACCTTTGACTCGAAGTCTGGCGTTTATCACAATTCAGGGCTTTCGATCCTCTCCGGACTAATACTGAGAATTCGGCCTGTGTTTTACTGATGAGCGGCACGCTCGAATCTCGCCTGGTGATAACAGGGCTTAGCACTCGTTAAGGCCTCCGCAAGTGCCTTGGTGATTACTGACTCGTTGGAATCGCCTGCCAGACTGGGGGCAGGAAGTCCGCTTGTAGAGGCTAATCTGTTTGCGGTGTTGGCAAGCCGACACGATTTCTGAGTGCACTGAAGCGCGGGTCGGCATGGAGGCTGTCGAGGCGGGGTCCGTGTTTCGATACTCCACCGACAGATACGAGCGAGCATCATAGGCGCGATTGAGCAACTCGAAGGTTTTGTCTTTGTCGCCGAAGCCTGCGTAGATGGATCGAGTATTTCAGCTGCTCGATCGCCTGGTCCCACTCATGGGCGAAGACCATCACTGATCCGAGATTTCCGTTAGCGCCGGCGGAAAGCGGGTACATCTTCAAGAGCAGGCGGGCTTGTTCCATGCCTTCTTCAGCGCGCAGCATCGGAGGCAGGAACCACGAGTAGTATCCGCGGGCATCGGCGTCGCCTGGGTCGAGTTCAATGGCGCGCTTGAAGTCTCGCTCGGCAGCAGAAAAATCCCACTCGTACCACTGTTCTTCAATGGCGAGCGCGACGTGTGCTTCCACATCGGTTTCGTCGAGCGCAAGAGCTCTCTTCGCTGCCTCCCTTGCGCGCGGCCCGGCTATCCTCGGATCTATATACCAGTCATCCTGATTGATGTAGTTGTATGCGAGTTGACTGTAGGCCTGGGCGTAGTTAGGGTCCAGAGCGATCGTTTGGTTCAGATAGTCGATACCTTTGTCGAAGCCGTCCTTGCTGAGCTTTGCCGTGTAGTATTTCCCCTTGAGATAGAGCCTGTACGCATCGGGATTCGTCGTAGACCCAAGAGTCATCTTCTGCCGGTCGGCTAAAGAGAGCTGTGCCTGCAGCTTCGGCGAAACCTCTCTTGCAATATCGTTTTGCACTTCTAACGGCTCTGACACCTTACGGACATACTGCTGTACCCAAACTTGTTTGCCAGTATGCACATCGTCCAGTTCGATGCTGATGAGCAGATCGTCGCCATGTTGAACTACCTTTCCTGACAGAACAGTGGCTACATTGAGCGCCTTGCCGATCTGCTGAAAGTCCGCTGCCCTGCCCCTGTAATTTTGGGTCACACTGTTCGGGATAATGTGCAATACGGAAAGCTTCGTGAGGCTGTTGTTGATGCTTCCAGCAATGCCGTCGGAGATGTACCCCGCATCGGGATCCTTGCTCTGCATGTCAAAGGGAAGCATCGCAATGGAGTTGCTGTCACGATGCGCGGATTCGCGCGTCCATAAACCCACTCCAACCGCAATCGCCAGCAGCAGGCCCATCGTAGTTACTAAGGGCGAGCGCTTTCTTATGCGACTGGTTGCGCGAACAGTCGAATGGGAAATGACGCCTCACTCGTTCGTATTCCTTGAAGTGAACAATGGTTTCGCCTGCTCAGATGGTGGATCTAAAGGAGATTCGCGCTACTTCGGGACACGCCGTGCGCCAATTTCGCCTACAAAGCGCTTCGTTCGTCTACCACGCCCAGATTGGCCGTGCATAAATTTTGCGTACTCGCCTGATCCGCAAAGACAACGTCACGAACTTCCGCCTTCGCGATCGAGTTCAGGCGTGCGCTGACGAACGAGCAAAGCGGATCGACGACCGACCTCATCGATGTTCTGAACCCCCGGCCTGCATCACCGCCACTCCTCCAATCGAGCATCTCATCACGGTAGGTAATTGCGTCGGTCGATAAGCGTTGGCTCGATATCCGGCATGTGATATGATCGGTCACTTCCCCAGCAAACTGCCCGATGAAAACCTGCCGATACAAAAGACGGGTTGGCCTTGGATCTAGTAGGGCAGTCTCTCAAGAGCTTTTCGGAGTCGAGTTCGTCCACGACATGGTGGATATTCCTTGCCGGCTGCAGTATCTCGTAAGCCATATCCCGGAAGAATTCGGAATAACTATCGACTACTTGGTCGGGCCAACCACTCCCTTACTTCTCGCCTTTTCTTGCTCACTTGACGTACACAAGTGCATTGCAAGCAATGGAGGGGCAGTTCTCCAACGCGAGAGCTTTCTTCACTTCCTTTCGTAGGGGACCAAACAAATCCCCACGCTTCTTGCGGCTCTGTCTCGAGTGTGCCATCGAGGACAGAAACGTATTGGCGATGCTCCCATCCCTATGGCAGGCGTGAGGCCGGCAACACTCCATTGGCGGGATAAGAAAGTCAGCCCGGCGCTCGGATGAGCGTAGCAGGGTCCGTTCGCGCTGATTGGAAGACACCGGCGAGCAATAGCGGGTCAACCCACATGCACGAAAGGAAATTCCGAACTGGATACGATACAACCAGCAAGAATACTGAGATTCTTGTGTAGAACTGCCTAAGTAATCGGTTTACCGATGGGCACGGAATCATTGCGCAGACAGCTTCGCGGTCCGCGCCCATAAACCTGCGAGAAAACTTTATAGAATTGAACGTAGCTACCGAAACCAGCAGCGTATACGGCCTCAGTGATAGTCATTTGGTCGGTGCGATGGTATTGCTCAAAGAAACGGGACAACCGTAATGAATTGCGATATCGGGTAAAGGAAACGCCTATCTGCTGATGGAACTTCCTGCACAAGTAAGACTTGCTTACACTACAGGCCTTTGCCAATTCTTCGAGGCTCCTTTCCGTTGTCTCATCGCTTAGTAATTGAAGGGCGTGACGTATTGCCGGATGTAACACCACTGGATCACGAGTAGCTCTTCCTGTGAGACGACTGCGCCAACAACGCAGTAAAAGGTAATGGAGCCCGGCGTTTAGAGCGTCCGGATCGCTATGTTGAAAGCGAAATTCAGAAGTCTCCCCATATCCAGCCTCACGATTTAGCAGGTCAGGATCCAGTGATCCCTCCATCAACGAATGCATCGTCTTCGAAAGCAAATCGAAGGCGTCCGGTTTGAGTAATGTGCTCAACACTCCGCCGTTTTCATAGCTCTTACGCTTCAGACCGCCATACGCGGCTGTGCGGCAGGAGCGGGCAATGAGTGCAGGCTTGAAGACGAGAACGTAGAACTGTGCATTGGCTGATCGATCGACCAACTGGTGTTCCTGCTCCGGAAAAAGCCACAGCAGGGTCCTCGGCGAAAAGCTGAAGCGCAAACCGTCCACCACATAGGTGATCGTTCCCTGAACGACCAGATTTACCTCGAGTTCAATGTGGTGGTGGCTGTGCAGGAACTGTAAATTTCGCGAGGCGTCCGCCAGATACAAAAGCCCGTCGTATATTCTTTCGAGCTTGAGATCCACCAGCACACGGACAGGATACGATATCTCCAAATTAGGGGCCAAAGAAGACTCTAAGCCAGCCACCCGCTTTCAATCTCCTCCAGTCGCTTGTTTTTGGTCTCCGGCACAGTGAGCCATGTAAATATCCCCTGCGCTAGAGCCATCAGTGCAAGGAAACCAAAGGTAAACGCCTTGCCAATCTCATGAAAGGCAAAAGGAAAGACAAGCACGACGATCGCGTTGGCAACCCACTGAACAAGCACGGGGACCGTCATCGCCAATCCACGCACATCGTTGGGAAATATCTCCGGGATCAACGTCCAGAAGACGGGGCCGATGCAGGCCGCGAAAAAAGCAAGATAGGTCAATATAAGCGCGAGAACGAGCGCGCCGTGAAAGTGGCCGGTCAAGACCGTAGCCACCAACAACACGAGAGAAAGGGCCATGCCAAGCGAGCCGACGATATACAGCGGCTTTCGTCCATATCTGTCGATAACCCAGAAAGAGACGATGGTGAACAGAAACTCTGTGAACCCGACAATAAATGTGGAAGCCAGAGCGCCGTCCACCTTCCAGCCAGCCGACTGAAAGATCGACGGAGCATAGTCGATGACGGTGTTGACTCCTGAAACATGAATAAGAACTGCCAAGCCAGCGCTGACGAGAAGCGCGCGCCGCACCCCCGGCCGCAGGACTGCGCGCCAGGTCTGCGGTTCCTTGTGAAAAGTTGCCTTGATGTCGAAGATCTGAGCATGAGCGCTCTGCACACCGCCTATTCGTGCCAGCAGCGCAAAAGCCTCATCCATCTTTCCCTTCATGGCCAGAAAGCGGGGCGTCTCAGGAGCAAGTGCAATGAACACGAGAAATACCGCCGATGGAGCCACTCCGGTAAGGAACATCCATCGCCAGTTATTCGCGCCCGTATTGCGCAAAAGATAGTTGATGCCGTAAGAAACAAGAATTCCGACGATGATAGACATCTGATACAACGTCCCCAAGCGGCCCCGGATGGAAGGCGGCGAAACCTCGGACACATACATCGGAGAAAGCAGAGAAACTCCGCCTACCGCCAAGCCTCCCAGAAAGCGCGCCGTAACAAAGCTGTCAAAGCCGCTTGCCAAGGATGTGGCGACTGAGGTCACGGCAAACAACAAGGCGACGATAACAAGCAGCTTCTTTCGCCCATAGCGGTCGGTGAGTTTCCCGGCGACAAAGCATCCCAGCGCGCATCCGAAGAGCAACGAGCTGAACGCCCAACCAAGGCGGATGTCGCTCAGCAAAAATGCCCGCGTGATAAAAGGACCCGCGCCCGTAATGATGGCGATATCGAATCCAAAGAGAAGCCCTCCCAACGCCGCTGTAGACGCTAGGAATGACAAATACCGCATGTTGATCGATTCGGTCACTTCGTCGCACTCCCTGATACAAGTCGTCCGGCTTCAGCAAAGCAAGCACGGGCCAGGTCTTTGTAGAGGAGGGCTTCGGCATAGCGATCGGACTCCTCGGCCAATTCGCCGGAGGCGTCGGGAAACTTCCGAGCGTAATAATGCGCGCCCGACAAGAGCTCGGGCGCGAAGATGAGCACATCGCCTGGACTGGCGGTGCGGAGAAAACCCAGCATGGCCTGCGTCCAAAGCTCTTTGAAGTGGTCGAGATAGTTGATGACGCCGTGAGCCTGCCTTGGCCTTGAACTCAGGTCCGCGCCGATGGGCACCTGCATGCAGCCCGGGCTGGCAATGCGGCCGTGCATAAAACCAACCCGGCTAAATATGGGCTCCATGAAAGCAAGTTTGCTGGCCCAGTCGCCGTAGGCGAGTTGCTGCCCGCAATAGTAGTGGCTGAAGTCGCCGTTGAAGCGAACCTCCGGAAACTTCCTTATGATCTGTATCGTCCGCCACAGGTCCTGTGTCATCGTCGCGCGATGAGTTTCGATGAATATGGGGAGGCGATGCCTGTCGGATGCAACGAGGATCGACTCGACAAGACGAACGACCTCATCGTCATCTTCCATACCCCAGCCGGCATGGACTGTGATGCAGCGGTCGCCGCGCTCCGCGTGTTTCGCCGCGATGGCTTCAGCCTCGGTCGCCGTGTAGATCCGGCCGAGCCCGCAGTGGGGCAACGGTGCGCCTGCCGGCGGGGGTTGGCCGATGGTAAGTTGAACATCCTCGAATCCATCGGCCAGCAGGGCTTCATAGCACTGCAGCCCTTCCAGCCCAGGCCAAGCGCTATCGGCGCGCAGATCGACGAGGTTGTCGAGATTCAGATAGACGCTCAGCCTTGGAGCCGCGTCGGAGCCGTCGTTGAGAAAGCGGGAAGTGGAGCTCATCTAAACCTGCCTAGAATTCGTCGAACGCAATCTGGTGTGCAGGAACGCCAATAGCGGCCAGCATCTTTGTGCATGCCCTAATCATCATCGGCGGGCCGCAGAGATAGTATTCAAGCGCCTCAGGATGAGCGTGATCGTGCAGGTATCTTTCCAGAACCACTTCATGAATGAACCCCACAAGACCCTGCCAGTTGTCCTCAGCGAGCGGTGAGGAGAGAGCGGGGTGAAAGACGAAGTTATGATGTTTTTCGGCGAGCCGCTGAAAATAGTCATCGTAGAAAATCTCCTGCCTGGAGCGCGCTCCATACCAGAAGCTGATCTTGCGAGCGGTCTGTTCATTCTCAAGAAGGTGCGAGAGATGCGCCCGAAGCGGCGCCATCCCGGCGCCGCCGCCGATATAGATCATCTCCCGCTGTGTTGGTTTGATATGAAAATCTCCGAATGGACCGATGCCGGAGACGATATCCTCCGGCTTGAGGCTGAAAACGTAGCTGGATCCAACCCCGGGGGCACAGTGCTGGCCCGGTGGCGGCGTTGCAATGCGGACGTTGAAGCGTAGCGTCCGCTCGGTCGATGGATTGCTGGCAAGCGAGTAGTTGTTGCGGCGGACGGTCGTCGGATTCCTGGCGACGAGATCGAAGACATGTTGGTTCTCCCACACCGAAGCAAACGGCTCGGGAATGTCGAAGTCGTGAAAACGAATCGAATCGTAGGTGGGAATGTCGAGCTGCAGGTAGTCGCCTGGCGTGAAAGCGATGGTCTGTGCAACATCCAACGGTTCCAGCACAAGTTCCTTAATAAAAGTAGCAACGCTTTGGTTACTAACCACGCGGAACCTGCAGGTCTTCTGCGCACGGGTTCCAGTTCCGCCCCCACGAGCGACGTTGATGCGGATCTGTGCACCACGCTCTTCGATTGGATATGTTGCCAACCCGCGGCAGATAGG
>Ga0157372_10006927_pt1 | contig 12062 bp, 8 predicted proteins | sample C55metaG_FD_115307 | JGI IMG/M metagenome (GOLD analysis project Ga0157372, IMG submission 115307) | Corn rhizosphere microbial communities from Kellogg Biological Station, Michigan, USA - C5-5 metaG | ecosystem: Host-associated > Plants > Roots > Rhizosphere > Soil | place: USA: Michigan... | reverse complement strand
ATCGCCGGCGCGTTTCTTGAGCGCGGGATCAATGCCGCTCATGTGGATGCGCGGAATGTCATTGTCACCGACTCCCAGTTTCAGAAGGCGGCGCCTATCGATGCGCTCATTGAGAAGCGCGCCGAGGAGCACCTTCGTCCATTGCTGAAGGACGGCAAGGTTGTTGTCATGGGGGGATTCATCGCCTCGAACGAGGAAGGAATCACCACGACGCTTGGCCGCGGTGGTTCCGACTTTACCGGCGCGCTGGTCGGCGGAGCGCTGTCGGCCGATGGAATCGAAATCTGGACCGATGTCGACGGGATCATGACTTCCGATCCCCGTGTCTGTCCTGATGCTCTCCGCGTTAAAGTGATCAGCTTCGAGGAAGCGGCCGAGCTGGCTTACTTCGGAGCCAAGGTGCTGCACCCGGCGACCATACTTCCGGCGGTCAAGAAGAGTATCCCGGTATTTGTGCTCAACAGCAAGAATCCAGCGAACGAGGGCACGCGCATCATCTCTGTCGCGCCGCACTGCAAGAGCCCCTTCAAATCGATCGCCGTCAAGAAGAAGCTCAGCATCATCGACGTTGTCGCCAGCCGCATGCTGATGACGCACGGCTACCTGAAGGCCATCTTCGACATTTTTGACAAGCATCAGTGCCCGGTGGACATGGTCTCAACCAGCGAGGTCTCGGTCTCGCTGACGGTCGACTCGAATGACAAGCTGCCGCTCATTGCCGCTGATCTCAGCAAGCTGGCTGACGTGAACTACGAGGGCAAGAAAGCGCTTGTCTGCCTGGTAGGCGAGGATATCCGAGGGCAGAGCGGAATGGCTGCCCAGGTCTTCACGGCTGTCCGCCATGTCAACGTGCGCATGATTTCGCAGGGCGCCAGCGAAATCAACATGAGCTTCATGATCGACGAAGAGGACGCTGACGAAGCGGTCCGCTCACTGCACGCCGCCTTCTTCAAGGATCCTGATCCCAGCATCTTCGACGTTGAAGCGAGAAAGGCAGCTGTCAGTTCATAGCTGGTAGCTGTAGCCTGCAGCTCTGTGGACCACAATTTGAGCTCATGACCAGGGGCTAAAGCGGCCCGACTCGCTTAAGCTAGGAGCTAAAAGCTAACGGCAAGGAGCTTTGATCTCATGCTTCTCCTCGTTCTGGGTAAGGGAAAGACCGGTTCGCTTGTCGCCGAGGTGGCGCGCGAGCGAGGCCATGGCGTGCGCGCACTCGACATCAATGAAAACCAGCACGCATCGGCACTCAACGGACCTAACCTTGCGGGCGTCGATGCCGTCATTGATTTCACGGCACCTGATGCAGCGGTTGAGAACATCCGCGCGGTGCTTGCGCTTGGCTGCCGCATCGTGGTGGGAACGACGGGGTGGTACTCGCAATTACCCGAGTTGAAAGCGATTGCTCATCGGCGTGGCGGCGGGCTTCTCTACGGTACAAATTTCTCCATCGGCGTGCAGAAGCTATTCCGGCTGACGGCTGAGCTTGCCCGCATCGAGGGTTACAAGTTTTCCATCAGCGAGACGCATCACACTTCGAAGGTTGACGCGCCATCGGGGACTGCCATCACGCTGAAAGAGATCATTCACTCGGTTCAGCCCGGAATCGATGTTCCGATCGAGTCGCACAGGATCGGCGATGCCAAGGGCGAGCACATCGTCAGGGCAAGCAGCGAACATGATGTGATCGAGCTGCGCCATGATGCCTTCTCACGCCGGGGTTTCGCGTTGGGAGCGATCCGTGCGGCAGAGTGGGTGCACGGCAAGTCGGGTGCGTGGGAATTCAGGGAGATCTTCGATCAGTTGTGATCGGGAAGACCTTTCCTATCTTGTGAATGGAAAGGTCCGATAATCCGGGTGCTCACAGCAAGGGCGCCCGTGGAAGTAGTCGCGATCGACGACAACGAGCGCCCGTCTGAAACTAGCTACGATCTTCAGAAGCTAGGCTTTGCCGCCGAAGACGACTGTGACGTTGGTCTCCACCGCAACAGGCTGACCATCGAGCATATACGGCTTGTACTTCCAGGTCTTCACTGCGTCCACTGCCGCGGGAGCCAGAAGCTTTGGCCCGCTCAACACCTGGATACCTTCGATCGTGCCCTGTTTGGTAATGGTCGCCTTCAGCACCACGGTTCCGGTGATGTGCGCATCCTGCGCGAACCTCGGATAAAGCGGCGCAGTCTTGTGCACAATCATTCCCGCAGCAACACCTGCGGAGATTGGTACCACGTGCGGCATGACCTTGGCCTTCGTTCCGGATCCAAACACGGAGCCCGGCACCGAATTGTTGTCCTCGAGGGAGACGGGAGAGGGAGCGCTCGGTGGCGGCTCTTCCAAGGAAGCGGTTTTCTTAATTTGTCCGGCAATGCGTGTTGGCGCGACTAGCTGGGCCGCCATCGCATCCGGCGAAACCGAAGCGGGAGTCTGCGTCTCCTGCTCACTGGTCGGGACTACTGCTTGCGGCTGTCCCGCGCTTGGTTTTGAAGCTGCAGGCTGGGCGTTGCTGCCCGCTTTCCCTGTGGCGTTCACGATCAGACGATCGCTCGCTGTTGGATCATCTGCCTTGGTGGTCGCGGAATTTGGTGTAGTCACCGGGCTCTGCTTCGTGTTCACAGCGGCCGAAGTGGGCGTCGAAGACCGCGTGAAAACAACCAGCAATACGAGAGCGAGCACAACGGGACCCGCCGCGATCAGGATCCACTTCATCCAGTTCGCGCTCTGCTTTTCAACGGCCTCGCTTGTTTCAGCCTGGAACATCGCTGAACGAAAGATGTCGACGGACACCGGAGGGCGCTCGATTGCCGGAGCGATTGGCGCGGGTGCAGCTTCGACAACCGGCTCTGGCTCTTCAACTTTCGGCAGAACGCGGGCAGGTTCCGGGGCTTTGCGTTTTTCCGGCACAAGGCTCGGACGTGGACGTGCATCCGGTTTGGGAACGGGCGGCATGGATGCGCGACGGAGGTTAGCTGCATCCCACGCGGCGAAATCCGACTCATCGGCAGCCTTTGCCGCTTCTGTTTCCGGGGCAGACCTGGTCTTGTCAGCCTCTTTGAGAATGTCGGGAATGGAGGGTGTTTGCGCAGCCCGCGCCGGATTTGCCTCGACTGCCGGTTCGATTCGTTTCTCAGGAACAATCGGGGTCACATTGGAGCGCTGTGCTACGGGAACTGGTGGAGTTATCGGCTTGGTCGCCGGCTGCGGATCTGTCTGTTTCGGCGCTGGTTTGGGTGCAGCTGGAGAGGACTTCGGTGCTGCGGATGCCGATGAGGATGCCGAGCCACCTTCGGAAGGCAGGGGCAGGAAGTCGCGTGCTCCTGCGCGCATGCAGCTCTTAAGCAGATCTTCGTCGGTCCGGGCGGAGTAGGCCATTACGGCGGGGCCCAGTTCTGCCAGCTTGGAGATGATTTGAAGCGCGTAGCTCTCGTCCGTGTCAACGTCAACCAGAACGACATCGAACTTGGTTTCCATCATCCTCGCGAGGTCGTTCAGAGTGGCGGGATAATCGATGAACTCGTGGACCTTTCGGCCGTCAGCGGAGGCGAGAGCCTTGGCAACAGTCTGTCGATGCGCATCATTCGGACCAATCAGCGCGACCGCCATCCCCTTGGTGCCGCTTGAGGCCTGCGGTTCGGCAATCTGCGTGTTGGTTGACATCTCAGCTCTGGCGATCATGTCCTTGATCCTCTTCTTATTGGCTGTCGATGCACCGTGCCGTCTGTAGCATCTCGCGGCGGTTCTGGGGTCGACACCGCCGACAACCAGTTGGGCTTTCGACCCACTTGGAGCCGGCTATGAAACGGATCTGGGAAATGGAAAAGCTCTGCGAGTCACTGCCGACGCCGCAGCATTAAGGTCCCCTGGATTCAGCTTGTTGCGCCTGCAGCTTATGTATTTGCTACAGCTTGCGCACGCCAAATTCCGGTCCTGTAACGGACATCGTAACGGGTCTGCGGCTCATATGGAACCACCGGACCATGAGACCTACATTCCTTTCGTCACGTGAGAGATCGGGATGACCCCGGACTTTCGTGTCCTCGTCAAGCCCTTGTGAGTCTCACAGTTAGCACTACCGATACAATTTGCCTATCCTTATGCCATTTCGCCTCGCTACCGTCGCCGACATCCCTGCAATCATGTCTCTCGAGGGCAATCCAGTCGCGCGTCAATTCGTTGGGCAATGGAGCGAAGATCGTCATCGTGCCACCCTGACCGGCAGTGATGGCCGCTATTACGTGAACGAGGACGGCGGCGCGATAGACGCCTATGTGATCCTGCGAGGCCTCAGCGAAGATTCGCGCTCAATCGAATTGAAGAGGGTGGTCGTCGCCGCCCCCGGCCAAGGCCTGGGCCGACGCATTCTCACCGAAGTGATCCGAATCGCATTCCGTGAACTCGGCGCCCACCGGCTCTTCCTGGATGTCTTTGAGGACAACGATCACGCCCGCCACCTCTATGAGAGCCTCGGCTTCAAATACGAGGGAGTGATGAGGCAGGCGGCTCATCGCGATGGCCGCTGGGTCGATCTTCACCTTATGTCGATGCTCGAATCGGAATACAACTGACATTCGTCACAGCGCCCGGCCGCCCTCCATCGATATACACTTTTCATGATGGAAACAACAGGTTGTGGCACGGCAATCGTCACGCCCTTCCGGGCGGACGGAACGATCGACGAACCCGCGCTTTGGGCGCTTGTGAACTGGCAGGTGGATGCCGGCATCGACTTTATTGTCGCGTGCGGATCCACAGGCGAAGCCGCCACCCTCGATGAGCAGGAGTGGCTCCAGACCATTCGCATCGTTATTGAAGCCGCCGCGGGCCGCGTTCCGGTCTGGGCCGGTTGCACCCACAACTGTACCCGCGTTCTATTGCGACAGGCCGCCATGCTGCGGCAGATTCCTGGTGTCGACGCGGTGCTTTCGGCAAATCCTTATTACAACAAGCCAACGCAGGAAGGGCAGTTCCAGCACTTTCTCGCTCTGGCCAAGATGGTCGCCCCGCTTCCTGTATGCCTGTACAACGTTCCGGGCCGGACGGGCGTCAACCTCGATCCCGACACCGTAGTTCGACTGGCAGACTCGGCACCAAATATTCAGGCGATCAAAGAAGCCAGCGGCAAGCTGCCACAGATCGCTGAACTCGTGCATTCGCTGCCATCAACTTTCAAAGTATTCTCAGGCGACGACAATCTCGCTCTCGCCGCTGTCGGCGTCGGCGCTCAGGGACTGATCAGCGTCGCATCGAACGAAATTCCCGGCGAAATGGCCCGCATGGTGAATGCCGCGCTCCACGATGAATGGGCAGAGGCGCGCGAGATCGAGCGCCGCTTCGGGCGGCTGTTTGAGGCCAACTTCTGGGAATCGAACCCCGGTCCGGTAAAAGCAGTGCTCAATTTGATGGGCCGCACGTCGGACACTGTTCGCCTGCCATTGGTTCCACCTGCGGCGGCAACGCGCACCAAGCTGGAACGCCTCGCTGGAGAACTCGGCCTGCTGAAGTTCTCACCAGTCCCAGCGGGCGACATGCGCATGTACTGATTGAGATTTTCCAACAGAGGGCCTGTTTCGCGGTCATATCCTTGCGGGATTGTCCTGCAGGAACGGCTGAGCCGCAGGACACGGTACTCGGCTAGCAAATGTTTCCGGTCACAGAATGACCGCGACGTCTTCTTGCCGCGTTCCGAAGGTTCCCGGCAAGATTGACCTTAGGAACGCGTGCATCACAATCCTTCCCCACCTCCGGGTCCAGGGCTTCTCTGTGCCAGGTATCGGACGCAGTCTCAAATCCATACTGCCAACCGCGGATGCCAACCACTCCGTCATGGGGACGGAAAAACCTGTCTTACGGCGTTTCGCAATACTCGCAGGCAGCGGATTCGACGGTACCCCTGCCAGCCAACGCTTGCCACGCCCATCCTTGAACATCGTGTGCATGCTCGCGAGAGCGTTGAGGAGGGCCGCATCCACCAGAGGAGTGCGCAACTCGAGGGAGTGCGCCATACTTGTCCAGTCGCTGTCTCGAAGAAGCATGTTCTTCAGGTACAACGTAGAATCCAGCATGCAGATCTGCCCGCCGACACTCGATGGCCGGTTTCCATTCATTGCGGGCGGAATTGCACCGAGTCGACGCATCCCCACCCGGGCGGCATCAGCTCCCATGAGCCAGGGGAGTTCGAACGGCATGAACAGTCCGCGTTTAAGGAAGTATTCGCCTTCAACGGATCCCATGAAGTCAGGAAGGCCTCTGACCTTGGGGTGAATTCTCCCGAGTGAAATTGCGTCAATCGCAGTCTTGACCAGCGCCCGACCTCCGGGAAAGTTTGCGACACTTCTTGCGATATCGAGACGCCGAGGGATTTCCCGAGTCAGACCGTAGCCATAGAAGAGTTCGTCGCCACCCACGCCGGAAAGCACCACTTTGTAGCCCCGCTCAGCGACCGCTTTGCTGGCAAACCAGGTGTTTACTCCATCGATGGTTGGCTGATCCATTGCCTCCATGAATCTCGGGATGTCTTCGTTGAACTCTGTCCGCGTCACGTAACGGACATGGTGCCTGAGCCCGTAGTGTTTCGCGAGCTCGGCAGCAACGGGCGCCTCGTCATGCTTTCCCTGAGCGAACTCCTCGAAAGCAATCGTGACACCCTCGACTTTTGCGCCCAGCTCGGAAAGAACTCCGGCGATGGTTCCAGAATCGATTCCGCCGGAGAGAAATACACTCACGGGAACATCGGCCACGAGGTGCGCGGACACCGAATCGGCAATCGCTGCGCGGACTCTCTCCTGCACATCGCGTTCGCCGAGCGTAATCTGCTCCCGGCTCCACGCTTCACTGATGTTGTGCCATTTGACGGGGGAAGAGGGAAGCGCGGATCGAATGATCATCCAGCTGCCGGCCGGAAGACTCAGGACATCCTTGAACGTGGTCCACGGCTCCGGCACGCTGCCCCAGAGATAGAATCCGGCTATTCCAGCCGGCTCGATTTCAGGCTCAATCAATTCACTCGCAAGCAGCGCCTTCACTTGCGAGGCAAAGAGCACGCCCTGCGGAGTCTGCGCATAGTAGAGAGGTTTTATCCCATAAGGATCGCGCGCAAGAAAGAGTTCGCGAGATTGCACATCCCAGATCGCAAAGGCGAACATGCCGCGCAGTCGCGGCAGCATCTTCGCTCCCATCCGGGCGTAGAGCGCCAGAATTACTTCAGAATCCGACGCGGTATGGAACAGCTCGCCTTGCGATTCCAACTCTGACCTGAGCGCACGATAGTTATAAATCTCGCCGTTGAACACCAGTACGTAGCGTTCATTTGCGAATGACATTGGCTGATTCGAACGGGGATCAAGATCAATGATTGCGAGCCGCTTGTGTCCCAGCACCACACCGGGACCTGTCCAAAGGCCTTCCGCATCCGGCCCCCGGGAATTCATACGACGGATCATTCTCCGCACGGGCTCGACGTGAGCGACTTCGTTCGTCGAGTCTCCTTGAGGAACTACGAGCCCGGCAATGCCACACATCTTGAACCTGCCTACTGTCCCGTGTGTGCGGCCGGCAACGTGTACTCAAGAGGCCGAACAGACTACAAAGACTGCGCTCAGAGGCGCATGCTGAGTGAATTATACGTAGCAGTTTACTGAAGCCGGGGACGCAATTGCTTCTCTTTAATGGTTTGTTTACGAGAGAATGCGTGATTGCGAAACCAGCCAACAAACGCCAGCTAAAATGACGATGCTGTCATGCGGATCCGGCATTGCTGGCCTTCGCTGCTCGCGCGTCCGAGTCTCGTTGATGGCGGAATGCTGCGTATGTCTGCGGTGTCCAGGAGCAAGTTCTTGACCGTATGTTTGCCCGTGCCGCTGGGAAATCGCTTATCCTGTTAACACATCATTAAGCACGGCTTGCCTTCACAAATAGAACATTCATGAATCCAGTCGCTCTAGCGGTTGACGATCTACGGGATCAGTATCTCCGGGAGATGGCGCTTGTCCGCCAAACGTGTGAGCGGACCGGAGACGGCACGGCAGCAATCCGCCGGAGATCGGCCGTTGTGGACCGTATCCTCATTGAAATGTGGCGCCGGGCCTTTGCGGGTCAGCCTGCGCAGAACGTTTCACTACTTGCGCTAGGGGGTTATGGACGCAAGGATCTCTTTCCCTATTCCGATATCGACGTGTTGTTTGCCTTTGCGGATGAGAAAACGGAAGAGCAGACCAAAGAGGTGGCCCGGGCCATTATCCAGGGCATGTGGGATATCGGCCTGCGAGCCAGCCCGAGTTCGCGGACTGTGAAAGAAGCAGGGCGGTTCGACCCGGACAATCTGGAATTCACGCTGGCGACGCTCGATCGGCGATTCCTGGCCGGCCAGTTCCCTCTTTACCAGCAGCTGCATCAGAATGTTTTCCCGGGCCTTGTGCTGAGTGAGTGGAACACCATAACCCAGAAGCTGGGCGAGATTGCACGGGGCCGGCACGCGAAATACGGAAATACGATCTTTCATCTGGAGCCGAACCTGAAGGAGTGTCCGGGCGGGCTGCGGGATTATCACCTTGCGGTGTGGTTCGCCCTGCTGTTTCACCTGAAGGAGACGAAGGAGTGGCCACGGCAGCGCGGAGGCGTCTTCCAGAGCGCGCGGGGCGACGCGGAGGCAGCATTCGATTTTCTGGCAGCGGCGCGATGTTTTCTGCACTTCCGCCATGGACGGGATGACAACACGCTGGACTGGCAATCGCAGGATGAAGCAGCGGCGAATTCGATTGGGCTGGAGACGCGCGGGACGGCAGATCCGGCGTATTGGATGCGGACGTACTACCGCCATGCGCGGGTGATTTATCGCCGGGCCGCGCTGCTGATGGAGCACTTGCCGGCGCCTGTGAGCTTCTACCGGCAGTTCCGGCGGCGACGGACTCCGATTGCCGGAACGGATTTCATTCTGGATCAGGGCCGAATCGATATTCTGCCGGGTGCGCAGTTCAGCGATACGGCGGCGATTCTGCGGGTATTCAGCCTTATGGCTACGCATGGCTATGCGTTGTCGCAGGCGGCGGAGGATCGGATCACGGATGCGCTGCCGGCACTGGCGATTCATATTCCCGAAGGGCCATACCTGTGGAACGCCTTGCGTGAGGTGCTGCTGGGACCTCATGCCGCACACGCTTTGCGGACGATGCATGCATTGGGTGTGCTGGAGATGCTGATTCCGGAGTTTCACCTGATCGATGCGCTGGTGATTCGCGACAGCTATCACCGATACACCGTCGATGAGCACACGTTTCTGACGATTGATAATGTGCACAGCCTTCGCCAGCCGGCACACGACTATGAGCAGCGTCTGGCGCAACTTCTGCCGGAGATCGACAGGCTTGACTTGTTCCTGCTTTCGCTGCTGTTGCACGACACGGGCAAAGGAAGGCGAAACGGAGAGCATACGGGACAGAGTGTCGAACTGGCTGACGGGTTCCTGGCGCGGCTGGATTTTGACTCGGAAGAGCGCGACCAGGTGCTGAAGCTGATCAAGCTGCATCTGGATATGTCAAATGCGCTGCGTAGAGACATCTTCGATGCGGACAACATCAGGAATTTTGCGGAGAAGGTTGGAAGTCCGGCAATTCTGAAGATGCTGACGCTCATGACGTATGCGGACATTAAAGCGGTGAATCCGGAAGCCCTGACGCCGTGGAAAGCTGAGAATCTCTGGCAACTCTATATGGCGACAGCGAACTTCATGGATCGCAGCGTAGACGAGGTTCGATACCACTCGGCGATCGACCCTACGCTGCTGAACCGGATTCGATCGATGGTGCCGTCGAGCCAATACGATGCGCTCCGGCAATTTCTGGAAGGACTCCCGCAACGATATCTTCAGACCCGTCTTCCTGAACACATCCGCAATCACTTTCAGCTCGCTCTCAATCTTGATAAAAATCCCGTCCAGCTTGATCTCAGACCTCATCGACAACTCTTCGATTTGACCGTGATTGTCCGCGATCGCAGCAGGCTGTTCGCCGACGTTGCGGGTGCGCTGGCGGCATGGGGAATGAACATTGTGAAGGCGGGCGCGTTCTCAAACGACGCGGGCGTTGTTGTGGACAGCTTCCAATTTACCGATGTGTTCAGGACGATTGAACTGAATCCGAGCGAGAAAGATCGCTTTCTCGCGTACCTGCATGATGTGGTGGCACAGAAGTTACCCGTGGAGCAGCTGCTGGATTCGCGGCGGCACTTGAGCGGCGCCAACGGCGTGAAGGTTGAAGTTGCGACACGGCTGCAGTTTGATTCGGAATCGTCAAGTCACTCGACTCTGCTGCAGGTAGTGGCGCAGGATGGGCCGGGGCTTCTGCGTCAGATCGCGCTCACGCTAAGTCAGCACAAGTGCAATATCGAAGTGGCATTGATCGATACGGAAGGCGAGACTGCGATCGACGTCTTCTACCTGACGCAAAACGGGGCGAAGCTGAGCAACGATGTGCAAAAGGTGCTGGCGACGGATCTGACTGCGGCGCTGGCGGATCTGCGGACACCGGCGAATGCGTGAGAAGACAGCTTCTTGCTCTTAGCTACTAGCCTTTGCGTTTGGATCGTTGGCCTTCTTGCACTCCGCAGGCGGCTGAGGTGCTCAACCACGCCCAGGTGAACCGATAGAATCGAATCTGACCTGAAGTGAAGGATGCTATATGGCTGCGCTGATTGATGCGATTGATGTGAAGCGGAAGATGTATTTCGAGTTTGAGAACACTCCTTATTACTGCCTGGATGTGGAGGTTTCGACTCCGACAGCGCGAGGCGGACAGACACTGGTTCGACTGAAGATGCGGAACCTGCTGACGCGCGCGGTCTTCGACAAGACGTTCAAAGCGGGTGAAAAATTCAAAGAACCCGACCTCGAGACTGTAGAGGCTTCGTATCTGTATTCCGATGGCGATGCATCGCACTTCATGGACCAGGAGACGTTCGATCAGATGGCGCTAACGCCGGAAAAGCTGGGCGATGCGCTGCAGTTCCTGACGGAAGGCCTGATTATCAAGATCGACAAGTTCAATGGGAACCCGATTGGGATTCAGCTGCCAGAAAAGGTGGAATTGAAGGTGGCCTATACAGAACCGGGAGCGCGCGGGAACACGGCGAGTGGCGCGGTGACAAAGCATGCGCGGCTGGAGACGGGGCTGGAGATCAGGGTGCCGTTCTTCGTGGAAGAGGGCGAGACGGTGAAGGTCTACACCGAGACCCGGGAGTTTGCGGGACGAGCGTAACGAAGTTGCCAGTTCTCAGTTCCCTGCCTATATACAATGATTCGGCGTCTGGTTCCGAGTCATGCCTGAGGCGATTCGCCTAACACTATTAGCGTTGGTCGCGTTTATTGCGGCGCTCCTGGCCGCCGTCACGGGCTTTGGCGGAGCGGCGGTGTTGCTGCCAATGCTCGTGTTCGTATTTGGGGTACGCGAAGCCATTCCCATACTCACGGTTGCACAACTGATTGGAAATGCGAGCCGCGTGTGGTTCAACCGGGGAGAACTGAACTGGCGCGTGGTGGGTTGGTTCGCGCTGGGTGGAGTGCCGATGGCGCTGGTGGGTGGCGTGTTGTTTGCCCATGCGCCACTGGCTGCCTTGACTCGGGTGCTCGGGGCGTTTTTGATTCTGATTGTCGTCATCCGGCATATGCCGAAGATGAGAGCGTTCAAAACGCCGCTTAAGGGTTTCGCGGTAATCGGAGCGGCCTCGAGTTTTCTATCGGCCCTGCTGGGGAGCGTAGGCCCATTGATGGCGCCTTTCTTCCTGGCATACGGACTGGTAAAGGGCGCTTATATAGGGACAGAAGCGCTATCGACGGTGGTGATGCACATCGCGAAGCTGATAGCTTACCGGCAGTCAGCGGTGTTGCCGCTGCATGCTGTGGCGAGTGGTCTCGCGCTAGGGCCGATCATGGTGGCAGGGTCGTTTGTCGGGAAGCGCGTGGTGGATTGGTTACCGGAGCGGGTGTTTGTGCTGATCATCGACGTGACTCTGGTGGCTGCTGGACTGATGTTCCTGACGGATTGGGGTAAGGCATGATGGTCGAGTCAAGGGTGGGGATT
>Ga0157372_10006925_pt1 | contig 12064 bp, 9 predicted proteins | sample C55metaG_FD_115307 | JGI IMG/M metagenome (GOLD analysis project Ga0157372, IMG submission 115307) | Corn rhizosphere microbial communities from Kellogg Biological Station, Michigan, USA - C5-5 metaG | ecosystem: Host-associated > Plants > Roots > Rhizosphere > Soil | place: USA: Michigan... | reverse complement strand
GCGGCGAATTCGAGGAATACACCGCCTCTCGAGCGCAGATGAACGTCGTGCTTCCCGTGACGATCATTCTCATCTTCGCGATTCTGTTCATCCTGTACAAGAATGTGAAGTTCCCATTGATCACGGTCATCGGCGTGCTGCTCTCGGCGCCGCTCGGCGGATTGCTGGCGATGCTGCTCACGGCAACACCCTTCTCGGTTTCCTCGATGATCGGGTTTCTCGCCTTGTTCGGTGTGTCCGTTCAAACGGCTGTCGTATACATCTCGTACGCGAACGAGCTGCGGCTCGGCGGTCAGGGCATCGCCGAAGCGACGCGCGAGGCGGCGCTGCTGCGTCTCCGGCCGATCATGATGACGGCACTCGTCGCGGCGCTCGGTCTCTTGCCCGCCGCGCTGTCGACCGGCGTCGGATCGGACACGCAGAAGCCGTTCGCATTGGTGATCGTCGGCGGCCTCTTCTCGCGACTCCTGATCAGCATCTTCTTGATGCCGGTGCTCTACGTGATGTTCGCCCGCCGCGACGACCATCTCGAGGTGTGAACCGCCCGTCTCCGCCGCGTCCTCGGGTGGAATCGCTTACTGCGCGATCCGCGATCTGCGTGGCGTCTCCCGCGCGACGGTCGGAGTAGCACCCAGCGGGCGCAGGCCGAGCGGCAATCCAAGATGGCCCCGCGCACGATCGAGGGCGTCATCGAGGTTGCCAAAGAGATTTTCTTCACCGATCTCTTCCAACACCGCGGACCGACCGATGGCAACGAGGGGCTGGGTATGCACGTCGGATAAAAGCACGAGCGTGCCCTCCTTGCGGCTCCGGTGGATGACATCCTTGAGCGCGTGCATGCCGCTCGAGTCGATCGAGGGCACGTTGCGCAGGCGGATGATCAGCACGCGCGGCCGTTTGGCGACTTGGCCGACGGTGTCCCTGAACGTCTCGGCGACGCCAAAGAAAAATGGACCGTTGACCTCGAATACCTCGACCCCCGAGGGTACGCTGCGCCGGCTCACCGCGTTCGGATCGGTGGAATACTGGTCGTCGGCGTCTTCCAACTCGATCGTGACGGCACTGACGTTCGCCACTTCCGCCATCCGCCGCATGAAGAGGAACGCGGCGGCGACCATGCCGACCGAGATCGCTACCGTGAGGTCGACGAGCACGGTGAGCAAGAACGTGGCGAGGAGCACGACGACGTCGCTCTTGGGCGCCGTGAGCTCGGCGAGAAACGACCGCCACTCACTCATGTGATAGGCGACGACGACGAGGATCGCGGCCAGCGTCGCCATCGGGATGAGCGCGGCCCACTTGCCCACGAAGAGGGTGATGACGAGCAGCGTGAGTGCGTGGATCATCCCGGCGACCGGCGTCCGGCCGCCGTTCTTCACATTGGTGGCGGTACGCGCGATGGCGCCCGTGGCGGGGATGCCGCCGAACATCGGCGACACGATGTTGGCGACGCCCTGCGCGACCAGTTCCATGTTGGAGCGGTGGCGGCCGCCGATCATGCCGTCGGCCACCATCGCGGAGAGGAGCGATTCGATCGCCGCCAGCATCGCGATGGTGAACGCGGGCCAGACGAGTGACTGGGCCTGTGCGAACGTTATGTGCGGCACCACGGGGTGCGGGAGCGCCGCGCTGATCCCACCAAACCGCGAGCCGATGGTTTCGACAGGCCAGCCGAGCAGCTGGGGCACGGCGGTCGACACGAGAAGCGCGATAAAGGGCCCGGGAATGCGGCGGTTGATGCGGGGCCACACGAGGATGATGGCCAGCGCCATCCCGCTCACGGCGAGCGCGTACGGGTTGATCGCCGTCGCGTGCGCGATGAACGCGCGCCACTTCTCGAGGAAGTCCGCGGGTACGGGGCCCATGCTGAGCCCCAGAAAATCCTTGATCTGGCTCGAGAAGATGATGACGGCGATGCCGCTCGTGAATCCGACGACGACGGGATGGGGAACGAATTTGATGACGGCGCCGAGCCGGACGGCCCCGATGACGACGAGGAAAATCCCGGCGAGCACGGTCGCCACGGCGAGGCCGTCGTATCCGTACTTCTGAACGATCCCGTACACGATGACGACGAACGCACCGGTCGGGCCGCCGATCTGCACGCGCGATCCGCCAAGGGCGGAGATGAGGAAGCCGGCGACGATCGCCGTGTACAGTCCCCGGTCGGGGCTCACGCCGCTGGCAATGGCAAAGGCGATGGCGAGCGGCAGGGCGACGATGCCGACGATCACACCGGCGATGAGGTCGTCGGCGAATTGGGCGCGCGTATATGATTGGAGCGTCGTGACGAGCTTCGGTACAAGCACCGCCGGGTCCCCGCTTGACGTTGAACGTTGGTTCAATATACTCCGCGGGGAGAGGCGCTTCAACGCGAGGTACTCGCTCCCGTGCAACTCACGCTCCGCCAGGCGGCGAGCTATCTCGGCGTCAGCGAAGGAACGATGCGTCGTTGGATCGACCAGCGAGCGCTGCCCGCGCACTCGGTGAGCGAGCGGTTGTATCTCAACCCAATCGAGCTCTGGGAATGGGCGGTCGAGGCGGGCGTGCCCGCCTCGCGTGGTCTACTCGACGTCGCCCATCGTGCGCCGGACGAAGTGCCGCCTCTCTCGGTGCTGCTGCGCGAAGGGGGGATCTTCTACGACATCGACGGCGCGTCCAAGCATCGCGTCCTCGCGCAATTCGTTGAACGTCTCCCGCTGCCGCCCGAACAGGACCGCGCGTTCCTGCTCGACGTGCTCGAGGCGCGCGAGGCGCTCGGCTCCACGGGGATCGGCGACGGAATCGCGATCCCGCACGTGCGGAATCCGATCGTGCTGCACGTGGCGCGACCGTTCGTGACGCTGGGGTTGCTCACGCAGCCGATCGAGTTCGCCGCGCTGGACGGAACACCGGTGCACGCGTTGTTCATGGTCGTGAGCCCGATCGTCCCGACGCATTTGCGGATTCTCGCCCAGCTCGGATTCGTCCTGCGTGACGACACGCTGCGCGACCTGCTGCGCGCACGCGCGCCGGCGCACGAGATTCTCGCCCGCCTGGAGATGATCGAGACGACGCGCACGACCGGGTCGTTCCCCGCGGAGACGCGGACACCGACCGCGTGACGCTACTCTGGATCGGGCTCGGCTCACTCGTCTTGGCCGCCGCCGTGCAGTTGGCGCTACGCGGAGGCGGCCGTGCCGACCGGCTATTCGCCATTCTCGTTCTCGCCGGGGCGGCATTGGGCATCGCAACGGCCATTGGGGTGTTGCGCGATGGGACGACCCTGACCGCGACCATCCCCAGCATGCTTCCCGGCGGCAATTGGGCCCTCGGGCTCGATCCCCTCAGCGCGGCATTCCTCATCGCAATCCTTGGCGTCGGAGCGCTGTCGGCAACATACGGGATCGGCTACATGCGCTACGACGAGGAGATCGCTCCATGGCCGAGCCACGCGTTCTTCGCGCTCGAGGTGGCGGCCTTGTCGCTTGTCGTGTGCGCCCGTTCCGTGATGCCCTTCATGGGCGCGTGGGAGCTGATGGCGATCGGATCGCTGTTGCTGATTCTCACGGAATACCGGCACGCCGAAGCCCGGCGGGCAGGCTTCATTTATATCGTGGCGACCCACGTGGGAACGCTGGCCCTGTTCGCGCTCTTCGCGACCCTCGCGCGCAACACGGGCGATTGGACATTCGGCGCGTTGGCGCAAGGGACGCGTGAGCCCAGCGCCGCACGTACGGCCGTCCTCGCCCTGGCGCTGCTGGGGTTCGGTGTGAAGGCGGGGTTCGTCCCGCTGCACTTCTGGCTTCCGCCGGCCCACGCGGCCGCGCCGTCGCACGTGTCGGCGCTCATGTCTGGTGTCGTGATCAAGATCGGCATTTACGGACTGCTGCGCGTCGTGTGGCTCGTCGGGGCACCGCCGCCCTGGTGGGGTTGGACAGTTTTCGCGATCGGGACGTTCTCGGCGATCTTCGGCGTGCTGTGGGCGCTTGCACAGCACGACGTCAAGCGGTTGCTCGCGTATCACAGCGTCGAGAACATCGGCATCATTCTCATGGGACTGGGATTGGGTGCGCTGGCGAGCGCCTATGGGCACCCGGCACTCGCCGCGATCGGATACGGTGCGGCAGTGCTCCACACGATGAACCATGCGCTTTTCAAGAGCTTGTTGTTCTTTTGCGCGGGCGCGGTGTACCGCGAGGCGAGAACGCGAGACCTCGAGCTGCTCGGCGGACTCGCGCGACGCATGCCTGTGATCTGGTTGGCGTTCGCGATTGGCGCGGCCGCCATCGTCGGGCTGCCGCCGTTCAACGGCTTCGTGAGCGAGTGGTTGGTCTATCGCGGCCTGCTCCAAGCCGGCCAGTCCGCGGACACGCTGCGGCTCGCCGTGCTGGGAACGCCCGCGCTGGCACTCGTGGGCGGCCTCGCGCTCGCCTGCTTCGCCAAAGTCGCGGGGGTGGTCTTCCTTGGCACCAGTCGATCGCCGCGTGCCGACCAGGCTCGGGAGCCGAGCGCCTTGTTGCGACTGCCCGCGATCGTCATTGCGAGCGTGTGCGTTGCGATCGGCGTGGCGCCGCCATTCGTCATCGGCGTGATGTTGCGCGCCGGTGGCTTCGTCGAATCGGTGGCGGTCGACCCAGGATCGGCCGCCGATGTGTCGCGCTCGGCATGGCAGGTTGCCGCGTTCGCGCTGGTATTACTCGTCGCGATTGGAGTGGCGGCGTTCCTCATGCACCGCCTTCGGGTTCGGGTGTCGCGGCGCGTGTCGGACACCTGGGGCTGTGGCTACGCGGCGGCGACTCCGCGAATGCAGTACACGGCGTCGTCCTTCGCCGCGCCGCTGCTCGACGTCTTCGGAGCGGCGAGCGGTGTCCGGACGCATCGCGGCCCGACGGTGTTCCACTCCGAGCCGTTCGACCTCGCGCTCGATCGCGCCATTGCTCCGGCATGGGCGTCGGTGCGGCGTGTGGCGATGCGCCTTCGCCGTCTGCAGCAAGGGCGGCTTCGCACCTATCTCGTTTACGCAGTAGCCACGCTGACGGTGTTGCTGGGCTATCTCGTTGTGCGCGGGGGCGCGTGATCATGCCCGAGCGAGCAACTCCCGTCCTTGCGCTCATCCTCACGCTTCTGCTCGCGCCGCTGGTGCCGGGGGTCGCGGCGAGGACGCGCGCCGTCCTCACAGGCCGGCGGGGCTCGCCCATTTGGCAGCTGTACGCCGACCTGTGGAAACTGTTTCGCCGCGGGATCGTGTATGCGCGCGTGACGACCATACCGTTCCGTCTCGTGCCCGTCGTCGCGCTGGCTGCGATCGTGGCGGCATCGCTTCTCGTGCCGCTCGATGGCCGAACGTCGGTCTTCGCATTCCCCGGCGACGTCGTCGCTTTCGTATATACCCTGGCGCTCGCTCGGTTCGTCCTCGTTCTCGGAGCGCTGGACACCGGCTCCAGCTTCGAGGGGATGGGCGCGAGCCGCGAGGTCACGTTTGCCGCGCTCGTGGAATTCGCGCTCTTCCTCTGCTTCGCCGCGCTGAGCGTCGTCACGCATCAGCTCTCGCTGTCCGGCATGGCCGGCGTGACGCTTGCCGACCGATGGATGACCGCGGCGCCCGCGCTGTCGTTGGTGGCGGCGGGATTGTTCATTCTCCTGCTGGCCGAGTGCTCGCGCTCACCGGTCGACGATCCGACGACGCATCTCGAGCTGACCATGATCCACGAGGTGATGATCCTCGATCACAGCGGACCGGACCTCGGGGTCATTCTTTATGCGAGTGCCGTAAGATTGAGCGTGCTCGCGGCGCTGCTTGGGCGGATCGCCTGGCCCGTCGCGAAGCTCGCGCCGGCGCTGCGTCTCGCGGCGCTGGTTGCGGCATTGGTGCTCGTCGGCGTACTGGTGGGCATCGTGGAGGCGTCGATGGCTCGGCTCAAGCTGGCCAAAGTGCCGCTCTACATCGCCGGCGGTGCGGCGCTATCGGCCTTCGGTCTGGTCCTCCTGCTCAGGTGATCGTGCGCCCGTTGATCGAGCCGATCCTTCTCGCCGTGGCGCTCACGAATTTTGCCGTGCTCGGAACCTCGCGCATGACGGCGTGCGTCCGAATGCTCGCCATGCAAGGCGCGTTGCTCGGCGTGCTGTCGATTGCCGTCGAGCGCCCCCTGTCCGTGCACTCAATCGCGCTCGGCGCCGGCACCGTGGCGGTGAAGGCCCTCGGACTGCCGTGGTTTCTCCGATGGGCGATGCGCGAGGCAGCCGTCCGGCGCGAGGTCGAGCCGGTGATCGGCTACATGGCGTCGCTTCTACTCGGGGCACTGGTTGTGGGGGTGTCATTTGCGGTGGCGAGCCGTCTGCCCGGAATGGTCCCGGGACAAGGAGGGAGCGCGCCGGGGGGGCTCCTCGTTCCGATTGCGCTGGCGACGCTTCTCTCCGGGTTGCTCGTGCTGATCACGCGCAGCAAGGCCATAACGCAAGTGGTCGGCTATCTGATGCTGGAGAATGGCATCTATCTGTTCGGGCTCACGTTGGTGGGGCGGATTTCATTTCTCGTCGAGATCGGCGTGCTGCTCGACGTGTTCGTCGCCGTGTTCATCATGGGCATCGTGGTGTTTCACATCAACCGCGAGTTCGACTCGATCTCCGCCGAGAATCTCGTGGAACTGAGAGAAGCGTGAGCCGGACTCCGCGCGCGTGTTAGCTCTCCTGCTGTTGCTTCTCTCGGCCGGCGGGGCGGCGCTGGCGTTCGCGCTCACCAAGCCCGGCCCTCGCCTGCTGGTGCTCGGCGTGGTGAGCGTCGCGCACCTCTCGATCGTCGGCGTTTTGTGGCGCGGACCGAGCGCGAGTGCATTGAACGGATGGCTCGCTGTGGATTCACTCGGGCTCGTCATCCTGACGCTGGTGAGCGTGTTGTTTGCCGCCGTCGTCACGTACGCGGTCGGCTTTCTCCGGGAAGAGAGTCCGCGCGGTGGCCGATGGTTCGCGGGGTGCCTCCTCGGATTCCTCGCGGCCACGACACTCGTGTGCGTGAGCCAACACCTCGCGCTCTTGTGGGTCGGGATGGAGACCACGACTCTCACGATCGCCCCCCTCGTCTACCATCGGCACGATCGCCGATCGCTCGAGGCGGTATGGAAGTACCTCATGCTGTCGTCGCTCGGCATCGCCTTCGCACTGTTGGCGGTGTTTCTGGTCGCCACGGCGCAACCGGTGTCGAGTGGATCGCGACCGCTCATGTTCCACGATCTTCTCACGAACGCGCGCCAGCTCGATCGCCAGTGGCTTCGAGCCGCGTACGTCTTTGCGCTCACGGGCTTCGGCACCAAGATGGGGCTCGCGCCACTGCATTCCTGGAAGCCGGACACCTACGGGGAAGCGCCGAGTCTCGTCTCGGCACTCATGTCCGGCGCGCTCACGAGTTGCGCGTTTCTCGGGCTGGCGCGCTTCACGGCGATCGTCTTTGCCGCCGGCCTGGACGACTTCGCCCGGCCGCTGCTCATCGCGTTTGGACTCGTCTCGCTCGTCGTCGCCACGGCGTTCATCATCGGGCAATCGGACCTCAAGCGGCTGCTCGCATACTCGAGCGTGGAGCACATGGGGCTTCTCGTGCTCGGGCTTGGCATTGGCGGCGCCGGTGCGTTCGGCTCGATTCTCCACGTTCTGAACAACGGCGTGGCGAAGGGGATGTTGTTCCTCACCACCGGCAACATGGTACTGGCGACCGGTTCTTCCGCGGCTGCAGACCTGCGAGGCCTGCTCCGAGCGCGGCCGGTTTCGGCGGCGCTGCTGCTCGTCGGGCTCTTCGCCGTGACGGGCTCGCCACCGTTCGGGCTTTTCGTCAGCGAGTTCGCGATCGTGAGCGGCGCGGTTCGCGAGCACCACGTGTGGGTCGCGGTCGCGCTGCTCACACTGCTGTCGGTCATCTTCGTCGGTATCGGTGGCATGCTGCTCGGCGTCGTCTTCGGAGCGCGCACCGCGGGTGTGGATGAGAACCCGGAACGCGAGTCGGCATGGCTCGTCGCCGGGCCGCTCGCGCTCGCCGCGATCGTGCTCGTTCTCGGGGTATACATCCCTGGGCCGCTACGCCTCACGCTGGCCGATGCAGCGCGTCTGCTCGGCGGAAGCGCGCCATGACGCAGCGGTCGTTTCTCGAAATCTCCAATCGTCGCGGCACTCGACTGGCGGACATACCGGCGCTGCAAGTCGAGGAGTTTGCGACCCAGCTCGAAGCCCGAACGCGCGACGGGTGGCGGATCGTCGCTCTCTTCGGAACGCCGGAGGCACGCGCGCGGCTCACGCTCGTCGGAGTGGTCGCGCGTGACGACGCCGGCGAGCTCGCTGTCGCGAGCAGCGTGGTCGGACAGCGATACCCGTCGATCTCGACACGTTGCCGGCAAGCGATGCGCTTTGAGCGGGAGATCGCCGAGCAATGTGCCGCACGGCCGCAGGGTCCCGTTTCGCTCAAGCCGTTGCGGCGCCATCCGCCCGATCATGCGCCGGTGGAATGGAGCATCACGTTCCGCGACCGCGAGGCGTACTCGTTCGACGAGGTGTCGGGAGAGGAGGTGCACGAGGTCGCGGTTGGGCCGGTGCACGCCGGGGTGATCGAACCGGGGCACTTTCGCTTCCAGGCGCACGGTGAGGAGGTGCTCGCTCTCGAGATCGTGCTCGGCTACCAACATCGCGGCGTCGAACGACTGCTCGAGGGTGCGGACCGGAATCGCGCCGAGTTGGTGGCGGAGTCGATCGCCGGGGACTCGGTCATCGGGCACGCGAGCGCAGCGTGCGGGGCGATCGAAGCATTGGCGCGGAGCCGGAAGACTCCCCGGGCCCAAGCCATCCGCGGCATCGCGCTCGAGCTCGAGCGGCTGGCGAATCACATCGGAGACCTCGGGGCGCTGTCGGGGGATGTGGCGTTTCATCCCGCGTCGGCGTATTTGGCGAAGCTGCGCGGCGAATGCCTCAATCTGCTCATGACGATCAGCGGCAACCGATACGGGCGCGGACTGATCCGCCCCGGCGGCGTCGCGTTCGACATCCCCGACGAGATGGCGAGTGAGATCGTCCGACGAGTCGAGCGGCTCCGCGAAGACGTCACGCCGGTGCTCCGACTGCTCTTCGACGCGACGTCCGTGCAGTCGCGATTCGAGGCAGTCGGCGTCGTCACCCAGGACGAGGTCATCGCCAACGGCTACGTCGGCCCCGTCGCGCGAAGCTGTGAAGTGGCGCGCGACGTTCGACACGACTTCGCGTATGGCGTGTATCGCTTCGCACAGATCCCGGTTGCCCGGGCGTGGGCCGGAGACGTGCAGGCGCGCGCGCTGGTGCGGCGACTGGAGATCCAGCGCTCGATCGAGTTCGTGATCGAGCAAGTGAGCGCTCTGCCGCGCGGCGCGGTGCGCGTGGGATGCGGGGCGCTGCAGCCGTCGGAGCTCGTCGTGGCGATGGAGGAGGGCTGGCGCGGCGAGATCACCCACATCGTGATGACCGACGCCGAGGGACGAGTGCGACGTCACAAGGTGGTCGACCCGTCGTTTCACAATTGGCCCGCGCTGGCCGGCGCGATGGCCGGCAACGTGATCTCCGATTTTCCACTGTGCAACAAGAGCTTCAACCTTTCGTACGCGGGCCATGATCTGTAGGCACGACGATGCTTGACCTTCTCCGGACGCGGCTCCGCCAACACATAGAGCCGGTGGCCATGCCGGCAGATGCGGCCGCGCTGCCGCCGCGGTTCCGCGGTCGCCCGGCGGTGCGCGACGCGTCAGATGCGGAGAATCGCCGTTCGCTTCCGGTGATTGACCTTGGACGAAGCGTGTTCGCGCCGGAGGAGCTGAGCGAGGATGACCACGGCGCCGTGTTCACGCGCGACTACCGAATGGCCACGCGAACGCGTGAAGCGCTGATGACTACCGGCGGGGAGCTGGCGTTGGCGGCCGCCCTTGACGCGCGGATGCGCGCGCTGCTCGGTCGTTCGCTCCGCCTCCGATCGGTGGCCGCGGGAAGCTGTGGCGGATGTGAGGCGGAGCTCACGGCGCTCGGTAACGTGGTCTTCGACATGGCGCGATTCGGCGTGCAGTTCGTCGCATCACCCCGGCACGCCGACGGCGTCGTCGTCTCCGGAATCGTGAGCGCAAACATGCGTGACGCGCTCGAAAAGACCTACAACGCAGTCCCGGATCCCAAGATCGTCATCGCTGTCGGCGCGTGCGCCATTTCCGGCGGCGTGTTTGCGGGAAGCCCGGAAGCGAGCGGAATTCCTTCGTCGATTCCGGTGGATCTGTGGATTCCGGGCTGTCCACCCCATCCGTTGACGATCCTCGACGGACTGCTTCGTCTTCTCGGCAGGGCGACATGACGCCGACGGGTCGCACGCACGACATCGGCAAGGAGGGCTCCGGTGCCTGGACAGAAGGCGCCTGAAGCGACGCGGCGCACTCAGATCCTGGAGGCGGCGTATGACATCGCCGCACGAAGAGGACTCGCCGCCTTGACCGTGCGGCATGTCGCGGAGGGCGCCGGATTGAGCGTCGGCCTCGTGCTCTTTCATTTCAAGACCAAAGATGCGCTCGTCATCGCGGTGCTCGATTACGTGTTGGCAACGACGACCGTGCTTCACATGACGGACGACATCGCCGCGATCTCGTCGCCGCGCGAACGGCTGCTCGCACTGTTGCGGCGCGAGATGCGGCGGCTCTCGAGCGAGCCGCGCCGCATTCGTCTGTTCTTCGACTTCTGGGCGCTCGGCTTTATGCACCGGCGCATTCGCGCCAAGATGCAAGGGGAGCTGGATCGCTATCGAGAGGCGTTTCGACCGATCGCGGAAGAGGTACTGCGGGCGGAGCCGGCCCGATTTGCCGGCGTGACCGGAGAGGGGCTGGCCGCCGTTGCGGTGAGCTTCATCAAGGGGTGCGCGGTGCAATCGATGATCGATCCCGAGAGCGTGGACATCGACGAATTTCTCGCCGCAACGCAGCGGTTGTTCGGCGCGGCGCACCATCGGACTTAGCGGCGACGACCATTTTTGGACATGACAGAACGGCACCGCGCTGAGGGCGTCCTCGTCCTCCAAAACGGGCGCGATCGGCGTGACGTAACCCTCGAAGAGCGCTATTTTTCGGGTCCCTCATGACGAAACGCCAGGACGCGCTCGACTACCATTCGAACGGACGGCCGGGCAAGATCGCGGTCGTCCCGACCAAGCCGCTCGCCAACCAGCGGGACCTGTCGCTCGCCTATTCGCCGGGCGTGGCTGAGCCGTGCCTCGAGATCGAGCGGGACCGGGACCTCGCCTACACGTACACCGCCAAGGGCAATCTCGTCGCCGTCGTCACGAACGGCACGGCGGTGCTCGGGCTCGGGAACATAGGCGCGATCGCGGGCAAGCCGGTGATGGAAGGAAAAGGGAATCTCTTCAAGCAGTTCGCCGACCTCGACGTGTTCGATCTCGAGGTCGGATCCGAGAATCCCGACGACGTCATCAAGTTCTGTCAGCTGCTCGAGCCCACTGTCGGGGGGATCAACCTCGAGGACATTCGCGCTCCGGATTGTTTCTATATCGAGGAGACGCTGCGCAAGACGCTGCGCATCCCGGTGTTCCACGACGACCAGCACGGCACCGCGATCATTTCGGGCGCCGCGCTGCTCAACGCCCTGGAGATCGTCGGCAAGAAGATCGAGGACATTCGCGTCGTCTTCTCGGGCGCCGGTGCGGCCGCCATCTCGACGGCGGAGCATTACGTGCGGCTCGGCGTGCAGCGTGAGCACATCATGCTCTGCGACCGGCACGGCGTGATCTACAAAGGGCGTCCCGAGGAAGCCGATCCGTACAAGGCGCGCTTCGCGCTCGAGACAGACGCGCGCACGCTCGCCGACGCGCTCGTCGGCGCCGACGTCTTCGTGGGGTTGTCGGTCGCCGGCGCGATGACGCGCGAGATGGCGAAATCGATGGCGCCCAAGCCGATCATCATGGCGCTCGCCAATCCGGTGCCCGAGATCCTGCCGGAGGAAATCCGCGAGGTCCGCGACGACGCGATCATCGCGACCGGGCGCAGCGACTATCCCAACCAGGTCAACAACGTCCTCGGATTCCCGTTCATCT